>Ga0315551_10001826_pt1 | contig 15979 bp, 15 predicted proteins | sample SalMarSW160290MG_FD_203678 | JGI IMG/M metagenome (GOLD analysis project Ga0315551, IMG submission 203678) | Salt marsh sediment microbial communities from the Plum Island Ecosystem LTER, Massachusetts, United States - Salt Marsh Sediment SW1602-90 ... | reverse complement strand
CTGAGTATAGAGAGGGCTCTGGAGAGAAGAAGGCTTGAACAGGAGAACAGGGACTACCAGCTGCACCTGGAGCAGAAGGTTAGCGAGCAGGCGCAGAGAATCCGCGCTGCTTTTCTTAATGCTATAACGGCGCTGGTCTATGCCCTGGAAGCTAAGGATAAGTATACCAGCGGCCATTCGCAGCGGGTGGCTGATATATCGGTGGCAATAGCCGCCGAGTTGGGCCTGTCCAAGCTGGAAATTGAGAAGATAAGGCTGGCCGGCTTAATCCATGATATCGGTAAGATCGGGGTGAGGGAGGCGGTATTGAATAAGCCGGGTAAGGTAAGCCCCAAGGAATATCAGCATATACTGTCCCATTCCGACATCGGTGCCCACATCCTGACGCCTATCGTTGAGGATGATGCCATCCTGAAGGCGGTGAGACACCACCACGAGCGCTATGATGGCGCCGGTTATCCTGACGGGTTATCCGGTGAGGGGATACCGCTGGCCGCCCGCATCCTGGCGGTGGCTGATACCTATGACGCTATTATCTCCGGGCGTCCCTACCGTGCCGCACAGAGCATCCAGACTGCCTGTGATGAGATAGAGCATAACCGGGCTAGCCAGTTCGACCCCAAAGTGGTTGACGCCTTTCTCCGCATCAAAAAATCGGCCGAGCTGGTTGACGCCGGTAGTTCCAAGGCTTAAGCGGCATTGACCCTTTACCTAAATAAGGCCAATACCTGTCATGCTGCACGTCGCCCTGATTGACGCGGATGGCGGATGTATTCTCTAGCCGGCGCAGGCTTGGCGTAATCAAAGCCTTGAAGCATCATACGTTCCAGCGGCGCGTCAAGAAGCTGTTCAAGAGCACGTATCTTACCCGCATCAGCATTTGTAACAAATGTTAATGCATCACCATTTTTATCGACCCGCCCGGTACGGCCGATTCGGTGAATGTAGTCATCCGTACTTTCGGGCATATCGTAATTGATGACGTGGGAAATACTCAGGACATCGATACCGCGGGCGGCAATATCGGTCGCCACCAGAATCTTTACCGAGCCGTTACGGAAGCCTGTAAGCGCCGCCTGTCTCTGGTTCTGGGACAGGTTCCCCTGCAGCGAGGTCACCCGATGGCCTGCTCTTACCAGTTGCTGCGCGACACGCGAGGCGCGATGTTTGGTGCGGGTGAAGACAAGGACTGATTCCGTGTCGGTCTTACGCAAGAGCTCCTTGAGCAGCTCTGTCTTGAGGTGCTGCTTTACCGGGTACAGGGAGTGTGACACCGTTTTTGCCGGTAAGGTGCGGCCGATCTGCACGGTGACCGGGTCATGCAGGATTTCTTTCACCAGACGCCGGATATCATCGGGCATGGTCGCTGAAAAGAGCAAAGTCTGTCGCTTCTGCAGAATGCACCGCAGAATATTCCTAATATCGGGTAGAAAGCCCATATCAAACATCCGGTCCGCTTCGTCGATTACGAGAACTTCCAGATGGGATAAGTCAACTGTACCCTTCCAAAGGTGATCGAGCAGGCGGCCCGGACAGGCAGCAATTATTTCAACCCCTTTAATTAGTTGCCGGGTTTGCTGCTCCATATTCACCCCGCCGTAAACGGCAATACTCCGTAATCCGGTTTGCTCCCCCAAATCATTTATAGCCTCACATGTTTGCTCGGCCAGCTCACGTGTGGGCGAGATTATTAAAGCCCGGACATGACCCCGTGGGCCCTGCAGTAGACGCTGCAGAATCGGCAGCGCGAAAGCAGCAGTCTTGCCGGTTCCGGTCTGGGCCAGACCAATGAGATCCCGCCCCTGTAGAATTGGTGGGATGGCCTTTGCCTGGATTGGTGTGGGTATGGTATAACCGAGCGCACGTACACCGGCCATGATGCTCGGATGAAAATTGAAGGTTTCGAAACTCATTAAAACTCCTTAGTATAATTTAGAGTTACCCGCGTCTAAAAAATGGCAGGCAACTCAACTGATTTTGTATCTTCTTTGTCTTACTCTGCTGCTGGACCAGCCCCTTTTCTTGGCGATATAAGAGCCATTGCCTTTTTTGCCAGAAAGAGGGAGGGCCTCAACAACATTAATAGTCATATGCCCCAGTGTTTTGTCATTGAGGGCAGTAATTGCGGCTTTACCCTCAGACGGTGATGGCATTTGAACAAAGCCATATCCGCGCTGTTGGCCGCTACCAATATACTTGTCGTTCATAAGGATTGTAGATAGCACCTCTCCGAAAGCCGTGAATTCTTGTCGCAGTTCATCCTCAGTCACCTCAAGCGGTAAGTTGCCCACATATATATTCATGTTACCCCCTTTTATGAAACGGGTTTCCCTACGCCGATTTGTCACGAGTGTGTCAGCAACAGTTTCTGGATTCATGTAAATACCAACGCGACTTTTAATTATAGACAGCGACCAGATAATTTAATACCTTCGCTGCCTTCCTCCCCCGGATCTACCGCCACCACCACCAAACCCACCTCCTCCTCTGTCGCCATAGGACCCTCCGCCTCCGCTGTCAGAACGGGGGCGTGCGGCATTCACGGTGAGAGTCCGGTCTTTTACCGTCTTGCCATTGAGAGCTGCGATTGCCGCCTGACCCTCGGACACTGAAGGCATCTCGACAAAGGCAAATCCTCTGGCTCTACCACTATATTTGTCGGTTGGGATAGCTATAGATTCTACCTTTCCAAAAGAGGCGAAATCTGCTCTTAACTCCTCTTCAGTTACATCATAGGATAAGTTACCTACATAGATTCTCATATTAGAACCCTCCTTGTTAAATTGTGTAATCCTTCCTCTAGTGACATACACAGGCCAGGGGTATCCGGCCTATGTATGTCTTCAAGAGCAAGCCAACATTAGCTGCTCACGTAGAGGGTACAGAGCATTTACCACTTGGAACTGTAGCTGTAGTTTCCGCTGTCGGGACGCTGCGCTTTTTTAGCTCGCCGGCATGAGGGACAGCGCTTAGGCTCATTGGTAAAGCCTTTAGATTGGAAAAACTCTTGTTCCCCAGCGCTGAAAGTAAAGGCAGTCCCACAATCGGAACATTGGATAGATTTGTCCTCAAAACTCAATTGGATGACCTCCTCTCTTTTTATTAGTTAGAGTTCGGGCCATCCAATACTTAAGAAAACTCTGAGTCAGTAGCTTCCGAGAAGCTTGTTATAACCTAAACCGAAACCATTATCCTAATAATACACCAAGGCGGCCAACTTTGCAAGTAAAAAAGTTTAAAGACGGCAACTCAGGTATGCCAGAGTACAATAGAGTACAATATCTGGATACTATTCCGTTTGTGGTGTATGCTGTAGAGACCGATATCTGTTATTATATAGGCTGCGCTAAAAGGAGGTGAGCCATGGTTAAGGAACTGACCGCCGAGCAGGTAAGACTGCAGTGCACCCCGACCGTGTTTAAGTGTGATTCCACCGAGGAGCTAAAGCCCAAAGACGGTATCATCGGCCAGGCCAGGGCGTTGAGCGCGCTCAGGTTTGGCCTCAACATCGCCAAAGCCGGTTTTAACATTTATGTCTCAGGGCTGGCCGGCACCGGCCGAACCACGGCCATAAAGTCCTTTATGGAAGCGCTGGCTGCCAAGAAAGAAACCCCCTCCGACTGGTGTTACGTGCATAACTTCCGTGATGCCTACTGCCCCAACGCCTTGGGGGTACCGGCGGGCATGGGCAAGACCCTGCGTAAGGATATGGAAGTGGCTATTGATAGCACCCGGCGCAGCCTGGTCCAGACCTTTACCAGCAAGGAGTACGCCCAGCGGCGGGAGGAAATAACCGAGGATTTTAATAAGAAGCGGGCAGTGGTATTCAAGATGCTGGAGAAGAAAGCCAGGGAGAAGGGGTTTATCCTCCAGGCGACGCCGGTGGGAGTGGTTTTTGTGCCGGCGGGTGACGGTGAGCCGATGAGTGAGGAGGCCTATAACAAGCTGGGCACCAAGGAGAAAGAAGAGTTAAAAAAGAAGCAGGATGAACTGACCGACGAGCTGAAGGAGCAAATCGCCAGGCTAACTACCGAGCAGAGCGCTATCGATAAGCAACTGGAAGATACCGACCGTGAGGTGGCCAGCTACTCCATCAGGCACCTTTTTGAGAAGCTTAGGGAGAAGTACCGCCAGCTGCCGCAGGTGGTTGATTACCTGAAAGCGGTGGAGCAGGATATCATCGAGCACTTTGAGCAGTTCCGGGCCGAGCCTAAAACCCAGGATGGGGACCCCCTGTCCGCCATGCGGGAGGTGGCTCAGCAGCAGGCTTTGAGAAAGTATGAGGTCAATCTTCTGGTGGACAACTCGGAGGTTAAGGGAGCGCCGGTTATCCTGGAGCTGAACCCTACCTTTAGCAACCTCTTCGGCCGTATTGAAAAGGAAGCCCAGTTCGGGGCTTTATCTACCGATTTTACCATGATTAAGGGCGGCTCTCTGCACCACGCCAACGGCGGCTACCTGGTGTTGAGAATTGAGGATATACTGACCAACTTCCAGTCCTGGGAGGGCTTAAAGAGAACGCTGCGTGATGGCAAGCTGGTTATCGAGGAGCTGGGCGAGCGGCTCGGCTTTGTGGTGACCAAGAGCCTGAGGCCGGAGCCTATCCCGCTGGAGGTGAAGGTGGTGCTCATCGGGGAGCCCATGTTTTACTACCTGTTATTGCGGCTGGACCCGGACTTTAAGGAGCTGTTCAAGGTCAAGGCTGATTTTGACAGCCGTATGGACCGGACAGCGGCTAACCTGAAAGACTACGCCGCCGTTATCTGCCGCATCTGCAACAGCGAAGGCTTAAAGCACCTTAGCCGTGACGCCCTGGCCCAGATTATCGAGCACAGCTCGCGGCTGGCCGGTGACCAGAAAAAACTATCCTCCCTTTTTGCCGATATCGCCGATATTCTGCGTGAGGCCAGCTTCTGGGCGGAGGAGGATAAAGCCAAGCATATTGAGGGAAAACATGTGGACAAGGCCATCGAGGAGAAGGTCTATCGCTCCAACCTTATCCAGCAGCGCATCAATGAGATGATAAATAACGGCATGATTATCATCGATGCCGAGGGGGAGAAGGCGGGGCAGGTGAACGGCCTGGCGGTGATAGACCTGGGCGATTTTGCCTTCGGCCGCCCCAACCGGATAACCGCCAGCGTGGGCGTGGGTCGGGAGGGGCTGATTGATATTGAGCGGGAGGCCAAGCTGGGAGGACCCCTCCACACCAAAGGGGTGATGATACTGAACGGCTATATAACCGACAAGTATGTCGGCGATATACCGCTGTCCCTGTCGGCGCGGCTGGTTTTTGAGCAGAGCTATGGAGAGGTGGAGGGGGACAGCGCCTCCAGCACCGAGCTTTATGCCATTCTCTCCCGCCTGGCCGATGTGCCCATAAAGCAGAGCATCGCCGTTACCGGCTCGGTTAACCAGAAGGGGGAGGTGCAGGCTATCGGGGGCATCAACGAGAAGGTTGAGGGCTTCTTTGAGGTCTGCCGGGCCAGGGGTTTAAACGGGGAGCAGGGGGTGCTTATCCCCGCCGCCAACGTCCGGAACTTGATGCTGAAAGAAGAGGTGGCGGCGGTGGTCAGGGAGGGCAAGTTCCATATCTACCCGGTGAGCACCATTGACCAGGGCATAGAAGTGCTTACCGGCGTGAAGGCGGGCAAGCGCCGCAAAGACGGCAGCTTTGAGCCGGCCTCCATTAACGGGCGGGTGCAGAAACGCCTGGCCTCTCTGGCGGAGAAGCTGAGGGATTTCACCAAGGGTGAGGAGAAGGAAGAGAAGGCCAAGGGTAACAGTAAGGGCGGCGGTAAATGAGGGAGCCGCTGTTGGCTTAGTCCCAGCGGTACCTGGCTACCGGGGCCTCCGGGTCGGCGGTCCACTCCTGCGCCGCGCCGTTATATAACTTTACATTGGTGTATCCCAGTATCTCCCGCAGGACAAAGCACCAGGTGCTGCCATACCCGCCGACACCACAGTAGAGAATGATTTCCCGGGACTTATCCCTGCCCAGTACCCCGGAAGCCATGGCTCTGATTTCCTTGATACTCCGGTAAGTCCCCTTTTCCGTCCAGAGCCAGGGGGCGGGCAAACAGGCGGCACCGGGGATATGGCCCGGCCTTTGGGTAAAAGGTTCCTGCTCTACCCCGAAGAACGCATCGGGGGTTCTGGCATCAATGATGATTGATTTTCCCAGCTTCTTTTCAACATAGGCCTTGGAGATGAACATTTCCTTGTTTATTTTGCCCTTATAGGCTATTTTTTGGGGCGTAAACGTTTTATCGGATACCGCTCTTTTTTCTTTCAGCCACTTGTTATAGCCCCCGTTGAGAACAGCTACGTTTTTAATCCCGGTATATATGAGCGTATAGGCCACCCTGGCGGCATCGGCGAGGTCAAAGGGAGTATCGGTTTTATTAACCACCACTACCCTGGAATCACTCTTTATGCCGGCGGCACCGATGGCATTAAACAGTTCGTCGGCTTCGGGTAGCTCCAGAAGCAGCCCATTCTTTTCTATTGCCCATGATGAGAAGGGGGCGTTTACCGCCCCGGCAATGTGGCCGTCTTTGTATTCGTCACTGTTTCTGATGTCAATTGCCACCAGTCCCGGCCGGGTAATATTTTCCGCCAGCCATTTAGTGGTAACTAGAGGGGTAATGGTTCTCATTTGCTCTCTCCTTTAATCTTTTTTCTTTTGCCACCGATGATACGGTACTGCCCCAGGTAGCTGGCCTGCATGAAGGAATGCTCGAAGTCGGGGGCGCTGGCCAGCTCAATATAGTGGACGCGGGAGGTCAGCGCTTGAGCCTGAGCCCGCTCTTTAACTGAAATCAGGGCCAGCTTGGCCCCCATGCCGGCGGCGTTACCGGCTTGAAGGAAGCGGGCTAGCGGCAGTGAGGGCAGCATGCCGATTTCTATGGCGCTGGCGACGTTGATGTAGGTGCCGAAGGCACCGGCAATGATTACCTGTTTTATCTCTTCTTCCGTTACGCCGCTCGCCTCCAGCAGCGCCTGGATACCAGTGCGGATGGCGGCTTTAGCCAGCTGCAGCTCTCTGATATCGTGCTGGGTGATGGTTATAGCCGGCTGGCCTTTCCGTTCCTCCTTGCTGACCAGGATAAACTGGCGCTGCCCCCGGTAGCTGCGGACGCGGGGGTGGTCAGCATTCAGGCGGCCACCTTCGTCGACGGCTTTGGATAGATAAAGCTGGGCCAGGGCATCGAGAATGCCTGAGCCGCAGATGCCCACCGGCGGCGCTTCGCCTATGGTCTGGTAGCGGACTTTATCGCCGCTTATCTGCAGGCGCTCGATAGCTCCTTCCGCCGCCCGCATACCGTACTTAATATGGCCGCCTTCAAAGGCGGGGCCGGAGGCGCAGGAGGTGGTGACGATATTGCCGTTATGGATCAGGGAGACTTCGGTATTGGTGCCGATGTCCAGAGCCACTGTGGGGCCTTTTTTCTGCCCGACGCCGGTGGCCAGCAGCATGGCGGCATGGTCGGCGCCGACGAAACCGGCGATGTTTGGCAGCAGGTGTACGTAGGCGCCGGGAGCGATATTCAGGCTTAAATTACGGGCTTTAATATCCAGGGCCCGGCTGACCGCCGGCACGAAGGGGGCCAGGGCCAGCTGCCTTACCGGCAGGCCGAGGAAGAGGTGGTGCATGGCGGTATTGCCGACGACTACCGCCTCGACAATTTCCTCTATATTTGCGCCGACCTCGGCACAGAGGTCAGCGCCCAGCTGGCTGATGGCTTCCGCCGCCAGCTTTTGTATCTGGTTTCTCTCTTCCTCCGAGTGCACTGCCCCGTTGATGCGGCTGATAATATCTTCGCCGTGGCTTATCTGGGGGTTCATCACCCCTCTGGCGGCTAAAGTCTTGCCGTTGCTTAAATTGACCAGGTAGCCGGCAATCTTGGTGGTGCCCAGGTCTATGGCCAGCCCCAGGGGGTGGCTTTTGGGGGGGAGCAGGGCTATCACTTCGCCGTTGCGGACGGCCGCCTGGCACTGCCATTTCCACGATCTTAATTGGTCCGAGATGACGCGCAGGACACCGATATCAACCCGCTGGCAGTTTAGTTTGTGTTTCTGGTTTAGCGTCTGGAGCAGGCTATCGGCATCGGCCTGCGGTGATTCCAGTGAGGGTATAGCCAGTTTGATAGTGTAGGCCTTGACCGCGGCTTGAGGACGGACGGTTACCTCCTGTCCCTCCACCTGGAGGCGCTGGGGGGTGGTCATTGATTCGGCGGGCACGTTTACCTTGACATCGGTGCGGGGATGAGTCTGGCAGGCGAGACGCCAGCCCGCTTTCAACTCCTGGGGGGAGAAGGTTTCCAGTTCGCCGGGGGTCGGTTTGGAAACGGTGCCGCTCAAGACCTGCACCTTGCAGGAGTGGCAGGTCCCCTTGCCGCCGCAGATGCTGCTGATGCCGACACCGAGCTTACGGGCGCAGGCCAGAAGGGATTCTTTTTTCTGGCATTCCCCTCTTCTGCCTACCGGCTCAAAATCAATCTTGCAGGTCGTCATGGCTTACTCCTGTATTTTGTAGGGGCAGGTCTCCCTGAGGCTGCAGCGGGCGCAGACCTGGGCCTGCGTCCACCGGGTCATCCTGGGGCCGATACCGATGACCATGGAAACCGATTTGCGGGGGACCAGTATTCCCGAATGGGTGAGACTGACCCCGATTTCATGGGCTTGGGACAGTTCCATTAAATTCCACTGCTGGGTCATGGGGAAACCGGGCATGCCCGGGTTGACCGGGCTGCTTATCTCGTAGCCCCGCGAGGCAACCTCAGCGGCGATAGGCTTAAGGGCTTCTGGAATCAGCGTGTCTATGGCGGCGCTGCCGATGCCATCCAGGAGCATGCCGCGCAGAGCCTGGCCGCTTTTAGTGTAGCCGCTGGCCTGTTTTTCCAGTCTGGAGCCGATGGTGCCGACGAGAACCATGAGTTCTTTAGCCTCCGGGAAGAGGGCCGGTAGCGCCGGGCCGTGCACCGCTTTACCGCCCTCCAGCGATATCTGGCCGCCATTCATCCCGGTTACCGGGTAGTATTCATAAGCCACTGCCGGCTCCAGGAGGTGCTCATTCCCTATGCTGGCCAGCAGTTCCTGAGTCAGTTTTTTTATCTCAGGCCGGACCTTGGCTTTACCACCCAGTCCCTGCCGTCGCAGCACTGCCCCGGTTTTTAAGCTCAGATGGATATCACGGATTACCGGCATATTTTCTCCCTGTGAGTGCCTATTTATAGATGCCGTACTCCTTGGTGAAGTCAATCATGGCCTTTATGTTTTCCGGCTTGGCTTCGTCGGCGGCTACCCCGTTGGCCACGATATAGCCGCCGTCTTTGGCGCAGCTATCGATGAGCTTCTTGACGTAGTCTTTCACCTGGCTTGGTGTGCCGACGCTCAACAGGTCGTTGGGTACATTGCCGCCGATGCAGGCAACCTGGCCGATTGTTTTCTTGGCCTTAGCCATATCGGTGGCGTCAAAGGTCCAGAAAGTGGTGCCTTTGGGTATATCCCGGATAATTTCCAGGCGGGTGTTATAGCTCCCTTCGACAAAGGGCAGCGGGATACAGCCTTCGTTAATCAGGCCCATGAGGAGCTTTTTAAAGCAGGGCCAGTATAATTTCTTGAACTGGGCATCGGAGAGGAAGCCGTCGGCGCCCTTATGCAGGGGTATCATTACCAGCGGATTGCCGGTCGTTTGAGCTGCCGATGTCCCCATATCAATCATTAACGGCGTTATTGCCTCCATGGCTTCGATGACCTTTTCGGGCTGGCGGTAGATATCCACCATTATTCCCCTGGTGCCCCTGAGGGTATCGCCGATTACGTCAAAGGGTACCTTGCTAAAGCCACTGGCTTCGCCGGGAAAGCCCAGTGATGCCATATCGTTGTCAAAGGCACTTACCACCCCCGCCCATTTCTTGGCTTCACCCCCGGCCTTAAGCAGAGCCTTGCAGGCGGCCTGGACGTCGGGGTCCCCGAAGGTTGTGAGATTGGGGCCGACGAACGGCATTTCCACGAAGTTGATCGGATTGGGCAGATTTTCTAAGGCTGCTAACTTTCCAAAAATACGCGGTAAGTAGGTGTTGGTAAAGAAATACGACGGGTCTTTAATAAGGTCATCGTATTCATCAGCCATCATGTATTCTTTTTCAAGGCACTGGTAGCTATGATTTGGGGAAACTCCATGACCGGGCCAGGCGTATAGTTTATAGTCGAGAATATCAAAGACCCGGCCGGGGGTGGCGGTACCGATGCTGGGGCTGACGTCCGGCTCGAAGTCCAGGGCGTATTTTTTGCCGGACTCGGCCAGCTTGTCGTAGTCATACATGGCTTCCTGGGGGGTAAAGCCGGCATATAAGGCGGGGAAAAAACTGAGCATGGGAATGACCGGCACCCTGTCCGGCAGTTTTTTAAGTTGGATGGCGTCTTTTATCCTGGTTACTCTCTCTTTGTACGCCTTCTCGGCCTGGGGGCTGGCAAACTTTATGCCCTCAGGCGAAAGCCATCGGTCAAATAAGTCTTCCTGCTTTTCCTGTGGCGTTAGCTCATGCCACTGCTTTGCCATTTTGGCCGCCTCCGGTAAGTTACGTAATCAAAGATGCTTACCCGGCTCGGTAACCCCCCGGTCTCCAGGCTATACCTTGGACTTTTCCTGATGGCTTAGGTGCCTATTTGTAGACGCCGTATTTCTTGACGGTGTCAACTATCGCCCTGAGATTCTCCCACTTAACCTCGTCAAAGAAGGCCCCATTGGCCATGATATAGCCACCGTCCTTGCCGCAGATATCAATGAGCCTCTTGGCGTGGTCTATGGCCTCCTGGGTGCTGCCTACACTCATCAGGTCCATGGGCATGTTGCCCATTACGCAGGCAATGCCGTCCAGTGCCTTCTTGGCCTTGGCCATATCGGTCTGGTCGAACAACCATGCCGTCTTACCTTTAGGCAGGTCTTTGATAACCTCCAGACGCGAGTTATAGCCCCCCTCGGCCCAGAGAAGTGGTACGACTCCCTGATCAACCAGGCCCATGATGACATTTTTGAGACTGGGCCAGTAGAATTTCTTGAACTGGGCATCGGAGAGGAAGCCGTCGGCACCCTTATGCAGGGGCATGAAAATCAGGGGATTTCCGGCCATCTTAGCCGCGTCTACCCCAAGCTGAATAAACATTGGCGTTAGGACTTCCATAGCCTCGAGGAGCTTATCGGGCTGGCGGTACATATCCACCATTATTCCCCTGGTGCCTCTGAGGGTGTCGCCGATGACGTCAAAGGGTGCTTTGGTAGGACCGGCCTGGTGGGCGGGAAAGCCCAACGCTGGCATCTCCACGTCGAAGCCACCCACAACTTGTATCCATTTCAGGGCTTCATCCCCGGCTTCCAGAATAGCCTGATAGGCGGCTTTAACGGGGGGCGTACCATAGGGGAAAAAGGGAACCGAAACTCCGTACATTTCGGTCACGCTGGAGAGAGAAGGGAGCGTAGCGATGGGCTCCAGGGTGCCGAATACGCGAGAAGGCCAGATGTAGTAGAAGAAGTATAACGGGTTATGAATCAAGATATCATATTCATCCGCCTTCATGTATTCGCCCTCGATGGCCTGATAGGTGGTTTTTTTAGAGACCCCATGGCTGGGCCACTTGTATAGTTTGAAGTCAAGAATCTCAAGGAACTTCCCCGGGCTGGGCACGGCACAGCCGCCGTGTGTATCCGGCTGAAAGTCCAGAGAGAATTTTTTCCAGGCCGGTGCGATTTTTTCGTAGTTATACATGACATCGTAAGGGGTTAACCCGGAATAGTAAGCGGGGGCGAAGCTGGGAATCAGCATCACCGGCACCCTGTCCGGCTTTTTCTTGAGTTGTAGGGCGTCTTTTATCCTGGTGGTCCTCTCCTTGTACAGCTTCTCGGCTTGGGGGCTGGCAAACTTTACGCCCTCCGGTGAAATCCACCTTTGAAACAATGCCTCCTGCTTTTCATCCGGTGACATGTCTTCCCATTGCTTTTCCATTTTTATCTCCTTCCGCAAGTTATTGCTGTAGAGATGGTTAGCTGGCGCTGACCCATTTTTTGGCCAGAGCAACTCCGGCCATGGCATCTTTACCATAGGCATCGGCGCCGGTGTACTTCTTTATCTCATCGCTCATTTGGCCACCACCAATCATCACCTTTACCTTGTCCCTTAAGCCGGCCTTTTGCATGGCTTCTATAGTTTCTTTCATGGAATCGAAAGCCAGCGCCAGGAACCCGCTTAAGCCGACAATTGGAGCGTTCGTTTCTTTTATCTTATCGATGAATTTCTGCACCGGCACATCCACGCCGAGGTCTATGACCTCGAAGCCGTTGACATCAAGCATGAAGACGACGATGTCCTTGCCGATATCGTGTATATCACCGGCTACCGTGCCGAAGACAATCTTGGCCAGCTTCTTGCTCTCCGCTGCCTTAGTCAGTTTGGGCTTGACCAGTTCGGTTACTGCCTTGAGTATCTCGCCGGAGTAGACCAGGTCGGGTATGAAATACTCGCTATCGGCAAAGCGCTTGCCCACGATTTCCATACCCTTTCTGGCGTCTTCCAGAATTTTGAGTGGCTCTTCACCGGCATTCAGCCTATCTTTAACAATCTTAAGAGCCTCTTCTTCCTTTAGGTCAGCCAGTGCGTTAACCAGATTTGCGGCCATATTCTCTTACCTCCTTGAACTATTATTGGGCGTTTTAATTCGCCAATGTTTGGTGGCGACCTTTTCGTTGACCTCTACGGCACCCCCTTTGGTTTAGTTACTCCAGTCTGCTTGACCTTGAATAGGGAATTTTTAGGATAGTCTATATCCCAGAAGTGTAGAGTTTTAGCCAAGGATTAAATCGGCTCATCCGGCACATAGAAACGCTACCCATTTTGAACTTTTTGGGGTTGAATGTCAATACCTGCGGCGATGCTCCGGTAACGGCTAGCGGGGCGCCTAGCTTGGTGGAAAAGGGTGAGCTACATCCCTTTAGTGTTGTTATAGCCGTGGGGTGGCAGGTCAAGGTTCCACCAGGCCTCCGGGTCCTTACCGAAGCCGGGGTCGGAATCCAGCTTTCTGAACGTGCTATTAAAGACTGGCGTGGTAGATATCATTTGCCTGACAAAGTCGTGTATATGTATGAACGAGTTATCCTGCTTGGAGAAAGGGCAGCTGGCCAGGCAGATGCCGCAGTCATGACCACCTATTTTCAGCCACTGGTAGAAGCAGTTGGGCGCTTTCTCATAGTATGCCTTGATACCGGGGTTGTTCCAGGGCCCCTGTACCTCCCATGAGGGCTCTGTTTCCATACTGAGGGCATTGGAGGGACAGAACTCGGCGCATTTCTTGCAGGTGCGACAGAAACGGAATATACCGGCATCTATCGGCCTGGTGGGGGCCAGCGGCAAATCGGTGATTACCTTGAATACCCGCACCAGGGGGCCCCATCTGGGCGAAATCATCCGGTTCAAACGGCTCAGTTCGCCCAGCCCGGCCAGCACGCCGAAGCCGGGGCTGTTGCCCGAGGTGCCCATGTTGCCGTCGGCCAGACATTGGTAGCCCAGCCTGGTTATGAACTGCTGGAGGCGGAGCTGGACAGAGGTGCCCTCGGAATAGCCCATGGACGAGGCGGCGGTGGTTATTGCCGCCGGGGCGGTGGCTATGGTGAGGGGAGACATCCGTATGGTGAAGACAATGACCCATTGCGCCTTATAGGGTATCACCTTCTTCTTTTTATTCTCGTAGGCCTTGTCCACGTCCTCAAATTCCCACTTCCGGCTGTCCCAGCCGTCAAATGAGTAGAACAGTTTGCGGGTGTTTTCGTTAAGCTCGACCACGCCTACCGAGGCGGCCCCGAAAAGCTTGGCCGCCGCCCGAACCATCCGGGTGTTTTCTTCAGGTGTGCCCTCGTAGCGGGGGTATTCAAGCTCGTCGGGTATGCCCGACATGTCAAAGGGGACAGTTATTCCGGGGCCGAGGAAGGATTGCTCCATGGTCAGCAGCGAGGTCAGCCATCCCGCCGTGACCAGAGCTTTGTCCCTAAGGGTGAACCCCGGCTCTTGGTTAAATATACTTTGTTTGCTCGTCTCGGCGGCACCTCCTCCCAGCCTCATGGCGTTATCGGGGCCGACCGCCTGGGTAAAGCCGTTGACGAACATGATATTGCTAGAGTCGAAGCGCTTTATCCGGCTCCAGTCAATCTCCACGGTGGGTTTATCGACTTCCTTTATCCATCGGGGTGTTTTCCGCCCCGCCGCCGGCGACGACTTGACCTCGTCAAGGTCGCGGTATGACGTAGCGGCTCCGCCGGGGGCGCCGGTATCCCCCAGTCCCAATAGTTTCATCAGGGTTTTCCTGCTAAGGGTGGTGTGATAGTTCATAGTTGCTGCCTCCTATCTGTAGTGGAGTATCCGAAGAGGGGCAATTCGGATGCGCGCCTAGAGGGATTCGAACCCACGACACTCGGTTCCGAAGACCGATGCTCTGTCCGCTGAGCTATAGGCGCCGATAGCATTCTAGTGCTACCACTTATCCTTGTCAATTGAAGCCAGTCAGCTTCAGAGGCCGTTGCTTTGGTGGATGAGTTGCGCTTATACTTGTTATCGGTAATCATTTATTCACAAGGGGGTTACGATGGATTACGATAGTTTTCTGGAATTAGCCAAAAATAGGCGAAGCATTCGCCGGTTTAAGACAGACCCTATACCTGATGAATATGTGGACAAGATTATTGAAGCGGCCCGTTGGGCTCCCTCGGGCTTTAACTCGCAGCCGTGGGAGTTTGTCGTCATCAAGGATAAGAAATTAAAAGATGATGTTATGCGAATTGTCAGGCCACCGCGTCCTGCCGGTGCCTCGGGGTTCTCCAAAATGGAAGATATGTGTGAGCCATGGATGCGACGTAAACTGCAGCCCTGGCTTGATACGGAAATGGAATACCAGAGTGCCCCGGTTTTTATATTGCTATTTGGCGATACCCGAACTCAGGTGGGGTTGCCCATGGTTGTAAGATATGACGAGCATTTAAGGCAGTCAATTTACATTTCCAGCCTGGCCAATACTTTTTTGTATATGCTTCTGGCGGCTACGACGCTGGGACTTGCCAGCCAGTGGGTATCTGTGGTGGCATCACCTTATAACCATTGCTTATTAAAGAACCTTTTGCACATACCCGCCGAGGTGGAAATCTATGATATGGTCGCGTTGGGCTATCCCGCTTATAAATCGAGGCCCAAGTTAATGAGACCGATTGGCAAGATGGTTCACCGTGACTACTTCGGTGAAGAAGATTTCAGGACTGATGAAGAGGTCAGAGATTTTATCAAGAGAACCCGGGCCTGGGTCTTCGCCAACCACCGGCGTGGGGTGGATAAGAGTATGTTGGGGTGAGTGGAGGGATTCGAACCCTCGTTCTCCAGGGCCACAACCTGGCGCCTTAGACCACTCGGCTACACTCACCATAGCGGAAGTATAGCTATTATAGTCTAAAAAAGGGCTGGCTTTCAATATATTACTTTGGGCTTAGTTCGACTACGGTAACCCCGGCGCCGCCTTCCCCGTAGCCGCCCGGTCGGTAGGAGCTTACCAGGGGGTGCTTATCCAGTATTTTCCTGACGGTCTGGCGCAGGGTGCCCGTCCCCTTGCCGTGGATTATCCTCACCTGGTACAGGCCGGCCATGAAGGCGTCGTTGAGGTATTTGTCCAGCTTGGGCAGTGCCTCGTCCAGGGTGAGATGGCGCAGGTGCAGTTCGTCTGATGTCGTCATGTCTCTAGCGATTGTAGCACAGATTGGGGGGCGACAGAAACAATGCCTTGAAAATGGGGAAACAATCCGAGGGTGGGGGAGAGCAGGGTTTGTTTTTTAGCGTTATGGTAAGTAAAAAACTCCTCTAGGCCAGGCCGCTTAAGATTTTGGCCCCCATCATGCCCAGCATGAAGCCGAGGGTGGCGCCTGTCGCCGGAGTCCAGTGGTTGCGGA
>Ga0315551_10001825_pt1 | contig 15983 bp, 16 predicted proteins | sample SalMarSW160290MG_FD_203678 | JGI IMG/M metagenome (GOLD analysis project Ga0315551, IMG submission 203678) | Salt marsh sediment microbial communities from the Plum Island Ecosystem LTER, Massachusetts, United States - Salt Marsh Sediment SW1602-90 ... | reverse complement strand
CACAGCCAGGCCGCGAAGTCGCGGAGCACGTCGAGCGCGAACACGTCCCCGACCGTCTGCGGATTGGCCGGCACGGAGGCCGCCGCCCGCGTCGCGAAACCGCCGGGCCCATCTCCCAGCAGCGCGACCAGCATGTCGATGGTGAGCGCGATCAGGTAGCCCCAGTACGCGGCCCGGAAGCACTCCGGAAAGCCCGGCGGGTCATCGTGGCCGATCCGCTTCGCGAGCCACAGGCCGAGCAGGAACAGGAGGAGCCCCCCGGCGAGCGCGCACAGCCCCGCGTAGACCAGGAAGGCGACGATGACGAAGCCGACGCCCAGGATGAGGAAGACGAGAGCCAGGCCGGCGGTGAAATAGCCCGCGAGGACCCCGGTGAACCCGGTCGAGGGGGAGTTGCCCCGGATGGTCGGGAACGTGCGTGCTCTCCCGGCGAAAGGGGGAACCGATCGGCCGAAGGCCGCGTCAATCTCGCGGGCGGCACCGCGCTACGGAAGTGCTCCCCGGGGCAGGCGACGATAGAGATGAAGGCGACGCAACGCCCCCGCCCCCAGGACGCCCGCCACCTCGGGGGTCTTCCTCGACGAGTACGACGACCTGACGGAGGGGACGACGACCTGACGGACGGCGTCCGGCTCGTGCAATCGATCACGCGCCCAGCCTACCGGTTATCATCCGCCAGGCGACGTCTCAGCTGAAACGTCCGGTCGTCTCCTCTCCGAGGGACGATCGCCATCCGTCCCGTTCGGACCCCCCATCGGGGCACTCGTTACCCGGTGCTTCCCAGTATGCGAGGCCGGATCAACCGACCGTCAACGGCAGTCCCCGCGCCCGCCGGGTGGACGCGTTGACCCCCCACGGCGCACGCCGTTAGCCTGTCACCTCATCACGACAGGCTCAGCTCCGGAGTGTCCATGCGCGTGGATCCGCGACATCTCTTCTCCCGCATCGTCGTCTCGCTGTGCTCAGTGACCGTTTGCCTCGCGGCAGCCGTGTTCGCGGCCCCGGAGGTTGCCGGCCAGGCGGCGCCTGACACGACCGTCTACCCCGTCCTCAACCACGGCCGGTCCGCGGGCCACATGATCGTGGTGCGCGCGGGGGACTCCGCCGTCGTGCGCTACGAGTACCGCGACCGGAACCGTGGCCGGTGGGTCGAGATGCGGTACCGGATGTCGCCGGATGGCTGGCCGCTGGGCGTCGAGACCTTCCCCGTCGACAACGAGACCGAGGAGACGAGCGAGCGCATGGCCTGGTTCGAGGCCGGCGCCGATTCGCTTCGCTGGGGCGGGGGGGACTCGACCCACGCGGCGGAACCGGAACCAGGGGTGTTCTATCGCCCGCCCGGGGGCAACCCCTTCGACGACGCCATGCTGGCGCGCTTCCTCCTCCAGCGACCCGACGGGAGCGCGCGGCTCCTGCCGGACCGCCACGTCGAGGTCCACGTCGTGGCGGACACAGTTGTCCGTACCGACGCGGGTTCCGAGCACGTGCGGCTCGCGATGGTGTCGGACGGCGGGCCCGACATGGGCGGCGTGTGGCTCGACGATCACGGCCGGTTCTTCGCCACCGACGCCGGCTGGTTCATCACCGTGCGCCCCGGGGCCGAGACGGCGCTCCCCGCCCTCCGGGCCGCCGAGCGCCGGTACCGGGAGGCCGAGGCCGCCCGTGTCGCGGCCGAGCTGGCACCCAAGCCGACCGACGCGCTCGTGATCGCCAACGGCGACGTGTTCGACGCCGAGCGCGGCGTGGTCGTGCCTCGCACGACGGTCGTCATCCGCGGCGATCGGATCACGGACGTGGGCCCGGCGGACTCCGTGCAGGTGCCATCCGGCGCCACCGTGATCGACGCGGCGGGCAAGACCGTCATCCCCGGCATGTGGGAGATGCACGGGCACGACGTGATCCCGAGCCAGAACACCGGGAGCGTCCTCAAGCTGGCGGCCGGGATCACCACCGTGCGCGATCTGGCCGCCGACGTGGACGTCGTCGTGTCGCAGCGCGCGCGCGCCGACGCCGGGACGATTCTCTCCCCGCGGCTCGTCCTGGCCGGGTTCATCGAGGGACCCGGCGCGTGGGCCGGGCCCAGCTCCGCGATCGCGGCCACCGCGGACGAGGCGCTCGAGTGGATCGCGCGCTACGACTCGCTCGGCTACGTCCAGATCAAGCTCTACAACCTGATCCACCCCGACATCGTGCCCGCGATCGCCGCCGAGGCGCACCGGCGCGGCATGCGGCTGAGCGGCCACATCCCGCGCGGGCTGAGCGTCGAGGCCGCCGTCCTCCTGGGATACGACGAGGTCCAGCACGCCGCGTTCCTGTTCTCGACCTTCTTCCAGGACTCGCTGTACGTGCCCGAGATGCGGCCGTATTCCGGCGTGGCCCAGGCCGTGGCGCCCAACGTCGACGTCGACGGCCCCGAGATGACGGAGCTCATCGAGTTCCTGGCCGGGCACCGGACCGTGATCGACGGGACCTTCAACATCTGGGAGGGTGTCCGGACCCTGACCGGCGATCCCCCCGAGACCAGCGACGCGTACCGGAAGCTCATCAAACGCCTGTACGACGCCGGCGTCCCCCTCGTCGCCGGCACGGATAGCGGCGACGGGCTCACCTACCACATGGAGCTCGAGCTGTACGAGCACGCCGGCATCCCGGCCCCCAAGGTCCTCCAGATCGCGACCATCGACGCCGCGCGCCTGATGGGCCAGGACGCCGACTACGGCAGCATCACCCCCGGCAAGGTGGCCGACCTGGCGATCGTGGACGGCGACCCCGCCGAGGACATCGCGAACCTGTACTTCGTCGAGGACGTGATCCGGGCAGGGCGGCGCTACCGGGTCGAGGACCTGCGTCGGGTAAGCGGGTTCGAGGCCCCGGACTGGTGGACCGACCACATCCGGGAGGTCACGGGCCGGGAGCCGTAGTCTCCGTCCGCCCTTGCGTCCCGGGAATGCTTCGGCCTAAGATCCGAATCAATATTCGGATTCGGATCTGATCTCCCTCTTCGACCCGACAAGGACTCGCGTGTCCCGATCCGGAGCTCCTCGTGCGAGTCGCACCCCTTCGAGCGGGATCATCCCCGCCCGCCAGGGACGCAGCCGCGACACGGAAAACCGGCTCCTCTCCGCCGCCCGGGACGTCATCGTCCGTTCGGGAGTCCCGAACGCGACCGTCGCGGAGATCTGCAGGGTGGCCGGGGTCGCGGTGGGGACGTTCTACGGGCGCTTCCGCGACAAGGATGCCTTGCTGGCCGCGTTCTTCGCCGACTACTACCGACGGGCGGCGGTGGACCTCGACGCCGCCTTTCCCCTCGATGCATGGCGCGGCCGGCCGGTGGCGGAAATCGTGGCCGCGTGGGTGGAGCATCGCGTCGAAGGCTTCCGGGAGCGCCGCGCGCTGACCCGAGCGATCCTGACCTATACCCGCACGCATGGCGATCCGGCGTTCCGAGCGGCCGCGGCGGAGTTCAGCGCCCTCGTCATCGACCGCTTCGCCTCGCTCCTCACGGGGTCCAGCGACGGCATCGGTCATCCGGCCCCGCGGCGGGCCGCCGTCATCGTGGTCTCCGCCGTCGAGGCCCTCCTCAAGGAGATGGCCCTCTACGGCGAGGTCCGATCCCGGGCGCTGGCGATCGCCGATGACGAGCTGATCCCCGAGCTGACACGACTCGCGAGGGGCTATCTGGAGCTGCCGACCGCCGGAGGCTCGTCGTGAGTACCGTCGCCTGGCTGTTCGTGCTCTACGTCGGACTCTTCCTGCCCTATGCGGCGTGGCGGTCGTCCCGGAGGGCCGAACGGCTCCCCGAGCTCCCTCCACGCGCGAGGCTCTACGCCTCCTCCGCCTTCTTCCAGGGGACCCTTCTGGCCTTCGCGTGGATCACCGCGCGCCTGCAGGGGATCCAGCTGTTCCCGGTTCCGGAGATCGGCGCCCCGGATGCGGTCATCGGCCTGGCGTGGGTGGCCATCAAGTACCTCCGCTTCTGGAGCGTGCGCAGGAGGCCCGAGGCACTCGACCGCCGACGCATGCTCCGGCACCTGGCGCCCCGTTCAGGCCGCGAGGTGGCAGGGTACGTCGGCCTGGTGACCGTCGCGGCCGTCGCCGAGGAAGCCGCGTACCGCGGCGTCCTCTTCCAGCTCGGCCTCCACGCCAGCGGCAGCTTCTGGATCGCCGGCCTGGCCAGTGCCGTGGTCTTCGGTCTGGGGCACCTCACCCAGGGCCGTCGGCCCGCCGCCATCGCCGGAGCCCTGGGCTTCGGCAACCAGGTGGTCGTGCTCCTCACGGGGTCGCTCTGGGTGGCCATCGCCGCGCATTTCGCCTACGACATCCTGGTGGGGCTCGCCGTGGGACGGGTGGAGCGCGTCGCGGAGGCGGACGTCGAAGCCGCGATTGCCTGTGGGTCCTGATCAGGGATCGCGGCGGGGCGCGTGCTGATCGTGGAGCCTCGATGACGACGCCGGATGTGCTCTATGTGGCGCTCGTGACGATCGCGCTCCTGCTCGACCACTTCGTGCTGTGGCGCACGTTCCTTCGCCGGTCACGGGATGATCCGGGCCGCGCGCGCGTACGGCTCTGGTCGGCCTGGATGACCATGTCGTGGACCCTGGTCGCGGCCGGGGTCGTGCTGTGGTCGTTCGAGTCACGAGCCTGGGGGTCGCTCGGACTCGTCGTCCCTCGAGGGTGGTGGCTGGTGGGCGCGATCGGTCTGGCGTCGACGCTCGTGATCATGTACGCCCGAACGGTCGCCAGGGTCGCACGGATCCCGCGCTCGAGGCGGACTCGCCTGCAGAACCAATTCGGCGAGCTCGCAGCCGTCCTCCCCCATACGCGATCCGAGCTGCGTTGGTTCGTGGCTCTCTCGCTGACGGCGGGCTTCTGTGAAGAGTTCCTGTTTCGCGGCTATCTCATCTGGGCGTTTCGGCCGCTGCTCGGGCTGTGGGGCGCGGCGGCGCTCTCGGTCGTCGTATTCGCGGCGGCGCATGCGTACCAGGGCCCGAAGGGCGTGTTGAGTACCGGCATCCTGGGCGGCCTGTTCACATTGGTCGTGCTGCTGTTCGGATCGCTCTTGCCAGCCATCGCCTTGCACGCGCTCGTCGACATCGGCCAGGGGCTGGTCGCGTGGCTCGTGTTCCGCGACCTGCCGGAGGAGGGGGGAGGCGTCGCTGCGCTCCGTGAATCGACGTAGCGGCACCGAACACGGCGCTGAGCCCGACCGATCATTCACCCCGTGCCGACGAGCGGGCAACCGGCTATACCCCTTGACAGTCTGGGTACCCGCCTCATACTTAGACAGTCTAGTGGTTCCATGGCACCGGCACGTCTGTCCGGGGGATAGCGTTGGCCACACGTAGCTCGGAGTACCTGCGGGGGACCCTCGACCCCCTCGTCCTCAAGACCCTCGCCTCCGGGCCACTGCACGGGTATGCGATCGCCCGCTGGCTCGAGACCCGGACCGACGGCGTGCTGTCCATCGAGGACGGCTCGCTGTATCCGGCGCTCTACCGGCTCGAGCGCCGCGGGTGGATCGAGGCCGAGTGGGGCATGTCGGAGCTCGGGAGACGCGTGAAGACCTACCGCCTCAGCCGTCGCGGCCGCCGCGAGCTCGAGCGCGAGACCGAGCAGTGGCGCCGCTTCTCCCGCGCCGTGTCGCGCGTCCTGCTCCAGCCGGCGTAACCCGGCCGTGGAAGGGTCCGGGGGGCGCGAACCGTTGGTGCCGCCGGGTCCGCGGCGCGAGGTGGAGGACGAGCTCGACTTCCACCTCGAGATGCGGGTCCGACAATACGTCGAGGAGGGGCTGACGCCCGAGGAGGCGCGTCGCCGCGCCCTCGCCGGGTTCCGCGATCTCGATCGCGTGAAGAAGGAGTGCCGGACGATGGCCAGGGAACGCGACAGGATCCGGGGGTGGACGGAGGGTGTCGACCGGCTGCGCCAGGACCTGCGCTACGCGTTCCGCCAGCTGCGGAACGCGCCCGCGTTCACGGCGGTCGCGGTGCTCACCCTGGCGCTCGGGATCGGGGCGACAACCGCCATCTTCAGCGCCGTCGACGCCGCGCTCCTCAGCCCGCTCCCGTATCCGGGGGCCGGCCGCCTGGTCATCCCGCAATCGCAGAGCCTCGAGACGGGCGACACGTGGTACGTCAACTACGCCGACTACCTCGACTGGCGCGAGGCCGATGTTTTCGCCCGGGTCGCCGTCTACCAGCGGTTCGAGGTCACCGTGGGCGCCGAGGGGCGGGACGCGGAACGGGTGCCGTACGCGAGGGTGACCGAGGACTTCTTCCGGACCATCGGCGTCGCCCCCGCGCTCGGCCGGCTTCCGGCTCCCGCGGAGTTCCAGCCGGGCGAGCCCCCGTTCGTGATCCTTTCCCACGAGCTATGGCGACGATCGTTCGGAGGGAGGCCCGAGGCCGTGGGAGCCGAGATCCGTCTCGGCGGACGGCCGGTCCAGGTGATCGGCGTGCTCCCCCGCGACCTGTCGTTCCCGGCGGACGTGGACCTGTGGGTCCCGCTGCGCATCCCACCCGACGATCCACAGGGATACCTCCATCGCGACAACTTCAACGTCCAGGCGGTCGCGCGCCTCGCGGCCGGCCGGACGCTCGCGCAGACGCGAGCCGAGCTGGCCACGCTGGCGGCCCGCGTGGCGAGCGCGGACCCCGCGGCGCGCGAGGGCGTCACCGTGACCGCCGAGCCCCTCGACGACTGGCTGGTGGGGCGCGACCTGTCGCGGGCCCTGTGGTTCGTGCTCGGCGCGGTGGGGTTCGTGCTCCTCATCGGGTGCGTGAACGTGGCCAACCTGCTCCTCAGCCGCGCGGCCGCGCGCAAGCGCGAGTTCGCCGTCCGTGGCGCGCTCGGCGCCGGACGCGGCCGGCTCGTGCGGCAACTGCTCACCGAGAGCCTCCTGCTCGCCGTGGTCGGAGGGCTCGCCGGTGTGGCGCTCGCATGCGTCGGCGTGCGCGTCCTCATCGGGCTCGCGCCGGCGAACCTCCCCCGCATCGCCGAGGCGAGCGTGAACCCGACCGTTCTGGGGTTCGCGTTCGCGGTGTCGCTGGCGAGCGCCATCCTGTTCGGGCTCGTCCCGGCGCTCACGAGCGCGGCGCGCGATCCGCGCGAGGCGCTCGCCGAGGGCACGCTGCGGGGCACGGCGGGCGTGGGCGGCCGCCGTTCGCGCCGCGTCCTCGTGGGGGTCGAGCTCGCCCTGTCCGTGATCCTCCTCGTGGGGGCGGGTCTCCTCCTCAGGAGCTTCGCCGAGCTGCGCGCCACCGATCCGGGGTTCCGCACCGCGAACCTCCTCACCTTCTCGCTCTCGCTCCAGGGCGAGCGCTACACGGAGTCCGCCGAGCGCGAGCGCGCCTTTCGGGCGATCCGCGAACGCGTCGCGGGCGGCGCCGGCGTCGAGGATGTCGCGATGGCGTCCTCGCTCCCGCTCGGCGGGGGCGGACTCTACAACGGGCGCGACTTCCTCCACGACGGCCAACCGGAGCCACCGGCGGGCGACGACCTCCTCGCCGTGTGGCAGGTCGTGTCGCCGGGATACTTCGCGACGATGGACATCCCGATCCTGGCGGGGCGGGAGATCGAGCTCTCCGACGACGCCGAGGCCGAGCCGGTGGCGATCGTGAGCCGCGAGTTCGCGCGCCGGATGTTCGGCGACGAGGATCCGATCGGCCGCCGCGTGCGGTCGTGGCGGGACGAGAACGTGTACCGGCGGATCGTGGGCATCGCCGACGACGTTCGCATGTTCGGCGCCGGCGACGAGCTCCGGCCCACCTTCTACGTCCCGTACGCGCAGGCCCCCTGGAGTGCGATGGTGATCGTCGTCCGGACCGCCCGGGACCCGGCCGCCGTCGCCTCGGTCGCGCGCGCTGCCGTCCGGGAGCTCGATCCGACGCTCGCGGTGGACGACCTCCAGACCATGCGGTCGGTGTGGGACACGTCGATCGCGCCACGGCGCTTCGGCGCCGTGCTGCTCGCCGCGTTCGCGGGCCTCGCCCTCGTGCTCGCCCTCGTCGGGATCTTCGGGCTCCTCAACTACGGGGTGTCCCAGCGCCGGCGCGAGATCGGCATCCGGATCGCGTTCGGCGCGGCGCGTCGCGACGTCGAGCGCATGGTGCTGGCCGAGGCCGGTGGCGTGCTGGCCGCCGGGCTCGCCGCGGGCCTCGTGGGGGCGTACCTGCTCATGCGTCTCGCCGCGTCCCTGCTGTACGGCGTGAGCGCCGCCGATCCGATGACGTTCGCGGCCGTGGGTGTGCTGCTCGCCGGCACGGCGCTCGTCGCGAGCTGGATCCCCGCCAAGCGCGCGGCGGGCGTGGACCCGGCGGCGTCGCTCAGGGAGTGAGCCGCCCTCCTGTAGCTTCCCTGCTGTTGCTCCTCAACCTCTCTCTGCCGCCTCATCACCGCGACCTCGCGCCTGCCGTGGCTAGGAGGCCGAGCATAGATGGGTCCTGTTTGCGCCAGGGTCAGCCGCGGGCCGGATACGCGTTCAGGGCGGCCGCGGCGCGGACGAGGGACGTGAAGGCCCCCTCGTCGATCTCGTCTCCCTCGTGGAGGTCGATGGCGCGCCTCGTGTTGCCTTCGAGGCTGGCGTTGAACAGGCCTGCCGGATCCTCTAGAGACGCTCCCTGGGCGAAGGTGATCTTCACCTTGTCCTTGTAGGTCTCGCCGGTGCAGATCAGCCCGTCGTGGGACCACACCGGGACCCCCATCGGGCTCGACGGCTTCCTCCATTTCACCTCCTCGACCACTTCGGGGTCGGCCTGCTTGATGAGGCGGCGAATCCGGGAGAGCATGTCGCCCCGCCAGTCGGCCAGCTTCCTGATTCTCTCGTCGATCAGCTTCTCTGCGGTCTCCATCGTGTCACCTTCCTGCCGGCGCTACGGGGCCCGGCCTGTCGTCAGAACAACTCGTCTCCGGGCAGCTCCGATGCCTGCCGGATCCAGCTCGTTACGATCTCCTCGTCGAGCTGGTCGCCCTCGTGGATGTGGAAGTAGCGCACGTCCTCGTGCTTCGACTCGACGGGAGGGAGTGGACGCAGCGACGCGCCGTTCAGGAACGTCACCTTGACGTACTTCGCGAAGCAGTGGTAGCTGAGGAGCCAGCCCTGGCCTTCGACTCCGTAGAAGGGTGAGTTCCACCGCACGGCCTTGCGGACGTCGGGGATCGTGCGCTCGATGAGCGCGTCGAGGCGGCACCCGACGTGGCGCTTCCAGCCCGGCATGGCCGCGATGTATTCCTGCACGGGCGCGTCGCCGTCTCCCTTCGCGATCCGAGGGTTGCCGCCCGAGAGGAGGGTCGGCTTCTCGGTGGCCTCCCTGGTGGCCTTCTTCCTGGCCTTCCGAGGTGCCTTGTCGGCCATTGCGTCACTCGTGGACTGCGGAGCTTCCTCCCATCCCACGCCGCATGCGCACCCTCTTCATCTCGTGAGCCGCGGGCGGCAGGGAACCGCGACCCGGGCGTGGAACACCCGATGATCTCCTGACGGATACTGGACGGGACCTTCGTTCCGCCACTCCGCCGGAGGTATAGTGTGGCCTGCCGCGGCCGCGGATCACCTGGGACAACGTCCAGCAGCTTCCCGACGACGGCAATCGCTACGAGGCGATCGACGGGACGCTGTACGTGACGCCCGCGCGCGACCGGGACCTCAAGCGCCGGCTGTACGAGCCCCGAACCGGCCTTGCATGCTTACCCCGTAAGTACGAGCTTGGGAGTATGGAGATTCCACCGGAGGTTCGAGAGCGCTTTCGTGAGTACGGCGCGATCGGCGGACGGCGGCGCGCGAAGCGTCTGACGCCGGAGCGACGCCGGGCGATCGCCCGCCGGGCGGCCACCGCGCGCTGGATTCGCCGCCGGTTCGGTGTGGCGAGCTTCGAACAAGCAGGCCTTCCCGGCGGTGACCTGGTCGACTCCGGGCTCGCCGATCTCGCCGAGGCGCGCGCGACACCGGCCGGTCTCGCCGTTTCCCTGGCGGCCCCGCGCCTGAAACGCGAGGGGGTGCCGATCGGTGACGTGCTCGAGGACCCGGAGCGCCGGCTGTTCGAGTCGCTCCTCGGGACCGAGGGCGACCTCGCACACGCGAGGTACAACGCGTACCTGCGGCAGCTCGTGTCCTTCGCCGATGCCTGTCGGCACGCTCGCATAGACCGGAATGCCCGTGCGCCGTGAGCTCACGCGGGACTCCGTGCGGGAGCTCATGCAGGAGCTCGCCCGCACCGCGCCGGCCGGGGAGTCGTTTCGCGTCTACATCGTGGGCGGCGGCACGGCGGGTGCTGTCGGGCTGGCGGACCGCGACGATCGATGCGGATCTGTGCGCCGAGCGGGACGAGGTCTTCCGGGACGTGCAGACGATCAAGGAGCGCCTCGGGCTCAACATCGAGTTCGCGCGACCCGAGCAGTTCGTCCCGCCCCTCGCCGGCAGCGGCGACAGGCATCTGTTCATCGACCGGGTGGGCGACGTCGACTTCTACCACTACGACCCGTACGCGCAGCTCCTGTCGAAGATCGTCCGAGGCTTCCGCAAGGACCTCATCGACGCCGAACACTTCCTGCGAAGCGGGATGGTCGACGCGGGCCGGTTTCGCGAGCGGGTGCAGGCGATCCCGGAATCGTCATACGTCGCCTATCCCACCCTGAGTCGTGATTCCGTCCTGGCGGCCGTCGACGAGGTCCTCGCGAGCTTCGAGTGACGCGGGCGGACGGCGTGACGTCAGTCGCGCAGTGAAGCGATCAGCTTGACGGCGATTAGGACCTCCAGCAGCCACAGCAACACGGCCCCGAAGCCGAACACCGCCCGTCCGACGGTCTCGCCGCCGGAACCGCCCACCGACACCGGGCCGACCGACGCGCCGCCGGAAAACGCCCGTTCGCCGGGGCCGAACGCGATCCAGCTCGCGATGGACGCGAAGGTGCCGATCAGGATCAGCGCGAGGAAGCTGTTCACCCGCTGGTCGAGGCGGCTGGTGTAGGTCATCACCCCGCCGAGGGCAAACACGCCGCCCGAGGCGATCAGCACCCAGCGGGGCGCGTGGATCGACGAGGGGTCCACCCGGATCCAGTCGGCGCCCATGGCCATGATCGCGGCGCCAGCCGCGATGAAGATGGCCCCGAACCACCACGGCGCGGTGTCGTGCTTCGCCACGCTTCCCCTCCCCTCCGCTCAGTCGCCCAGCTCGCGCTCCCAGGCCCGGAAGGCGACCTCGTAGTAGCGCGGCGAGAACGCGACCCACTCGCCGAGCGTCGTCGGCGGCCGATACTCGGCGGCGGCCGCCTCGGGCGGGGTTCCGGCGGCGATCGCGCGCCGGGCGGCGTCCTCGATCGCGTCGATGAACGTCAGGTACTGGTCGAGATCCGCGCTGTCGGCCAGATCGCCGTGGCCCGGCACCCACGGGTCCGCCGGCTCATCGACGAGCGCGCGCACGCTGGTCGACAGACGCGAAGGGATCGCGTCCACATAGTTCGGCACCATGTGGTTCCACACGAGGTCGCCGCAGAAGGTGATGTGCGGGTCCTCGAGCACGATCCACAGGTCGCTGTCGGTGTGGCCGAGGGCGGGCCGGATCTCGAGTCGCCGGTCGCCGAGATCGAGCCGGCTGGGGCCACCCTCTCCGACCAGGGTCAGGCGCTCGTCCGCGAACCCCTTCGTCGACAGCACGCGCCCGTTCTCCTCGGCGCTCCGCTGGAGCGTGGCGAGCGTCGTCTGCGAGGCGTGCAGGATCGCATCCCCGTCCTCGTACAGGGCCGACAGGCCGGTCGAGTGATCGCCGTGATAGTGCGTGAGGATCACGTGATCCGGCGCGCGGCCGGTGAGCTCGCGGGCGGCGGACGCGAGCCAGCGCGCCCCCTCGGGCGACACGAGGCCCTCGACGAGCGCGACGCCGCTTCGTCCGGCGATGATCCCGCCGTTCGCGACGGTCAGCCGTGCCTTCGGATCGTCGACGAGCGGGGTCGAGATGAGGGCCCAGACCCCGTCGCTCAGCTGTTCGAGCCGCCCCCACGGCTCTTCGGCGACCACTGGCCCGCGGGGGCGAGCGGCGAACAGGCGGCGCATCCCGAACCCGCCGGCCGCGCCCACGGCGGCCAGGTGGGCGGCACAGCCCCCGAGCGTCGCTACGAAGTTACGGCGGTGCATCTCACTCTCCTTCTTCGGTGGCCCGGGTCGGTCCGAGCCGTTCTCGCATGTTGGCCGCTACCCGTCCCCCCGTGCGGCCCGGATCGCCCCGACCGTCGTGTCGACCCGGTACTGGAGGAGCTTCCGCCCGGTGGCCTGCGTCGCCTCCATGTCCTCGATAGACAGGCCGTTGATCGTCGCCTTGCCGGCCGCGACCCGCTCGGGGTAACGCACGGTCTCGGGGTCGACGGTCATCATGATCGAGGTGATCACGAAGTCGTCGTGCAGGCCGTCGTTGGAGGGCTCCACGATCCCGAGCTCCCGGTCCATGTACTGGAACACGTCGGCGTACCGGTAGTACTCGGGGATGAAGTGGGCCTCCGCACCGGTCCAGCGCTCGTTGAGCCGCGCGGCCACGGCCTCCATGCCCTCCTGGTTTCCGCCCGAGTCGCCGATGAACACGATGTGCCGGAAGCCGTGCTTCGCGAGGCTCGAGGCGACGTCGTCGAGCACGGCCTCGAAGGTCTCCTCGCGCAGGCTGATGGTGCCGGGATACCGCATGTGGCCGCTGGGCTCGTCGATGTCGCCCTCGGGGACGAGCTTCACGATCGGCGCGCACAGCGCGTCGTCGAGCGCCCGGGCGATTCCCTCGCAGGCGCCCTCGAGAACGTAGTTGTGCTTCCCGAGCGCCAGGTAGGGGCCGTTCTGCTCGATCCCGCCGGTGGGGACGATCACGGTCGTCTTGCCGGCGGCGATCGCGTCACGGACCTCCATCCAGGTGAGCTCCTCGAGCCACACGGTGTCGAACGCCTCGATGGGGCGCGGGGCGGCCATCTCCTCCTGGTACTCCCGCTCGCGCTCGGCCTGGCGGCGGGCGCGTTCCTCGGGGGTCATGTCGGCCCGCTGCTGGGCGGCGAGCGGGGCGGTCGACAGGAGCGAGGCGAGCGGGGCGGTCGAGCACAGGAGCGAGGCGAGCGCCACGAGCGCGGGGGAGCGATTCATCGGGCCTCCTGGGGTGCGGTGTCCGACGGGTAGCCTACCACGGGAGCGGGCGGGGCCACCAGACCGGAACGCGCGGGTGACTGCGAAGGGACCGGGGAAGCTCTATTGTCGGGGGATCCGGCTCGTTCGACGTTCTCGTTCCTCCGACCGGGAGCACACGCCATGACGGGACGCACCGCGGTTCTCGCCACGCTGGCGCTCGCCTGGACGGCCTGCGGCCGGCCGTCCGCCGACGGGACGGGCGCGGCGGAGTCGGCCGGAGGTGGGACGGCCGCCACGCGGGGAGCGCCCGCAACGCCGGGGGCCGCCGGGACCGCGTCGGAAGCACGCTACCCGCGCGTCGAGGAGCTCGCACGGGGCGTGTACTCCTACGAGCAGGAGCACGTCGCCGGCGGGGAGACGATCTCCACCGTGAGCTTCTTCGTGGTCACCGACGAGGGCGTCCTGGTGGCCGACGGGCAGGAGAGCCCGGAGGAGACGGGCCGTCTGGTCGAGGCGATCGCCGGAATCACCGACCGGCCGATCACCCACGTCGTCATCTGCTCGGACCATGGCGATCATACGGGCGGTAACTCGGCCTTCCCGGCCGGGGCCACCTTCTACGCGCACCCGACCTCGCTCGCCAACCTCGAGGCGATGGCCGCGAGCCCGAACCGTGCCGCCGACGCGCCGGCGGTGATCCTCCCCACCGAGCTCATCCCCGAGCGCCGCGTGCTCGAGCTGGGCGGCCGCGAGATCGACATCCTCTTCCTCGGACGGGCGCACACCGGCGGCGACCTGGTCGTCTACCTGCCGCGTGAGAAGGTGATGTTCATGAGCGAGACGTTTCTGCACGGGATCTTCCCGGCCATGCGCTCCGCGTACCCGTCCGAGTGGGCCGCGATGATCGAGCGCGCGCAGGCGATGGACGTGGACATGTACATCCCGGGGCATGGCCACGTGACCTCGCCCGAGGAGCTCCGAGCAGACCTCGAGACGTACCGGCAGGCGGTCGAGCGGGTGATCGCGGAGGGCCGGCGGCTGCACGATGACGGCGTCTCCGTCGAGGAGGCGGCCGACGAGGCGCGCTTCGGCGACCTCGGGCAGTGGCCGCTGTACGAGAGCCAGGCGCCGCGCGCCATCCAGCGGGTGTACATGGAGCTCGACGGCGAGCTGCCGTGAGCAAGCACCCGCACGGTCACACCCCGACCCTCCGCCGCTACCTCCTCCAGGGGATCGCGGTCATCGGCCCCCTGGGGCTCACGGTGTTCGTCCTCGTGTGGATCTTCCAGCGCGTGGACGGGCTCCTGGGGCACTTCCTCCACCCGATGCTGGGGTGGTCGGCGCCCGGGATCGGCGCCCTCCTCCTCATCCTCCTCCTGCTCACGGTCGGGTGGCTGGTGGAGCGCACGGTCGGGTCGCGTCTCATCGCCCTCGGCGAACGGCTGCTGGGCCGTGTCCCGATCGTGCGGCGTCTGTACGGCGGGTCCAGCCGCATCATCCGCGCGGTGGTGGGTGATGAGAAGATGGCGTTCCGCGAGGCGGTCCTGTTCGAGCATCCACGGCCGGGCCTGTGGGCGCTGGGGCTGGTGACGGGCCGGGCGCCGGCCGCGGCGCGTGAGGTTCTCGGCGACGACGGCGTCACCATCTATCTGCCGACGGCCCCCAACCCGCTGTCCGGCTACCTGGTGATCGCGAGCCGCAAGGACGTGCGCCGCACCAGCCTGACCGTCGAGGAGGTGTTCACGTACGTCCTGTCCGCCGGCTCCGTGTCCACGGAGCGCGCCGCGCGGCTGCTCGAGACCGAGGAGGGGGTCGGCGGGCCTCCTCCCACCGGGGCACCGCCACCTCCTACCGGGACGACGCCGCCGTCGACCGGGGCGCCGCCGACCCCCGCGGGGACCACCTCGCCTCCCTCCGGCCCCGGGGGCCCATGATCGCGGCGACGCTCGCCTCGCTGTCGGCCGCCATCCAGGTCGCCCCGGCGGACGGCTGGTCCGAGACGCTCTCCCACAGCCCGCTCCTCGCGCTCGGGCTCCTGTTCGTGGCCGGCGTCCTCACCAGCCTCACCCCGTGCGTGTACCCCATGATCCCGATCACCGTCTCGGTCATCACCGGGACGGCGCGGGCGGACCAGTCGCGGAGGCGGACGCTCGGGCTCACACTCACATACGTGTCGGGACTCGCGCTCCTGTACGCCTGTCTCGGTCTCCTCGCGGGGCTGTCGGGCACCCTGTTCGGAACGGTGAGCGCGAGCCCGTGGGCGCTGCTCGCGATCGGGAACCTGCTGTTGCTGTTCGGGCTGGTGATGCTCGACGTGCTCCCGGTCCCGATCCCCCGGCGGCTGATGGAGTGGGCGACCCGCCAGGAAGGCGGGTCGTACGGGGCCGTGTTCCTGCTCGGCGCGAGCTCCGGCGTGGTCACGGCGCCGTGCGGCGCGCCCGCGTTCGCGGTCGTCCTCACCTGGGTGGCGGCCACGCGAGCCGGGCTGATGGGGTTCGTGTACCTGCTCGTGTTCTCGCTCGGGATGACCGCGCTGCTGGTGGTCGTGGGGCTCTTCTCGGGAACTCTGGCCTCGCTCCCGCGTTCGGGGAAGTGGATGGTGTGGATCAAGCGGCTGGCGGCGGTCATCATGTTCGCCATGGCCGAGTACTACTTCATCAGGACGGGCTTCAACCTGTGATGAGACGCTCGATGGTTCGAGGGCCAGGGATGCGGGCGATGCCACCGAGGGGTCCGATCGGATGGCGCGCCATGGATGGGACCCGACGCGCGTCGGGCGCCCTCCTCGCCGGGGGCATGTCTGTCGCGCTCGCGCTGGGATCGCCCGGGCCGCTCGCGGCCCAGGCCGGCGAGGGCGAGGTCGGCCCGGCGCTCGGGACACCCGCCCCGGGCGCCATCG
>Ga0315551_10001821_pt1 | contig 15991 bp, 13 predicted proteins | sample SalMarSW160290MG_FD_203678 | JGI IMG/M metagenome (GOLD analysis project Ga0315551, IMG submission 203678) | Salt marsh sediment microbial communities from the Plum Island Ecosystem LTER, Massachusetts, United States - Salt Marsh Sediment SW1602-90 ... | reverse complement strand
TTCCAGCCTTCAGAACCGCCGGAACCTTTTTCAATATCATTTCCATCGGCTGTGCCATAAGCAGGCCCACCTATTCCGCTGTGGCCGCTGTTTCCACCGTTACCGCCGTAACCTGCGCCGGCACCATCGCCAAATGGCGTTCCCGTGCCGGGGCCTTCGTTCTGCCTGTAGCCCTTTCCGTTGGCGTTAATGAGACCGCTGACAGTAATTTCGGGTGCCTCAAGCTCAACCGTTCCTGTTGTGCCGCTTCCGTTGTAAGCATTTACTTCAAGAGTACCGTCTATCTGGACAAGAATATTGTACGAATGACTTCCATCGAGATTGTACGTTAGTCCAAATGGTATGATAAGGTAATCATCGTTATCGACAATTATTTGTTCAGTGTAGTATGTTCCAGCTTCTCCTGCAGCGCCGTTGGCAGGCCAACCCCCGATGCCTCCGGCACCACCGCTATATGTAATAGTTGCACCTCCGGTATTGAGTGATAATGCGTAAAATATTTTTATTCTTCCGCCTCCGCCGCCACCGCCGCCTCTTCGTTCTACACTGTTGCCGCCTCTGCCGCCATTGGCAGAGAGCGTTCCGGAAATCGTGGCGCTTGTCGTATCGATCAATATTCCGCCACCGGCGCCGCCACCGCCGCCGTCTCCCCACTCCGTGACATCCGAACCCTGATTACCATTAAATATAATCGAGCCGCTGATGGTCAAGGTGTCGGCAGATAAAGTCACCGATGCTCCGCCCGGTCCGCCAATGCCAAGGGTCTGATTGGCACCACCCGAACCCATCTGGATGTCAGAGCCGTCAGCCGTGCCGTAGGCCGTGCCGCCGGGATTTCCCCAGCCGCTTGCACCGCCATTGCCGCCGTAGGCACCGCCGCCACCCGGGTAAGTGTCGATGGCGCCAGGACCTTCTGCAGTGCGATAACCGCGGCCGTTACCGTTGATAGTACCTGAGACGGCAATCTCAGGCGCAATCAGCTCAAGTGTACCTGTTGTTCCTGAGCCGTTATAGCCGGTGACATACAACGTTCCTTCGATATTAACATACTGATTATATGAGTGTGTGCCGTCGAGTGTGTATTCCTCGCCGAGACCGACATAGAGGATGTCGGCGTCGTCTGTTATCGCCATACTGTTGGCAGCAAGGCAACAAAGAACGGCCATTACTGAAAAAACAATGAATTTTTTCGACATCTTGATACCTCCTCAAAAATTATGAATAGTGTTGAATGTTTGTGGGTTGAACCAAATTTCACATAAGGACTACGCGTACCTTAAAATATAACGCTGCATTATATTCGTTTTGTAATGTAAAAGTCAATAGAATTCTATGAAGATATAGAGGAATTAGGGAATTACGTCGGCAGGTTCGAATTCGGTGTAGTTTTAAGATAAAAGTATTGATTTTTCGGTGAAAAAAGTGCCTGCAACGCAGGCTGTCATCAGGCAGGCTAAAGTTGCCGCTATCAGGGCCCGCAAAGCCACGGCAGCCAAATCTTTCGTTCTTTGACGTACCAGTGCCGAGATGCCGCCGACAAATATAGCCATCGAGGCAAAATGTGCAAAACCGCAAAGGGCGTAGGTTGTGATAACAGCAGAGCGTTTATCGACAACCAGGCCCTGTTCGAGAGCGGTTGCCAAATCCTTATAAGATACGACCTCGGTAACGATTATTCTCTCGCCGATTATACGGGAGATAATCGGAGCATCAGCAGGATGAATGCCGAGGACTAATGTGAAAGGATAAAATACATAGCCCATAAGTGTTTTTAGTGACAAATCAAGCTGCGTTTCAAAAACTGAATTGATGCCTGAACCGAGAGATAACAAAATCATATCGGCAAGAGCAACAAGGCCCAGAACAGCAATCAAAAGGGCAACTATGCCGACAATCATCTTTACGCCTGAGTATGAGCCGTTGATAACTGCTTCGAAAAAGCTGTTATCCTTTTCATAGAAGGGATGAACTTTTATTCCGAGCGTTTCGGGTGTTTCTTTTTCAGGCAGGATAATTTTAGACATAACAACGGCAGCGGGCGCTGAAAGTAAAGAGGCAGAGACCAGATGTCCTGCGATTGTGGGAAATTGATTCTGAAGGCTAATAACATAAAGAGCTAATACGCTCGATGCTACCGTTGCCATACCGGCAGTGAGAATGGTGCAAAGCTCCGAACGTGTCATTTTTGCCAGATACGGTTTGACGGTAAGATTTGACTCAACTCCGACGAAGATATTGCTCGCGGCTACCAGTGATTCTGCGCCGGAGATTTTCATCAGTTTTGTAAAAACGAAAGAGAATCCTTTGAGGATTAAGGGCATAATTTTAAGGTAATACAGAATTGAGATTAGTGCCGAAAAAAAGATAATGGTCGGAAAGGCCTGAAATGCGAGGATGAATCCGATTGACTTTTCACCTTGCTCGTTTGTCTGGCCAGGCGCAAGTGCGAGGGGCCCAAAGACAAATTTCGCACCTGCAGTTGCAGACTCGAGAATTTTTACCACCACGTCGTTTACAGCGAGAAATAGTTTCGAGCCTGCGGGGACAACAAAAATAAAGAATGCGAATGCGAGCTGCAGGCCGACAGCCCAGAGGATAAGCCGAAAATTCATATTTTTTTTGTCACCTGAAATCAGCCAGGCAACGCCGAGCAGGATAAATATGCCTGAAAAGCTGACGAGATTATGAATATCCATAAACAAACCTCGTAGTGCAACTGTAATTTATGATTATCCCTTGAGAAGCTGTGTCAGTGTCTTGGCATTATATACTGCATAAGCATTGTAGTCATTGTTAAAATAAACATAGGTTTTCCTAACCTTTTGTTCTTTAATCCAGTCTGCCCATTTGCCGAGCATCGATTCTGTATAATTGCTTTCGTATCTTCCCGTCGAGCCGTGAAAGCGAATATATATCATATCCCCGGTAACTGCCAGCGGCGTTTTTATTCCCGGCATGTCGTGTACGCAAAAACCGGCGTTATGCTTTTCGAGCAGTTTGTAGGTGTCCTGCGAAAACCAGCTTTCGTGCCTGAACTCGAAAACGGATTTTGTTTTTTCGGGTAGAAGGATTAAAAAGTTTTTTAACTTATCGAGGTCTTTGTGAGAGCTCGGCGGAAGCTGATAAAGAACGGGTCCGAGCTTGTGTTTTAACAAATTGATAATTTCGAAGAATCGCTCAAGCGGCTCAGCCGGCTCATTGAGCTGTTTGATATGGGTAATAAAACGGTTTGCTTTTACAGCATAGAGGAAATTTTTCGGTGCAAGCTTGAACCAGTTCTCGACGGTCTTTGTTCTTGGCAAATTGTAGAAGGTATTGTTTATCTCGACGGTATCGAAATGTTTTGCGTAGTAAGTCAGCCATTTATTCTTCGGCACGTCCTCGGGATAAAAACGCTCTCTCCAGTGGTCATAATACCAGCCTGAAGTACCTATTTTGATATTATAAACTCTCTTGCTCATGATAGATTTGGTGTTTTGAATAAAGTATCCATATACATTAAATATGTTAACGGCTATAATCAAATATACAAGGTCGAACCGAAGAGTACAATCGGCTTTTACTTTTTGTAGAATTTAGTTTTCAAAACATTTGACAAGCTGCGGTAAAAGCTGTTATCTTACGCCTTTTTGAAACAAAGCTGTTTTGGGAGTGTAGCTCAGCTGGTAGAGCAACGGCCTTTTAAGCCGTAGGTCTTGGGTTCGAGTCCCAACACTCTCATTGAAAGTTTTGAGTTCTTGAGCTTTAGTTTTGAGTTAGATGAAGTATCTCATCATATTTGTTAAGCCTTATGGTTTGTGAATTATGCAAGGAATGATTGTCTATGCCCTTTATTCCCAATACCGAAGAGCAGCGCAAACAAATGCTGGCCGATATCGGCCTGACGATGAATGATTTGTTTTCCGACATACCGGCTGATTTGCGATACTCGGATTTCAATCTGCCGGGCGGTCTTTCCGAACAGCAGGTTAGGAACCGGCTTGCTGAAATCGCCGCTAAAAATTCAATCAATCTTACCTGCTTTTTAGGCGGAGGGGTGTATGACCATTTCATACCTGCGGCAGTTTATTCTGTTATTTCCCGCAGTGAATTTTATACGGCCTACACACCGTATCAGCCGGAACTGTCGCAGGGGACGCTGCAGGCAATTTACGAATTCCAGTCGATGATTTGCAGGCTCACAGATATGGAGGTCTCAAACGCATCGCTCTATGACGGCGGGACTGCCATTTACGAGGCGATGATGATGGCAATGCGCATAACGCGGCGAAATAAAATTATAATTGATGAAACCGTCAATCCCATTTACCGAACAATGTTAAAATCATACAGTATAAATTTGGAAATAGAATTTGTACAAATTCCCTGTCTTGGCGGTCTGGTCAATCGTGAGCAAATACTTGAAAAAATCGACAGCAAAACAGCAGCGGTGATTGTGCAGAATCCAAACTTTTTCGGCTGTATCGATGATTTCAGTGACATTGCCCAGGCTGCTCATAAAACAGGTGCACTGCTGATTATGTCCTGCTATCCGATTTCGCTGGGAATATTAAAAACGCCGGGTTCGATGGGAGCCGATATTGTCGTCGGAGAGGGACAAAGCCTCGGTATGCCGATGAATTTCGGCGGCCCTTACCTGGGATTTATGGCGACGCGAATGAAGTATGTGCGAAAGATGCCCGGCAGAATCTCTGGCCAGACGGTTGATAGAGAAGGCAGGCGTGCGTTTGTTCTGACGCTTCAGGCGAGAGAGCAGCACATTCGAAGGGACAAAGCCACCTCGAATATATGCTCGAACGAGGCCTTGTGCGCATTGACAGCCCTGGTCTATTTATCGCTGCTGGGCAAAGAAGGCCTGAAAAAAACTGCGCAGCTCTGTGCCGATAAGGCCAGCTATGCATATCAGCGTTTAACTGCTATACGGGGGGTAAAGGCTCGTTTTGAATCGAAGTGGTTTTTCAACGAATTTGTGATTGATTTGCCCTGTGAGGCTGATGAGGTGATAAATAAACTGGTGGAAAAAGGATTCGCAGCAGGTTTTCCTCTTGGCAGATATTACAGCGGTATGGAGAATTCACTGCTTGTTTGTGTCACCGAGAAACGGACAAAGCAGCAAATCGATATGTTTGCGGAAGCGCTGGAAAGTATTTTATGAAGCTGATTTTTCAAAAGTCTGTGGCAGGCAGAGAGGGCGTTCGCATTATTCCCAGCGATGTGCCGACAACGATAAATATTAGAAGTAGTTTGCTGCGTGAGAAGGTGGCAGAGCTGCCAGAGCTAAGTGAGATTGATGTAATAAGGCATTTTACAGAGTTGTCACGCAGAAATTTCGGTGTCGATACAAACTTTTATCCGCTCGGTTCTTGCACTATGAAATATAATCCTAAGGTATCGGAGCGTATCGCTTCATACCCGGCCTTTACGCATATTCATCCGTTATTGCCGCAGCTACGGCAGGGTAGTCTGCTAACTCAGGGAGCACTGCAGGTGCTCTATGAAACTGATATTCTGCTTCGTGAGATTACAGGGATGGCCGGCTTTACTATGCAGCCGATGGCAGGGGCACACGGTGAATTGACCGGTATTATGATTATGGCTGCGTATCATAAAGACAAGGGTAATAAAAAGACGACAGTGCTGATCCCCGACAGCGGTCACGGTACAAACCCTGCTTCGGCTGCGATTGCAGGTTTTAGGGTCAAATCAATCCCGACCGATGATAAAGGTGTGATGTGTCTCGAATCTTTCAAAAGGGCAATCGATGATGATGTTGCGGGGCTTATGCTTACCTGCCCGAATACGCTTGGCATTTTTAATCCCGATATAAAACAGATTTGCGATTTAATCCACAGCGTCGATGGTATAGCTTATTATGATGGCGCGAATATGAATGCGATAATCGGCAAGGCCAGGCCGGGCGACTTCGGTTTTGACATCGTCCATCTTAATCTGCATAAGACGTTCGCCACCCCGCACGGCGGAGGCGGACCCGGCGCCGGGCCGGTAGGAGTTACTGAAAGGCTGCTCGATTTTCTGCCCATTTCAATTGTTGTAAAAAGCGGTGTCGGAACCTATGCACTTGAATATAACAGGCCGAAATCGATAGGCTATATCGCACCTTTTTATGGAAACTTCGCTGTGGTCTTAAAGGCTTATGTATATATGCTGATGCAGGGCGCCGAAGGTCTTGCAAGAGTAGCGGAGAATGCAGTTCTTAATGCCAATTATATAAGAGAAAAGTTAAAACCGTATTACGATATCGCTTTCGACTGTATATGCAAGCACGAATGCGTTTTCAAGCCTACGAAGAAGATGCTTGATAATGGTGTACATACGGTTGATATTGCAAAGGCCCTTATTGACCGGGGTTTTCATCCGCCGACTATATATTTTCCAATAATAGTCAATGAGGCAATAATGATTGAGCCGACCGAAACCGAAGGCAAAGAGACGCTCGATGCATTTATTGATGCTATGATTGAGATTGCTAAGTTGGCCGAGACTGAGCCGGAAAAGGTAAAAGCGGCGCCGGTAACAACGCCTGTCAGCAGGCCCGACGAGACAGCCGCTGCAAAACAGCTAAATATCGCCTGCCTATAATCTTCCTTAATATATGATAACATAGTTAAACGAAGATTGATTTTGGGGCCCAAAAGAGTTAAAATAAAATATATTTAAAGAAAAAACCGTGTTTTTTTCTAAGGAGTTTCTAAGTGGGGAATGGATACTGGCAGAAAATTTTACGGGTTGATTTAACGAATAAACAATCGAATGTCATTGGATTAGAGGAGAATGTACTGAAAAAATTCATCGGTGGCGCGGGTCTCGGTGCCTGGATTCTTCAGAAAGAATTAACCGGCAAAACGAATGCGTATGACCCGAAGAACCTTCTTATCTTTGCGACCGGGCCTTTTCAGGGGCCGGCTATTGCCGGTGGAGCTAAATTCAGCATCATAAGCAATTCACCAATAACAGGAACCTTCGCCGATACCGCAGGAGGAGCGGACTGGGGGCCGAATTTCAAAGACTGCGGTTACGATGCACTGGTTATCAAAGGCAAAGCAGATAAGCCGGTTTATATCTATATAAATGATGACAACGTTGAGATAAAAGATGCGTCAAAGATTTGGGGCAAAGATACTTACCAAGCCGATGATGCAATAAAAGCCGAGCTTGGCGATAAAAAAGCTGCCGTCGCGTGTATAGGGCCGGCAGGGGAGCGCAAGGTTGCTATTGCCTGCGTGGCTATGGACAAGCACAGCTTTGCAGGCAGAGGCGGGCTCGGCGCTGTTATGGGCGGCAAAAACTTAAAAGCTGTTGCAGTTAAGGGCACAACGACAGTGCCGGTTGCCGACAGCGATAAAACGAAGCAGCTTATAAAAGAGTACCGGCTTTTAATACATAAAAACGTAAAAGAGAACAAATTTAGAGAGCACGGCACGCCGGTTCTTTGCGAAACAGCGGAAGGTCTCGGCGATATGCCGATTAAGTACTGGGATGGTGACGTCTGGCCGGAAGGCGCAAAAACACTTGGTGCGCCGAACTATACAAAGATTCTGAATGCGAAACCCTGGCCCTGCAGCTACTGTCCCATTGGATGTCACCGTAAAATAAAAATTACCGAGCCTGCCGAATGCGTCTATGAGGGTGTGGGGCCTGAGTATGAAACACTCGGTATGATGGGCACTAATCTTATGATTAGCGACCCGAAGGTAGTCGCGATGGGCAATGACATAGCGAACCGTCTCGGCGTGGATACCATTTCACTTGGGGCTATGGTCGGCTTTGCTATGGATTGCTACGAGCAGGAACTCATCACAAAAAAAGATACCAGCGGGATGGAGATAAAGTTTGGTGATACAGAAGTTTTTCTCAAATTATGCGAGCTTATCGGTAATAATGAAGGTTTCGGAGCACTTTTTGCGGAGGGTACTCTGAAGGCTGCTGAAAAGATTGGCCCGAAAGCTGTCGAAAGAGTAGTCCACTGCAAGGGACTCGATTTTCCGGCTCATGATGCACGCTCCTGTATTTCGCTTGCGCCGACATACGCGACAGGGACACGCGGAGCCTGTCACTTCAGGGGTCCCTGCGAAGATGTCGAGATGGGCGGTTTCTTTATGCCTGAAGTAGGAGTGAACCAGGGCTGTGTAAAATTTTTTGAAAGGGAAAACCAGAGTCTTGTCGCTGTTAAATGCCAGGACCTTGGCGGCCTGGTCAATTCGCTTGTCCTTTGTATGTTTATGGTCGATGGCGGGAGCTGGTCACTGACCGATTTGGCGAAGCTGTTTAATGCGATTACCGGCTGGGACTATTCTGTTAAAGATTTAATGCTGGCAGGAGAACGTATCTTTAATCTCCAGAGACTTTTGAATATTCGCGATGGATATAATGGTAAGACAGACCAGATACCTAAAAAGATGTATAACTCTGCAAAGGCTGGTTTCCGGGCAGGTAAAGTTATTCCATTTAAGGAGTTGATGGAAGATTATTACGAACTGCGGGGCTGGGGACTTAATGGCGAACCTACCAGGCAAACTCTTGCTCGCCTGGCATTAGCCTGATTGGAGATTTGTGTTTATGAAGGTGAATGTTAAGCTGATGTCGATTTTCGCCGAATATTCAAAAGAGGGCGATGACGGCAAGACAGAGATAAAAGAAGGAGTCACAGTCTTGGACGTTGTCAAAGAGCTGGGCCTGCCTGAAAAACAGGTCAGGCTAATCGCTGTTAACGGCAGGCAAAGTGATATCAACACGGTATTGTCAGAGGATGATACTGTTTTTATCTTTCCACCTGTAGCGGGCGGAGGATGATAATTTTTTAATAACTTCTGAAAGGGGAAAGTGATGAATGCAAAAAAAACTTTTTACGCTGCAATTATTGCTACTTTTTTGTTAGGCCTTTACCTCCCAAGAACATCGGCAATTACCCGTGAAGACTACAGAGAAGCTGACAGACTACGAAGGAAATTTCGAGGTCTTGTTTATAAGGAGTCCATCGATCCGAATTGGATAGGTGATGAACCGAAATTCTGGTACAGAAATGAGCTGCGGGATGATACGAAAGAATTTATCCTGGTTGATGCCGAAAAAGGTATAAAGCAAAAAGCCTTTGACCACGCCAGGCTGGCAAAGGCGATAACAGAGCAAACCGGAACTGAATATACAGCAGAGAAGCTGCCTTTCTATTCGATTAAGTTCGTCGATGATGCAAATGCGATGGAGTTCCAGGTTGGTGATACCATCTGGAAGATAAATTTGTCTTCATACGAATTGGGGAAAATCAAAACAGGTGTACCCGAAGAAAGAAGACCTGAGCGGAGAGGAAGATGGCGAGGCCGAAGAGGGGAATTTGGAGGGCAAGGGCAACGGCCTGACCCAAATGAAGGCATTAAGTCGCCTGATGAGCAATGGGAGGCTTTTGTTAAAGATTATGATTTATATATGCGTTCAACGCTGACTGATGAGATTTATCGACTAACAAATGACGGTAATCCGGATTATAACTATTCACATCGCGTTTTGTGGTCGCCCGATTCGAAAAAGCTTATAACTAATATTGTCAAGCCGAAACCCAAATGGATAGTGCATTATGTGCAGTCGTCGCCGCCGGACCAGGTTCAGCCGAAATACGAACAAATGGAATACGAAAAGCCCGGCGATGCGATTACTATCAGCAAGCCCTGCCTTTTCCATATCGATGGGAAAAAACAGATAAAAATTGATGATAAGTTTTTCCCGAATCCATTTTACCAGACAGAAGACTGGCACTGGACACCGGATAGTAAAAGTTTTTATTTTTATTATAACCAGAGGGGCCATCAGTTAGTCAGGGTAATAAAGGTCGATGCCGAGACAGGCCAAACAACAGTTATAATCGATGAGCCAAGTGATACGTTTGTCGATTACGCGCACAAGAAGTATCTTGAGTATCTGGACGATACGAATGAAATTATTTGGGCAACGGAGCGTGACGGCTGGAACCATTTGTATCTGTACGATATGCAGACCGGTGATGTTAAAAACCAGATAACAAAAGGCGACTGGCTGTGGCGCAGAGTCGAGCAGCTTGATGATGAGAACCGGCAGATATGGTTTTCTGCCAGCGGTTATTATGATAGTCAGGACCCGTACTTTATGCATTATTTAAGGATAAACTTTGACGGGACGGGGCTGGTTGAGCTGACAGAAGGTAACGGCACGCACTCTATCCGGTATTCTCCCGACAGAAAATATTATGTTGATACGTATTCACGCGTCGATATGCCGCCGATTCACGAGCTGAGAAAATCCTGTGACGGCTCGCTTATTATGGAGCTTGAGAAGGCGGATGCCAACGATTTATTTGCTGCAGGTTTTCAAACGCCTGAGCCGTTTGTGGCGATGAGCCGTGATGACAGGTTTGAGATATGGGGCGTGATTTATAGGCCTGCAAGTTTTGATCCTAATAAAAGTTATCCTGTTATAGAAGATATTTACGCAGGCCCGCAGGGCTCGTTTGTGCCAAAAAGATGGAGTGATTTCTACGGTCAGATGTCTCTGGCTGAACTTGGCTTTATTATTGTACAGATTGACGGCATGGGGACAAGCAATCGCTGCAGGGATTTTCATCATTTCTGCTGGCACAATCTCGGCGATGCAGGGCTGCCGGACAGAATCAAATGGATGAAAAAGGCCGCTGAAAAATACCCCTTTATGGATATCAGCAGGGTGGGCGTTTACGGCACAAGCGCAGGCGCGCAGAGCGCTACGGGCGCAGTGTTGTTCCATCCCGAATTCTATAAAGTTGCCGTCTCTTCCTGCGGCTGTCACGATAACCGTGTGGATAAGCTCTGGTGGAATGAGCTTTGGATGGGCTATCCGGTCGGACCGCATTATGAAGAGCAGTCGAATGTCACTAATGCGGACAAGCTGCAGGGTAAATTGATGCTGATTGTCGGCGAAATGGATAAAAATGTCGACCCCTCTTCAACTATGCAGGTTGTTAATGCCCTTATAAAGGCTAATAAGGAATTTGAACTGATTGTTGTCCCTGGAATGGGACATTCAAACGGCGGCCGTTTCGGAGAAAGAAAAAGACGGGATTTCTTTGTCAGACATCTTTTGGGCGAACAAACTCCCGATTGGAATATAGAACCAGAAGAAGAGCAGCAAGCCGAAGAGAATGAAGATTAAAGGCTCGAAGACTTTTTACGTGGGCAATTGATTGTGTTAACAGAAAAGGAAAGACAGGTTTTACAAGAAGCCTCAAAAAAGGAAAAATTAGAAATTTTATCACTGGCAGCCGCTGAAGAAAGCTTGGCACACCTGTTTATACCGTCGCTGTCACGGCAGGTATTATGGCTGCTGAAGGTGTAAAAGTGCTTAATGGTAAATACAAAAAAGGGGAAAGTAAACTTTACTGCTTTGATTTATTAGAAAACTGCTGGTAGACAATAAGGTTTTAACCGGAACGTTCTTTCCTTAACGACCATTTGCTGTCTTCGAGTTTTATCTCGTCCAGATTGATATCTAATTTTTTGCCATCGAAAGTAACAATTCTGTCAGCAAACTGGCGAACATCAACAGCAGAAGGTTTTAAGTTCGTTTCTTCATTTCTCTTAACTATAAGAAACAATCCCGGCTCGACGATTTTTCTTAAAGAAGTTGATTCACATACGATAATCGAGTTCGAACCGATTGTCTTTAACAGGGCATCGAAACCTTTCTGCAGGGAATCTTTTCTAACCTTAAGCCAGTATGCCCTCTTAGCACCGGCTTTTAGAAATTTTGAGCTGTCTGTTTTTGCTGTTGTGTTTTTTTCTTCAGTTAGTAAAAAGTCGTTCTTTGGTAGTGAAGATTCGTCTGAAGGTGTTATTTTAACTGCAGTGATATTTTCTGTTTTACAAAATAACCGTATAATATCGCAGGCCAGTTTTGTTTTACCGGTACCTTTTGTTGTTGAGCCAATAAGAAGCATTGAATCCATTTTTACCATTTTATTCGAAGCACCCAAGCTGGCAAAAACGTATCTTTATTTTCTTCCCATTGCATATTCTACCCACCTCTTTGAGACCGACCTCGCAGCAACGCGCAACTTCAAAGCACTGCTTACAGCTGATTTGTCCGTCTTTTGAGCGTTTTTTTATCTCATCATAAATCTTTTCGTCATCCATATTCGTCTCCTTGTTTAATTAATAGTGATATTATTTGTTCGATGGATTCTTCTCTTGCGCGGAATATCAGGCAGGGTAGATTAGAATATAATTTTTCAACTCTTTCAACTATTTCATCGGCCTGCAATCAGAGTGTGTGAGAAAATAATCAGGCTCACAATCCACAAGCCGGCTGTTGCAAGTGAAATCGACCACTGCGCAGGCTTCCATTTGAAACTGAATGGCTTATCAAGTTTCAATTTTAGTGACTGGCCTGCTCTTAACATAATCGGAACGAAAGCAGCACATAAGGCAGCCGCTATAATCCCTCTTATAATGTGTCCGTTAAATTTGGCCATTGATTCCGTCCAGTATGGGCCGTACCTGACAATGAAAGTCATAAAAACTGCAAAAGCAGCATAGGTAAAAAACGTAGCAGCGAAGCCCGCTATCGCTTTATTCTTTATATTAAGAAGAGCGAGGAATATGTCGAAGCTGATACCTGCTATGGCTATTGCCGCAAAGTGGCAGGCAAAAAACGGAGAGTTAAAGAACTTAAACAGCATTGCGCAAAGCCCCATCAAAGTTGCAGTTCCTTTCTGCGGCAAATAGCTCCTTGATATCGCCAGGATACCGAATGCAATCAGTGTCAGAATAATCGAGCTGCCGGGGATATGTGCACCATAGAGAACACCCCCCAAACCAGCCTCTGAAAGTCCCCACAAACCGCTAAAGAACAATACACCAAGGATATAATCCTTTTTCATAATGTTCCCCTTAAATAAATTCTCTGCCGATTTGGTATTATATGATATTATTATTTCTTCGCAATAATCGGTCTCTAAAATTATTTTGTTCCAACAAGCCAGTTGTCCGACAGTATCGCTAAATCTGCAAAATCCACATCGCAGTCCTCGTCGAGGTCGCCTTTCTGTTCGATTACAAAATCATCAAAATTGGTTGTTAAAATCTGGTAGTAATCCCAGCCTTCACTTTCTTTTGTATATTGTTCGAATATGCCGTTAAGGCCGCACATAAACAGACCGGTATCGATAATCGGGTGAGGCGTTTCGTCGTCTGGATTGTCGATGTTCATATAATCCGATGCCCAGCAGTAGATATTCGGGTCGCTCTCATCTTCCAGCGAATAATTATCACTATGTGAGCCGACGTTAACGTCACCGACCGTAACGTTTCTGACCTGTATATACATTCCTTCATATATTTCGGCCCTGTGGTCGGTGACATAACAGGTCTCATTAACAGGGTCATATATCACTGCAACATCGTTAACGTCCACTTCAAGCGGTTTCGGCAGATTATTGCCTGTACTTAATATAGTAACTGTCGATGTAGCTGTTTCGTCGAGATAAAGAATGGTAGTACCTCTTGATTTATTCAGCCAGTCATAAACAGTTACACTTTCCAGCGCCACCCAATCACCGAGTTCGACATCATCAAAAGGAGTGGTGTCAATAGCGCCTTTTACAAGGATACCGCCCCAGCCGTTTGCATTGTTGGGGTCATAGAGTACAATTCGCTGCCTGCTTCCTCCGGATTTATGTATAACAATACCACCATTGCAGTCGACAGTTTGTTCATCGTAGTCACTTGTCCCGTCTGCATTAGTTGTATATTGAATGTCATAAATTGACAAAGCCCCGTTTGCCGTCAGGCATGACATCATTGCAACAATGACCGCAAAAAACATTTTTTTCATCATTTTTCTAACCTCCTTACAGTAAAGTTAATAAATTATTATTTTAAAATTTACTGGTACGGATACCAGTCCAGGTCGTCCCTCGGCGGCGCCTGAAAATCGGGGTCGTCTATCGGCCATTCCGGTTTCCAGACCGTATCCTTCCATTCGACGTGATAATCGCAGAACAAAATCGAGCCTCCTAATCGGCCGCGTTTTGTATAGTGTCTCGCTGAAAATGCCCTCGGATAGCTGCCGCAATGTCTTCCGGCCTCGCCGTATTTTTCATCCCCGCCGTAGCCCTTTGTCGGGTCAAGAAGCTGGTCGAAAAGAAGTATTACGCGGACAGGATTTTCAATCTTTGCGGTATCGAGAAATGACGGCATATTATTCCCGCCAGGCTGGTCATACGGCGGCCAGCAGCTCCCGTCAAGCTCGAGGCAGGAATTCATTGCATAAGAAAAATAGCCGAGTTTTTCTATGTTATATTCATATCCGAAGCTGGGCCTTGCGCTGGGACACTGATAAATACCTTTTGTCGGCTTGTGCCATATCGGGTAATCTCGCCAGGCTTTTTGCCCCATTAATGGCGGCAGCATATCGACCCAGCCGAAATCATCAGCACCGTGGTCGTCACGGTCCAAGCCGTCAATATGGGGATAGAAACCGTTATTCGTGCAGGCATAAGTCTCGAATGCAAGGCCCCATTGGCGAAACTGGCTTTGACACACAATTTGCTGTGCCTGTGCTCTTGCCCTGCCCAAAACCGGTATTAAGATACTCATAAGAAGTGTTATTACAGACATTACCACAAGCAGCTCGATGAGTGTAAAACCGTAATCTTCTTTAAAAGCATCCGTTGCTTTTCGTTTCATCGCTGAAGTTTCCTTATGTGTTTATTGAATGCCCTCTCAAGTGCCTTCTCAACTTCGCTGTGAAATTTCGTATAAGCCCTGACTAATTCTTTTCCATCTTCCGTTAATCCGCTGCTGCCGCCGTTCTTTCCGCCTCTATGTTTTTCAACGATTGTGATATTAAGTGCATCCTGCACCTTTTTTATATCACCCCAGGCCTTACGATAGCTTATATGCAGGCTTTTACACGCTTCAGCTAAGGAGCCTTTCTTTTCGATGGTCTTTAATAGCTGCCATTTACCATCGCCGAGTGCTCCCTCGCCGTCAGCTGTATCGAGCCACAATTTGAATTTTGCATTGAGCTTTTTCATTTTTGCACAAAATATTACCGTTATGCACAACAATACATATCGAATTCGAAAATATACTGCTTATTAAAAACAATTCAAGCATTTTTTATTTTCTCCCTGATGTAGTGACTACTTGTGGAAATCGCCCTTCGAGCATCCAGTATCTGGCATCAAGTATCTTACGGTTTTTACTTTGATGAAAGTTTGTAAATCAATCAATTTTTCGTTATAATTCCAGGCAACAAAAAGCATATTTAGAGGCTAAGCAGTGGCTAAGTATATCTTAAAAAGACTTGTATATTTTGTCCCTACGGTTTTCGGTGTGATGCTGATAACGTTTTTATTGTTTAACGTTATCGGCGGTGATGTCACGGATGAATATGCAGGCCAGTTTGCCGACCCTCAGACAAAGGAAGAAATCCGTTCAGAGCTCGGCTTGGATAAACCTCTTTTCCTGGCCCGTGACAGTCAATTTTTCACCCATCTCAAAAATGCGGTTACCTTCAATTTCGGCAGGGCACGCGACCACGAAAAAATAAGTGACAAGCTCATAAAAAGGGCTCCCTATTCACTTGCTTTGACAATTCCTATGCTGTTCGGTACGGTGATTATCTCCATAATCCTTGCGCTCATAGCCGCATATTATCATAACAGCCTCACTGATTATCTGATAATTTGTTTTAGTACAATTGGTGTTAGTCTGCCGTTTTTGAGTTTCATCTTGTTCGGCCAGTATTTCCTTGCCTACAGATGGGGGCTTTTTCCGGTTTACTTCTGGCCCGACCTTTCGATGCCGCAGTACATTGCACTGCCGCTGCTGATAGGGATTCTTGCAGGTCTCGGCGGCAACGTTCGGTTCTACAGAACGGTTATGCTCGATGAGGTTAAAAGCGATTATGTCAGAGCTGCCTCTGCAAAAGGTCTCAGCCCGGCTGCCATTTTATTCAAACACGTCCT
>Ga0315551_10001815_pt1 | contig 16019 bp, 18 predicted proteins | sample SalMarSW160290MG_FD_203678 | JGI IMG/M metagenome (GOLD analysis project Ga0315551, IMG submission 203678) | Salt marsh sediment microbial communities from the Plum Island Ecosystem LTER, Massachusetts, United States - Salt Marsh Sediment SW1602-90 ... | reverse complement strand
GTTTTGGACTTTTCGGGCTAAAGAAGCTGATGAACCCGGTGAAATAGCTAAAGAATTTTCTCAATTTATTGTGGTTACCCTGGTTGGCTTAGCCATTAACAGTAGTATTGTTTTTGGGGTGACCACCTTTATTCCGCCATTTTTTGACTTGAGTCCGGAACTCTGGGCTAATTTAGCCAAAGCTGCGGCCACTGGTTTTTCTCTGATCTGGAACTTTATTGGTTATAAATTTATTGTTTTTAAAAAGTAAAAGAATGCAAGAGGACAAATGTAAGGGGACAGTCCCTCAGATACAGTCCTTGTTCACAAGGACTGTATCTAAGTGACTGTCCCCGTCGTAGTAATTTTATCCCCGCAACTCAATAACTCGTAATAAAACCCTGATTTAGTCATATAATCAGGGCTTTTGTTTTTGTTCTAATGTGATATACTGATGGCGTATGGAAAACCTTGTCCTCTATCGTAAATACCGGCCTAAAACCTTTAAAGAGGTAGTTGGTCAGGAACATGTTATCCGCACCCTGACCAACGCTATAAGCATGAATAAAGTTGCCCATGCTTATTTATTCACCGGTCCTAGAGGTACCGGAAAAACCACCGTGGCCAGATTATTAGCCAAGGCAGTTAATTGCCAAGACCGCCAGAACCACGAACCCTGCAATAAATGCCCGGCCTGTCAGGAAATCAATCAATCTCGGGCCTTGGATTTAGTTGAAATTGATGCGGCTTCCAACCGGGGGATTGATGAAATCAGGGAACTGCGCGACGGCATCAAATTCACTCCAACTAGTTTAAAATACAAGGTTTTTATAATTGACGAAGTCCATCAATTAACCCGCGAGGCCTTTAATGCTTTGTTAAAAACATTAGAAGAGCCGCCCGCCCACGCTATTTTTATCTTAGCCACCACGGAAATTCATAAAGTTCCCCAAACAATAATTTCCCGCTGTCAGAGATTTGATTTTCACAAATTAACCTTAGATAAAATTGTTGAACGGCTTAATTGGATTAGCCAGCAGGAAAAAGTATCCATAGAAAAACCAGCTTTAGAATCGATTGCCTTAAATGCTGACGGTTCAATTCGCGATGGTGAAAGTTTGCTCGGTCAGATTATGGCCATGGAAGATAAAAATATTACCTTGGAAGAAGTCCAGACCATTTTAGGGGTAGTTGATGTTAAAGCCGTTCAGGATTTAATCGAATATTTAGTAGAGAAAAAAAATGGCCGGGCAATTTCCCATATTAATCAGGTAGCTAATCAGGGTTATGATTTGGTCCAATTCACCAAGTCCCTAGTCAGTTATTTAAGAAAAATGATGATTCTTAAAGTTGACCCTAATTTAACTAAATTAGTCGCCTCTGAATTGACGAAAGAGCAGTTAGATAACATAATAAGACAAGGACAGAGCTTTTCTCAGCTCGACTTAATCAAAACAATCCACCTTTTTATCCAGGCCGGCAACCAAATCAAATCCGCTGATTTCCCGCAACTGCCTCTGGAATTAGCCGTGGTGGAATGTTGCCAAATTGGGGAGTAGCCAAGCGGTAAGGCAACGGCCTTTGGCGCCGTGATCGGGGGTTCGAATCCCTCCTCCCCAGCACGAGTCAGCGCAGTATCGAGGATGACCGGAGAGCGTTTATTTAAGCCAAATTTCCAAAATCTCCGAAATCCGTCCCGGACGGGTCAAAACAGCAAAAGCAGGAAAACGGCTTGAAATAGGGATAAATTCGGTTCGAGTCCTGGAGGGGTCAAGAGAAATTACAAACATGAATTTAGCTATTTTATTTTGGTTTTACAAAGAGCCAAAAATCTGTGAGAACAGATTAAAACTTATTAAGAAATACAATCCAAGCCTTAAGGTTTATGGACTATTCGGCGGTAAGGTTTCAGAAGCAGAATCATATAAAGAAAAATTAAGTGATTATCTGGATGATTTTTATACGTTTGATTTAGACAAAGATTCAGATTGGAGATGGATTAACGGCGACTTAATGATCTTAGATTGGTTTGATAAAAAAGGCAGAGATTTAGACTGGGACAGTATCGCTATTGTTCAGTGGGATATGCTTGTATTTGATTCTTTATTAAATCAGTTTGCCGGAATAAAAAAAGACCAAATCTATTTATCCGGTTTAAGAGAGATAGACAAAGAAGTTGAGAATAAGTGGGACTGGGTAGAACCAGGCAGTAAAGAAAGACAGAATTATTTAGAGTTTCTTGAATATGTAAAAAAGAATTACGGATATACAGGTAGACCTCCACTTTGCAGTTTGTTTATTTTTCAAATTTTTCCAAGAATGTTTCTTGAAAAATATCTAACAGTGAAGAATAGAGAAGTTGGTATGCTTGAATATAAAATTCCTATTTACGCCAAAATATTCGGTATAGATTTTTTTAAGAAGGATATCGGGGTGCATTGGTTTAGCGATAAACAGAAACCATTAAATGCGGTTCCTAAAGAAATACCGAGGGATTATATTGATAAGCGATTAAAAAAGAAAGATGACTGGAGAATTTTTCATCCTTATTACAAAATTTGGAGAGAGTAGAATTAAGGATAAAAAGTATTAATTTTGACAACCCCATCCGAGATTCGAACCAGACAAAAACAGACAAAAAACATAGATTTCATCAGCGTTTTCCAGTACCAGACCAGAGTGGTTCAAATGGACTGATACCAGCACGAGTCAGCGCGGTATCGAGGCAGACCCGAGAGCGTTTATTTAAGCCAAATTTTCAGAAACGCCGGAATCTGTCCTGGACGGGTCAAAACAACGAAAGCCGGAAAACGGCTTTAAATAAGGATAATTTTGGTTCGAATCCCAGAGGGGTCAGCGAAACTTTTTCTAAAACCAAGTTTGAGCATTGATGATTTAATTAAAAATAGAAATATGGAAATTTCAATATTTTTTGCACAACTTTGGGGAAGCTTCTTTGTCATTTTCGGTTTGTTGTTTATCATAACCAGACAATTGGGCAAGACTATAGAAATGACTGATGATAAGGCCTTTGTTATCTCCACCGGTTATATCACGTTATTAATGGGATTGGTCACCGTAATCTTGCACAATGTCTGGGTTGCCGACTGGAGAGTAGCTATCACTATTCTGGGCTGGTCAACTTTAATCAAGGGAATTATGAAAATCGGATTTCCAGAGCAGATACATAAACAAGCGCAAAGATTCAAAAAGAAACAAATGCTTAGCGCCGCTTTCATGATTATTTTAGGCGCATGGCTGCTTTGGATGGGTTTTTAAGAATATGAAAACTACAAGAATCATTTATTGGCTCCCAAGAGTTTTAAGCATTGCTTTTGTTCTATTTTTATCCCTGTTCGCGCTTGATGTTTTTGGAGAATATAGCGGCTGGCAGGCTGTTATAGGTTTTTTAATACATCTCATTCCTTCATTTATTTTGTTCGCAGTTATCTTGATTGCTTGGAAATATGACTTGGTCGGAGCAATCGCTTTTTTGGGTTCCGCAGTATTCTATGTCTTTATGGTTGGTTTTGATCGTCCTTGGAGCTGGTACGTGGGCATATCAGGTCCGGCTGCCGTTATCGGTATCCTTTTTCTTTTAAGTTGGTTTCAAAAAAGGAAAAAGAAAGCATAAGTCATTATTTATGAAAAATAAACGAGCTATAATTGTTCATTGTTGGGACGGGTATCCAGAATATTGTTGGTATCCTTATGTTAAAAAAGAATTAGAAAAAGATGGTTTTGAAGTTAAGGTGCCAGCTTTTCCTGAAACGGAAGAACCAAAGCTGGACAGGTGGCTTTCGGTTCTTAAAAAAGAAATCGGTGTCCCGGATGAGAATCTTTATCTTATCGGGCATAGTGTCGGCTGTATTACGATTTTACGTTATCTTGAGAGTTTGGCTCCGGAACAGAAAATAGGCGGCGTTATTTTAGTAGCTGGTTTTGTTGACAATCTTGGCTTTGAAGAATTGAAAAACTTTTTTACGACTGTTGTCCCTTTGGGAAAAATTAAAGATAAAGCAGAACATTTTGTGGCGATTCATTCGGACAATGATCCGTATGTGCCCTTAAAGCGCGGAGATATATTCAAAGAAAAATTAGGAGCCAATTTAATTATCAAGCATAATGCTAAGCATTTTTCCGGGCCGATTGATAAAGAAGACTCTTGTTTGGAATTGCCGGAGGTACTAAATAGTATAATTGAGATTTCAAAATAGAGGATTTCATTATTTCTTTAGGTTTATGTCGCGATAAATTTGGTTCTAGATCTCTGTGCTACCCACCCCGTACACTCGACTCAGAACTCCAGAAACGCTTTACTGGATTGAACGAAAGTTCGAATCCCCGAAACCCAGCCAACAATATTTTTTATCGTGCAGACCTGTTTCTTCGCTTAACCAAGCCAAAAACGGGAGGTTGCTAAAATTATCAAAAACCCTTAACCCATCTGGGATTCGAAATAAATATGGTAAACGACAATGAATGAGCTATTAATTCCCAAAATTAAACTTCCTAAATCCTTATTTATTATAGGAGCGATCGCAGTCGCTTTTTTTGTTGTCGTAACCATTTTTTACGTATTTTTCTTTAGCGCTCCGCAAGGCAAAGCGGAACCGGAGCAGTTTACGATTGCTATTGGCAATAATGATTCAAAAGAAATAGTCGAGCAATTAAAAGAACAGGGGCTTATTAGGAATGAAGCTGTTTTTCGTATTGTTCTTGGCGATACTAAGATAGAGTCCGGCGCTTACAAAATATCCAAGTCAATGAATGTCTGGCAGATTGCTAATACATTTAAAAAGGGTCCATATATGAAATGGGTTATTATTCCCGAAGGATTAAGAAAGGAACAGATTGCCGAGATTCTGGCCCAAACATTAAATTGGAACGAGCAGGAAAAAAGCGATTGGGTTACCAAATATACGGCCATGGAATATGATTATCTTGAAGGCGTGTATTTTCCTGATACTTATCTTATTCCAATAAATGAAACTGGACTTGAGATTGCCCAGAGATTTATCAATAAATTCAATGAAAAGTTTTCGTCCTATGCCGATGGATTTGTTCAAGAAAATATCAAATGGACAACTGCTTTGAAAATCGCCTCAATTGTCCAGAGAGAAGCGGCCGGCAAAGACGATATGCCTTTGATCGCCGGCATTATCTGGAACCGACTGCTTAATGATATGAAATTGGAAATTGATGCCACAGTTCAGTACGTGCGAGGAGACACTGGTGATGGTTGGTGGTCTCCGATTTCCGTAGCAGACAAACAGATTGATTCAAGATACAACACTTATCTTTACAAAGGGCTTCCGCCCCATCCGATTGCCAATCCGGGAATTAATGCTATTGACGCAGTCTTGAATTCAGCCGAGACCGAATGTTTCTATTATCTTCACGATAAGAATAAGGAAATCCATTGCGCTAAAACCTACGAAGAACATTTAGAAAACATTGAGAAGTACCTGAAACGAGACACTTAAATAGCCCTTTTATACTGTCTCATTTGTCTCATTTCGACTGGCTCAATACAAGCATTTGTGGTAGAATAGACCCGACCGAGTTGCGTTAGGCGAGAGTGATTGGATAGCTCAAAGAAGCCCTTAACGGTCTCATATATTAATAATCTGGACCGAGGTGGCCAGCCGTAAGGTATGAGTATTGTTTGTTGCCTCGGCGCTTCGCGCCTCGGCATTGAATTGAGCCAGTATTTTCCACGCTTTGCGTGGATTGAAAACAATTTTTTTATCCCGCAAAAGCGGGTTCGAGCCAATCTTTTTTTTAACTTGCCCGAAGGGCAAGTTGCAAAGTGATAATTTTTTGGAATGAAAAAGCCGCCAGAGGTCCAAAGATATAGCGACTTTTAAATATAAGGAAAGATTGTTACTTTCGCAGAAATCTTCTTCCTCCCTCGTACTTTAATCATCCTCACAATAGGTAATTATGAAATGACCACAGCTGGGACAGTATAGATCTATCTGTGTTTTTTGTGCAGTCCCAATCTTTGCTGCTATATTTGGGTCAAGTATAGATTGAAGATCTCTGAGAGCATCTTTTCTTGTTCCTGACCAGCGACAGTTCCCACACTCGAGCTCCACGTCAAAGGCCAATGACCTATTTATAAATCTTCCTGTTCTTGTTCCTTTCTGAATTTTTACCATCTTGATTCCTCCTTTATTTAATTTTGAACATTATTTCTGCCAGATTACTTACAGGCTATAACGTCGTTTTATGACATTTTAACTATACCATATCAACCTATATTTTGTCAAGCCAAACGGCGGTTTCTACCCAAAAGCGATATTAAACAATATTAAAAACATGACTAAATTTTTTATCTATATCAGAAAATCAACTGATGAAGACGATTGACAAGTTTTATCTTTGGAAGCACAAGAGATAGAACTTTTGGAGCTTGCCCAAAAAGAGCGTTTGGATATTGTTGAGATTTTCAGAGAGTCGCAGACCGCCAAAATTTCCGCCGAGGTGGCCAGCACGAGTCAGCGCGGTATCGAGGATGACCGGAGATGTTCGGGTTTTAGAGGGTTTCTTGGACAGGTTGTTTTATAAAACAGGAACGCTGGTTATCAATACGGCCGGAACTTCAACTCACGAGGTTATACTCAAGCACATAGAAACTCCTTACGAAGTTAAGAAGAAACTGGACGGAATCAGAGAATAAGTAACTAAAGTTGACAAAATATATCATTATGTTATAATCACCTCAGATCGTTAAAAACATGTCGGAGCCAACTGTTTGCTAATTCAGTAGCAAAATAAACCAAAAACTTGAAGCAAAAGGAGGTAAGATCATGGGAATTGGAGCATTGTTTTTCTTTGTTATTTTGGCTGTTGCGTCAGTATGGACACTAATCGTCACCGAAAACAGGGATCACCTTAAGGTTGTCGGTGTTATTACCGCAGCTTTATGGTTATTCTTTCTTTGGTGGTACAGGCCTTGGTTCCATGGTATTCTGTTGCCGATTTTACATATCGGCTTGGCATTAACCCTTATCCTGTCAGCTCTTATTACTTTGGCAATCGTTCTTGGATTGAAAGGACAGAAAGCCCTTGCAATTCTGTTTGCTATAGCAGCGGTTGTTTTCTTCATCTGGCCTACCTGTTTTTCGGGTGAATTCTACATGAAGATTCTTTGTAAGAATACGGCATATGAGAAAACAGGGACATTGCCACAGATTAAAAAAACCAGACTGCTTCCGTTATCGGTCGCAGAACGGTTTGCCGAAGATTCCTTTCAGGAAAGTAGGGAAAAACTCGGCGATTACAGCATCGTCAACAATGATGGCAAACTGGTTTGGCAAGCTCCCCGGGTACCCGATGGCGGTATCATCTATTTTTCCAATAAGATGGGCGGCGTAGTGGAAATTTCTACCGAAAGTTCTGAAAAGACTACCTACAGTATCGAGAAGAAAAGCTACGGGATGGAAGTCTCCGAGGGCGTGGGCATCGAAGACAGCATTTACTTTCGCTTGTATAAGGAACGCTACTGGATCCACATACCCGACGGTATTTACTACCTGAAGGATGCGGAAAAAGATCAGCAGGTTGCCATTGTACCGTTTGTCGAATACAAATGGTCTTTTCCTACGAAATATCCTGTTTTCGGTGGTGTTTTCTTGGTCTACGATGACGGAGATATCGTTGAACTCAGTCCCGAGGATTGCGACAAGAGCGTTCTTCTGCGGGGCAATGTCTATTATCCCGAATGGCTCCAGCGAAAGGAGGTCGAGGCCTATGCCTATTACAAAGGCATCTTGAATAAGCTGTTTAAGCATAAAGACCAAATTGAGGTGGCCGATGTCCTTGAAGGCGGAAATCCGCAGCCCTATCTTCTGATGAGCGAAGGCGGTCCTACCTGGTTTACAGCGGCAGAGCCTTATGGCAAGGCATTCGGAATTCTGAAAATCTTTACCCGTTCAGCCTGCTTATCTAAAGAGCCGATTAAGATTCTGGAATATTCCAAAGATTCCGTCCTTACGGGTCCAAAACGGATAACTGGATATGTGCGGAGTTCAAGGAATGTTACCGTGCCTGATTGGCGGTCTTATGGAATAATTGAAACAAGGCCTGCTCCGATCAATAATGTCTTGTACTGGCAGCTTTCAATTGTTCCTTACAGCGAAGGGCCCAACGGGGCTGTCGATAAAACCAAAAGTTTTACCGGCGTTTATGCCACTATTTACGTCAATGCGAAAACCAATGAGGTCTACGCTTTTAAAAATGATGTAAACGCTGTCAAGTTCGTCCAGGGTTCTTGGAATATGAATGTGAAGAACGACTTTGATATGGTTTCGTATAGTCCCGTGGATACCGATGCCGGCGGCGGGGTCAAAACCGGCCCCATTGAAAGAATTGATAGGCTTATCAACGAGCTACAACAACTCAAGCAGGAACTGATGAATCAATAGAACATTCCATGATATTTGGGAGGTTAAGAATTAAAGAGGAGACATTGCGTTCTCCTCTTTTTATTAACATGAATTTTGAAAATAGGTTATCCACAATAATCAAATTGACACATGCTCTAGATGAGATAAAATTAAATTAGGAATCATTCAAAATTTGAGGTCGAAGAAAATAATCACCAACGCTTTTTTAGCTTGGTGTTTTTGTTTTAAAGGTTGGTTCTAAATAAGAAAAAATATGGGAAATACCACAAACAATAAAATACAACTATCCTGCGAGTATGTAATTGCCCCAAAGGCTGGTGTGGAGATGGACGAGAAAGGTAAATATCCGCTCGCTCATTTGCTTACTTATAAAAGATTTAAAAGAATCCAGAATTTAAGTAACCAACAGGCTCGTACTATCCAGAAAAAGACGGATTTCCTTCTTGCTTATGAAAGGACAGTCGGAAATGTTCGTCTGGCTTGTAAACCGGCTGGAATTAAAAGTACTAAGACTTTCTATAGTTGGTGTGATAATGACCCCGATTTTAAAAAAGCAGTTTCAGATATGGGGGAAATGCAGCGTGATTTTGTTGCTGACCTTTTATGGATGAAGATACTTCAAGGACACGGTCCGTCAATCAGATATTATCTATCCCGCAGACATCCAGATTATATATTAAAACGGATTACCGTACCGTCCAAAAAGAGAATCAATCCTTGGGCAAAGTGGGAGAATCTTTCTTGGGACGACATTGAGAATAAGGATTAGAGTGTGTAATTTCTAAGGGGTTTTTGCCTGCAAATAGTGTAAAGTGTGTAATTTTTAGCAGACCCGAGAGCGTCATCTTGGCGCTTTTAATTTGTCCAAGAAAGTGTTATACTGTCCTATATATCTCAGTACCAGACCATAGAACACAGCACGAGTCAGCGCGGTATCGAGGAAGACCCGAGAGCGTTTATTTAAGCCATTTTTGGATTAATTTTATGAATAAGCATAAAGGAAAAAGACTTTTCATAACCGGAATTCCGACTGCTGGAAAATCATATTTAGCAAAAGTTATCATTAAGAGGAATAATGGAATTCATATTAATATTGATGACATTCGTAGAAAGATCAGGAATAATCCAAAATATAAGAAGTGGGTCAATTTTTATAGAGATAAGGACGAGAAAGAATATTATATGACCACAACATATGGTAAGCAGTGGCAGAATCTTGTCCGGCAATCAGAAGGTGTATGGCCAGCAATTTTAGAAAAGATGGAAAGTTATCAAAATGAAACAAGGTTAGTAATTTTCGAGGGTGTTAATATTTTACCTCATCTTGCTAAAAAATATTTACCTTTTCCTGGAATTGTAATTATAGGAAAATCATTTGAAGAAGTTCTAAATCGGAACAAGCAAGATTCTCGCTGGGGAGGAACAGAAGAATTACAAAAACTTGGAGCAGAATCATTTTTTTACGGCAAACGGCCACGATACAAAGCTGAGGCAGAAAAATACGGGTATCCTGTATTTGAAACAGCTGACGAGGCGCTTGAACCAGTAATTGAAATTTTGAGATAATTTTTGCAACTCTTCCGAGATTCGAACCGGATCAAAAAAGACAAAAACATAGGTTTTATCATGGTTTGCCAGTACTAGACCCGGGTCGGTTCGAATAGAGTGTCCCCAGCACGAGTCAGCGCGGTATCGAGGCAGACCCGAGAGCGTTTATTTAAGCCAAATATGAACAAAAAATTAAAAGAAAAGATTATTGATATCGCCTGTAAGTATAATAAGAATGATCCTTCACATGACTTTGAACACGCTTTGCGAGTTTTGCATCTTTCCGAAAAGATAGCAGAGAAAGAAAAAAAAGAAAAAGCGGATTTAGATATATTAATCCCAGCGGCACTTTTCCATGATGTTATAGTTTATCGCAAGGATGTTCTTCGTAGTAAAAAAGAATCAGATGAAAGCGCCGATCTTGCAGGCAAAATGCTTAAAAAACTAAAGGAATATCCAAAAGAGAAGATTAGTAAAGTCCAGATATGTATCCGTCAATGTTCATTTTCTAAGGGGATTGTACCAGAACTTTTTGAAGCGAAAATTTTACAGGACGCAGATCGATTAGAAGCAACTGGTGTTATTTCGGTTATGAGAACCTTTGCTTCTTGTGGTCAGATGAATAGAAAATTTTACGATCCTCAGGACCCATTTAGAAAAAATGGACGATGTCCAGAAAGTTTTTCTGGCCTCGATTTGTTTTATGGTCGTTTACTTGTAGTTGGGAAAAGAATGCATACACAATATGCTCGTAAGGTAGCAAAAAGGCGGACTGAGTGTTTACAAAAATTCCTTAAAGAATTAAGGAAAGAATTAAGGGAATCAGGTAGAATTTAACAACCTTTCCGGAATTCGAACCAAAAGCTTTAGACAAGAATACTGTCTTTATTAGTTCTGGACTCCTGTGCTACCCATACTGTACACCCGACTCAGAACCCCGGAAACGCTTTACTGGATTGGAGCAGAGGTTCGAGTCCTAGAAACCCAGCAAATAAAATTTAAAAACTCGCCAAAGAGGCGATTTTTTGGTAGAATAAAATAATGAAAGAATTAACCGTCAAAGAAATTCAAAAGAGGATTTTTGATAATAAGATTAAGAAAGGTTTCAATACAACTGATCTTAGCAAGGAGTTTTTATATTTAACCGAAGAGCTGGGAGAAGCCGTCAGGGCTTATCGTAGAGATAATAAAGATGAGCTGGCCGAGGAAATTATTGACTTGGTGATTTATTGTTTAGGGATGATAGGGATGTTGGGTAAAGACGGATATGAAGAGATAATTAAAAAGATAGAGAAAAATGAGAAACGAGAATACCAAGGGGTAAAGGGCGAATATAGGCAACTTCGCGAAGATCAAAAGTAATTGTCGTAAGCTGGCTCATTGGTATTTTAGAATATGAATAATACAAAAAAACAAATAGTGGTCATTCATGGAGGGGATACTTTTGACACATACGAAGAATATATTAAGCATTTAAAGAAGGCTAAATTTAATCCTGATAGGGATGAGAATAGGGGAAAGAGATGGAATCGTACTTTAGGGGAAAGGCTTGGCAATAATTTTACTGTTCTTTTCCCGACTATGCCGTGTAAATATAACGCTAAGTATAAAGAATGGAATATTTGGTTTGAAAAATTATTTCCCTATATTAAAGACAATGTTGTTTTGATCGGACACTCACTTGGTGGAACTTTTCTTGCAAAATATCTTTCAGAAAATAGTTTTCCCAAAAAGATATCGGCTACATACTTAGTTGCCGCGCCTTATGACGATAAAGATTCGGAAGACTCTTTAGGTGATTTTGTTTTGCCGGATAGCTTAGAAAAATTTGAAAAACAAGGAGGCAGGATTTTTATTTATCAAAGTAAAAACGACCCGTTTGTTCCTTTTGTTGAAGTTGAGAAATATACAAAGGCCTTACCAAGAGCAGAAAAAAAGATATTTGAAACCAAAGGTCATTTTATGCGGGAAGAATTCCCGGAGTTGATAGAGAGTATAAGGCGTCTCTATTAATATTATTGTTGAAGAAGATAGTCGGCCAATATATGGATAAAGAAAACTCATCAAGCTAAAATATCTCTAATTAAAGATTGTGGTTCCAATTTCGTTCCATACGGCCAGCCATCAAAATAACCGCCTATCTATACAGTTGTTTTTAATAGGGAGAGTAGATGTTAGAACTTTTTGGTGTTAGAATGATAGTAGTAAATATTTTGATTTTGTCTTATGCCAGCAGAAAAAATAAGTATTGATAATGCAAAAAATAATAAATTATTCTATTTTGTAGCTAATGCGGTTGTTTATCGCGAAAGCGATAAAAGATGTCTTATTCTAAAAAGAGATAAGAGGGAAATAGCGCATCCCGGAAAATACGGTGTTCCTGGCGGAAAGCTTGAATGGAAGGACTTGGACATTAAAAATCCAACAAGAATGAATGGAGATGTATTTGATTTTGAAAATACCGTAGAGGGCCTATTAAAAAGAGAGGTTTTAGAGGAAGCAGGCATAGAGATTCAAGATCATTTTCAGTATATCAACAGTAATGCCTTTATCAGACCAGATGAAACACCAGTAGTTTTAATTAAAATTGCCGTTAAGTATAAACGAGGTAAGGTTAAACTAGAAAAAGGGGGATTTACTGATTACGCTTGGGTTAATGAAAAGGAAGTTGAGAATTATGATTGCATTAAAGGTGTTCCAGAGGAAATAACCAAAACAATCAAGATATTTTCATAGTCTTTATTAATATTATCCTTGAAACTAAGTAGTTAGCCAGAGATATAACAAAAACACCCGTATGAAACGGGTGTTTTTGTTTCTAGGATGACGGTTGTTTTACCAACGTCCGCCACCACCGCGATTGTCGCCACCGAAACTTCGTCCACCACTGCCGCCACCGCGATTAAAATCTCTTCGGGGTGGGCGTTCTTCCATAGGACGGGCTTCGTTGACTGTCAGAGTACGACCATCAAGCTCTTTGCCATTCCACATTTCCATAGCTTTTGTGGCTTCTTCATCAGAAGACATTTCCACAAAGCCAAAGCCTTTTGAACGACCGGACATTTTATCAGTGATAATAGTCGCTGATTCAACGGTTCCGGCCTTAGCAAAAGCATCCTTTAATCCGTCTTCGGTAGTGTCGTAAGACAAACCGCCAACATATAATTTTTTAGCCATTATATTTCCTTATATTAATTATTTGCAAGTCGACCTATTATTCTCTTTAGTTTCTTCTTTCTAAAATTAATATATTTTTGACTTACACTAATTCTTATAAGGAAAGAGAAAACTTATTGAGAAAACTTACCTTTAGAGTATAAGTCATAGTTATCGGGATGTCAAGTAATTAATTGCGCTATTTTTAATTTGTGTTAAAATAAGTAGAAACACAAATAAAGGTCGAGTTGAAACTTAATAAAAAAAACTATGTTAAAAAGATTATTTATTGCAGGAATTTTATTAGCTTTGTTCTCTTGGCCGGCTTTGGCCCAAGAAACAGATGTTGACCAAGTAACTGTTGGAGAAAAGGAAGTAGAGGTGGCCGCCGAAGACTTAGACGTAGAAGAGCCAGGGCCATTTTCCTGGTTAGGGGATATTGCCAGAGATATTCAGATATTTTTTACCCGTGACCCGATAAAAAAATCAGAACTTGAATTGAAAAAAGCCAGCCGGCAATTAATTAAAGTTAGGAAAACGGTTAGGGAAAATCCTGACGATACTGAACTTCAGGCAAGATTGGAAAAATCCGATGAAAAATACCGGGGATTAGTTGAAAAAATTAATGCCCGAGTTGAGAATTTTAAGGCAGAAAATCCCGAAGCGCTGGAATTAAGGAATTTTTTGGACAAATACACCGATTATCAATTAAAGCATCAGGAGATTTTGAAGAAATTAGAGGAACAAGTGCCAGAAGAAATAATCGGGGTAATTAGTGATAATCGGGAGCGGTATTTAGAAGAATTCGGCGAGGTGATGAATCGATTACAGAGCGAAGAAGAATTTAAGGATAGATTAAAAAGCGGCTTAGAAGATGTAAAAGAAAGTATCGGACAGCGAATTAATCGGATGGAAATTATTGAGGAACTTGAAGAGGCAGCCCCAGCAGTTAAAGAAAAAATTAATAAATTGAAGCAAGAGAGCCAAAATCTTTTTCAGGAATTAAAAGTCAAGCGTCAAGAAATTAGAGAGGAAATTCAAGAGAGAGCTCAAGAGGAAATTCAAGCAAGAATTCAAGAAGAAACTCAAATGAGAGTTCAAGAAGGAACTCAAGAAGGAATACAGAATAGGGTGGAGGAAAATAATCAGGCCGGGCAAGGAAGATAAATCTTAAAATAAACATGAGAAAGATTGTTTCAGCTATTGTTTTTTTAATAGTTATTGCTTTGGGATTTTATTTTTTCTCCCAACTTTTTAAAAATGATGAGATTAAGGGGATAGATTTTAGTAGTTTTGATAATCAAAAGACGGAAAATGTGGGTAGCGAAAACAAACAGGCCGCAGAGGGAAGTATGATGGTAGATCAACTCAAGGGGGAAATTCTAAAAGAAGGAACTGGTCAAGGAGCTGAAAACGGCGACCGGGTAACAGTTCATTATGTGGGAGTTTTTGAAGACGGGACTAAATTTGATTCAAGCTTAGACAAGGGAGAGCCCTTTACTTTCGTCTTAGGGGCTGGTCAGGTGATAAGGGGCTGGGATTTAGGAGTGGCGGGAATGAAAATAGGGGAAATAAGGAGATTGTTTATCCCTTCGGAATTCGGTTACGGAGAAGCCGGCACGCCAAACGGCGCAATTCCGCCTAATGCAAACCTTATTTTTGAGGTTGAACTTTTGGGGATTAACCAATAGTTCAGAGATGTTTAAATTCTATATATGTTGCCTAAAGTTTTTATTATTATCCTTAATTGGAATAATTGGTCAGATACTTTAGAATGCCTGGAATCACTTAAAAATAATGACTACCCTAATGAGCAGGTAGTCATTATTGATAATGGCTCTAAAAAAAAGCCCCAAGCGCCAGATTCAGAGATAAAAATTATCTACAATAAGGAGAATCTGGGATTCGCCGGCGGTAATAATGTGGGGATTAAATATGCTTTAGAAAAAAGAGCTGATTATATTTTGCTTTTGAATAACGATACGCTGGTTAAACAGGATTTTTTAACTAAATTAGTTGAAGCAGGGGAGAGTAATAAAGATTTTGGTTTGCTTGGTCCGAAAATTTATTTTGCTGGCCAAAAAGAAAAAATCTGGTTTGCCGGTGGTCAGGTAAATTGGCTATATAATAAAGGGATAATGAAGGGATATAATGAAATAGATAAAGGGCAATATGATTTGCCAGCTATCCAGGAAACCGAATATATTACCGGCTGTTGTCTTTTAATTAAAAGAGCCACGATAGAAAAAATCGGCCTAATGCCTGAAGATTATTTTTTATACTATGAAGATACTGATTGGTCTTTGGCTGCCCAAGGAGTCGGCTTTAAATGTGTTTTTGTGCCCAGAGCTAAAATTTGGCATAAGGGTTCAAAAAGCAGTATTGAAGGTTCGCCGAGCTATATTTATTATCATATCAGAAATGGTTTAATCTTAGCCCAGCGATTCGCTCCCTGGTATGTTAAGCCGTTAGTTCATTTAAACGTTGGGTGGCGGATTAAAAAACAGATTATTAAATTGATTTTCTTTCCTAAAAAACGAACTTGGGCTAAGTATATTTTATTAGGCATAAAAGATTTTTATTCAGGCAAACGAGGCAAATTAAGGGACTAAAAATCAAGGACTGATTGAAAATCAAGGAAAATCAAGGACAGTCCTTGAGGGACTTGAAGGAGACGAATATGAAAATTGGCATTGATGCTCATGATTTAGAGGGTCGGCCAACTGGCGTTGGTCGGGTTTTGATTAATTTGCTTCGGGAGTGGTCTAAGTTTAAATTGCCAAACGATTTAAAATTTATTCTTTATTTCAAAAGGGAAATTCCTGATGATTTAGAATTGCCAGATTCTCTTTTTAAAAAGAAGCTTCTTCGAGCGCCCTTTAATTTCCAGAGCAATACCCTTTTTATGCATCGGCTTTTGCC
>Ga0315551_10001813_pt1 | contig 16035 bp, 10 predicted proteins | sample SalMarSW160290MG_FD_203678 | JGI IMG/M metagenome (GOLD analysis project Ga0315551, IMG submission 203678) | Salt marsh sediment microbial communities from the Plum Island Ecosystem LTER, Massachusetts, United States - Salt Marsh Sediment SW1602-90 ... | reverse complement strand
CCGAGAATTATAAGGATTTGCTATCTCAGGAGTATCTATTCCAATCAGTCTTACAGTTTCAATTTCTCCTCCAATATCGACTTTGATAGTGTCACCATCAATCACTTTTACAACCCGGTAAAGAGCCGGCGCTTCTTTAATAAACGATGACTTGTGAGGTAAAAAATACCCAATAAGAACTGCGATTAAAGAAGTCAACAATAAAAGGAAAATTTTATTTAATTTTGATTTGACCTGGATCATTGAGAGCAATCTCCGCCCGCCCTTGATAAGTCCTTATCAAGCCGGTGATTTCCACAGTTTTTCCTTCATATTGGTTTGGATTGGGAAATTTATATGCGTTTGAACCAAAAATAACAACACCAAACGGACTGGTTTTATAATCGGGACGGAAATTTATAAATATAGTACCTTTTTTAGAAGTATAAACATGGTCCACTCTGCCTGCCACGCAGGCATATTCTCCCACGTGTTCTGGCGCTTCGGTGTAACTGATGCGTATGGTGGGCTGTTGCAGCGGCTCTGCTGTTCTCGGTAGTTGTTGTGGTGTTAGTCCCCTGCCGCTTCCGCTCTCCGGCCTGGTTGATGCCGACTTGTTTGACAGCCATATCGAGCCGGCAATTATAAACGCTGCAACGATAATAGCCATGGGTATCTTGTTTTTCTCAAAAAAATCCTTCATACAATCACTCTAATTAATCCTCCTGGCACCTTTTCGTTGCAGACAGTTATGAAATTACAACAAGGGTGAGCTAAACCGTTTTGGTGTTCTTGTAATTTCTTCAATTGTTCGTATATCAATATTACAAGGAGGCTTGTATTTACGAATCTGTTCTCGCTCTATTGACAATAGTTCTTCAGTAGAAACAAGTTCAGCAAACCGAAAAAAACAAGAATAGTTATGTAAGTATCTGTTGAGACAATGGCTTCGCTTATGGGTGCTTAAATGTTCCAAAAGACGTCTTTGAAGATTTGTGGCTTGTCCAACGTAAAAGATTTTGTTTTTTATTAGAAAGCGATATATACCTTTACTAACAGGTGTGTAAGTCTGAACATTTGCTCGTGTATAGGGGTAACAAGGTGACCATTTCATTTTAAAAACCTCTTCAGTCCTTTGCCGGTCGCTCTGACTACTGCTGCTCGTTTTTCTATTGTTCAAATGCTCTACGAAATCTGAAATCTGGGGACACCATACCTATTTCTACATATTAATCCGCTTGGCTACGCAACCAAGCCCATCAATTCCGCGATAATATCAAAGTCTTCCACGAATTGCAATAATCCAAAGTCTTTTTACAGCAACCATAAGCCCCATACTATCAAATCCATATTCGATGCGCCACTTTTATATGGGAAATGTGGGTTTAAGATTCTTTGTCGGGGTCCTTTATGAATCCCTCTTGCATCAGCATTTTGGTTTCTTCTCTTGCCTTTTTTATGATTGATTCGGCTGTTTTGTACAGCTCTTCCCGTGTCATAATCTTTTCAGCTATTCCCTGCTCGATGGCCTTAGAGCCGACGGCGGCGGCCTCGCGCGGAAAGACTTCCCATTCATCCATAGAGGGAATTATGTAGTCTTCACTCAGCCCCTTATCTTCGGCGGTCCTTGCCAATTCCATTGCCGCTTCGATACACATTTCGTCGGTTATTGTCTTGGCTCTGACATCAAGAGTTCCCCTGAAGATGCCGGGGAAGCCGAGGGAATTATTTACCTGGTTTGGGAAATCACTGCGTCCGGTTGCGACGATTCTGGCACCTGCTTTTTTTGCCTCCCACGGCCAAATTTCGGGCACCGGATTGGCGCATACGAAGACAATAGAATCTTTTGCCATTTTTGAAATCCATTGGCTTTTAACCGAATTCGGCCCGGGTTTCGAAAGTGCAATCAACACATCCGCCCCCTGCAGGGCCTCGGCGATTGGGCCCTCGAAGCCAGGCTCGTTGGTAGTCCGGCAGATATTTAATTTTTCCTTTAGAGAGGGATTGTCCCTTATGTCAGAGCGATTCTTGTGAAGCGGGCCTTTGCTGTCATACATAATACATCTTTTTGCATCGGCGCCGGCCTGAAAAATAATATCCGAAATCCTTATATTCGATGCGCCCGCCCCCATAAAAACGATTTTTATATCCTCAATATTCTTATCAACTACTTTCAAGGCATTAACAAGGCCGGCAAGGGTGACTGTTGCAGTCCCCTGCTGGTCATCGTGCCATACCGGTATTGGGCTTTCCTTTCTTAATCTGTCGAGTATGTAAAAGCACTTGGGGTGAGCAATATCTTCAAGATTAATCCCTCCAAAAGAAGGATGTAATAACAGGACAGTCTCTATAAACTTATCTGCGTCTTTCGTGTCAAGGCATACCGGAAAGGCATCAACGCCGCCGAGATATTTGTAGATAAGGGCCTTTCCCTCCATAACGGGAAGGGCCGCCTGTGGTCCGATGTCTCCAAGGCCTAATACCCTCGTGCCGTCACTAACAACGGCAACGGTGTTCCATTTACTGGTCAGCTCGTAAACCTTCTGGGGATTTTTAACAATGTCTCCGCAGGGAGATGAGACGCCGGGGGTGTACCATATATCAAAATCATGCAGGTCTTTCACGCGGCACTTAGGCGTTACAGCTATCTTACCTTTGTAAAATGAATGAAGCTCTGAGGCTATTTCCAATGGTTTTGTTGCTCTTGCCAAGAGCTCTTCTTCGCTGTATTCCATAATGTCAACACTTCTTTCTGTTTCTTAAATAAGTGAGTTCGAGAGTTCTATGATTTCCTCACAATTTGCTTTAAGTGGCACAAAAGAAATTGTGCTATTCTTATTGTTTTTCTGTGTCAATTCGTTATTCAAGGACAACGCCGGAAAAGCTCGTCCGCAACGGTCACTCCAGGCGCGATGCGGTATCAGGTATCGATTTAGGTGGCGGCTCCCACTCGTAGGCATCGGGGCCGGTGCCGATGGTCGGGAACGCCGAAATGCGTAACCGGGCGCAGCCCATCGGGACCAGCTTTACGGTCTCGGTCAGCTCGCCGGATTTGACCGGACTTTGCTGGAGCTTGCCGACCAGGCCGAGGTGGTCTTTCTGCCAGGCCGGTATCTTTTTGGCTTTGGCACGCAGCTCGATTGGAGCGGCATTAGCCTCAAAAGGCTGGTCGTTATCGGGCCAGGCCTTGTACACGACCCGGAAGGATGAGGCCGGGTCCTTTTCGTTCAGGACAAGCCCATAGTTCCACGGGGTAGTCGGATGTATTTCCCAGGCGGGCCATTTGTCGGTGCCTCCGGCTTTGACGTATTTCTCGCCAATCTTCAATGAGTAAGTAAGAGGCCCGCGGTTGACGGATACGCTGTTTTTATTTTTCGTCCACTTCGTGAGTGTGATTTCCATCGGCAGATTAAGACTTACCTTATCGCCGTCCGTCCACTTGCGGTTAATAAGGATATACGCTCCGGGACGGGCTTTGACTGCTGTTTTTTTGCCGTTGATTATCAGTTTTGGACTTTCGCACCAGCCGGGTATGCGCAGATAAAGCGGGAAGCTGACCGGCTTGCTGGTTGTGATAGTCAACTGGATGCTCTCGTCAAATGGATATCGTGTTTTCTCTGTGATAGCAACCTTAGTGCCGTCGCCGACCTTTGCAGTAACCTGAGAAGGTGCATATAGGACGGCGGCTAAGCCATTGCCCGGCGTTGCCATCCAGAGGTGTTCGGCGTAATAAGGCCAGCCGTGCCCGGTGTTATGCTGACAGCAGCGGTGAATATGCGGATTGAACAGTAACATAGGCCCTTTGTTTTGCAGGCCCGGGGATTTGTTGTTCTTGTCGCACAATATCATATTTGGCGCGGTCAGATAATGCAGTGCCTTGAGGTCAGGCGTAAATGCCGCGGGCAGCGAGTTGAACGTCACATCCTCGCAGCGGTCCGCCCATTTCGTCTCACCGGTAATCGTCAGCAGAATCTCGTGTGAGAGCATCATCTCGACCATGCCGCAGGTCTCCACCGCCTGCCTGGGCCCCGTAAAGCCGGGGCGGCAGTTCTCATCACCACCGAACATCCCGCCGGGAACCTGGCCGTACATATCCCGTATCTTGCTCCAATTCCGCTCGGCAGCCAAGAGGTGATTCGGGTCCTTCGATTGCATATAGTACGTGGCCGGCTCGCCGAACCCCTGCGACATATTCACGTTGTGCCAGTTGATTACATCCTTCTCCCATTCAGCGGTGCGACGATGGACCTTTTTAGCCAGGTCCAGCAGAAACTCATCTCCGGTACGGTTGTACAGCCAATATACGCTGTAAAGTAAATCGCCCCCCCGCATCCGGGGCCAGAACCCAACTAAGAACTGTTCTTCCGGCACAGTCACCAGGTATTTCATATAGTTTGTCATCAATTCGATGACCCGCTCATCACTGGCGAACTCGTAGTAGTTTTGCAGGCAGAACAGCATAATCATATTGGGCCAGAGGTCTTCACGCCCCTCCAGGCGCGTCGCGGCGCCTTTGCGTCCTTTGTCGGGGCCGAACCAGCCGTCAGGCTTCTGACTTCGAAGCGCCGCCTCGAGCCAGATTTTGGATTCTTTAATCATACGCTCATTGCCGAGGATGTAGCCGCAGTTGCTGAATCCCTTTAGCCAGTAGGGAGGTTCTTCCCAGCCGTGGTCGCCTTCACCAGCCGGGCTGAGCCACGCGTTGCCTTCTTTTTTTAAGAAGCGACTTATCTCGGTCAGATGTCCGTGGAAACCGTCGGCCTGCAGTTCGAGCTGCCTGCGCACCCAGCCTTGCGGTTTAATCGCACCTATCGGCAGCTTTATCAAAGGGCTTGGCAGCAGCGGCGGGCGGTTGCCTACGTAGAAGTCGTTTTTCACTTCGGTACTCGGCAGTGTGACAGCGCTGATATCTGCATTGACGGGGTAAACGAAGGCAGGGAGCAAAATAATCAGCGCTATATTGAATAAGATATTTTTGGACATTATTACTTCCCTCAGACTCAGAGAATCAAAACAACCTATGGTAATGATTCTCATTGAGCATTTAACAGGTTGCCTTTTATCCTGAAAATGGCGAACAGAAGCCTGATTATAGGCAAAAAAACGGATATTGCTAATGAAAAATACAGCATAGCAGCACAAATCAGGGTACATCCGAAAAAAAACAAAAAATTTTTATTTTTTTATTGACGTTATGTGTTACATATGTAACAATTGTAAATGTTACAGATGTAATAGTAAGGAGACTGATATGAAAAGAACCCCGAAAATCTCGGAAGCCGAGTGGGAAGTTATGAAAGTGCTGTGGAGCGCTTCGCCGGCGACCGCCAACAACGTAGTTAAGAGACTGTCCGGAAAGACCCATTGGAAGCGAGAGACTATAAGGACGCTGATTAACAGGTTAGTTCAGAAAAAGGCCGTGGGCTTCGAGAAAAAGGGCAGACAGTACCACTACTTTCCGCTTGTTACGGAGGCCGAATGCATCAAAGCTGAGGCCAGGACGTTTCTGAAGCGACTCGGCGGCGGTTTGATTGAGCCGATGTTGGTGGCTTTTGTCGAAGAGGAAAATCTATCCGGCGAGAAGATTGCCAGACTCAGACGAATCCTTAAAAAGGCCGCTGATGAAAATAAAAAAGCAGAGAAATAAATCACAATAACGAAAGGGCTGAAAATGGAGGCCTTAAATACACAGTTATTGCATTTTTTTGACTGGCTGTTATGGGCGAGCATACAGAGCAGCGTGCTGATTATTTTAATTGTATTGCTTCAGAAAGTCCTGCGAGGCAGGTTAGGGATTCGCTGGCCCTATTTGCTCTGGTTGCTGCTGTTGATACGCCTGGCGATACCGTGGCTGCCGGAGAGCAAAATAAGCATATTCAACCTGATTCCAGAATCTATTCAACAGGGACGGATAATAGAGGCCATCTCGGAAAGCGATGATGTCGGTCACCTTGGTTATTATTCAAGTATGCGCTTCACAGAGACCCAGGAAACACAGCCGGAGGAGATCTCTGAATCGGTCTTTATTAGATTTGTTCGTATGGTGCCTTTACTCTGGTTGGTTGGCGTCCTGCTTATAGCTGGTTACGTTTGCATCCGCAACATAAGTCTGTGGCTGACGGTAAAGCGCGAGAGGCCGATTACGGACCAGGATATTCTCGATTTGCTGGAAGACTGCAAGATGGAGATGGGCGTCCAGACAATCATAGGTGTGGTTGTAAGCGATAAGATCAAAAGTCCAGCCCTTTTCGGTTTTGTCCGGCCGCGACTATTGCTGCCACAGGGAATGCTTGAGAGCTACGGACTTGATGAGCTGCGTTATGTTTTCATTCACGAATTAGCTCATCTTAGGCAGCGGGATATCTATTTAGGCTGGCTGATGGCGCTGCTGCAGATTGTGCACTGGTTTAATCCGCTGATGTGGTTTGCATTTGGCCGGATGCGGGCGGACCGTGAATTAGCCTGCGACGGACTGGCAATCTCGATGATGGATGCAGATGAGCCGCCCAAATATGGCCGGACTATTGTTAGTCTTTTGGAGAATTTCTCTCAGGTGCGTTACCTGCCCTCAGTGGCGGGCATATTAGAAGATACGTGTCAAATTGAAAGGAGAATTAAGATGATTGCTGATTACAAAAAGACCTCACGCCCACGGTGGGCCGGGGCAATGCTGCTACTGGCAGTATTAGCCTGCGTAGTCCTGACCAACGCCTGTGTGGCCAAGGCCGACATGCCCACCTCAAGGTTCGGTCTTACCACCAGCGTAGTGGACGGCAAGATTTATGCCATCGGGGGTGGAAAAACTCCATACGGAAAATATCTCTCGACCCTGGAAGTGTATGACCCGACGACGGACACCTGGACAACAAAAGCCGACATGCCAACCGCCAGGTTCTTTCATTCTACCAGCGTGGTGAATGGAAAGATCTATGCCATTGGGGGTGCACCGTATGCGGAGGCATCAGTTCCGACCGTGGAAGAGTACGACCCGGCTACGGACACGTGGACGAGGAAAGCCGACATGCCAACCAGTAGGGGCTCCCTTTCCACCAGCGTGGTGAATGGGAAAATCTATGCCATTGGGGGTGGTGGGGGTGATGGAGCTGGTGATAGGACTGATTTGCCGACCGTGGAAGAATATGACCCGGCTACGGACACCTGGACGAGCAAAGCCGACATGCCAACCGGTAGGGGCATCCTTTCCACGAGCGTGGTAGACGGTAAGATCTATGCCATTGGGGGTGTAGCAGGTTGGATGGGGGGACCAGGTGTTTCGACCGTGGAGGAGTACGATCCGGCGACAGACACCTGGACAACAAAGGCCGACATGCCAACTGGAAGGAAAGGCCTTTCCACCAGCGTGGTGAACGGGAGGATCTACGCCATTGGAGGCTTTACTGGTATGGTGACTACTTTTTCGACCGTGGAAGAATACGACCCGGCGACGGACACATGGACGAAGAAAGCCGAAATGCCAACTGCAAGAGGTTTTTCCTCCACCAGCGTGGTCAACGGGATCATCTATTCCATCGGTGGGAGCGACAAATGCTGGCCTTGGACGGCTACTTCAACGGTGGAAGTGTATGAAATCGGATTCATACCAGCGGACTTTAACAGAGACGGAATCGTGAACATCGAGGATCTGTTGATACTCATTGAAAAATGGGGCCAGAATGAGCCGTTGGTTGATATTGCTCCGTTACCTTTTGGCGACGGTATCGTAGATGTCCTGGACTTGGAGGTCTTGATGAGCTACTGGTGGCAAAAAATGGAAGATATAGTAGCACACTGGGCACTGGATGAAACTGAGGGCGTGGTTGCCCACGATTGCATCAACAACAATGGCACTCTTTATGGAGAGCCGGTTTGGCAGCCTACAGGCGGGAAATTTGCCGGCGCATTGAAATTCGACGGAATTGATGATTATGTCGAGACCGACTTTATATTAGACCCATCGAAAGGTTCGTTCAGCGTCTTTGCCTGGATTAAAGGCGGTGCGCCAGGCCAGGTGATTATATCGCAGACCGATGGCACCGGCAGCGGGGCGGCGTGGCTTTGGGCGGACTCATCATACGGCAGATTCATCACCAGATTGATGCATCCGCCGTTTGACCCATTAGTGTCGGAATCCGTAATCACAGATGTTCAGTGGCGCCATGTCGGCCTTGTCTATGATTTCGATGGGCTGAAAAGATGCCTGTATGTGGATGGAGCAGAGGTTGCCAAAGATACCGATGTTGTAGGCGGTGTAGATTCGGATGGTGGTCTATACCTTGGTGCCGGCAAGACTCTTGATACAGCGAGTTTCTTCTCCGGCCTGATTGACGACGTTCGTATCTACGACCGGGCGCTGAGCGCAGAAGAGATTGCGGAACTGGCGCGTTAGGGGGACAACGAGTCAATTAGCGAATTAGCAAATTAGTTCATGAGCCGTTCCCAAGTGGGTCCCGATTCTTTGGGACTCGCTTGAGGCTGCCACAGGTCGTCTATATACGTAATTCCTTCATCTATAAACATATCTTTTGTCTTAAGTCTTGTCTCTTGAGTCTTATTGACCGTTAAGATAGGTAAAATATCAGGTACAAATCCCCCGCTACTCGCCTTCGTGGGGATGACCAAAAAAAATGGATTGTTGGCCGTTTTTTTGTTGACTTATGTTTGAAAAATGTTAAAATATCCACATGTTTGCCAGCAGGCAAACATAAACCGCCAGTAGGCGATAGATATAGCGGAGAAACGCACGTTTTCGTATCAGCAGATACACGCCAAAAAGCATTATCTGTCAAGCCAGACAAGGTTTTAAACATTTACATTTGTGCAATTTGGATTTGTTTAGGATTTAGGGCTTAGGATTTCGGATTTAAAACTACCAGATAACTCCTTATGCAACAATATCTTATCATCAATCGTCAATCGTCAATCGTCAATCGTCTGTCGTCTGCCCTCTACATCTGTCGAGAATCCTCTACAAATCAGCTATTTTTATGCAAAACAAACCCAATGTCAAGGACGCTCAAATTAACGTAAACTCTTATATGAAAAGTAAATATGAAAAATTGGACACTTGGTTAAGTGGAAAAAACAAACCCAATCTTGTCAGGCCTGCGTTGTTTGCGAAGGAGTTGCCGGACTGATCAAACCCAAACAAACCCAATCTCCGAAAAGCCAAAATGAATGTAAACTCTCTTATAACAAAGGATTACAGAAAAAAAGATGATTTCAAGGTCCGAATAAACAAACCCAATCTTGTCCGCCGTAGGCGGATTCCAAAAATGAACGCAAACGTATATATTATAGAGGATTATGAAAATGAAACCGTCTTCCGGCCCAAAAAAACAAACCCAATCAAAGCCAATTTCCGAAAATCCAAAATGAACTTAAAATCGCTTGCCAGAAAATCTGGCCAAAACCATATCCGATATTTCGAGTGAAATTTATTGACTGTGTGGTGTAATAGTGTATAATAATATAGGGCAGGCAGTATGGAGAATAAAGGGTATGCAATTCAGTTTACCTGAATATCCACAGCTCTTACAGCGGTGGTATCCTTGCACATTACCTGTGCCTGCGTTACTCCCATGCTTTCTTGTGAAAGCAAGAAGTGGGGTGCAGGCAGGCGTGCCGTAAATATTATTGACTGTTTAAGGATAGACAATGAAACGCGCAGGCGTGGAGAGCAGGTTATCAGCTTATCAGGGTATCAGGGGACAAGGGTATCAGGTAATTACGGTTGTTCTGGTGGTTTTGCTGTTGTGCAGCAGTCTTTGGGCACGGCCGACAACGGCGGACGAGGCCCAAATGGTGGTAACAGGCTGGCTCAAGACCAATGCCCGACCACTCGGTACAACCCTTGGCCGGGAAGTAATAAGTGTTGAGACCTTCACGGATGATTACGGGGAGCCGGTGTATCACATCGTCTATTTGCAGGGACCTGGCCCTGCGGGAACCCAACCTACCGGATTTGTGATTGTCTCGGCGGACGATTTGGTTGAGCCAATTATCGGTTTTGCAGATGACGGCACTTTTGAGCCATCACTTGAGAGTCCGTTAGGGGCCTTGGTAAACAACGACCTCAACGGGCGAATCACAGCAGTTCGAAATACGTTCAGACTTCAAATGGAGCTCCCCGGCGGCCCTCAAAGCAAGTGGAGACACTTTATCGACCTTGCGGAGGCTTCCGAAAATGGGTTTGCCTTAATGGGGGCCGGAACAATTCCCGATGTTCGCGTGGAACCTCTCATAAAGAGCAAATGGGGCCAGAATACCACCTGCGGCAGGGATTGCTTCAATTATTACACTCCCAAAAATTATCACTGCGGGTGTACAGCGACGGCAATGGCCCAGTTAATGCGCTACCACGAGCACCCCACCGGTAGAATGAAGATAGGCCGCAGAAATTTCCTTATTAAAGTTGACGGCAGATCGGAATCAGCATATACGCGCGGCGGTGACGGAGGCGGCGGACCGTACAAATGGTCCCTGATGGTGCTTGAGCCCGGCTGCAGCACAACGTTGGAAGAAAGACAGGCCATTGGAGCACTTTGCTATGATGCCGCTGTTGCCGTCCAGACGGAATTCTCCGAGAACAGCTCAGCGTCCAACCTGCACGATGCGAGGGACGCACTGCGGGATACCTTCATGTATAATAATGCCATCCGCGCCTCGGACAGTATCGGCAGTATTGGTGGTAGTGTGCTAAATAATATGGTCAACACCAACCTCGATGCCGGTTATCCTGTAATCCTCGGCATAGAGAGGGAGGAGACCGATTCGGGACATGCCGTTGTGGCCGACGGATACGGTTATGACTCCTCGGCACTCTATCATCATCTTAATATGGGCTGGAGCGGAAGTGACGATATATGGTACAACCTGCCCAACATTGACAGTTCCGGTGCGGAACAATATGACACTGTTAACGGATGCATTTATAATATTTTCCCTTCCGGTTCAGGCGAGATAATCAGCGGACGGGTAACCGATACATCAGGTAAGCCTATCAGCGATGCTACGGTCACTGCAGAAGGCGGCAGGGGCCCCTACACCGCAGTAACAAACAACAAAGGTATCTATGCCCTGGTGAAGGTCGGCCCATACACGGCGTACATTGTTAGTGTAACGAAGTCCGGGTACAATTTTACATCACAGGTTGTAAGTACAAGAAAATCCGAAGATTCTACTCGCATTTCCGGAAATAAATGGGGAATCGATTTTGTAGGTGAGGAGGCATCTGTCCCTCCCGCCGACCCTGTTCCGCCCGCTTTATATTATTCTACAGAAGACTTTGAAACGGGCGATTTCACTAAACTTCCCTGGGCACACTCCGGCGACGGCAATTGGACCGTTACATCCGATGAGAAACATTCCGGGGCTTATAGCGCCCAAGCCGGCAGTATTAACCACGATGAAAGCACTACTCTGTGGGTGAGACTTGATTGCATAGACGGAGATATCACATTCTATCGCAAAGTCTCTTCTGAATTAGGTTGTGACTATTTGGAATTTTACATTGATGGAGTGAGAAAAGGCAGGTGGTCGGGCACAACGGATTGGGAGCAGGTATCGTTCCCTGTGATAGCGGGGACAAGAATTTTTGAGTGGGCGTATTCAAAGGACGGTTCCATATCCACGGACCCCGACGCAGCCTGGATTGACAATATAGTATTTCCAATAGACTGTGGCACGCTCTGCGATTTTGATGGTAATGGCCAGGTTGATTTTATTGACTTTGCTTTTTTTGCGAGCCAATGGCTGGGACCCCGCCCGTCTTGGCTCAACCAAGCCGAGACAGGCAAGGCGGGAACCCTGCAACGTAGTACATCCGATTTGACCGACCTGAATGGCGACGGCGGTGTGGACTTCGAAGACCTAAAAATATTCGCTGAAAACTGGCTTGTTGATTTAACGCTCAGTACAGTACAACAGTGAACTCAGGCTGTACCCCTTTCTCTCTGGTATTAAAGCCTTCTGCAAAATCGAGGTTAGGCATACTTTGAAAAGAAAAAATTGTCTTTTGATTTTTTCTTTTCAAACGATAAATTATTACTTAGTAACCATTTATTTGATTATTTAAGAAAACCAAAAAACCTGATTTTCTTAAATAATATATGCCTAACATCTATTTTGCAGAACTCATTCTGATATTAGTTTTGGGACTGCTCTTCGAGAGCTAACAACCATCTCTCTATAAATCCGTACAAATCATCGTTGTCCACTTGCCCATCACCGGTAAAATCAGCTTCATAATCTTTTTGGAGCCAATAAGCAGCGAATAGGGTAAGATCTTCGAGGTCCACATTACCGTTGCCGTCAATATCGCCGCTTTTCGGTAGGCCCCGGTAGAGATACACCTTTCCGTCACCGGCTCCAATGAGCACATCGGGGTAGGCGTCTATTGGGCCGAAGTGGCCGTCCCCAGTCCAGTAGCAGAGGGAAGGCCTGGAGCGCGGCGAGCCTGGAAGGTCAATCGGAACGCCATTGGATTCAACGAGCGTGTAATCCGAGAAACCCGGCTCTTCGTCGGTACCGACATTACAGTAGAACAGTAGTTGGCCATCCGTGTTGCCCGCAAGAATGTCTTTCCGGCCATCCTGGTCCAGGTCGAGAACGACGGGACTTGCGCGTTTGCCGGGGACAGTTAGGTCTGAGCCGTTTGCCTGTGCAAAGGTTTCGACGAGAAAGTCCGGCTCGGTGTCGGTCCCCTCATTGATAAAGATATGTATCCTGCCATCATAGGCCCCAACGACCAGGTCCTTCCTGCCGTTGCTGTTCCAATCCACAAGGCAGGGGGTCGCTCGAGCACCCACGTTAATGTTTATCTTTGAACCGGGCAGCCCGACCTTGAGAAACGTTCCGCCATCGAAGGCCGGGCTTTCGTCGGTGCCAATGTTCAGAAAGATTTTGACGGTCCCGTCGGCCTGGCCGATAAGCAGGTCCTTGCGCTCGTCCGCATCCCAATATTCCACTCTTGGGAAACAACCCAAGCAGCCGGATGCAGGACAAACCAAATCAGAACCGTCGGACTGGGCGTAGAAGTAATCCGAGAATTCAGGCTCTGATTCGGTTCCTACATTAAGGTACACGCGAACTTTTGCATCCCCAGAGCCGCCACCTGCGCCGATGACAAGGTCATTCAGTTTATCGTTATTCCAGTCCACGAAGGACGGCACGGAGTAACCAGGTACCTGGATATCATCGCCGTCGGCTTGAACGAGCTCTTCAGGTCCGAGATTGAGCATTGTGCCGCCATCGTCTATATCGCCGGGAGCGGAAACGGTCACCAGTTTCAAAACAGCACCTCTCAAATCAACCGCTCCATCGGCATGAATACCATCTGGAGGGCCTGTAAGCATGAGAGTAATGTAGTTGTCAGCCAGGTCATTTGACCAATCGTGTTTGCTTATATCTATGTCAAATGTTATCCAGGTCCAAACGTCATCTTTGTGCTTGACTATACCTACCTGTTCGCTAAGCACCTTGTTTTCTGGGTCAGTCCCGGTATCAATCCAACCATCGGAAGGGTCGTACCATAGTGTTCTTGGGGTTGGGCTGCCGGTATAATCTACCATAAGGGCCTGGAAAGATACTGATATAATCTGCTCTACATCAGGTATGCTCGAAATATCGAAGCCAAACCAGGCCTGTGAGTTACCAATCTGACATATCTCATCCGCATAATCACCAACAGTCGGCAGGGACTTTGCGACCGGATTGAATGTGTAGGTCTTCGGCAAGTCATCCGCAAAAGCTGGAGTAGTCCCTAAGAGCAGAACCACCGCCACGATACTCAGTTTTGCCTTCATCATTCCCTCACCGTTGGCCATCGAACAAGCAACAGTGTACTTGTTTGGGGAAAAGAAGTCAAGAGAAAACTGTGGCAATTCTCGCAAAGATGTCCGTTATTTTGTCAGCCTTATATTATCAGCCGTTCTGAGCAGGCCGCATTTTTTTGGCCCTGCGAGTTGCCTTATCATCGTCTTAGTGGTTATAATTGTCAATATACAAGAAAGGGGCAACGCAGATGCGAAGATTAGCGGCTATTGTTATTTTCCTGGTACCGGCAGTTGTTGTCGTGTTGCTGGCAGCTATTTTATTGGCTACGTGCATTCAAAGGAAAGGACAGATTATGAATGAACAAGCTAAGGCCGTTTCCACGCCGGGCGTTAAAAATCTTACCATCACAGTTACCTATGACAATAACCCCTACAAGCAGGAGTTGGAAACCGAGTGGGGCTTTGCAGCATTTATAACCGGCACCGAAAAAACCATTCTCTTCGATACCGGCGGTGGCAGGTTGCTGCTCGATAATATGGAAAAATTAGCAATAGAACCTGACAGCGTAGATGTGGTGGTTCTTTCTCATATTCACGGCGACCATACCGGTGGATTGAGCAGTTTTCTTGAGAAGAACTCAGATGTTACTGTTTATCTGCCTTCTGTCTTTCCAAAAAAGTTCAAAGATAACGCACGAGAACACGGAGCAAAAATAATTGAGGTCAAGGAGTCTCTGCAGATTTGTGAAAATGTCTATTCCACCGGCCAGCTTGGAAGACTAATTAAAGAGCAGTCCTTGATTATCCGGACAGATAAGGGCTTGGTTGTAATAACCGGCTGTGCGCACCCCGGTATCGTGAACATCGTGAATACAGCAAAAGAGTTAATAAATGAAGATATCTTGTTGGTAATGGGCGGCTTCCATCTCGAATGGGCAACCAAAGGCGGGATAGAAAAAATTATCTCGGCTTTTAAGCAATTGGGGGTACGCTATGTCGGCCCCTGTCACTGCTCAGGCCACAAGGCAAGAAGCCTGTTTGAAAAACATTTCGGCAGCAATTACATAAATATTGGCGCAGGAAAAGTAATAACTTTGACCGACCTGAGATGAATCCCGCTCATCCAATGGGCAGGATGTAGCTGGCAGTTTTCAATAATCTTTAAACTTTCTCATCCATTGGGGCCAGTCTTCTGGGCGCGCGGCGCCAGCTTTGGTCCAGGGGCCTGCGGTGTCGAACTCGCGATGCCACTTGAAGGTCCATAACTCTTTTAGCCCGACCTTTCTGACAGACCAATCCATGAAAAGACTGTTTGTACCTCCATTATGCCGGTTGATGCAGACAGTACACGCCGGCCACTCAAGTTCATCCGGCGTGTACATATCGTCATACTGAGGAGGTGGGTCGTAGCTGGTGTCTAAGCTGGCGCCGGCGTGGATGCAATCGAAAAACACCGGCACACTTGATGCACCCCTTACAGACCAGGCCCTCCAGGCCCTGGTGCCGATAGTCGAACTGGCAGGGAGGGGGCGGATGAACAAGTACCAAAGCCAGGCGTTCGCGCCATAGCTGCCGGCAAAGGCCCCCCAGGAAGGGTGTCCGTTATTTACCCAGGCGGAAAACTTGCTGCCCGGCCACTCTACAGATTCATAAGGAGGGTTGGAGCGTCCGAGCTTCGTGGCCATTGGGCACAGGGACATATCATTAAAGTCGCCGTAGTAAGCTCCCCATTTGGGCGTTTCTCCCTCCATCCAGGGCCACCACCAGCCTCCCCATGGTGCATCAGATGGGTTCGGGCTCTCGGTATCAACAGAAAACGTCGCAAATGTAAGGCCCCATTGGTGCAGGTTCGACTGACATTTAGCTGCTTTAGCCTGTCTCTTAACCCGCTGGAGCGCGGGTAGCAATATCGCCATCAACAGCACAATAATGGAAATCACCACCAAAAGCTCTATTAAGGTATATCCTTTTCTTTTGCACATGATGCTTTTCTTTGTCTTTTGCCTACACTTGCATAACCGAAGGTATAAGCGAAGAAGGTTCTTCCAAAACCGACATTTCCGATTTAAAAATGAGGCACCGCCACTGAGCTTGCCTGCCGTAATTATAACACAATCGGTCGCGGTAATGCACTCTATTGGCGAGAAAGTTCTCCACGGGTGCCCGTCAAGTTTGTAGGTAAAAATAACCCTCCAATAGATGTATTTTTGGTAAATCAGCTTAAAATTTACCCAAAAACGTTTCTGCCATTGGAGGGCAAAAAAATGTACGAAGAAATTTTAGA
>Ga0315551_10001809_pt1 | contig 16047 bp, 19 predicted proteins | sample SalMarSW160290MG_FD_203678 | JGI IMG/M metagenome (GOLD analysis project Ga0315551, IMG submission 203678) | Salt marsh sediment microbial communities from the Plum Island Ecosystem LTER, Massachusetts, United States - Salt Marsh Sediment SW1602-90 ... | reverse complement strand
ATGGGGATGATGTCATGGGCCACAAAGAGCTCCACCGGGGATACGGCGGTGGTATAGGCCACATAGCGCCCCTGCTCGCGGGCCGCGCGGGCATCCCCCAGATACGTCTCGGTCAACTGTTTGGAGAACTCTTTGGCCGATTGCTTCTTTTTTGTTTCTTTCATCTTCGCGCCCATCTTATGCTGTCCCCCTGCCGATGACTGATTCGCAGAATGCCTGCACCCGGGTCCGCATCTGGGAGAGGTGGGTGCTCTGATATTCCGTCTCCAGCTCCAAGAAGGGGATGTCCTCCTCCCGCATTTTGGTCTTGATATCGGGGAGGTCGTAGTCCTGCGATTCGCAATATTTTATATGGCAGTATACGATGGCCGCCGCCCCCTTGTGGCGGTAGAGCGTGAGGAGGTCGGTATAGATCCGCTCCACGTCCGCGTTGATGGGGCTGAAAAAGGGCCTGCGCATGTGCCTGTCGGCCAGGGCCTCGGCGGGATCGCCCCCCACCTCGACGTCATGATAGATATAGCGCGAGGCGGTACAGAGGGTATCCCCTACAATGGTTCCTTTCACCTCGTCGATCATATCGTAGAGGGGAGGAGGTTCCACAACGATCCCCGCCATGATCACCTTATAATATCCGTCCAGATCTGTAAGGCGATCCTTCTCCTGCTCGGCCCACTCCACAATCTCTTTAAGCAGGCGATTATGCTCCTCCTTTGCCATGAAGAAGGTCGCCTTGACGGCGTCGAAAAATTCCCTGTTGGTCATCAGAGAGGGGAACTCCTCCTTGATTGCGTAGAGCCGTCTCAAGAGGGAGCGATTTTCGTTGTAGATGCGAAAACTTCCCCGGAGGTTCTCGTCGGTAATCTCCCGACCCGTGTATCGCCCCAGCGCTGCCCGCAATCTTCGGCACTCCTCGGCATACCACGCGCGGGCGCTCGGGCGGGCCACCTGTCGGGGGGCCAAGAAGTTTTCGAAGTAGTGATGAGGGAATTTCCTCTTCCAGATATCAGCGAGGTGCTGGGTGGTATCGCAGACTTGAGAAAGGACGAACCCATCGAAGAAGTTCCCCTGATGGCCGATGACCAGCTCCAGGTTGCTCCTGGCGAGAGAACACGCGTTGTCCGGGAGGAGGGCTGCGGAGTGACGGATGGGCTCATTCGTCCCCAAAATCAGAAAGGGGTGCAGCCCCGCCGCATGGATCAGCTCTTCGGGGCAATCGGCCAAGGTGCTCCCGATGACCCGCTTCCGCTTTCTGAGATCTGCCAGGCAATTGTAGGGGTTATTGGCGATCTCGACCAATCTTGTGAAGGCTTTTGGTTTCATTCCTTATTATTTTATAGATAATCTTTTGTGAGCTCCCTTCAAAGATAGCCCCGTGGTCTCCATAGTGTCAAGGAATAAGGATCTTCACCAAAGATGGGATTAACCCTAGAGCATACAAAGAAGATTTTTTGCCGGGAAAGTATTGAACAAATGCCTGGTTTATTGTATACAAGGTGCAGCCGAAACAAGCCGTACAAGATGTTCGCCTCATTTTCAACGAGGCAGTGATTGAAAGAAATCGCAAAAGGAGGAGAACCATAAGTATCGATATCAATATAGGGGAGATACTGGCGAGAAATGCCCGCTTGTACCCCGATGAGTGCGCCCTCATCGAACGGGTACCGGCGGAGAATCGGAGAAGGGCGGTCACGTGGAAACAATTCGACGATGCCGCAAACCACTTCGCTCATGCCCTGATCACGAGGGGGATTACGAAGGGAAACAAGGTCGTTCTCCTCATGATGAACTCCATCGATTGGCTGATTGCCTACTTTGGAATCATACGGACGGGGGCGTGGGCGGTACCCCTGAATTTTCGCTTTACGAGCGATGAGATCAAACACTGCGTTGATACGGCCGAACCCAAGGCCATGGTCTTCGGTGAAGAGTTTACCGAGCGGATCGATGCAATCAAGGATACCATGCCCACCGTAGAAGACTACTTCTTCACGGGAAAGGATGCGCCTGCCTATAGCGAACCCCTGGAAAAGGTCATTGCGGCCTCGTCATCCCAGCCGCCCGGGGTCGAGATTGCGTATGACGACCCCTGCGGTTTGTACTTTACCTCAGGGACCACGGGGAGGCCCAAGCCGATCCTCCTCACCCATAAGAACATGGTCTGTGCCGGTATCACGGAAAACATACACCACTATCAGACGCGGCGCGACACGTTTATCCTCATCCCCCCCCTCTACCATGCCGGCGCCAAGATGCACTGGTTCGGGAGTTTCATCGTGGGTGGGCGCGCGGTCATCTTGAAGGGGGTAACCCCCGAGTACATATTAGACGCAGTCAGCGAGGAACGGGGCACCGTCGTTTTTCTCCTCGTTCCGTGGGCCCAGGATATACTGCTGAAGTTCGACAGGGGGGAACTCAAGCCTACAGATTACGACCTCAGCCACTGGCGGCTCATGCATATCGGCGCTCAGCCTGTGCCTCCTTCGCTCGTCAAACACTGGAAGCGATACTTTCCGGCCATGGACTATGACACCAATTACGGCCTCAGTGAATCCACAGGGCCTGGGTGCGTCCATCTCGGCATAGAGAATGGACATAAAGTCGGCGCCATCGGTCTGCCGGGCTTTAACTGGGAAACGCGGATCGTCGATGCGGACGGCACCCCGGTTCCCAACGGGGACGTTGGAGAATTAATTGTGCGAGGCGACGGGGTGATGAAAGAGTACTATAAAAACCCCGAAGCAACGGCAGAAGCCCTCAGAGGAGGATGGCTCTACACGGGGGACATGGCCCGCCAGGATGCAGATGGATTCATCTTTTTGGTCGACAGAAAAAAAGACGTCATCATCTGCGGTGGAGAGAATGTCTTTCCTGTAGAGGTAGAGGACTTTTTGCACACCCATGCAAAGGTAAAAGATGTTGCGGCAATCGGGTACCCGGATGAACGCTTGGGCGAGATCGTGACGGCCGTCATCGAGGTGGTGCCGGGGCAGACCATGACCGAGGAAGAGGCCCTTCAGTTCTGTGAGGCGCTGCCCAGGTACAAGAGGCCGAGAAAGGTATTTTTTGGAGAGATCCCCCGCAATCCGACGGGAAAGATAGAAAAGCCGAAGCTGAGAAAAAAATATATCGGCATCGAAGAGGCGTTCAAGACCACATAAGTCGTCCCCCCATTGGAGGGACTCGAGGGGGCCAGTGGTCCAGGGTTCAAGGGTTCAAGCAGACGCTATTTTTTGTTCACTTGACCCCTTGAATCCTTGAACCCTAGAGTCTGCTTAGCTAGAAGGCGGGGTTTGCTTCCCCTCCCCGAAGGACACAATGATGATAAAGAATTCGCACGGTGAACAGGGCTCCCGAGAACGGGGCCCTTTTTAATTTCATAAAGCGATGCGGGAAATCAAGGATATAAAGGATATATTGGTAAGGGGGGCCGAGCTGATCGGGGTGGCATTGACCGACCAGGCTGTGGAGGGTTACCTTTTTTATATCGATCAATTGAAGAAGTGGAACAGCAAAATCAACCTCACCTCCCTAACAGGGGATCTGGAGATCGTTGCAAAACACTTTGTGGACTCCCTCACTGCCGCCCCCTACGCACAAGGGGCGCAGCGCGTCTTGGATATCGGGGCAGGGGCGGGATTCCCCGGATTGCCCCTGAAGATCATGTCCCCCGCTATGGAGTTAGTCCTGCTGGAGGCCTCTCAAAAGAAGTGCTTCTTTCTGCGCCATATTATCAGGGGACTGGAGCTGGAAGGGGTCGAGGTCGTCCACGGGCGGGCGGAAGAGAGAGATACCCAAGGACAATACGCCGAGCGTTTTGATCTAGTTCTCTCCCGCGCCGTGGCAGACCTGCCGACCTCCCTGCAACTGGCCCTGCCGTATCCCAAAAAAGGGGGATTCATTGTGGGGATGAGGGGAAAGAAGGGCGAGCAAGAACAAGGAGAAACGGATTGGGAGCACTGGGGTCTACGATTAATCGAAACACGGAAACTGACCCTCCCCTTCGTGGAGGAAGCCAGGGTCCTTATGCTCTTTCAACGCACTGAAACAGAGTGCTCGGCAGATGGGGAGTAAACAGGTCCCTGAAAATATATCTTTTCAAAGAGATGCGTTTGTGTTAAGTATCAGGTGAAAGCTGCCTTGTTACAACAGAGGGATTTTCCGAATATGGGGAAGATCATCAGCATCGCCAATCAGAAGGGGGGAGTGGGAAAGACGACCACGGCAGTCAATCTCTCCGCTTCTTTGGCCATGACCGAGATAAAAACCCTCTTGATTGATGCCGATCCTCAGGGGAATTCATCCAGCGGGGTAGGATATACGAAGGAAGCAATACAGGAAAATCTCTATCACGCCATCATAGGTGAGGTGGGCATCAGGGAGGTCATCAAGGATACCGAGATCCCTTATTTGAAGATAGTCACCGCCAACACGGACCTTATCGGAGCGGAGGTCGAACTGATCAATGAGATCGCCCGGGAGAAAAAATTGAAGGGGATCTTACAAGAGGTGATACCCGAGTACGACTTTATCTTTATCGATTGTCCACCCTCCTTGGGTCTCCTCACGGTCAATTCTTTGACCGCTGCTCACTCCGTACTCATCCCCCTCCAATGTGAATACTATGCCATGGAGGGATTGACGCAACTGTTAAAGACCATCAGGATCGTCAAGGAAAGCCTCAATCCAGATCTGCAGATTGAGGGTATATTATTGACCATGTACGACCTGAGAAACAATCTCTCCCAGCAGGTGGCCGATGAGGTGCGGTCCCACTTCAAGGGGAGGGTCTTCTCCACCATCATCCCGAGGAATGTCAAGTTGAGCGAGGCGCCCAGCTTCGGGCAACCGTGTATCCTCTACGATGCCGAATCGAAGGGGGCGCAGAGCTACGCGGCATTGGCCCAAGAGATCCTCAAGAACGGGAAGAGGAATTATGGCTAAGCGAGCTGCCTTAGGCAAAGGATTGGGGGCCCTCTTGCCCGAAATAGGAAAGGGGGAGCGAGGAGACCTCATCCTCTGTGATATTCAGGAAATACATCCCAGCCCCTGGCAACCGAGGAGGCTCCTGTCAGAGGAAGGCATAGTAGAGCTTGCCCAGTCCATACGGGAAAAAGGGATCCTGCAGCCGCTGGTGGTGCGCAAAAAGGGGGACGGATACGAGCTCATCGTGGGGGAGCGCAGGTGGCGAGCCGCCCAACGGGCGGGCCTCAAACAGGTTCCCATCCTCCTCAAAGAGGCCACCGACCAAGAAGTCATTGAGCTGGCCCTGATAGAAAATCTCCAGCGTGAGGACCTCAATCCCCTGGAGGAGGCACAGGCATACCAACGGTTGATCGCGGAATTCGCTTACACACAGGAGGCCTTGGCCCAACGGATCGGCAAGGACCGATCTTCCGTGGCAAACACGATCCGTTTGCTGAAGCTCCCCGAGGAGGTGCAAGACGCCGTGGAACGGAACGCGATCAGCATGGGGCATGCCCGGGCCCTCCTGGCCTTGAACAACGAGAAGGAGCAGATCTCCTTCTGTCGGAAGATCGTCAAAAAGAGGTTCTCGGTTCGTGAGACGGAGAACGGCATCAGGCGTTTCCTCGAGACCGAGACGATTAAACCCCCTAGGGAAAGGGAAACGCCGGAGATAGAGTCCCTGCGGGAGGAGTTGCGTCATATCTTCAAGACCCAGGTGAAGATTAAGACAAAAGGAAAGGGAGGGGTCGTCGAGATCGAGTTCTACTCCCTGGACGATCTGGAGAGGATCTTGGAGCTTATGCGGGGCAAAAGGGCATGATAAATCTCAGCACACAATCTCACCTTCTGAGAGACGTAACGTTGTGAACCCTAACGATAAGAGGAGGAATATATATGTCGACCAAGAAGTGGAAAGAGGGTAAGGGAACGGAAACCATGGAGCGAAAAGAGGTGAATGCCTTCCTGGGAGCGGAGACATCGTTTGAGGGCAAACTGAACTATACGGGAGCGGTCAGGGTGGACGGCCGTTTTAAAGGTGAGATCCGTAGCGATGATACGCTGATTGTCGGAGAGACGGGGAGGGTGGAAGGGGAGATCCACGCCGGGATCACCATCATCCAAGGTGAAGTAACGGGCAACATCTTCGGCAAGGAGAGGGTAGAACTCCACCACCCCGGGAGGATAACCGGGAATATAAGTGCCCCCGTTGTCGTGATGGACGAAGGGGCACTCTTCGAGGGAAACTGCAAGATGAAGGAGAGAAAAAAAGAAGAAAAGAAGGAAGAGAAAGGGATAGGTATATTCGCCCAGAAGAGAGAGACCGACGGCAAGACAGAGGATACAACGAAAGACAAAAGGTAGCCGGCTGGAGAGGCCTTTCTCACTATTGCAATGATGGCATGCTGAATTTAGATTCGGCAGGATTCCACCGAGCAGATGATGTGTTATCCTTCAACGATTATCATCGGGGTTTGACCGCAACATAAAAACGGGGAAGGAAGGTATGATGGTCTTAAAGACTGTAGGTGATACCCCAGAGCCCAAGAGAGAGGCCGTAATCGGTACATCCCGAAGGGCGGCTGCGCACAGCCGCCTTCAACATCCCTTACATCCACCTACTTCTCGTCAACAAACGCGTTGTCTCTGTTTGCCGCCAACCCTCAAACCTGATACGCACTTTTATATTCTGTAAGTATACGCTGCTGAGCACAGAGGGTTATGCATGTCGAAACTTAGCAAGGAAAAGCTTTATATAAAATTCACTATGAGCTAAGCAATTAAAAAGGAGAGAGATGGGATGGCCTTTGTCGCCACGTTTCTGATTCTTTTTACCTTTTGGATTTTTATCTCCGGTCAGCTCGACTGGTGGCATCTCTCGTGGGGCGTCCTCTCCTGCGCCTTGGTGGCCTTTATCTCACATGACTTACTCTTTGAGAACATTAAGTCAAAGGGCAGGATCAAAGAAGCCGCGCTTTTTTTCGCCTATGTCCCGTGGCTCTTATATCAAATTATTCTGGCCAATGTCTATATCGCCTATCTTGCGCTTCACCCCAAGATGTTAGACTTGATCGACCCTCACATTGTCAAGTTTAAGACCAGATTAAAAAAGGACTTCGCGCGCGTTACCTTTGCCAATTCCATAACCCTTACACCCGGGACCATTACCGTCCTGATCAAAGACGATTACTTTTTCGTGCATGCCATAAACAAGAGTGCGGCAAGGGCCCTCCCCGGAAATATGGAGCGCCGCATTACGAGAGTATATATGGAGGATTGAATGGAAGGCTTCTTCCTCGGCGTCACCCTCGCTCTCTGTGCTACCATTCTTCTTTCTCTCTATCGGGGGGTGTTTGGACCAACGGTGTTTGACCGGATCATCGGCGCAGGTTTCATCGGTACCAAGACGATCATTTTCATCCTCCTGATGGGATTGATCTACGACCGCATTGATATGTTCATCGATCTGGCACTGGCTTACTCTATTCTAAATTTCATCGGCACCCTGATCGTCTCGAAATACGTTATTCGGAGAGGGGCGAGATAAGTGATCATCGGAGCAAAGATATTCATGATAGTAGGGCTTTTCTTTCTTACGACCGCCGCCATCGGTTTTTTACGCTTTCCCGACTTTTATACGAGGATGCACGCCACGGCGAAGGGTGATACCCTCGGCACACTGCTCTTCGTTATCGGGCTCGTCTTATACACGCTGCACCATGGTCTCCACTGGTTCGGCATCGTTCACAGTATAAAATTGCTATCCATCGCCGTCTTTTGGTTCTTGGCGAGTCCTACCGCCACCCATGCGTTGCTGAGGTCCGCCCTCGAATCGGATCTGGTGCCGTGGACCAAAGACGGCAAGGTCGTGTTGTCCTGGCCGCCGAAGAGGAGGAAGTAGATGATCTGGCCGTTAGACCTGATACTGTTGGGGTTCGCCCTCATCGCCGCCGTAACGGCTTTGTGGGTAAAGGATCTCTTGAGCGCCGTCGTGCTCCTCGGTGCCTTCAGCTTTTTTATGTGTCTGATCTGGACGGAGATGGGTGCGGTGGATGTCGCCTTCACCGAAGCCGCGGTGGGGGCGGGGGTCAGCGTCACCTTTTTTGTGGCCGCCGTCTATAAAACAACAAGGAGGACAAAAGATTGAAGAAAAAGTTTCTGGGCGTCGCCCTTGCGATCGCCGCCCTTATGATACTGCTCCACGGGGTTGAGGATCTGCCGCCATGGGGTGATCCGGATCAACCGGCCAGCCTTCATGTCTCGCCCCGGTACATTGAAAAGGGCCTCACGGAGACCGGCGTCCCCAACATGGTCACCGCCGTGCTCGCCGATTACCGAGGCTATGATACCCTCTTTGAAACCGCCGTCATCTTTACTGCGGGCGTTGCGGTTCTCATGATCTTGCGGAGGTCGGCGCCATGATACGGCACCAGGAAGACATTATCATCCAAACAATCTGCAGGATGTTGATCCCCTTTATGCAAGTCTACGGCCTCTACGTCCTCGCTCACGGGCATGGCAGTCCCGGCGGAGGATTTCAAGGGGGTTGTATATTTGCCGCAAGTTTTATACTGATGCCCATTGCCTATGATCTCGATAAGGCCAAGAGACGTTTTGCCGAGAGACGCACGATCCTCTTTTGTAGTCTCGGCGTATTCATCTACGCGGGCATAGGATTGCTGTGCCTGCTCCTCGGCGGCAATTTCCTGGACTACGGGAAATTGAGCGCCATTCTCCCCGTCGATCCGGTCATGGCCCGCTACTACGGCATCGCTGTCATAGAAACGGGGGTCCAGATTACGGTGATGGCGGTCATGGTCTCCATCTTCATCAATCTGATAACCAGTGGAAGGCACGAAGAAGAAATGCGGAACACCCATGATTGATACCCTCTTCACGCACTATAATTATTGGGTTTTTGCCGTCCTTCTGATGATCGGCTTGTATAGTATGATGGCGAAAAACAACCTCATGAAGAAGCTCATAGGCATGAATATTTTTCAGTGGGCCATCATCCTGTATTTTATTTCCATCGGCGCCAAACGAGGCGCGCAAATCCCCATCGTTGTCGGGGCCCACGGGCAGGGGGAGAACCTGGCCATTCATGCCGCAGAGTACATCAATCCCTTACCCCACGTCCTCATGCTGACCGCCATCGTCGTGGGGGTAGCGACAACGGGGATCTCCCTTGCCCTCCTCATCGCCATCTATAAACGATATAACACCATAGAAGAAGACAAAATCATTGAGGCGTTAAAAAAGTAATGATAGAACAATTTCCCGTGCTGATTGTGGTCACCCCTCTGATCTTGTCTTTTGTCGTGAATGTAGCGGGGTTGTGGAATAGGAGACTGTGCTTTTATATCGTTGTTGTCGCCCTCGCTTCCTGTGTGGTCTTTTCGCTCGGCATCCTGAAAACGGTCTTGACGCAGGGAGAGCCCATTCGTTACAGTCTCGGTAATTGGCAACCCCCGTGGGGTATTGAATATGTTATAGATCACTTGAACGCCCTGATATTGGTGAGCGTCGCCGTTGTCGCTCTGCTCGTGGCCGTGTATGCAAAAAGGTCTCTCGAGCAGGAAATCCATGAGTCAAAGATACCCCAGGTTTACACCCTTTTTCTCCTTCAGGTAACAGGTCTCTTAGGCATCACCGCTACGGGTGATCTGTTCAATCTCTATGTGCTGTTGGAAATCGCCTCGTTTTCCGCCTATGCCGTCATTGCCATGGGGGAACGGGGCGCGGACTTCGCCGCCTTTCGGTATGTAATCTTTGGGACCATCGGTGCCTGCGCCTACCTCCTGGGAACAGGATATCTCTATATCCTTACCGGCTCACTCAATATGATTGACGTGGCACATCTCTTGCCTCAATCATTCTATTCTAAGGCATTGCTCGTCGGCCTCGCCTTTTTCATGGTGGGGGTGGGCATCAAGATGGGCATATTCCCGCTGCATGTCTGGTTGCCCGACGCGTATACCCTCGCCCCCTCGGCAGTGAGCGCCCTCCTCGCCCCCCTGTTCACGAAAGTGGGGGCGTATGTAATTATCAGAATCATGTTTACCGTCTTTGACCCTGCTTTTTCCATAGATCTCTACCCAGTGACTGATATAGTAGGCTGGCTGGCAGCAATCGGCATATTGTTTGCGTGCATTATGGCCCTTGCCCAGTCTGACCTCAAACGGATGCTCTGCTACCTGATTGTGGCGGAAATGGGCTATATCCTCATCGGCCTTGCTTCGGCCAACCGCCTGGGGCTCACCGGTGCTATCTTGCACATTGTCAACGATATGTTCATGATGGCCTGTCTGTTCACCGTGGCCGGTGCAATTTTCTACCAAACCGGCACCAGAGACATCTATCAATTTCGTTACCTGCACCGCACCATGCCCATAACCTTGGCTGTCTTTGTCGTCGGCGCCCTCTCGGTTATTGGCGTGCCACCCCTGTGTGGCTTCTTTAGCAAATGGTATCTGCTGCTCGGCGCTATTGAGGCGAAACAATGGGCGCTTGTAGTCGTCCTGCTGATCAGTAGTTTAATCTACGCCGTTTTATTCTTCCGGGTGATCGAGCGTGCTTACCTGGAACCTCGTGAGGACCATAGTCATGCCTCTCAGAAGGGGCACCCCGCCCCTACCCTTGACAAGGTACCTCTCAGCATGCTGGCTCCTATGGTGTTCATAGCCGCCGGGATCATTTTATTGGGCATATTCAGCGGTAAGATTATTGCCCATATCATCGAGTTTGCTATCCCAGCCGCATTGTAAGGGTAACGATGGAGACGATACACACAGCAACCCCGCTCTTGGCCCTCTTGGCTTCCCTCATCGGTGCCTTTCTTATCCTATTCACCGGGGGGAAACGACCGAATCTCCGTGAATTCTGGACTATACTCGCAGCCGTGACGAAATTTGCCCTTATATGCTCCATGCTCCCCCCTATCCTTCAGGGCAAGATCATCGAATACACCGTTATTGAAATCTACAAAGGAATTACGTTTCAGCTCAGAGTCGATACCTTCGGGATGATTTTTGCCCTGCTTGCCTCCTGTCTCTGGGTTGTGGTCTCAGTATACTCTATCGGCTATATGCGCACGCTGAAGGAACATGCTCAAACCCGCTATTTTTTTTGTTTTGCCTTGGCCCTGTTTGGGGCGACGGGCGTGGCCTTGGCCGGCAACGTGCTCACCCTGTACATGTTCTATGAAATTTTAACGGTGGCAACGTTCCCCCTTGTAGTTCACAAGGAGACGCCCGAAGCCATAAAGGCAGGCAGAAAATATTTGGCCTACCTTTTAACCGGGGCGTCTTTTATCCTTTTTGCCATGGGCTTGACGTATTATCTTACCGGAACGCTTGATTTTGCCCCCGGTGGGTTTGTCGCCGGTCATGGGTCAAAGGAGCTTCTCTCCCTTCTGTTTGTGGTTTTTATCATAGGGTTTGGTTCTAAGGCAGCCATTATGCCCCTCCATGAGTGGCTCCCTTCCGCCATGATAGCACCCGCCCCTGTGAGCGCCTTACTCCACGCTGTGGCCGTCGTGAAGGCAGGTGTGTTTTGCTGCCTGCGCGTAATCCTTTATATTTTTGGCCCTGAGGTGCTTTCAGATTTGGGTCTGGGTATAACGCTGGCCTTTGTTGTTTCATTCACCGTGATTTTCGCTAATATTATTGCCCTTACCCAAGACAATTTGAAGAGAAGATTGGCCTTTTCTACGATAAACAATCTCTCCATCATCATCCTCGGAGCGGCCTTGCTCTCCTCTCAAGGGATTAAGGGGGCGATGCTGCATATTCCTTTTCACGGGTTCATGAAGATCACACTCTTTATGTGTGCCGGCGCTATCTATGTGAAGACTCGTCTGGAAAATATCAGTGCAATGGGGGGCATAGGGAGGCAGATGCCCATTACCATGGCCGCCTTTACCATTGGGGCCGCAGGCCTCATAGGCATACCGCCGGTATGTGGATTTATCAGCAAGTGGTATCTGTGTCTGGGCACTCTCGAGGCACATGAAATCATCTTTTTGATGGTTCTTCTCGCCAGTGCCCTGCTGGATGCAGCGTACTTTTTTCCCGTTATTTACGGCGCCTTTTTTAAACACTCCAAAGGTATTAAATCTACCTTCGATGAAGCACCGGCATTGGTAGTGGCACCGATCGTCGTCACGGCCATCGGGACGCTGCTCTTTGGGCTCTTCCCGGATGCCTTTATACATTTCTTTCAATTGGCGGCGCTCTCGGCCCAAAACATTCTAGGGGGCTAGGCCATGAGGATATTGAAGATTTTGCTACTCGCAAGCATTGTCATCGTTTGTTTTCTGGGTTTTCTCGTTTACCCTGGGGACGAATCCCACTATTTCTGGGAAAAGATCCCTGTGTTTGAAGCCGTCTTCGGCTTTATCGGCTGTATCGTACTCATTGTTTTTGCCAAGATCCTCGGGCGCTTTTTCTTGGAGAGGCGGGAGAATTATTATGATTAACCCCGTGCCTCCATTCTTGATTTATCTCATTGGCGCACTACTCATACCTCTTCTGAGAGGAAAAGCGAAGAAATGTTTGCTTGTGATTATCCCTATCGTTGCATTCGTTGACCTTCTTCACATCCCCCATGGCACATACTGGACCTTTCCTTTTATAGGGTATGAACTCATATTTGGACAGGTAGACAAACTGAGCATGCTCTTTTCCTATGTCTTCGTGATTATGAGCTTCGCCGGTTTCCTCTATGCCCTCCATGTGGACGACGACCTGCAACATGTGGCGGTCATGTGCTATGCGGGCAGCGCTTTAGGGGTGGCATTCGCCGGTGATCTCTTTACCCTCTATGCCTTTTGGGAGCTTATGGCCGTAGCCTCGGTGTTTGTCATCTGGGCCGACAGGAGTAAAAGGGCGATAGACGCCGGTTTTAGATATCTTATGGTCCATCTCTTTGGCGGTGCTGTCCTCTTGGCCGGCATTGTTATCTATGCCAGCCAAACGGGCTCTATCGCTTTTGGCCGCTTAGGGGGAAATGGCATTGGTTTTTGGCTTATTCTCGTTGGCTTTATTTTGAATGCGGCTGTCCCGCCCCTTCATCCCTGGTTGCCGGATGCGTATCCCGCTGCTTCGGTTACCGGCGCCGTTTTTCTTACTGCCTATACCACCAAGACCGCCGTCTATACCTTGTTGCGCGCCTTTCCCGGGGTAGAGGTCCTTGTCTATCTGGGAGCGGCCATGACGGTCTACGGCGTCCTCTGGGCGATCATTGAAAATGATATGCGGCGTCTCCTTGCATACCATATCGTGAGCCAGGTGGGATACATGGTAGCGGGTGTGGGCATAGGGACGGGACTTTCCATGAATGGTTCGGCCTCGCATGCCTTCTGTCATATCCTGTATAAGGCATTATTATTCATGGGTGCTGGCGCCGTTATTCAGGCTACCGGTTTGCGGAAAATGAGCGACTTAACCGGTAGAGGTCTTTACAAAAAGATGCCTCTCAGCTTGATTTTTTACATGGTTGGGGCATTTTCCATCTCGGCCGTTCCATTATTTAATGGATTTATCAGCAAACCCATGATCGTCAAAGCAGCCGAAGCGGCACATAACATACCCGTCTTTTTTCTCGTGCATTTGGCTTCTATAGGGACCTGGCTCTGTGTCGGTCTCAAACTCCCTTACTATACCTGGTTTGGGAAACCCCGATCAGGAGCAAAGGAAATCGAAGCGAAAAAGCCTCCTGTGAATATGCTTTGGGGCATGGGTTTTCTTGCATTTTTGTGTATTGCTATCGGCATCTATCCTGATGTGCTCTACCGGATCCTCCCCTATCCGGTCAATTTTCACCCTTATGCTCCGCCCCATATAATTGGGACCCTCCAAATGCTCCTCATGACAGGGGTTGGTGTCTGGTTATTATTGGGGAAGCTTGCACCTCATGCCGTCATTAATTTGGATACCGACTGGTTTTACCGCAAGGGCGCAAGCCTTTTTGTGAAGTTCTGTTACGGTATGAGTTCGGTTCGGACAGGTATGCAGAACCTGAGCATAGATTTGGTAGATGGTGTAATAACAGTAAGCAAAAACCCAATCTACGCTGTAGAGTCGCTCTTTTCCAAAAAGAAGCACGGTATGCCACCGTACAATGCCGATACGTATCGCCAAGCGATAGGAAAAGGGGTTATGGTTTCCATAATCCTGTTCTGCGTTTTGTGTCTTTTACTCTTTGCCCGTTTGACTCAACTGAGCAAGTAGAAGATATGATGAGGTTAATCTACTTTCTTGAAAAATCTCCTCAATGTTATTTTAGTTGACATCCCCACAGGTAATGATTATAAACAGAATATGAGGACAATAAAGGAGAATCCTATGCGTGAAAAAGTAGAAGCAGCATTGGAAAAGATCAGGCCGGCCCTGCTGGCAGATGGCGGTGATATAGAATTGATCGACGTATCCGATGGCATCGTAAAGGTCAGGCTCACCGGGGCCTGTGCCGGTTGCCCCATGTCCACCATGACCCTCAAATCGGGCGTTGAGCGAATCTTGAAGGAGCAGATCCCTGAGATAAAGGCAGTGGAGGCCCAGTAGCTCTCAACCATCCGGAATTCTACCCCGCATACGATGGAGAGGATATCCCTCCATGCCCCGGCCAAGATAAACCTCAGGCTAGACATCCTGGGCAAGAGGCCCGATGGCTACCACGAGGTGAGGACCTGGATCTATCCGATAAGCCTCGCCGATGAAGTCCACATCGAAAAGGTCAACAAGGCGCAGATAACCATTTCTTCCACACACCCTGAACTTCCCACAGGAGAGGAGAACCTGGCCCATCGTGCCGCCGCCCTCTTTTTGAAAGAGCACGTCCCTGCTGGGGGGGTGCGGATAGAGATCATCAAGCGTATCCCCCTGGCCGCCGGCCTGGGGGGAGGGAGCAGTGACGCCGCCGCCGTCCTGAAGGGCATGAATGTCCTGTGGGGGGAGCACATTCCCTCGGAGGGATTAATGGCGATGGGGGCGCAGATAGGGGCGGACGTCCCCTTTTTTATTGTAGGAAAGGGGGCGATCATGGGGGGAAGGGGAGAACGGCAAATAAAAATGCTTCCCCCGCTGAAACTGTGGATGCTCTTGATCAACCCTGGGTCTCCCCTCTCCACGAAGCAGGTGTATCAACAGGGGAAATGGGGGTTGACAAAGGAGGAGGAGGATACTAAAATTTCCATGCCTCCGCAAGACCTTGAAAAAATGGGCAAATTCCTCCATAACGACCTGGAAGGACCGGCGCTGGAGCTCATGCCTATCATCGACATCCTAAAAGGAAGGCTGCTTGAGGCAGGTGCACAGGGGGTCTTAATGACGGGGAGCGGGCCTACGGTCTTGGGGCTCTTCGGGGAGGAAGCCGAGGCACGGCGGGCGGCGGGGAATCTGAAGATGGAAGAGGGATGGCTCAGTTTTGTCGCCCATACCCTTTGCGATTTTTAGGACGGGTGGGGTGTCGTCAAGTGGCAAGACACGGGATTTTGGATCCCGCATTCGGAGGTTCGAATCCTCCCACCCCAGCCAAATTTCTGAGTATGAGAAAGGTATTGTTTCACCATGTTATTGCCCGATAGTCCCATAAAGATATTTTCAGGGAATTCCAATCCCGGCTTGGCGGAGAAGGTGTGCAGGTATGTAGGGATCTCCCTCGGCAGGGCCCAGGTGAAAACCTTCAGCGATGGCGAGACGGCGGTGGAGATAAACGAGAGTGTGCGAGGTCTCGACACCTTCGTCGTGCAATCCACCTGCCCCCCTGTCAACAACAATCTGATGGAACTCCTCATTATGATCGACGCCCTCAGGAGGGCCTCGGCGGAGCGGATCAATGCCATCGTCCCCTATTATGGGTATGCCAGACAGGACCGCAAGGTGGCCCCCCGACAGCCCATCTCCGCCAAGCTGGTGGCCAACCTGATCACCATGGCCGGGGCCTCACGCGTCCTCACCATGGACCTCCATGCCGGGCAGATTCAGGGGTTCTTCGATATCCCCGTGGACAACCTCTACGCCTCGCCCATCGTCCTGGACTATCTGCGCAACAAATTCAAGGATGATCTGGTGCTCATATCCC
>Ga0315551_10001802_pt1 | contig 16073 bp, 17 predicted proteins | sample SalMarSW160290MG_FD_203678 | JGI IMG/M metagenome (GOLD analysis project Ga0315551, IMG submission 203678) | Salt marsh sediment microbial communities from the Plum Island Ecosystem LTER, Massachusetts, United States - Salt Marsh Sediment SW1602-90 ... | reverse complement strand
CGTAGTATTTATGGAGTTCAGAAGTATCACTAAATCTATCACCAGAAAAATCTTTCGGGCAATTGTTCATCAAAGCGTCCTTGACCTTTTGCGCTTGTTTCGCCCACTCATCGTCTCCTACTTCCACAATACCCCATCTACTTATCTCTACAGCTTTTATCATCATAGCATGGAACAAGCAAGCAAGAGCTGCTATGGCACTCGGCGACAATAGGCAATCAGGAGCCCTCATTTCCAAATGTAGCCTTTTCACGTCTCCAACATCGTCGAAAGTGGTATAATTATAGTTCACCCATCCGTACTTTCCACCACCTGCATTGTTTGATACTTGCTCTCTGACTTGCGGCATACTATTCAGGATAGCTGATATATTTAATACAGACACTCTGAACTTTTCCCATCTTGTTAGCCTTTTAGGTTCGTTAAGGCCTGTTGTCATCCAAGTAATAGCATTTTGGTAACGTCTACACAATTGGTGAAAATTGGCTAATATAATCTTTGGCAACGGTTTTTCCAATTCACTTATTTGGCTAGGCACACCAGATTCTCGCTCGTTTGGAAACATTTTGCCATAATAAGAGGCTAAGAGATGCATGTGGATACTTGTTCTTTCATTCACATATCCACCTTTGTTTGTAGTGGAATCTATAATGTTTCTAGCCATATTAAAGAACTCCCAATAGTCAACTCTTCTACCCACAGTTATAATTTCTATACCTTTTTTGCCTTTTAAACTACCATCTGTAGTTATACTGTGAACACCGGTTCTGCTAACAGTACCATAAGAATTGCTGGGTTTCATCTCTTTAGCTATTTTTGCTCTTATCTCGTCGGGATTTCTCTTTGGGTCATATCTATCAGGACATGTCTCACAATTGACATGAAACTCTTCGCAACACAGACAGACCGGTACAAAATTTGGACAAAATATACCAGCACAATCAACGTCAGTTTTAAAACGTTCGCACTTTACACAATCAGCTTTTTTACAAGCTTCGGTACGGTTTATACATATTTCAGGAGAGCGTTTACCAATACAATTTTCTTCTCTAAGACATTTCTGCCAACAAATTTCGCCATTTTCCATCTGTACACATGGACAAGCATTACTATCCCCCTTACATGACCCTTTCTGTGACGGCAGGTTAAATTCAAATTCTATCCCAACCTTTAGATTTTTGTTCAGTAGACTTCTATTATAACGCATCTCTGCTGAACTAAGTTTTGGTTTTGAATCATGCTGGAAAAACAGCCAACGATCCTTGTCGTTTTTCATTGTAATATGACCTCCAGTTTATCTCGATTAAATTACTATATTCCCTTTTTGTTGATATACAATCAAGGAATTCCTCAATCGACTTGGTTCTTCTATTATAACCCATCATATCCCGTATATCATTTACTATTATTTCCATGTTTCTTTCAGCGAGTATAGTGGTTCTGGTTACAATAGATCTATATATTTCTGCTGCTGATGGTATGTTAGGATATACTATTCTTATATCTTCATCAGCAACCATTTCGTCTAAATTTTTAAACTCGTCCGTAATTGCTTTTATTCTGCTTATTACATCTTCTACTACCACGGCACCTAGACCTAATAAACCTCTAGCCAAAATAGGATGACGTAATAAATAACCGCCTGGCACTCTATATTCTAGAGTTCGATTATCAAGATCAAACCCACCAGGTTTACCGTATTTGCCAGCTACAAAACTCCTTCTAAAAGAATCTATTTCACCTTCTAATATTATTGAAGGGATTCCGACATAGAAGTCTAGCGCTTTGACTATTTGACCGGCAAGTAGAGTCCTATTATATTTATGTGGTCCTAATAATGGTTTAGGCAGACCAAAATGAAGATGGAATCCAGCTGCTTCGTTGTTATACGCTGATGCTGCCAACATTCTTATACTAATTCCAGTTATATATCTACCAAAATTTAGTATAGGTGGATGTCTATTTATAATATATCTTGCTTTGTTTAATAAAGCATACATATTATCCGTTACTATTTCTTCTTTGGTGCTTGGAAGTGGTCTAATTTCGACCATAGGGCCATCATGTCCCACATCTCCCCACTTTCGGAAAAAAGCACTGGCATAAACCAACTTTCCCAAATCATCGACTAAAAAGAATTCTGGATCGCAGCCGAGAGTTATATCTTCAACCAATTCTATCTCTGGAGTTTGTGTTATGTTATCAAGTTTCAAAACCTCGAATACTTTGCTACTCACACAAGCTACCATTGGGGTAGCATTTGCGTCTTCTTTATAAGCAGGAGCTACCCTTAATGTTATTATCTTACCGTCTTTTGATTTTAGATTTAAAAATTGATCTATATTTAATTGGTAAAACTCCCTTAGTTCTAATGGAATTCTAATTAATTTCTGCTCCTCTTTTTCATGTAGACTGTCCATGTTTTTAGAAATTTTTGTAGGTATATTCATATTTTGTTGTACTCCTTTGACCCTCTCTTCAATTTTATTTTTATTTAACAAGGTTCTATTAATGCGCCAAGCCTTTCGTATGCTTTATATCTACAACTTCCTTTACCATAAAATTGATTCTGGAAAATTCCAATATCAGCGTCTACATAATCATATACAATAGCGTCAACTTTGCCTGGGGATATACGTTGTATACGCCCAATTACCTGCTCACATTTACCTTCAAATCTAAATGGGCTTGCTATAAATGCTCTATTTAAAGGAGCAAAGTCAAAACCTTCACCAAGGAGTTGGTTAGTACATACCAGTACAGTTGTCTCACCCTTTATCAACTTTCCAATTTGTTCAGCATTTTCTTTCTTAGTGAGATTACCAGTTGCTATACCTGTTTTATTCCAACCAATTGATATTAAGTCATATAGAGTTTCACAATGAGCTTTACGGTCAGATAAGACGATACAATAATTACCAGCTGCTGCTTCTATTAACACATCCCCTACAATCATATGATTCCTTCTATTATTAAATATAATATGATCTTTTAGGATTTTAGAAGGTTGGTTTTCATAAATTGCTTTATTATGATAAAAGGATTTATATTTAACTTTTGGTATAATAATATTTTCACTTTTATCCAATTCTTCTACTGTAATAGTTGCCACTGTATCTCCTAGTGTTTGGAACATAAGATTCTCCAGCTTATCTCTTCTATAAGGTGTGGCTGTCAATCCATACAGATAGAACGGATTAAAGCATCCTATCACCTTGAAAAAGGTAGATGCTGGGCAGTGATGTGCTTCGTCTAATATAACAAGACCGAACGTATCCCTTATCTTATACAAAGTATCCAACCGTCGAGCAAGTGTCTGGACCATGGCTATTGTTATTATGTTTCCTATTTTCCATTTACCTCTACCAATACGGCCAATATCATCCTCCGATAATGAAGGTAGAAATGATTTTATACGTTTAACCGCTTGGTCAGCTAGCGGACCAGTATGTGTTAACCATAATGTAGGTTGCCCAAATAACGGAACTAAACTAAGTCCTATAATTGTTTTTCCGCTCCCGGCTGGAGCAACTAGTACACCTTCCTCTGATTTTACTAAATCAACTACAGCTTTGTATTGATAAGGTCTATACTGTATCATGGAAGAATTCATATCGCATATTGGACTAAACCTTGTTCTGTTATCGATTATGTCCGCTGTAATATTAAATTCATTCATCATACTGTATAGGCTATTTTTATAACCCCTTGGTATGAATAAGCTATCATCGGGCAGGATTTCGAAATTATGTATCAATGGTGGTATTCTAAAAACACTTCTACCAGCCATTACGGCTTCTTCATATTTTGGATTAGGAAACCTCAGTTCATTTATTAACCTGTCCTTCAGATTACCTGGTGCTTTCTTTAACCTTATTTTGTTCTCTATTATTATTTTCATTTGATAGTATATTTTCTATTTTAATTTGCCAGTCTTTATTATCATTTGTGAATGTAGTTGGGTATGGTTGGCATATATATTTTTGCCTTTTCTTTTTCCTTTCTCTTCTTTTTTTGCGCATGTTGGTTTTACTTCGTGGTGCTTTGCCGTTTATTTGGTCTTTAAATAGATTAAAACAGTCAACTGTTAAGCCACAACTATCATATTTACAAAAAGATTTACAGAATAATTCGCGAAATTTATTCATAGTAATACTTTTGTTAGAAGAATTTGACTCTCTCATTTCACGCGCTGTTTCTACAAGATTGAGAAAACAACCTTCAAAAAATCTATCTGGATCTGTTTTATATAGTTCGTCATAGCAGAATATTGGATCTGGTGGTTGTGTAGAACATAGATTACAATTGATACAGTAAATATCTAAGAATTGTTTTCTAGTATATTTACTTTTGTTCTTTTTATTTTTCTTATGTTTTTTTTTACCCATATTTGCTATCTTGGCATTTTAAACGCTCTTTTAAGTGTTCTCCCATCAGGTAATTTCCAAAATACCCAGCCACTTTTCCTAACTATTCCGCTAGCGGCTTCTGCAGCTGCTGATAGTGATAGGTATCTAACATTACCAAGGTAATAACCATCTTCTGCTACATATAATATTCTAGGACCGAATCTCGTAGACCCTATTATACTAATATATAATGGTATACCATCTTTATTTTTCGGAACACCTTCATATGCATTTAAATGTTCCTCTCTCTTAGTAACAGTTGATCCATTCCTAGAATTAATTTCCATAATAGACGCCAACATATTTTCTATGGCTGTTAATCGATCTTCCACGCTTCTAGGTTTTATTGCCTTAGCAATACCCGATTTAGGTGATGCTCTTCCTAACGCTAATGCCTGCTTTGTTATTGTCATTTTCACCTCTCCTTGGATTTTCCCTAACAAAATCTTCACACCCACACGTCGCACATTTTATTACTTTTATTGCGGATATTGAATTTATTATATGATCTCGCAAAATAGCTTGTTTATACGTTTTGTTCACTGACATATCTAGAGTAGCTTCTATTAAAACTTTGACCTCAAAGCTACTTCCTTCACAAGCGTCACAAATTAAATAAGACCCTTCATTATCTGGGTCAAGTAGATGACGCACATTTTCAACGTCATCTATTGTAACCACAAGCTCAAGTCCTTTGAAAGGGACAATTTTATTCATCTAATACTCCTTACCCAGCCATTGGTAATGGGGGTGTGGATGATTCTTTTGGTGTGTAAGGCCCACTTCCAAGTCGTATAAATGTCGCAACTAAACCAGCATTGCCATCTGGCCAAATTTTGTAATAAGCGCCAACCTTTACCCTTTTTCCCGCTTTGATATAAGGTTTTACAACTTTATTGGTTTTGACCGGATCTAGCACGTATATTGGCACAACGTAAACATTTTCAATTCTTTGGCTATTAGCAGCGAATTCCGGCACAATTGTTTTTACCCTAAAAAATGCACCTTCACCACCTTCAACTTCAAAAAAAGTTGGATCTTCAGCAACTGGGCCCTGAAAATCACACCTGTTCTCTGTGATTCCTAAATATTCTTTTTTACCATTAGACATAATAATATCCTCCTTAGATACCATAATTAATTTTTCGTACATTATGTACTATCATAATATAAGCATTAATAGTTTATTGTCAAGGCTATTTTACCTTGCTTTTACTCTTCTTAACTTCTGTTTTTACTTCTTCTTTCATTGATGATAAGATATCATTTGGTACTACTAAACAATGACCTCCTTTACCTAAACCATCAGCCCCACACCCACCGATATCCTCTTTAAATTCCACAAGACTTTCCGAATTACCTGGCATAGGGCTTACTATTTTACATTTCATATCTTTGAGATTTTTCTTTTTAAAGGGAAAGTTCTTATTAATTACCATATATTTTGACACATGTTTAAAATTATTAATAATATGGCAATTTTCAACAAAATAGCCATTATCTTTTCTTAAGCAACCATCTAAAGTATGCCACCCTTCGCGAGCTAAATTATCGGCCGTAGCTATTCCAAACAATAAGTTTTTACCAGATTTGTCATGTTGGATAACAGCAATTTGTACTAATTCGCCCTTTTTTAATACTGATAGGCCGCTATACCCGCGCAAATTTAATGCGCTTTTAAATTCTAACTTATCGCCAGTTTTATAAAGCTTACCATCTACAATTATTTTAGATACAAGCATTATACTTCCTCCAGTTTTTTTAATTAGCCTAATCTATTTGAATAAGCTTCATCCATTGCTTTCTTAAAAGATTTCATTTTATTTTCCCTATCTTTATTAGAATAAACTTTTCTTATGTGTTCCCCGAATTTGCGTAGTTTCTCCTCTTTTCTGTTTCTTTTTGAAAAGATAGTATTTATGGTTGCGTTTAATGCTCTACAGATATCTTTATACCTATCGTTGAATAATCCTTCAAGTGCCCTTTCTTGTTTATGTTCATCGAGTGGTGTAATTACATTGTCAGACTTGCCAGAAAGTACCCAATGTAAAAGTTTACTTGGTATATCAACTTCTGGTTGTTCTATATGTCTTAGAAGATTACAACTTTCAAGTTGAGCTCTGCTGGCAAAATAGATTTTATTTTCCATTCTAACTATTCTGTTTACTATATTACTTGTGTTTCTACTTTTCACAAATTCGTGATATTTTACAAGATTATAAACACCTAGGGCTTCGGCTTTTTCGATAATAACATTACAAATCACAGTTGAAGTTCCACGCCTAAAGCCATGCTCTACCAATTTATTTACATTTGCTGTACAGATAGCGTCTATTACTATATCATGTAGTGATTGTATTCCGTGCTTCTGTTTAAACACAGAATTACCAACTTTATCAAGGAAGAATTCAACAGCTACATTAGTCCTTTGACTCTCGGCTACATTGGAATTTTCGATCAAACGCATTATGTTATAGGCTAAAGCAATTACTGGTCCAGTGTGGCTTTTTACACCAGTAGCACGTTTAACCAGCTCAGCATGAGATTCTATACCTAAATCGTTAAATGGAGTTATTTCATACTCTTGCAAATTCATACATTTTGTATGCGGAACACCAGCTTTCTTATTTAACTCCTTTATTATATCATAGCATGCTTTGTTCGGGTTTGCCCACTCTCTCTTTAGAGTTTTCTTTGCTGCTATGGTATGGAAAGATGCTATATATATATCATCTCCATCAAAATCTAGAGACAAAGATCCTAAACTATTACCACTTACTCTTATGGTATATTTACATAACGGATCATCAGTTATACGAATTTTTTGTGGCCTAATAGACATGAAACCAAGACATGGAAATCTTTCTACTAAGACAACATCCCCATTAGATACGTTCAAATCTTTTGCCATGTTTCTATGTATTTCAACAGTATTCCTTGGAAGAGCATTGCTTAGGGTAGCTTTTCCTTTAGCGGAATAAGGATATCTAACCGACATACCATATGTACTTATATCTCCTCTTTTACCACCCATCATGTTGGAAATTCTTCCGAAATATGCTGCTATAGCATTATAATACAACATATAATTTACACCATCCATCGGTCGAATTATTAGTCTATTAGAAGATATTATGATATTATTTATTAAAGCACCTATTTCACTTAATCCTAATTTGCCAGTACCATGTTTCCAACATTTTCTCAGATTGCTATGAGGTATATAAATCTTGTCGTATATATATACAATTTGATCTTCTTGGGCAGGACCAGCAGGCATACCTTCAGATATCAAATTACAAGTGTCTTTGTCAAGTCTTACTTCACAAGGAATAGGCAATTGTAAAACGAAACCACCAGGATAGAATATTTCATCCACTATTGTTCCTGCTATCACACTTGGGTCCATTATTACGCCAGAATTTTGATTGACTGCTTTTATATTTCTAACATCGACAACTGGTTTATCAGTTGGTATTTCCCCTCTTCTTGATTTGAGGGTAAGGAATTTCTCATGTAAATCATCAGTGCCTTGAGCATAAGACATCACTTCTTCAATCACTGGATTATCCTTGCCGAAGCGTGTTTCTAACGCCCGAATTTCAACAGTTGAGAATTTCAAGCCGGCAGTTCTTAATTCTCTTCCGTTCTTTTTAGTGGTAGCACCGTCCTGCCATAAAGAACCCTCTGGTTGTCCTATTACTCCCCAAAATACTTTACCGCAAATACCAGTAAGTTCGCCAAGATACGTATGACAGACACTTGTACCATCTGGTGTAAAACCATTATCGGCAAGCTGTCTCGATATTGTATCTATATCAGCATTAAAATAGTCATCTATAACTAGCTCTTTATTATTATTCAGATTATTTGTTAATGCTTCAAATATTTGACCAAAATTCTTTCTTTTCTTTACAGATTGAGCGCCAACTATAATATCTATTGGTTTGGATTCGCCAGTTTTAGGATCTATCATATTACCCAAATCCATAAGACGTACCACACCTTTATTACCATGAAGGTTTGTAAGCTTTGTACCATCTTTAAAATATCTACGGTATGATATTATCACATTATAGACATCTGTCTTTACACCTCCGACATTCGCCTTAGACTTAGATGTTTTGATAACCTTCATATTTGGAGCTTTAAGGTCAATCCTTTTTATCTCTCCAGTATCATTAATGGAGAGTTTTTGGCCTTTCTTTAGGCGATCACCTTCCCTCACAAGCAATTGCCCAAAACACTGATAACGCTTTTTATAGAGTACAAATTTGTTTGCATGCCGTTTGTCTATAAGTATCTGGTCTTCAAACACATCCGGGATATTAACAAACAAAGTATTTAAGTTCCATCCTTTACGTGTCAAGCCTTTATCTATCAGACTTTGCATAGATTTTGATCTAATTAATGGGAGTTCATCTCCCATCATTCCTAGAGTACTATACAAATTTCTGCCCGGATTATGGAATCTCATTCCAAATGGGGTTAGTTTCCTTATATCAGTAGTAAGAATATAATTCTTGTCAGCAAGAACACCATCTGACAACCCAATAGAAGTCCAACCCATATGGAAATAATCTCTGTTCTTTTGAATTTGATATTTTAACCTTTGTGCTGGACTATTCAACTTATTAAACTCTGGATCTATTATTATTAACCTATGGTTCATAACCCAACTGTTCAAATAAGTCTCATGGAGAGGCATCTTATTTACAATTTCATTAATGGCACGTTGAAGATTGTATATAATCGTGGGGGCATTCCCATATTGGAAAGAGTTAATAATACGTTGGATAAATGGCGTACCTTTTACTAAGTGTTCAGGAATTAAACCTGTTGGATCTCCACACACTATTAGAGATATAGCTGTGATATAATCCACTATTGTTCCTCGTTCCTTTAAATAATAATTACAAACAGCTCTTTCAACTTCATTTTGTGCTATTAGAACAGCTCCATTTCCAAGATATGGCAGTGGGATTGAAACTGTATGCTTTTGTTCATCTTTTGAAAACGTAAGCCAAAGAGTGTTAAACGTGTTTTCGATTTTTAAAGAGAGTCTATAATCTATCTTCTGCTTATTACCTTCTATAACGGTACGTGAATGGAATTGTTGGAGAATATTATCACATGCAGACTCTATCCTTTCCTTACTGGCTAAAGTTTCGGGCATTATTACTCCTTTTTTTGTAGGGTTTTCAGCCTTGGTTGGCGGCCACAACCAACCTTCATCCATCGGGATCGGGAAAACTTCGATTATTTATTGTTAATCTCATTTGCCATAGATTCCAATACCTCCTTCGTTTTTCTAATCTTTGCTGCTATAGAACCTCTATTTTTTACTAGTTTTGATTTATTTAGAAGATTTAGTTTCCAATTGAGTATGTTGTCAATAAACATATAGTTTACCAATTTACAAAATAGTGTATTTATATCTCTCGATCCTCTTTTGTAAATATAACCATCTTTTATAAGTAAACGTGACATTGACTCTGTATGATATAAGAAGGTCTTATTTGAATAAATCGGTTTAATTATTCTAACAAATTTTATTAAATCTTCCCTTCTATCTTTTCTATCTAGTATATATTCCATAAAAGTATCGTTGTTTTCTTTCGATCTTAAGTAGTACCTAATACTTTCGCTTATGTACTTTATTTTTTTATTAGGCAGTTTATCTATATATGCTTTATTATTTACAATCCTTTTAATAGATATTTTAGTTTGTTCTTGAAACATCAGGCTTTTAAACCAAGCTTCAAATTCTAAGTTACTGCAAGTTCTCAAGTCGGAACCAATACTATTAATTGGTGCAAGAATACATACATTCACATTGTCAGTTTTTCCTAATAGATCCAACTTTGCTTTTAGCCACATATGGCTATTAAAATCATTCTTTGGCAATTTTTCTATACATGTTCTGACAATATTCTCCGACTCTGAGTTTTTCCTCAATTCATTAACGATCGGAATAGCTCCAATAAGACTTTTTATCTCATATTTTGGTCTTTCTTTCTCGTATCCATATCTAATATAAATCATCCTAAGAGCAAATAATGCTAAACCATTGATAAATTGAGTCTGTTGTGGTAGAAACTTCGATGTGTTTGTTCCACCCGATACAACATAGCCAACACTCCCAACCCTTGGTCCTATCCCTTTAGTGTGAGAACTTGAAACAATTATTGCCTTTGTTGAATCTTCGAACATACTAAACCTCTCTTTTTTTTCTTAAACGTCTGCTCTTTTCAACTATATCTGATATCTTCTCATACTTTTTCTTATAAAAAGATGCGGTATTTTTGGCAAGTTTTTCATCCACTACTTTATAATGATTTTCATTTGTATGCTCAACAAAATAGGATGAATTTAGAATTGAGGCTACAGTACTTTTTTTATAAGAACACACACACTTTATAAGTTTTGACTCAAATTTTCTAGCAGATACTACGAATTCATTTCTAAAATCCTGGCCAGTAAATGTCCTTATTGTTTCAGCTGGGCTATCTGCAAAAAATGTTGCAATGCTGTCAGCATTATAGATACTTCTACCTACCACCTGCTCGTCCCAGTGGGCTCTTCTAGTTGGATATATGAAATTTTTTGTTATATATTTCAGATACCTTGTATAAGCAAGACACCAACCCAAAAATTCTAAAGGACCAATACTCATCAAGTTTCTCTCAGCAAAAGGTTCTTCTTTTACATGTAAATAAAGTTTTCTACCAATAGGTAAGTACTCTTCATGGTCTAACATCCTCTTATCTAAGAATATTGGGAGTGATATTTCCTTTTGTTCTATCCTTTCCTGTCCAGTTTTACCTCGCCTTATTATGATCACCATAGCATAGACTACATTTTGGTAATCTCGATCTGGATTTCTGAAGAAAGAGAAAAATCCTAAGCTATTCGGCGGTAGAGTGGTGTCTTTTATATCGTCGGTAGCTATAAATTTTGTACCAGGATTAAATAAATTACTTTTTAAAATGTTAGGCTTCATTAGTTTCCTCTTCTATTAGCATATACGCTCCATTTTCTCCGGTGATCCCAGCAGATTTATTAGCGTTTAAATAACTTACTAAAGATAGTCTTTCGGTTACAAATAACTTTTGTCCAATTATAGATTCGTTGTCTATCTCTTTTACTGCTACAACCAACCTATAACCTTCCAGATCTTCATAAGTGTCTACTATTTCTGATAGTGGCATAGTACCAGATGTATAGCATTTTTTCCGTACATCTGCACTTTTTATCAAAGAAGCAAACTCCTTGTCTGTAATCAAACCTAATAATCTTCCAGAATATGATCTACCAGTTGAACCTCGATGAGTTCGTGCGGTTATGTCTCCTCCCCAGAAATCTATCGATATTGTCCTTCTTTTTAACTTAGTCTTTAACATAATCTGCTCCCTTTAATCATTGATATACTCTTTGCTCATTTCCATCGCTTCAGCGGCTATCGTTTTACATGTGTGAACTATCTCTTCATCAAGAGACTCTCTATTAATACACAATCCCGTTGTGACCTCGTATCCATATAATATATATATATTTTCTATGTCGTAAATAAACAAACTATTAGTTTCATAAATAGAACTAGATATTGTTGTTTCTATATCATTTGCCAGGGCATCAGGATCACCTTCACAGTCAGATTGATATAAAACCCCATCTGATCTGTTAAGGTCATAATAAACATTTATCGCAATTATATAACAACTTTTAGCTTTTATTTCAGATGGAATAGATTCTGCTCTTGTTAATACACCGTGGAAGACTTTAGTTTCTGCTTCTTCTAACGGATCTATTCCTGCCAAATGTTCTAGAGCCCCCTCAATGTCATCATAGATATATATGCCAGTCACAGTATCTTCTTCTGATACCGCAACGAAAACTTCTTCTCCGATAAACTGATCCATGGATGCACCCTTTATTGCTTATTAAACGGTTTTTGTTCTATTTTTCATTTCTAACCGTCCTGTATACTTGTCTGAAAATTCCTTAGCAGGCATATCTAGAAAGTCAGCAACCATCTCGTTATAAAATATAAAACCATCCGATTGCTCATGCATCACTTCTGGATGCCACTGAACTGCACATGCTTGTATTTTTGGCAAATAAATACCTTCTATTTCTGGACCAGGCCATTTAACTGGAAGATCTTTATCCCCAAAATATCGATCACTCCGTTTATCTGGACACCAGGCAATAATATATCCATCATGCGGCGGAACTACCATTTGGTGATGCATAGAATTTACCTGTATGATTCTATCATCTTTAGAACATGCAATGGGATGTGATCCCCATATAGCATGATTATTTAAATGATGAATTATTTTACCGCCTGCCATTACATTTAAAAATTGTGAACCTCTGCATATACCAGTCATTTTTATACCAAATTTTAATGCTCTTCTGAATATAAGTCTTTCTCTTAAATCCCTTCCTCTATTACTACTGCAAAAATTATGAGGGCTGGTTTCATTATATAAACTAGGATGTACATCTGATCCGCCAGTAAATAAAACCAATTTAAAAGTTTCAGGTTCACGCACAAATTTCTTCAAATTTGATGTTAATGTACCAAGATTAGCTATAGCTTTACCATAACTATCTCCTGCTACTACTAATATATTGTCAGCTTTCATTTAATTCTCCAATCCAATTTTATTCGGGTAATTCTGGAGCAATTTCTACTTGGCTATCTTCCTCTATCATTTCAACATTTACACGAATAACCCGTTCCTGGGGGATTATACTTCTAACATTTGATCCCTCGTGGAATATTACATAGGCTGGGAAATCGCCCTGGTGTCCTTTATTGTAAGCATGTTTTTCATATACTATTCGTTCTACAATTAGCTCGTGAAAAGCAACATTACCGACAGTGTAACCTCCACCATCTTTTGTTGCTATTCCAATGATATTAATCTTTTTAGCCATGATTACTTTTCCTTTTCCAGTTTTATTTTTTAATTAGGGATTTTTTATTCGACCACGATCCTCTGTTATAACTAATCCCATTTACCACTCTCAACTTCTGAGAAGTGTCCTTTTTTAGCCAATTTGATCAGGTTTTCATCTGACAATGTATAGACAATTGCATTAACTATTTTTCCATTATCAGTTGTGGCTTTCACTGTTTTTCTTTCATAGAGATTACCAGATTTAAGCCATTCGGAATAACCTTCAATTTCGTCCATCCATTTTATAACTTTATCAAAAAAAGTTATAAATTTGAGTATTTATGGATTTCGCCGAATATAATATCGTTGCCGGGTAAGATTAAGGCAGGAAAACCACCAAGGTCATATAATTTGCCTTTTATACAAGCGTCTTCACTTTTTAATCTAAAAGCGTCAAAATAGTATGAAAAAGCCCCTCCTACTTTTAGGGTACCATAGACGAATACTATTCCTGTGTTTTTCAAGGTTGTTCTCCTCTTTTTTTTAATGCGCTATGATATTAGAAATTGTCATAACGACTTTTTATGTACCAGGATCAGGATATTTGTATGAACCATGACATTTAGGCTTTCTAGGAGATCTCGTAATTCGTTGTGTACGTTTTAATATGTTATCATTTTTAACTATGCTATCATATTGTACATTTTCGTCTACTACAACTCCTCTTATAGTTTTTCTTCTTTTTGTACCTATTGTACCCTTTGTTCGCAGCCGAACAGACTTTTCTTCAGACACTTCAACTGTATTTGTTTGCGGCCGAACGGATTCCTCTTCAGACATTTCAATTACATCTTCGGGTATCTCATTCATCTCTTCGGTCTCATTCATCTCTTCGGATAGTTCAATTATTCCTTGATTATCTGATATTACTAAGTTATTAGATGGTGCTTCAAAATATCTATCAGATTCTTCAGTATAACCCAGCGGTTCATTTCTTACTAATCCGTTACCTAATGGTCGTGGTGGTTCATCACTATCTCTTAGATTAGCCTTTGCAACTTCTACATCAATGTTGTGCCACATATCTCTCGTTGAATCTGTGCTATATGTTTTTTTGAGACCTTTAAATTTACTTTCGTTTTTACGTGCTATTACACCACCTTTAGATATGTAATTATGATTACTTTTGGACTTACCCTTGAGATAGGACCTTATTTGAGATAGGGCCTTATGTTCCCTCAAAATATATCTATAAAGTGCTTCCAGATCGCCAACATTTCTAGCAGGTCCAATTTCTATTACTATTCTAGATGAGTATCTTTTAAATTGAAAAGCTATTCTACGGTCATAGGCAGTTGTTATTTTCTTAATGATATTACTGATCTTACTTGTATCTATCATTTCTCCATCAACACCTTCTAAAACCATTGATACGTGGTCGCTTTTACGGAATACTCTAATTCGTGGATTATGTGTGGTTACTTTCATTTTGGACATTTTGCTTAAAAACTCTTTTTCCGCAGCCTTTTTTAGTTTTTCTAGCGTTTTTGATGCTTTTTATACATTTATTTTTGAAACCCAACCTCTTTTTTCTAATTTTGCTATTCTATTTTTTAGATTTTCAATATTGGAATTAGAATTTAACTTGTTTAGTTTTAACACTCTATCCAAACAATCTTGACGCGCTCCTTTCAATATTTCGTATGCATTTCCGTATATATCCATAGCAATGCCGCAACATCTTATATCCACCGCTTTTACAACTTCTAATGCTGAGGTTAAATTATATTCGGGGAATTGGTCTTTAGCTTGTATTACTTCCACTCTTTTATTACCAAAAGTTTCAAATGTGGAAATTCTGCTGATCGCTTTGTTACCTTTGTAGTTAGACTCTTTAATTCTTCTTACAAGTTCTTTTGAAGGAGTCTGTCTGCTCCTCCATTTACCAGAACCGCTTATATTTAGCACGCAATTATCATAATCTCTACCGGCTGCAACTAAATCCAAATCTCCTTCTAGTGGTAATCCCGCAATAATATCTCTCAAAGCTCCCCCATACACAAACGTATTAGGGTGGACCAATTCCAAAATATTATCAAATTTCTCAGCTATTATGTCAATTGCGAATGGTAAATCTATCTTTTTAAATTCAATCATAGTACTCCTCGTCAATCTATGACTTTTATACTGATTTGCATCATTTTTGCTTCTTCCATTTTGAAGTGAGTTATGTATTCTTTGCATTTCCCCAGCGTAAAATCAACTAACCACGAATCTTTAGGATTTATAGGCCTCAAAGCTGATTTGTCTCCGACTTTTCTTCGCTGTATCCGGATAGCTCTACGTTGCCTATTTATAAATTTTGCTAGATCAATGGCAGTCACCACATATTTATCAACTTTATTATTGTTATACAAAGTTGTTATATGCCATTTTGTAGATAAAGTTTTATCCATCAGCATTTTCTTCTCTAATAGCTCCATCAGCTTCAACTTCGTTTCTTCGCTCAAAGAAGTTGGATAATAAATGGTTGTCTTCTAACTCTTCCGGATGCCATTGAACCGCAAGTATTCTACTTGCTGCCCAATTCATCTTGAAAGCTTCTACTACCACACAATTAGAAAATGACTTACCTAATTTCTTTACACCGCCTTTTGCAGCAGCTAATACAGCAAAGCCCACTTCCGACAGGTCGCCTCGGTCGATACCTTTTTTGGTGTCGTATAACAGACATTGATGATGCATGCTATTT
>Ga0315551_10001798_pt1 | contig 16110 bp, 10 predicted proteins | sample SalMarSW160290MG_FD_203678 | JGI IMG/M metagenome (GOLD analysis project Ga0315551, IMG submission 203678) | Salt marsh sediment microbial communities from the Plum Island Ecosystem LTER, Massachusetts, United States - Salt Marsh Sediment SW1602-90 ... | reverse complement strand
GGAAGCCGAAGAAGAGGAAGAAGAGGAAGAAGAAGAGGAACCCGGTCAATTTGAACCGGTTTCAAACAGTACAAGCTTTATCGGCTATATTGATCTTACTGCAGAAGATCTGGTCAAGATATTTGAGGACAGAGGTTCTACAAAAGTTGAATGGGCACAAAGGATAGCCCCGATATATATCCAGTACGGGGAGCTCTTCAATATGAGAGCTGATATTGCCTGGGCACAGATGTGCCATGAGACTGGATTTCTGGAGTTTACAGGAGATGTAAAACCCGATCAAAATAACTTTGTAGGGATAGGTGCCACCGGTGGAGGAGTTCCCGGTGATAGTTTTGCTACGGAAGAGCTGGGTATAATTGCACACTATGCACATCTGGCATGGTACTATTATCCTGATCATATAAACCAGTACTGCAGTAAACAGTACGATCCCAGACACTTTGGTGACTCACATATAAGATATACCGGAGATACCACCCTGGGTTTCTTAAACGGTAGGTGGGCACCGGGAGCTACTTATACTGATAAGATAATCCTGTATGCCAATGAAATAGTACAGGGAATCGACCAGGATGACACTACGCCTCAAGAGACTGTTACAGCAGAGGCTGGAGATGATAAGACTGCAGAGGCAGGTCAGGAGATTTCCTTTGATGCATCAGGCAGTACAGTTTCTCCTATAACTGGAGATACGGTAATTACATATTCCTGGGACTGGGATGGAGACGGCACATATGATGAGTCTTCTGAAGAAACTATAGCTACTTACACGTTTGATGAAGCGGGAACATATGAAGTCACTTTGAAGGTAACAGCATTTGATGATGTATCGGATACTGACAGCCTGACTGTTACTGTAAGTGCTGTAAATGAAATACCAATTGCTGATCCAGGCGGACCATATACTGCACTGGCAGGTGAGGAGATAACCTTTGACGGTTCGGGCTCATCCGATTCTGATGGTGAGATAGCCCAGTATATATGGGATTTCGGCGACGACTCTACCGGAAGTGAAGTAAGTCCTGTCCATAGCTATACAGAAGCAGGCGAGTATACATTGTCTCTTACTGTAGAAGATGATGACGGAGCATTGTCTGCAGAGGTTACCACCACTGTGACTGAAGAGGAAGAAGAGGAGGAGGCCAGCCAGGAAGAGACTGATGATGAACAGACTGATATGGAAGAAGAGTCAAACCAGATTCCGACAGCCGATACGGGTGGTCCATATACTGCACTAGCAGGTGAGGAGATAACCTTTGACGGCTCAGGCTCATCTGATTCTGATGGAGATATAGCCCAGTATATATGGGACTTCGGTGACGACTCTACCGGAAGTGAAGTAAGTCCTGTCCATAGCTATACAGAAGCAGGCGAGTATACATTGTCTCTTACTGTAGAAGATGATGACGGAGCATTATCTGCAGAAGTGATCTCTACTGTGACTGTAGAAGAGGAAGCTGAAGAGGAAGAGGAGGAGGAAGAAAAGGAAGAATCATACCCTGTAAATACATCACCTATCACCAATAGTACAAGTTTTATAGGCTACACTGAGGTTACAGTCGATCAGCTGGTAAAAATATTTGAAGATAGAAACTCCACTAAAGTAGACTGGGCAAGAAGAATTGCTCCGATATATATTAAATATGGAAAACTGTTTAATATGAGGGCTGACATTGCCTGGGCTATGATGTGTCATGAGACTGGATTTCTTGAATTCACAGGAGATGTAAAACCTGACCAGAATAATTTTGTGGGCATGGGTGCCACTGGCGGAGGAGTTCCGGGCAATAGTTTTGCCACTGAAGAGCTGGGTATAATAGCGCATTATGCACATCTGGCATGGTATTACTACCCAGATCATGTAAATATTTACTGCAGTTTGACTTATGACCCAAGGCATTTTGGAAATACCCATTACAGATATACCGGAGATACAACCCTGGGATTCTTAAATGGCAGGTGGGCTCCGGGGAGTAATTATACAGATAAAATAATTTTATTTGCTAATAAGATATATGGATTTTAATATTGTGAATTTTAGCTGGTAAAAGAAAATTGCAATCTCTTCGTTTGTCTTGTTAATGTATTTATTAATAATGCATATTTCAAATCTTAATGGTTATAGCGAATTCTTTATCCATTTTGGTGTGAAACTATCATATTTCATCTACAATATTGTTTCCCTCTTTTTAAGTAGTGGTACCATATTAATATTACTTTTAAAAATATCTTTTAAATCTAATTTGTTCTTCTTTATTTCATTATTAAAAATTATTCGAATATCTTTTATAAAGAAAATTTTTAAAAGATACAAATTTGGTGTTAATTATATCTCTCTGATTTAGTATAATAATAAGTTAGTTCTATGCTAGCTTTAGGGAAATAGGTATTGGATAATTTGATTTTCATAAATTATATAATAAATAAGGAAACCTTAAAAATATTAACGATTTAAAGATGATTAATCTAAGGGAAAAAAAAGTTATTGTTACTGGTGGTTCAGGTTTTCTGGGAAGGTTTGTAACTGAAAAATTAAAAGATAGAAATTGTAAAGATATTTTTATTCCTAAAATAGAAGAATATGACCTCAGGAATCTTGATGCAATAAAGAAAATGTATAGAGATGCCAAAGCAGACGTTGTTATTCATCTGGCTGCTGTTGTCGGTGGTATTGGCGCAAATAGAGAAAATCCAGGTAGCTTTTTCTATGACAACCTGATAATGGGTATTCAACTGATGGAATGGGCCAGGCTTACTGGGATTGAAAAGTTCGTAGCGTTGGGAACTATTTGTGCTTATCCAAAGTTTACTCCTGTTCCTTTTAAAGAAGAAAATTTATGGAATGGTTATCCTGAAGAGACCAATGCTCCATATGGTCTGGCAAAAAAGATGCTATTGGTACAATCTCAAGCATACAGACAGCAATACAATTTTAATTCAGTATTCCTGCTGCCTGTGAATCTATATGGTCCTGGAGATAACTTTAATCCGAAATCTTCACATGTAATACCAGCACTTATTAAAAAATTTCATGATGCTAAAATTGATAATCATAATGAAGTAATTGTGTGGGGTACTGGTAAAGCTACAAGAGAATTTTTATATGTAAAGGACTGTGCGGAAGCTGTGGTTCTAGCAGCTGAAAAATATGACAAGCCTGATCCGGTGAATATTGGAGCAGGATTTGAGATATCTATAAAAAATCTAGCAGAGAAAATAAGCGAAATAATTGGGTTTAAAGGTAAAACTATATGGGACACAACAAAGCCAGATGGCCAGCCTAGAAGATGCCTTGATACATCAAAAGCATATACTGAATTTGGGTTTAAAGCAAAAATGTCTTTTGATGAAGGGCTTAAAAAAACAATTGACTGGTATATTTTAAATGTTGCTACAGATTAAAAAATATAAATTAGATGTTGCAATTATCATTGTTTTTATTGTTTTACCTTTTATTTTTTTTAATGATTCTTATAAAATTAGCACCTTAATATTTGGGAATGGCGATCCAAACTACAATACGCTTCCTCTGTGGGATTTGATAGTTACTTCAATAAGAAATGGTGAATTTCCTTTCTGGAACAGATATATTTATAGCGGTTTCCCATTATTTGCAAATCCCCAATCAAGCATACTCTATCCTTTATTGTGGGTTCTATATTTTATTTTTCCACTTTCAGTTGCATATAACATTTCAATTCTGCTGCATTATTCACTTGCAGGAATTTTTACTTACATTTTTTTAAACAGGTACAATATGAACAAACTTGCAAGTTTTGGTGGTGGCCTGGTGTTTATGTTCAGTGGTTTAATGATATGTCACAAAGGCCATGCACAGATGCTTTATACTGTAGTCTGGTTTCCACTTATTTTGTATTTTTTAGATAAGTTCAGAGAGAGCAGAAGATTTGAATTCGTACTTACCGGATCAATTTTTTATGCCCTGGCTTTTTTTGCAGGGAATCCTCAAGTGTTTTTCTACGGCTCTATGATAATTCTTCTATATATCATTTATTACTCTTTCATTCATGCAAAAAGAAGCTATTACTTTTTATACTCCGCTGCAATTTTTATAATTACAGCTCTACTTATAAGTGTTCAGTTATTTCCAATATATGAATTGGTGAATCATAGTGTAAGGGGTACAGTGGACTTTGGAGCATTTTCATTTTTCTCCTACCCGAAAAAATTGATTTTAACTTTAATATCACCATTTATTTATGGTGGTGGACCATCAGGAGTTGGTTTCTTTGGTGAATTGTCCTATATTGAGACAGTTGCTTATTTTGGAATAACAACAATACCATTTTTAATTATCGGATTTTTCAGTAAAAATAGGGATAAATACTTCTGGATTTTTATTCTTGTTTTTTCGTTCGTTCTGGTAATGGGTATGAATACACCTTTCTACAAGCTGATGTATCACATACCACTTTATAATAAGTTCAGGATACCAACAAGAAATTGGTTTGAATTTGGACTTGCGTTTGCAATCTTAACAGGTTTTGGTTTTGATCATTTTATAAAGAATTTTGATAAAAAAATAAAAAAAATTATTATTGCTGCAATATCACTCTTAGGCCTGATTGGGGTTGCTTTAGGTTCTTCAAACTTAATGATTAAAAAAATAAGCAATTTTAGCTTCTTTAATAATTTTACTTTTTTAAGAGAAAATTTAGGCTCACTTCTTGAAACGACTGAACCGAGGAACTATGCAATCTATATTCCACTTATCTTTATCTGTATACTTATTGTTTTGTTAATTTTTTCTATTTTTAAAAGAAATAAGTTTATTTATATTTTATTCATAGTTTTAATATTTTTTGATCTTCGCTCCTTTGGGAATTATGTTGAGGGAAGCAGTAATGCTTCCTATATAAGTAAAGGTATAAAAAGATTTGAGGGGTATAGCTTTATTGAATCTGAAACCCAACCTTATAGAGTCTATCCTGTTGTAAATTGGGCCCCGGATGATTATACAATTTATCCAAACAGGAATATACACTATGAAATTGATCTCATGTCTGGTTACGATCCTTTAATGCTTGGTGATTATAATTTTTTTATGGGCATGTTTTATATGGATAATAAAGAAATGGCAGAAATGCTTATGAGAAATAATAATATATTGTCTATTCTTAATACAAAATATATTATGTATTTTAAACCTGAAAATTATGATGAGTTCCTGAAAAATATAACAAAGGTTTTTTACAAAGATAACAAAAGTATCGTCGATGATAACAGCCTAAACAATGCTATTCTTCAAGGTATAGTAATTAAAGATAAAAGCAGCTTTGTTTTTCAAAACAATACCAGGAGTTTGAAGTATTTTAAAATCCCGGTAAAAATAGAAAAAAATAAGAGCTATCTGATAAGTTTTGAAATAAAAGAGAATATACCCAAGGACAGTAAGTCTTTAATTGACAATAAGATTTTTGGTGATTTCTTTGCAGAAGGCTATGATAGTGCCGAACAGGAATTTTTATTAAATCCTGAAGATATAGGTACTGATTTTAAAGTTATAAGAAAAGTCATTCTCTCCGGGGAAACTCCTGCTGATAAAGATACTTATTTCAGGATTTTTACTTATTCAGATGGAGAGATAGAAATTAAAAACATTAAGCTGAACGAGGTTAGTGTTTCCGAATACAACAATTACGAGGCAGTTTATAATGAGGGTATATTAATACTTAAGAATAATGACTACTTACCGAGATTTTATTTTACAGAAAAAGTTAGAGATATATCAGATATTGACGAAGCTTATAAAATACTATGGGAAACTGGAGTTATATGGGAAGAAGGCAGGTTCAACCCTAAGACTGAAACACTTGTTGAAAGAATAGATTTCAACACTGTGGAATTTGATACCAGCAATTCTAAAGTAGAAATACAGAAATATTCAAATAACAAAGCAAAACTAAATATAACTGCGGAATCTGATGAATTTCTGGTATTTTCGGATACTTATTATCCTGGATGGAAAGCATATATAGATGGGCAGCAGGTAAAAATTTATAAGGCAAATGGTATAGTTAAGGGCATATCTATCCCTGAGGGCAAACATATTATTGAATTTGATTATTTACCAAATAATTTCTGGATTTACTTTTCTATAAGTATGACGACTTTTATTTCCGTTATAATTTCTATATTTATCATAAGTTATAAAAGAAGAAAAAACAAAGATTTGAACTAAGAGTAAGATCAAATTCATAGAAGCAAAGAGTTATATCTTCTTGTGCATTCTTTTTATCTTTATCAAGCTTAAGAGCATTCGGAACGAATCTCTAATTATCCTGACTTTTGAATCTTTTGAGTTGTTCCAGGCTATAGGTACTTCCCTAACCTTTAATCCCAACTTTTCTGCAAGGTATAAAATTTCTACATCAAAACTAAAGTCATTTATATTTAACTTAGGGAAAATGTTATTAACTGACTTTCTATCAAAAAGCTTAAAACCACACTGAGTATCTCTGTATTTAAAGTTCATTATTATTCTTACCAAAAGGTTAAAAAATTTTCCCATTGACTCCCTGATGATATGCTGTCTCTGAATAATGTTTGAGTCTGGTAAGTCTCTTGATCCTATGACTATATTATAACCGTCTTCAATAATTCTAAGAAACTTATCAAATTCTTCTATTGGTGTTGAAAGATCTGCATCAGTAAATAATACATATTTCCCATTGGAGGCTAAACCACCTGTTCTCACTGAATAACCTTTACCAAAATTATTTTTATTATTAATTATTTTCAGGTCAATCTTATTTAAATTTTTTAAATTTGTTTCTTTGTATTCTTCTATTATATTAAGTGTATTGTCATTACTTCCATCATTTACACAAATTATTTCAATGGAGTACTCTTTATTTCTGAAGTAATCCAAAATCTTATCTAATGTATTTCCGACACATCTCTGTTCATTATACACGGGTATAATTATACTAAGAAAAAAATCCAAATTTTTTAATCCTTGATTCTGAGAATATTTTAATTAGTAAAAATATTGACCTTTCGAAAAGATTGAAAGTATTAATGCTTCATTATATCATCAAAAATTTTTTTATAGAAAAACAAGAATAATTCTTAAAAAAATTCTTTATATAAGTATATGAATAATTTAAATTTCTTGATTTTTAAAATCATTTAATTGATAATTTATTCATGCTAAAAGTAAAAGAAACTATCGATATGGAATCGTAAAACATAACTAGAATCTTAATGAACAAAAAGAATCAAAATGTTGATGAAGTCAATTTAAAAGTATTTTTTAGAATTTTAATTAAAAGAAAATTAGCTTTTATTATTACTTTTATTTTAGTTTTCATTATTGGTATAGCTTATACATTTCTAGTTTCTCCTGAATATAGTTCAGTTTCACAAATAACTTTATCCAATAATGAAATTTATTATAATGATGAATTTTATGAATATCTTCCAGATGAAGCAGACAGTTTATGGATAATACCTCGAGTTGAAAACGAAAAGAGAATAGATTATATAGTAGGAAAGTTAGATCCCATTGATTCAGAAATTAAATCAGAGCCACTGATCAGTGACACCATAAACTTGCTAAAGAGCAAGTTTACTAATAGCGATTTTACCAGGTCACAATTAATTAAATCAGTAAACATTACAGTAGACAGATGGAATGGAATTGTTACACTGACAACCTATGCAAAAACAAAGGAACTTGCATATAGCATTAATAAGGCTGTCTTGGATTCATATATGGATGTAAAGGTTAAAGAACGCAAGGAAGCTTATGATTCTGTGGTTGAAAAACTGAAGATTGAGATTAGTACTACTGAAAAACTACTTTCAGATTTAGTAAGTGACTTGAGAAAAAATGAAAAAGACGCTCTACTCTCAAAAGAATTCGATGAAGAATATAATAAATATGCAGTTCTTACTTCAATACAAAATAATATGCTGGATAGCAAGGAGTATTTTATAAATAGAATACAGATAAATAAACCGCCAGAACTTGATAGTGTAGTAAATACTTCCAGTTATTTAAGAAATATTTTATTAAGTTTTATAGCTTCTGCAATAATTGGGATTATCGCAGCTTTTGTTGTAAATCATTTTAAGAGTTCAGATGATAACTAAATAGTGCAACAGGGAATTTATGAAGATAGCCATAGTCCATGATTACTTAAATCAATATGGTGGTGCAGAAAGAGTAATAGAGGTTTTTAGCGAGCTTTTTCCCACTGCTTCAATATTTACTTCGATATTTGATAAGGATAGACTACCTCCAATATTCGGACAGATGAATATAAAAACATCTTTCATGCAGAGATTTCCTTTCTTAGATAAGCATTTTAAAAAGTATCTGTTGTTTTATCCAAAAGCAATTGAGAGTTTTAATTTGAGTGGTTATGACCTTGTTTTAAGCAGCAGCAGCGCTTTTGCAAAGGGAGCGATAAAAGATAAAAATACATGTCATATATGTTACTGCTATACTCCAATGAGGTTTGTCTGGGATTATGGTAGCTATGTTGAAAAGGAAGATTTTGGAAAGTTAACCCGAAAAATATTACCATTGGCGATAAAAAAATTAAAAAAATGGGATATTGCAACCATAGACAGAGTTGATTATTATGTAGCCATTTCCAATTATATAAAAGAAAGAATAAGGAATTGTTATAAAAGGAAAGCAGAGGTAATCTACCCTCCAGTAAATGTTAAAAATTTTAATATAGCAAGCAAAACTGAAGATTATTTTTTAATAGTGTCACGACTTAATGCTTATAAGAATATCGACCTTGTGATTGATGTTTTTAATGATTTGGGTTTGAATTTAAAAATAGTTGGAACAGGTCCCTACAGAAAAACTCTTGAGAGTATGGTAAAAAACAAAAATATAGAGTTTTTAGGAAGACTTGATGATATAAGCTTAAAGGAAATCTATAGTAAGTGTAGAGCATACATATTTCCAGGCAAAGAAGATTTTGGGATAACACCTATTGAAGCCCAGGCAAATGGGAGACCTGTTATTGCTTTTGCTGATGGTGGAGCGCTTGAAACTGTTTTAGACGGAGAAACAGGATTATTCTTTGGTGAGAACTCAAAAGACGCTCTTATAGAGACTGTAAAAAGGTTTCTAAAAATTGAAAGCAGCTTTGATAGAAATAAAATAAGAGAAAATGCATTAAGATTTGATAGAGATATTTTTAAGAAAAAAATAGTGGATTTTATAAATTACAAGTATAGAGACTATAAAAATAAGGCAATATAATTAATAAGCAATAAAACAATATACAATATAAATGAGATGCTCAGCTTGAAAGAAAGATTTATATTAATAATTAAAAAAATCTCTTACATATTACTTATTTCACCTGTTTTATTTTTACTGGTTAATAAATATCCATATTTCTTAATTTCATCAGTTCTAATTTCTATATTGATTGGTTTAATTTCCTTTATTAAAAAGAGATCTATAACTTCCTCTCATTCTGAGTTAATTGCAATTTTGATAATAATTTACGTTTATTTTATTTTAAGCTATTTTGTTTCCGGTCAAAGCTTTTCTAACCTGCTGTCTTTTCAGTTTTTAAGGTTTGATGGTAATTTCTTTTTCTGCTATATTCTTTTTTTTGTGTTTGCGCTTCCGGCTTATAATTATAAGAAATTAGCAAATTATTATTTTCAGTTTATTTTTATTATTTTTACTGCATTCTCTATATTTGGTATTATTGAGTACTTTCATAGTAATTTGTCATTGATGGTATACACAGAACCTGATGTCGGGAAGGTCTACTTTGCCCTTAATTTTGCGCATAATGCTACAGGTTCAGTATATGCTATGGTTTGCATATTTTTACTTGTCTTTTTTCTGATAGAAAAAGAAAAGAGATTAAAAATATTGTATGCAGTGTTGCTGATTATAAATTTAGCAGCATTATTTCTTACAAAAAGCAGGGCTAATTATCTAGGTTTTATTGCAGGTTCTATAATTGTTATCTGGTTATGTTACAGATCAGTAAAAAAATTCTTGCTTACTATAGGAATCTTCATATTAGGATCAATCCCGGTGATTTATTTTACAGGAGTATATCATAGATTTATTCAGATATTTCAATTTGGAGAGGGTACATCAGTTATCAGATTTTTTATATGGGAAAAAGCATGGTATCTATTTTCGCAGAGCCCACTATTTGGGGTGGGTTTTGGCAGGTTTAACGATATATTTAGTATAGATTGGAATTTATTTGACCTGGGAAGACTAAAGGGTTTTCCTGGTTTTATTGTATTTTATATGAAAAATAATTTTTATTATAATAGTGGACACGTACACAATTCTTATCTACAGTTTCTTACAGAGACTGGGGTAATAGGATTAAGTCTTGTCATGCTATTCTGGTTTTTATGTTTAGTAAAATTATTGAATTATTATAATAATTCGGAAAATTTAAAAAATGATTTTAATAAAAAAGTATTTCTTTCTGCAATTGGTAGTATTTTTATTATTTTGACTATTTCTTTTTTTGAAAATTACTTATCTGCTACTACAGTTATGATACCTGTTTCAATATTGGTTTCTTTAGCTGTTGGGTTTAATTTCCAGGATAAATTGCAAATACAGTCTTAAAAAGTTCTTACATAACAATTTTTAAAATTAACTTAAAGTAATGCAAATCGGATAAAAGTAATTGACCTAAAAAAATAAATCTTTATAATTTAAGTGGTTGATTTTTAAGAAGTAGGCAATTTTTAAAATATATCGAATTTTTAAGAAATAGATTATATTAATCTAAAAAATTATATGAAAGAGATTAAAAGAAATACTACTATAATTCAACCCGGAAAGTATGAGAAACAATATTTTATTGATTTATGGAAATATAGGGAATTATTTTTTTTCTTATCCTGGAGGGATATTTTAGTCAGGTATAAACAGACAGTAGTTGGAGTTGCCTGGAGTATAATAAGACCTGTATTAACCATGATAGTATTTACAATCATTTTTGGGAAAATTGCAAATCTGCCTTCGGACAACATCCCTTATCCAATTTTAGTATTTGTTGCTTTATTGCCCTGGCAATTTTTTGCTAGTGCTTTACAATCTGGTAGTAATAGTCTTGTTAGTAATGCTGGCATGATTTCAAAAGTATATTTCCCAAGAATGATAGTTCCTGCAAGCTCTATAATTGTTGCTTTTGTAGATTTTTTAATTTCTTTTATGATACTGATAATTTTAATGTTTTGGTATAGGTTTGTACCAGATTGGAAGGTTGTCACTATACCGTTATTTTTAATCCTTGCTATTTTGCTATCTCTCGGTGCAGGTTTTTTGATTTCTTCTCTAAATGTTAAATATAGGGATTTCCAGTATATTGTTCCATTTATGGTTCAATTTGGCCTTTATGTTTCCCCTGTGGGTTTTAGCAGTGACGTAATTCCTCAAAAATGGAAAATTTTATATTCTTTAAATCCTATGGTAGGTATAATAGATGGGTTTAGGTGGGCTTTTTTTGGAACCCAGAGTAATTATTTAGTATTAAGTGTAATTTTTTCTATTGTTATAGTTATATCAATATTATTTATCGGAGTATGGTATTTTAGAAAGACAGAAAGAACATTTGTCGATAGGATATGATTTTATGGAAACGGCGGTTAAGGTTGAAAATATAGGTAAAAAATACATCATTAGACATCAACAAAGTAACTACAATACTTTAAGAGATGAAATATATAACAAATCCAGAAAATTCTTTTTAAGGATTTTTGGAGGCTATAAAAATAATCACGTTGCCGTACCGGCAAAAGAAGAATTCTGGGCCTTGAGAAATATTTCATTTTCGGTAAAAAATGGTGAGAGAATAGGTATAATAGGTAAAAATGGTGCTGGTAAATCTACTCTTTTAAAAATTTTGAGCAGAATTACTGAACCAACAGAGGGTAAAGCGACAATTTGCGGTAGGGTCTCAAGTTTATTGGAAGTAGGTACAGGTTTTCATCCTGAGTTAACAGGAAGAGAAAATATTTATTTAAATGGTGCAGTTTTAGGAATGTCAAAAAAAGATATTAATGCTAAATTTAAGGGTATTATCGAGTTTGCAGAAGTAGAGAAATTTCTTGATACTCCGGTTAAAAGATATTCTTCAGGGATGTATGTCAGATTAGCTTTTGCCGTTGCAGCATATTTAAGTCCGGAAATTTTAATAGTAGATGAGGTTTTATCGGTAGGCGATGCACAATTTCAAAAGAAGTGTTTGGGTAGAATGGAGTATGCGTCAAGAAATGAGGGAAGAACTGTTTTATTTGTAAGTCATAATATGGCAGCAATAAGTAGTCTGACCGAAAAATGTATTTTGTTAGATAATGGTGAAATGGTCGCCTTTGACGAAACTGATAAAGTAGTGAATATGTATCTGAGTACCTGTATGACTGATAATTCAAATTTGAAAGATGGTAATTACGATTACACTAGTTATGAACGGCCCGAAAGTAAAATAAATTTAAAAAATGCCAAGGTATTTTTTATAGGTGGAAAAATTTTAGGAAATGATAATAACTCCAAAAGTGTTTTTAAAGAGGGAGAAAAAATTATTTTTTCTTTAGATTTTAGAGTTACTAAACAAATAAATTTTCTCGAACTTGCTTTTGGAGTGAAGAATATGCTGGAAATGCAAGTATTTTCAGTACTTTCGGACATTTTTGAATTTGAGCTAAAACCAGGTAAATACAACACAAAAATTATTATAGATCCCAATTATTTAAGGCCAGGAGAATATAATGTCGGTTTGGGTATGTATGCTCCTGACTTGCAGGATGGTATAAAAAATGCTATGCACTTTACCATTGAGGCAAATCCTGAAAGCTATAATAATCCCCACTGGTCTTTTTCTTTTTTAGGTGTTATAAAATTACCTTATTTTTGGGAAGAACCGGTAAAGATAAAATAACGTTTTATATAGATTAAAATGAAAGATATGGTATGTGACATTATATTTTTAAATCCTTTTGGTTTTGGATACAGTGGTTTTTCACATGGAATAGCCACACTTTCTTCTATTTTAAGAAATAATGGTATAAATGTATCGGTAATCGATGCAAGCGCAGAAAAACTAAATAGCGAAGAAGTTGTATTAAGAGTTATTAGAGAAAAACCGAAGATAATAGGAATAACGGGATTTATACAGGCATCTTTTTTTAACAAAGAAGTTTCAGCTGGAGTAAAAAAAGCACTACCCGAAGTAGTTCAATTAGCGGGAGGGGCCTGGGCAGAATATACCCCTGAATATATACTAAGAAATACAAAAGTAGATTATGTTGTTAGGGGAGAAGCTGATTTAATGCTTGCGGATTTCATAAAGGCTATTATTAATAATGAATCAATCATTGATATCCCTGGCGTAAGTTATTTGGATAAAAAAGGTAATTATATTGAAAATCCATCCCTTGAGTTTCCTAAGCACTTAGATGATTTACCCTTTCCTGCGTATGATTTATTTAATATGGAATACTATATTTTGGATGTCAAGCCGGAAAATTATGATTTCCCTTTAAAAAAGTCTCAAATAAGAAAAATAAAAAAATATAGTGAAGACAGAAATTTAAGGCTTGCATCAATTACTTCAGGAAGAGGGTGCTACGGCAGATGCAATTTTTGTGCGGCTGCGAACTCAATGAGAAGAAATTTTTCTCCGCAATATTTAGTTGATCATATTGAATACTTGATGAAAGCTTATAATGTCAATGCCTTTAATTTTACGGAATCATTGACATTATCTACTAGAAAATGGGTTAAAGAATTTTGTAATGAAATAATTAATAGGGAATTAGTAGTATTTTATATACCTCTTTCAAGGGCAGATTTTAATTATGATAGGGAAACAATTAAACTTCTTGAAGATAGTGGCTGCATTATATTAGGATTCGGTTTTGAATCAGCAGATAATTTAATGCTGAGAAGTTTTAATAAAAAAACTACGGTTGAGAGGTATTATAAAATTTTAAATGATTTTAAAAAGACCTCAATAGCCGTTGGTGGTTCTTTTATATTAAATATGCCTGGAGAAAATTACGATTCTATTAGAAAAACAATAAAATTTATTAAAAATACAAAAATAGTCTTCAGTTTTGGATTTGCGTATCCATATCCCGGTTCATCTCTTTATAGATTTGCTGAATCAAATTCCTTTTGTAACTTAGGTGATGTAATGTTTAAGGAATTAAATAAAAGGCTGCCTTCCAGGCAGGCTTTTAAAGAATACATAAATAAGTATAATTTTAATAATCTAAATAAAGAGAAAATCTGGAAGGTAAACAAGTTACTTTTAAAATTGTTTGATTATAACTTTTTATATAATAAGAACACATTTCTATATTTTTTAGTTAGGATATTCCCATTTTGTTTTGAAATTAAAAAGGGATTTGTATATTTAAAAAATTTGATTTACAGTTTTTTAAAGAAGGTAGCAGAGTTCTTAAGAATTAAAAATTTATTAAAGAAGTTAATTCATGAACTTAAATTTAAAAAATAAGGAAATCTTCATTTTTGACTGGGATGGAACGATATTTGATTCTATGGATATTAAGGTTGAAAATTTCGTAGAAACTTTAACTAAACTAATTGGTTCTGGAGTTAATGATCGTATGTTTAGAAGCAGGATTAGATTTCTATATGAAAAATACTCGGGTCTACCACGAAAGACTTTATTTGAAAATATTTTAAGGGAAGTAGATTTTAATAACAATATAATAAAATATTCAAACTTTAATAAAAATTTTTCCCAATTAAATAAAACTAATTTGTTAAAGGCAGAAGTTTTTAAGGATGCTAGTTCCTTTTTAAATCTATTAGTAAAAAATAAAAAGAATATTTTCATTTCTTCATCAATGCCCCAAGAGGAATTAATTTTTTTTACTTCAAAAAAATTGGTTAAAGATTTAAGAAAGAATATTAAGGGTATATTTGGAACGGAAAATAATTTTACAAAGGGTAAAAGCCATTTTAAATCTATAGAAAATGATACTGGTTACAAGAGTGAAAAATTTTTATTTATTGGTGATGATTTGTATGATTATAAATTGAGCAGGGATGCAGAAGTTGATTTTATCTTAATTAACAGAACATTAAAGAAATGTTCAATTTTTAATATTTTTGAAATCAATACTTTCAATGAGTTGGAGGGTTTAATTAATGGAAAGGTTTAAAGGTGTAATTAAAAAGGATTTTCTTATAAAAGATGCTATAAATGAAATGGCTGGGAGTTGTGATAATAAATTTATTGCAGGTATGGCAGTGGTTGTCAATGATGATAATAAAGTTATAGGTGTATTAACTGATGGAGATATACGGAGGGGTATTTCAAAAGGAATTAGTATAAATGATAAAGTAGAGAAAGTAGCAAATTTTAATCCTGTGGCAGTAAGCAAGGATTTGGATAAAAGTCAGATGGCTAAATGTATTTTAGATCAATGTAAAAAAAGAAATAAACCTTATAAAAAATATTCAAAAATTATATTGATTGATAGCAAGGGTTGTTTTTATGATGTTGTCTTACTTTCTGAAATTTTTGAAGATACTATAGATAATAAAAAAATAATGCTTTATGGTATGGGATATATTGGATTAACTCTGGCAGTTGTTTTGTCAAATGCCGGTTTACAGGTTACTGGTGTAGATAAAGATAAAAATATTATAAAAAATTTACAAAAGGGAAAGCCTCATTTTTTTGAAAATGGGTTAGATTCTTTATTAAACTCAACTATTCAGGAGAATTCTATTCAATTTACTTCAGATATTTATAATAATAAAGCTGATATATATATTATTTGTGTGGGAACACCATTTGATAGAGCTAATGGAATTGCAGATCTGTCACAAATTCGTGAAGTAAGCCAAGACATAGCGAATAAGATTAAAAAAAGTGACCTGGTAATACTTAGATCAACCGTTCCTGTTGGAACAACCAGAAATGAAGTTCTGCCAATTTTACAATCAAATGGGTATAAGGAAGGAGAAGATTTTTATATATCTTTTGCTCCGGAAAGAACAGTAGAAGGAATAGCAATAGAAGAATTGAGAACATTACCTCAAATTATTGGAGGATTCGATGAGAAAAGTATAGAACTTACTACAAA
>Ga0315551_10001792_pt1 | contig 16137 bp, 16 predicted proteins | sample SalMarSW160290MG_FD_203678 | JGI IMG/M metagenome (GOLD analysis project Ga0315551, IMG submission 203678) | Salt marsh sediment microbial communities from the Plum Island Ecosystem LTER, Massachusetts, United States - Salt Marsh Sediment SW1602-90 ... | reverse complement strand
GATTAGTGCGCCATCACGCATAATAGCGATGCGGTCACCGAGATTCAATGCTTCGAGAAGGTCGTGGGTGATAAAAACCACCGTCTTCTCCACTTTGGAACGCAGATTGAGGAATTCCTCCTGCATCTGTCGGCGGATTAATGGGTCGAGGGCGCTGAAAGGCTCGTCCATGAGCAATATCTCCGAGCCGACGGCCAGCGCCCGGGCCAGACCGACCCGCTGCCGCATGCCGCCACTCAATTCCTGAATTCCGGAATTCTCCCAACCCATTAATTCAACCAGTTCAAGGGCATTTTGGGCGCTTTCCTGCCGTTCTTTCTTGGTTTCCCCACGTACCTCTAAACCAAAGGTGACATTGTCAATAACCGAGCGGTGCGGCAGCAGTCCAAAGTGTTGAAATACCATGCTAAACTTGTGGCGGCGCAGCTCTCGGAGCTCATGGTTATTCATTTCACCGATGTTGACGCCCTCTATGAAAATGGAGCCACTGGTTGGTTCCATAAGACGATTTACACAGCGCACCAGCGTGGACTTGCCGCTTCCGGAAAGCCCCATAACCACGAAAACTTCGTTTTCCTTAACCTCGAAGGAGACATCCCGGATGGCGATGACATGGCCTGTCTTTTCCATAACCTCCTGCTTGGAAGCCCCATTTTCAATTAAACCAAAGACACCCTCCGGATGCGGGCCAAAGATTTTCCACAGATTCTGGCAGCGTATCTTATGGTTATTATCAGTCATAGTAATGCCAAATCATTTATACCGGGGAATTAGAAACGGGGAGGGAAATCGACAGAGGAGACCAATCAGCCGCGCATAATGAAGCTACCGTTACAGCCGGTCTATAGTAACTTTACATAACCTCCTTGCAAGTATCGTTTAGCTTCATATAATGCCTTTTCTCCTCGAGGACTACTGTACTGTATCAGACAGAAAAGGATAAGTCAAAAGAGAAAAACCCGAATAAAGCGGTTTATATGGGGTAGTAAACCATTATATTAGTTTCTTAACAAAGCATCAGGAAAAATACGTCCATATTCTTTAAAATACTCCCTTTTACTCCCACTTTTGTACCATTTCGTATTTAGTACCGTTACAGGGAGAATTTTGGATAAAGATTTTCACTATTATGAATTATTCTGGTGGTTTTTCCTGATGGTGACGGCAACATCATCATTGCAAATATCATTTTGCCGCGTTATTATTAGTTGCGGAAAATTCCGGTGGGAAGGAGGTGACAAACGTCATGGCAGAACTGAAAGAAAGGAAGAAGGAGTTCAAGACCACGGTTGATGGCATTGTGGTTGACAGAGTGTATAGCGCCGATGATGTACCGGAAAGTGAAATTGATGCCAGTCCGCCGGGAGAATATCCCTTTACCCGTAACATAATGCCCACCGGTTATCGTACCAGATTATGGACGATGCGCCAGTATGCCGGCTTTGCCACCGTGGAGGAAACAAACAAACGTTACAAATACCTGTATGAACAGGGGCAGACGGGTTTCAGCGTTGCTTTTCACCTGCCAACCCAGATGGGCTACGACTCAGACCATCCCCTGGCGCTTCCCGAAGTTGGCCGGGTTGGGGTGGCGATTGACTCGTTACAGGACATGGAAGACCTCTGGAACGGTATTCCCCTTGGCGAGGTAAGCACCTCGATGACGATCAACGCGACTGCTCCCATCATACTGGCGATGTACATCGCCGCTGCGGAGAAACAGGGTGTGGCGCAAAGTCAGCTTATGGGAACTGTCCAGAATGACCTGCTGAAGGAATACGTGGCCAGGAACACGTATATCTTTGCCCCCGAGCCTTCGCTGCGGCTGGCCACGGATATATGCGGCTACTGCGCGCAAAACATGCCGAAATGGAACTCGATAAGCATCAGCGGTTACCATATGCGTGAAGCCGGGGCGACCGCCATTCAGGAGGCCGCCTTTACTTTAGCCAACGGGATAGCTTACGTACAGGCCATGCTCGACCGGGGGATGGACGTTGATTCCTTTGCGCCGCGCTTCTCTTTTTTCTTCGCCGCCTTTACCAATTTATTCGAGGAGGTGGCCAAATTCCGGGCGCTGCGCCGCGCCTGGGCCAAGATAATGAAGGAGAGGTTCAACGCCCAGAATGAACGGTCGATGATGCTCAAATTCCATGTCCAGACCGGCGGCTGCACCCTTTCCGAGCAGCAGCCGCTCAACAATGTGGTCAGAGTAGCCATGCAGGCGCTGGCGGCGGTTCTGGGCAGCTGTCAGTCACTGCACACCAATTCTTATGACGAGGCACTGGCCCTGCCCAGCGAGGAAGCGGTGCAGCTGGCCCTGAGAACGCAGCAGATAATTGCCTACGAGAGCGGCGTCGCCGACACCGTCGACCCGATGGGCGGCTCTTACTATCTGGAATGGCTGACCAATCGGATAGAGGAAGGCATACAGAAATACATCGCCACCATTGATAATATGGGCGGAGCGCTGGAAGCGATTAAAAGGGGTTATATTCAGAGGGAGATAAGACGGTCAGCCTACAATCATCAGAAGGCGGTGGATTTGGGCGAACAGGTTGTGGTTGGCGTTAACAAGTATACCTCGGATGAACCGCTGGACCTGGAGCTGCTTGAGATCGATGAGAGCGCCGCCAGAAAGCAGGTCGAGCGACTGAATAAGTTGCGAGGCAGGCGAGATAACGACCAGGTTCGCCAGGTTCTGGACAGGGTGCGCCAGACCGCCAAGGGCGAGGAAAATGTCATGCCGGTTCTGATTGAGGCGGTGAAGGCCTATGCCACGGTCGGAGAGATATCTGACGCACTGAGAGATGTTTTCGGCGAGTATAAAGAGCCAAGCGTGCTGTGACGCGCGCTTTATAATTCTGGGAGTATGACATGGCAGATAAAAGAATACGGGTACTGATAGCCAAACCGGGCCTTGACGGACACGACCGCGGTGCCATCGTGGTGGCTCAGGGATTAAGGGATGCCGGGATGGAAGTTATCTATCTGGGACTGCGCCTGACCCCGGAACAGATTGCTGAGGCTGCGATACAGGAAGACGTTGACGTCATCGGCCTGAGCTGCCTTTCCGGCGGTCATCTGAAGCTCTTCTCAAAAACAACGGACAGCTTTAGAAAGAAAAGCAACAGGAACGTTTTGTTCATCGGGGGTGGCATCATCCCTAAAAAAGATATCCCGATGTTGAAGGGAGCCGGTATCGCGGGGGCTTTTGGCCCGGGAACGCCAATCCATGAAATTGCCGGCTTTATCAAAGCTGAACTGGAGAAGATAGGCGATGATAAAGAAGATTGACCATATTGGTATCGCCGTGAAAGGCATTGACCAGGCGCTGAAGCTCTACACCGGGGTGCTGGGCCTGAGCGTCAAAGAAATTGAAGTTGTTGAAGAGCAGCGAACCAGGACGGCTATTCTTCCGGTGGGCGAAAGCAAGATTGAACTGCTTGAGTCAACTGACCCGGAAAGCCCGATTGCCAGATACATTGAAAAGTTCGGTGAAGGGATGCACCACCTGGCGCTGGAGGTGGACGATATTGAGGGCGCGCTGAAACAGGTATCGCAGAGCGGCATACCTCTGATAGATGAGACACCGCGGGGGGGTGTGGAAAACACGCGTATCGCTTTCCTGCATCCCAGGGGTACCGGCAGAGTGCTGCTGGAACTGGTTCAGGGCTGATCGGTCAAAACAGCCTCTTAAAGCAATCGAGATGAGAAGAATCCTGTCTTGGCTCATTATCCTGATAATGGTATCGGCGCTGGTTCTTTCCTGCCAGCCAGGCACGCCTGTTGCCGAAACACAGAGGCTGGAACTGATAGCAGAGATAAAAGCGTTTGAAAAAAGGCTCGGTTTCGTTGAGACGGAGAATTTCAGGGAGTATTGCCCGGAAACAGGCGCTTACGATTACCTGTTTTACACATCCAGCACTCAGCTCCCGTATTCGCTTGATGACCCCGCGCTGATAGCGGCCATTGGCACACGGGACAGCGTCTATATCGATTTTCAGAAGTATGATGCCTACTTTTATTCCATTCCATCCGTAGCCGGAGAAGGCACACCGTTGACCGAGTCCTTGATGCAGGCACCGCTTCACCGCTTCATCCATATCATTTTCCATGAAGACTGGCATGAGCAGGTGAACCTGCCTATGGGGCTGGAAGAACCCTCCGCGGAAATAATCGGCTATGCCGCCGCCATGCTATTTGCCGGAGAGAAGTTCGGCCAGGATTCAACGGTTTACCAAACCCTGAAAAAACATTTCGATAACAGGCTCAGAGAAAGCGAGGTTTACCACGGATATTACACCAGACTCAAAACCCTCTATGCGCAGTACCAGGAAGGGAAGCTTTCCGAACTGGATACGCTGATAAGGAAGGCCCGGTTGCTGGAGGCCATGGGCAACGAGCTGCAAAACATCTGGGGCGGAAAACCAGACCAGCTGAACAACGCTTTTATCGCCTTTCAGATGACCTACCTGCGGCACCTGCCCTTGATGCATGAAGTTCTCAAAGCAACCGATTTCGACCTTGCCAAGACAATCCTGATATTTAAGTCCATGCCGGAGCAGGAGGCGAGTTATAATTCTCTGGAGCAGGTACAGGGCATAGAAAGGCAAGTTACCGATTATTTATCCAGCAATCTGTCAGATATTCAGCACCTCAGAAAGCCGTAGCAGGTTCAGGTCCAGAGGTTTTTTGTTGGCCATGACCTCCGCCAGGGGGGTCGATGTAACCTGGCCATTGTTCAGGCCGGCCAGCACGCCGAATTTCCCCTCGGCGATGTATTCGGTGGCGGCGGCGCCAAGCCGGGTGGCCAGCAGTCGGTCAAAGGCGCCGGGGGTGCCACCACGCTGTACATGTCCCAGAGTGGTAATTCTCAGGTCAAACCCCAGCCTTTCATGGTGCTTGGCAAAATAGCTGTCCAGGCCGCGGGCGTTGTACTTGGCGCCTTCGGCCACGACAATGAGGGCGTGAGCCTTGCCTCGCTCATAGGCCTTGCGGATGGCCTCGACAACGTCCTCCGCATCGGTTTCGAACTCGGGGATGACGATGTATTCCGCACCGCCGGTTATGCCCGTCACCAGCGCCAGGTAACCGCAGTCGCGCCCCATCACCTCCACGATGAAGGCGCGATGGTGAGACGAAGCCGTCACCTTGAGCTGGTCAATCGCCACCAGTGCCACATCAAGGGCAGTATCAACTCCTATCGTAATCTCGGAGCCATAGAGGTCATTATCTATCGTTGAGGCCACGCCGACCACCGGGAAGCCCATCTGGGACAGCGCATGGGCACCGGCCTGTGAGCCATTGCCACCGATGATGACGAGCGCCTCAACAGCCTGTTCTTCAAGGTTACGCAGTGCTTTGCGCCGGCCCTCTTCGGTTTTAAATTCGGGACAGCGGGAGCTGCCCAGCACAGTCCCGCCCTGCTGGATGATGCCGCCGACATCACGGGCGCCCATTGGGGCCATGTTATTGTTATACAGGCCAGCATACCCGTTCCGAATACCTACAACCTCCCAGCCTTTATAAAGTCCGGTGCGTACCACGGCACGAATGGCAGCGTTCATGCCGGGGGCATCGCCGCCGCTGGTCAAAACGCCAATCCGCTTCATTTCTCCTCCTTGACCATTGATGCAGTCAAACGCGGGTTATTTAAGTTTAGGCAAAAGTCCGGTGTTTTGCAATGGGTTTGAGAGAACGCTTCGGGCCGGGAGCCAGCCAGACTTCCCGGTTATGGCGCGCACCGAATTTATCTTTAGCGGCCGTTTGCTAAACATAAGGACAAATTTATATAATCGTTTCTCAGGTACTGGCGAAAATGACGACGCGTAGTAAATATCTTTTACTGCTTCTGGCTCTCGTATTGATAGCGAGCATTGTTATCTATATCCTATCTGCGATAACCTTTACGGACCCGAATTTTGAAGCCACCATGCGGAAAGCCATAGAAAAGCCCGATGGCGTGCTATTTGATTGGGACCTGAAAAAGCTGAGCTATTTTGCCGCTTGCGGGAAAGGAATCGCTGACATCACAGGATTAGAACACTGTGCTAACCTGAAGGGGATTATTCTCTGGAATAACCGGGTCAGTGATATATCGCCGCTGGCTGCGCTGACCAGACTGGAGAAGCTATATATCGGGAAAAACCGGATAGCTGATATCTCGCCCCTCGTTGAAAACGGAGGGCTGGCCGCAGGAGACGAGGTTCATCTGGAGGGTAACCCGCTGGATGGTCGGTCAATCAGCGATTTTATCCCGCAGCTTCAGGAAAGAGGTGTTGAGGTAACCTGGTGATATCTTATGGTAAACCCAGGAGCGCCTCGAGCCTGGGGTCTTGTTTCCATACGGCGAAATTGTCCAGCCCGAGCTGCTCGCTGATGGTAAGCTTGCCTGAGGCAACAGCCACCACTTCGTCAAATATCCTTTTGCCCACGCTCTCGATAGATTCCCTGCCTTCCATGATGGTGCTGGCATTTATGTCCATGTCTTCCTTCATTCTGGCCCAGGTTTCCGGATTCCCGGTTACCCTGACCACCGGGCAGATGGCGTGCCCAAAGACCCCGCCACGACCGGTGGCAAAAACGATGATGTTCGCGCCGGCTGCGGCCATATAGGTAATGGCCGGTATCTCCTCGTGGGTGCCCTCCTGCAGATAGAAGCCGCCGCCCGGCGGCACCATTTCCAGGTAGCCCTTTCTGTTTTTCAGGACTCCCTGTATCGGTCGGTGGCCGCCCTTGTGAATCGCGCCGAGCGCCTTTTCCTCCAGAGTGCTGAGCCCGCCGTCAATATTTCCCCGGCACATGAAGTCCATGCTCGCGCCGGGGACTGTCCAGCGCTTCTCTTCGTCGCTGATCCATTTCAGGATTTGCTTTTTCACCGTTTCATTGGCGGCACGGCCGGCCAGAAATTCCTCGGCGCCGACCGCCTCTATGGGCTCAATCATTATCACCGAGGCGCCGGTGTCAATCAGCATATCGGCCATGGCGCCTATGGCCGGGTTGGCCGCGATGCCGCTGGTGGTATCCGAACCACCGCATTTCAGGCCAACGGCAAGCCGGCTTATGGCAATGGCCTCTCTTTTTTGTTTTCGTGCCTCAGCCGCCATCTTCTGCACTATCTCGCGTCCCCGGGCAATGGTCTTGCCCGTGCTGCCAGCCTCCTGTATACGGACGAGCTCCACCGGTTTACCTGTCTGGCTGATCTCGGCCATTATCGGTGCCGCCTCAATGCCTTCACAGCCCATGGAGACGAGCAGAGCGGCATATATGTTGGGATTCTTGGCCGCTCCGGCCAGAGTGGTAGCGGTCTCTATGGCAATGCATCCCTGGTGCTGAGTAACGGATACGGCGTCGTCTATACCGTGGGCGATCATTCGCGCGGCCGGTTCAGCACAGTCCGAAGTGGCTACCACCAGGACCCGGTTGCGTGCGCCGGCACGGCCATCCGGTCTGACAAATCCCTGGAACTCCATAGCATTTCCCTCCATCCTGCTTATAGCTATTTATAGCTGAGCATGTGCTCGGTCAGAGGCATCCGATTGCTTTCTACGTTGTGAATATGGACGTATTCACCCGGCGCAATCTCTTTTGAGGCCCTGCCGATGACCGCCCCGTATTTTTTGATTTCAGCGCCTTTTTTGATATCGGTGAGGGCGATTTTATGCCCGAGCGGCAGCGCCTCTTTCGCCGTGACGCGCTGCACAACCTCCTGCTTTGTGGACAGTATTTTCACTTCCTCTCCAGCCGAGATGGCGCTTATTGCCGTGGCCACGTTGTCTTTAGCGTCCATCATAATCGCCTTCTTCATCGCTTTATCCCCCTCTTTACATTCTTTAATAAAACGTCCGACAAATCCGGCCTCTGCGCAATGCGTTATCTGAGGTTATTCAGTGTGCTGCGGAAAACTGCTCCCGTACTGGCCGATGTTACCTGCTCGATATACCGGGCCAGATAGCCTGTTTTTATCCTGGGTTCGCAAGCAGGAAGCCGGGCGAGGCGCCGGTCAATTTCCTTTTGTTCCAGGGCAACCTCAAGCCCGTGGTTTGAAATATCGATTATAATCTGGTCTCCATCTTGCAGGCAGGCGATTGGGCCGCGCTCCGCAGCTTCCGGTGAGATATGTCCTATGGCCGCACCTCTGGTAGCGCCAGAGAAACGTCCATCGGTGATGAGCGCTACATCTCTATCAAGCCCCATGCCGCAGAGCAGTGAGCTGGCAGCGAGCATTTCTGGCATGCCCGGCCCTCCTTTGGGGCCTTCGTAGCGGATAACCACGACATCGCCGGGGCGAATCAGGCCTTTCCTTATCCCCTGAGTGGCCTCGTCCTCAGAATCGAAGACCCGCGCCGGTCCCCTGTGCTGCATCATCTCCGGGAGCACGGCGCCGCTTTTGACCACCGCGCCGTCCGGTGCCAGGTTACCGAAGAGCATGCTGAGGCCGCCGGTTGCCGAGTAAGGGTTGGAGAGGGGACGGATGATATCGTGGTCTGTAATCTCCATCCCGGCAATCTGCTCGCCCAGGGATTTGCCGGATACGGTTCTGGCGTTGAGGTTCAGGAGGGACTTTAGCTCGTTCATCACGGCCGGAATGCCGCCGGCGCTATCGAGGTGTTCCATCATATGTTCTCCGGCCGGGCTGATTCGGCATAGGTATGGCGTCATCTCGCTTATTTCATTTATCTCTGATAGTGGAAACTTGATGCCAGCTTCAGCCGCTATCGCCGGCAGGTGGAGCACGGTATTGGTGCTGCCGCCGATAGCCATCGCGACGATGAGGGCATTACGGATGGCATCTTTGTCTACTATATCGCGGGGACGAAGGTTTGTTTCCAGAAGGCGCATGATTTCCTGGCCGGCTCGGCGAGCCAGTTGAAGTCGGCGCTGGTCTGTGGCCAGGATGGTGCCGTTTCCGGGCAGGCCGAGGCCCAGGGCCTCCGTGAGGCAGTTTAGCGTATTCGGAGTGCCCATCGCCGCGCAGCATCCGGGGCCCGGACAGGCGGCCTTTTCCAGCTCGGTTAGCTCCTCCTCGCTCATTTCGCCCTGCACTACCTGGCCCACGGCCTCGTGTACGTCGCTGATATCACAGCACCGGTCGCCGAAGTGTCCGGCGCGCATCGGGCCGCCGCTGACGAAGATGGAGGGAAGATTCAATCTGACTGCCGCCATGAGCATCCCGGGGACAATCTTGTCGCAATTGGGAATAAATACCAGAGCGTCGAAAGCGTGAGCGTGGACCATGATTTCCACTGAATCGGCAATCAGCTCGCGGCTGGGCAGTATGTACCTCATGCCCAGATGGTTCTCAGCGATGCCGTCGCAGGCGGCGATGGTATTGAACTCGAAGGGGGTGCCTCCGGTGCGCCGGACGCTCTCCATCACCGCCGCCGAAATGCTCTGCAAATGCATATGACCGGGTACTATGCTATTGTAAGAGTTCACGACGCCGATAAAAGGCTTCTGTATGTCCTCGGTGGTGCAACCCAGAGCCCGTAGCAAAGAACGGTGCGGTGCCCGCTCGATTCCTTTCTTTATAACATCGCTTCTCATCACACCTCCGTCGTTAAAGCGATATATGTTTTTTGAGCCGTTCGATATGGGCCGGGTCGGGCTTGGCTTGACCGTTCTCTATTTTAACCGTAAGGTCGAGAATCGCCTGGTTCATGGGTGTGGGCACGCCGACTTCTTTGCCTTTTCTGACTACCTCACCATTGAGGTATTCCACCTCCGTTCGTCTCTTTTTCATTATGTCCTGCAGGAGCGATGGGCGGTCAGGCGCACCCAGTTTCTTTTGCAGCTGGTCTGCCGGCAGATATCTCTTCGCCCAGATTACGGCCAGCTTCTCCTTCAGTTTTTGCACGCTTTCCATGGTTGTCGCCTCGGCGAACTCCACCGCAGGAGTCTGCCACATCGGTTCGATATTCACGCCCAGGGCAAGGCCAACCCGGGTGGCCTCGCCGCCGCTGACAATCCGGACAAGGTTGGCCGTGTCCTTCTGCGCTTCGTTCATGGAGTGAATTGATGGGCCGATAATGCCAGAGAGAGCGTTGAACATGGCGTTGATGGCCAGTTTCGCCCAGCGCACCCCCCAGATGTTGGTGGTTGCCTCGCTTGGGCCCACCGCATTAAGCGACGCCACCACTTCTTTGACCCGATTGGATATCAGGCCGGAAAGCTCGCCAATGGTGAGACAGTGTATGTTTATCGGGTCAGTGCGCACGACGTGGCCCGGCTCATAAACACCGGCGCTGAACGTGGGCACACAGCCCACGGTGCGGTTGAAGCCGACCACGCTGGCCACCACCTCGTCATTCAACGCATTCTGGGCCGGCAGGATAAAGCCCGTTGCCCTGAGATAGGGCTCGATCAGGTAGGCGGACCATCGTGTGTCGTAGGACTTGACCGATAGAAAGACTATATCGAACGGCTCCTTCAGGCCGCTGACATCGCTGAGGTGAAGCGCCTTGGCCGGTACGGTGAACTCGCCATTGAGGTCGGTCATTTTCAGGCCATCGCGGCGAATTTTCTCTATGTGCGCCGCCCACTGGTCTATCAAGGTAACATCGTGGCCATCTCTTATCAGGTAGGCGCCTATGGCGGCACCAATTGCCCCCACTCCCAGAACCGCGATTCTCTTATTCATGCATTTACCTCCCGGACAAAAATTTTGAAAAATGTTGAAAAACGGGTATTATAGGCAGTAAGTAGTATAGCGCAAAGAGATACCGTGGAACAAATTATGAAACGGTGGCAATGACCAGTTTCATAAGGAAGAAGGACTTAAAACGGTGGAAAGGAAAATGCTGTACCCGTCCTTAAATACGCCAGCCGTGCTCGTTGACCTGGATACGCTTGAGGCGAATATAGACCGGATTTCCCGGTTGGCCCGGGAAGCAGGATTAAAGCTCAGGCCGCACCTCAAGATTCACGAGAACGCTTCGGTAGCCAGGAAACAGATTGCGGCCGGCGCCTGCGGGGTGGAGGTGGGCGTTGTGGAGCAGGCGGAGGCCATGGCAGAGCAGGGAATAGATGACATCGTCATCGCGCACCCCGGCTACTATGGCGGCCCCAAAGGGGAAATACTTAAAAAGCTCCTGGGTAAGTCCGACCTGAAACTGGCCATGGTGGTGGATATGCCGGAGCAGGCTGAAATCATATCGCAGCTGGCACAGGCCATGGGCAGGAAAGCGCGCCTGCTGATAAAGATTGATCTGGGCAGGAGCGCCCGGTTTGGTGTGTCGCCCGGCAAGCCCGTTATCAACTTTGCCACGCAACTCCGCAAACTGCCTGGCATTGAACTTATTGGTATCTATGCACATGAAATGGGTGTCAAACCGACCCCTGAGGGCAAGGATGAGGCAGCTCTGGAAGCCGCTGAGATAATGACGGAAAATGCCAGGATGCTGAGAAATGCGGGCATGGAAGTAGAACACGTATCAGTGGGTGCCTCTTCCACCTTTCCCTCCACGTGCCGTTTCCGCAAAGAAGGTAAATTCCCTGAGCTGACCGAAATTCACCCCGGGGCGTTCTTCATCGGCGATATCCGTTATATGAGGTCGGGCGGCAACGCGCGAGAGGCATGCGCCGTAACGGTGCTGGCCACTGTGATGAGCACGTTGCACAGCGATTGGGCGGTAATTGACGCCGGCTACAAGACATTCGGCAGCGACTCCCTTTTTGAGCACCACGACAGCCCAGATTTCTGGTGGCAGGGCAGGCTGAGCTACGGCTCGGTTCAGGGGCGCCCTGACCTGTGGTTCGGGCGTCTTTCCGCCGAGACCGGCCATATATACTACAAGGAGTCCGGAAAGAAGCTGAACCTGGGCGAGCGTCTGGAAATCGTGCCCAACAACGCCACCCTGGTCATCAACATACACGACCGGATATACGGCGTCAGGAACGGTGCCGTTGAGGAAATAATACCGGTGACCGGCCGGGGACGCGGCAACTAGCAGTTAATATCGTTCGATAATCGGCCAGCTATTTTTGTCGGGCGAACTTCTGTATCGTCCGGGGGCCTTTGTCAACGCCGGCGCTGGTCATGGACACCTCGCCGACATATACATCTCCCTTCGAGTCAACCGCAATGGCGTGGGGGGCGTGGAAAAGCGCCGTTTCCTTATCTTTTCCCTCGTTGCCCCAGCGTGTAATCAGCCTGCCGTCAATGGCGAAGATGCTCACCCGCAGGCACAGCTCGGAGACATAGACCGTGTCCTCTTTGTCGATAAAGACGCCGGTGGGACGGATAACGTCCGTCCACTCGGTTATAAATTCGCCTTTTGAGGTGAAAATCTGTACCCGACTGTTCTCACGGTCCGGAATCCAGACCCTCTCCTGTTTGTCCAGCCAGATATTGTGGGGGAGCCGGAACTGCCCGGGGGCGCCGCCGGGTTCGCCCCAGGAGAAAAGCAGCTTGCCGTCGGGTGAGAACTTGTGCACCCGGGCGTTGCCGTAGCCATCGGCGATGTATATCTCACCTGATGGATTTACCGCCACGCCGGTCGGGCGATTGAACGGTGGGGCACCCCGCTGTATCCTGGCCAGGCTCTCCCAGAAATCCCAGGTACGGAAATAACCGGTGTCTGACGCCTGTCCTTTGGTGCCCAGCAGCATGAGCAGCTCGCCCTCTGGAGTGAACTTGGCCACGACGTGATTTCTATCATCGGTGCAGTAGATGGAACCATCAGGGCCGATGCAGCTACCGTGGGCACGGTTGAAAAAGCCCTCACCCCACGAATTGAGCAGGTTTCCTTCACGGTCAAGGACAATTATGGGGCGTTCGCTGCGGTTCAGGATGTACAGCCTTTCCTGATTATCTATGCAGATACCGCCGACATCCAGAAACGACCACCCTTCGGGAAGTTTTGCCCATCCGTCAACGAGTTCGTAGGTGTATTTACCGGTACCGAATGACATTTCAAAATCCCCCTTTGTTTTTGATTATGTTTTAAATATCAGCTGCTAGCGGGCGGAGGGGTGAACGGTGTTTGCGCCCTGAGCAAATCCACCATCCATCTTGATATATTCGCCGGTAACAAAGTCGGAAGCCCTGCTGGCCAGAAAAACGGCAGCGCCGGCAAAGTCAGCCGGTACTCCCCAGCGACCGGCCGGCGTCCGGTCCAGCACGAAGTCGTCCAGGCCGGGGAAATCCCGGCGCGCGGATACAGTCAGGGGCGTGTCAATCCAGCCGGGCAGGATGGCATTGACCTGGATGTTATCTTTGGCCCAGGCGAGCGCCAGGGTGTAAGTTAGCTGAACCATTCCCATCTTGCTGCAGGCGTAGGGTAAAACTTTGGCCAGACCGAAAAGGGAAGTCATGGAACCGATATTGATAATCTTGCCGCCACCGGCTTTCTTCATGGCTGGATAAACCGCTTTGGCGCAGAGAAAAGCGCCGCGCAGGTTTATACCCAGAATCCAGTCCCATTCCTCAACGGTGTATTCCTCGGGCATTCTGCGGATATTGACGCCGGCGTTATTGACTAGGGTGTTGATTTGCCCGAACTCGTTGAGCACCTGCTTCACCCCGTTCTGAATGCTTTCTTCCTGACCCACATCCACCGTCAGACCCAGCACCCTTACCCCGAACTTCTTTTCGATGTCGTTCGCCGCTTCTGCGGTCTTGTCCTCGTTGCGGGCGAAAATCACAATGTCGCTGCTGGCTGAAGCCAGACCGTCGGCGATTCCCTTACCGATACCTCCGTTGCCGCCGGTGACAATAGCCACTTTGCCCCGCAGGTCAAACAAATTCGCCATTGCTTCTGTCCTCCTGGAATTCGCCTTCTCTAAGATGATAAACACTTTTGAAGTTATTTACAATGGCAGGGCACTCGGCCAGGGATTATTGCTTCTGCTGCCGGGGCTCAAAATTAGACTATTTCTGCATGGTATGTTCCGTGGCCATGACCTCAAAGACCCGGACACTCGGCTTTTCCTTGAGCAGCGGTTCAATACGTTCGTACAATTTCAGCCTGGTTTCCGAGTTAGCCCATCGCTCCCAGTCCTCAGCACTCCGCCAGGTACTGAGCACCATAATATTGGCCGGGTCTTCCGTGTTTACCAGTGTTTCGCCGCCGATATAGCCCGGGAAGTGGGTTATGGCGGCTACCCTGAGCTCGACGAGCAGAGAAGACAGGTCTTCCGCCGCCTTTGCCTTGCGTTCTATCATAACCCGTATCATTTCAAACCTCCTTGGTGGCAATTCTCTCATGGTAGCAGGGATTTAAATTATAAACCGATTTTTTAAATTGTCAATACCGGTAAGAACGGCCTTTAGCTCGGCCACAGCTAAAAGTTGCGATTTTTGAAATTTTTTGGTATTTTTACATTGGTGGCCTTGTTAAGCCGACTTTTCAAGTTGGCTTCCGTTAATTGTTCTAAGAGAAATTATTGACTGGTGAATAAGACCGGACGTACTGAAAGCAAAAAGAGCAGAAAAACGCTGATTCTAGGCATCGGAAATCCCATTCTCAAAGATGACCGGGCAGGCTGTCTTCTGGTTCAGTTACTCCGCCGTCATGTCTCAAGCCCGGATGTTGAACTCAGGGAAACCGGCCTCGCTGGCCTGAACCTCGTCGAGATTCTGGCAGGTTTCGATTCCGCCATCGTTATCGATGCTATCCAGAGCGGCGGCGTTCCGGGAGAGGTGTACTGCTTGCAGCCGAAAGATTTTCACACTGAAAAAGTCAATCGGTATGACCAGCACAGCACGGGCTTATTGCCGGCCCTGGAGCTGGGTAAATCTCTGGGGTGGCCGATGCCTGAAGATGTGACCATTGTGGCCATAGAAGCCGGGGATGTTGCCAATTTCGGCGAGGAGCTGACGCCGGACGTTGAGAAAGCAATCCCGGTGGCACTGAAAATCATTCTCGAATTGCTTGACGAACGACAGCAACAACCGCGTGAAAAACGGGGCAAGATGAAATTCTTTAAAGGGAGGGGAGAAAGATGGTCGCTAAACCAAAAGTAGCCATATGCTGGCTCGGTAGCTGTGGTGGCTGCGATGAAGCCGTTGTTGACCTCAACGAAGCGCTCCTGCAGGTGACATCGGCGGTTGACGTTATTTTCTGGCCGGTGGCCATGGACTTCAAATACCATCATCTCGAGGCCCTGAAAGAGGGCGAACTCGCCTTAAGCATTATCAATGGCCACGTCAGGAATTCCGAGCAGGAAGAAGTGGCCAAGCTGCTCAGGGAGAAGTCGCAGCTGGTGCTGGCTTTTGGCACCTGCGCCTGCTTCGGCGGCACGCCCGGCATGGCCAATTTCCGTACCAAAGAGGATATTTTCAACTGGGTTTACCGCGATGCACCCACCGTGGTGAACCCGAAAGGCAACTATCCTCAGCCCACGTCAAAGGTAAACGGCAAAGAATTAACGTTGCCTGAATTCTATGAGCAGGTTTTCGCGCTGAATCAGGTCATTGATGTTGACTACTATCTCCCCGGGTGTCCACCACCCCCCGACCTCATTGCCAATGCGGTTAATGCGGTGCTTGAAGGCAAACTGCCCCCCAAAGGCGCCACGCTGGCGCCGCACAAGGCACTGTGCGATACCTGCAAACGCAATGAAACCAAACCGGATAAAATCTCAATTAAAGATATAAAGCGGATTCATGAAGTTGAAGCCAGCCCTGATACCTGCTTTCTGGCGCAGGGCATACTCTGCATGGGCATCGCCACGCGGGGTGGCTGCGGCGAAAGCTGTATCAATATAAACATGCCCTGTCGGGGCTGTTTTGGGCCGGTGGAAGGGGTGGAGGATTCCGGCGCCAAGTTCATCTCGGCTCTGGCGTCCATGCTTGATGCCGAAGACGACGAGGGAATGAAGCAGCTTATCGACAAGCTGGATGACCTCGCTGGATATACCTATCGGTTCACCCTGCCGGTATCCCTGCTGAAAAAACGACGTTAGCTGGAGCGATAAGGAGAGGTTACGATGGCAAAGAAAATAACCATTAACCCGATAACCAGGCTTGAGGGCCATGGGAAGATTGAGATTTTCCTTGATGACAGAGGAAAAGTGGAGGATGCGTACTTCCAGGTGGTGGAGCTGAGGGGATTCGAGCGGTTCTGCATCGGCCGCCCGGTTGAGGAAATGCCGAGAATCACGCCCAACATCTGCGGCGTATGCCCCACCGCG
>Ga0315551_10001791_pt1 | contig 16137 bp, 16 predicted proteins | sample SalMarSW160290MG_FD_203678 | JGI IMG/M metagenome (GOLD analysis project Ga0315551, IMG submission 203678) | Salt marsh sediment microbial communities from the Plum Island Ecosystem LTER, Massachusetts, United States - Salt Marsh Sediment SW1602-90 ... | reverse complement strand
TGGCTTGTAATCTTCCTTTAACGAGCCGACGGCTGAAGGCGCAAGAATCCTCTGAACGCCGAGCTTCTTCAAAGCGAAAATGTTAGCCCGCGAATTAACATCCGTCGGTCTTATCGTGTGCTTCTTTGCGTGCCGCGGCAAAAACGCCACACGTCTACCCGCCAACTCGCCTATTGTGATTGCGTCAGAAGGCGCGCCGTACGGCGTATCCACGGTTACTTCTTCAATGTTCTTGAGCAGTTTCGGGTCGTAAAGACCCGTTCCACCGATTATCCCGATTTCAGCTTGCATGGAAATTTACTTCAAGCATTCCACTTATAAAAATAGCGACAGAAACGCCCTAAGCCTAGGAAGGTTTTTCATTCCTTGCGTATCACTTCAAACTTTTTGGGGTCACCCTTAACCAACCCAATAATTTGAACCGTGAAATTTAATGTCACAGTCACATAACTCGCTAGCACACCCGCAATAGCGTGTTTCCAACCCATATTCTTTCCGATAGCATACCCTCTAATCCCAAACCACAAAAGCAATGTAGTCCACGTGAACGGCAAAATTACCTCAGGAATATTAACTAGCCCCAAATACCGCAGCGGCAAGCCAAGAGTTGATAGGGCGTACAGCCACAATCCAGAATACCCAATCACGCCCAACCTCAACCTATTCCGGAAAGGAAGCAGCTTAAACCTCAAAATTCTAAGCTGACCCCATAACCACCGTCTCCTCTGGATTATCGCATCCTTAAAAGTCAAAGGCGGTAGTATGAAAATCCGCTTTTCCGAGTTAAAAACACGGAAACCTTTCAATGAGGCTTTGTGGAAATAAAACAAGTCTTCACTGCTTATCAACTTAATCTTGACTCCTGGTGAGAATTCACTCAGGTCATAAGAAACACTTTGGTCAACGCTGCTAACCATTGCAATTCCTTCACCATGTGCCCAGATAGGCTCTTCAATATTAGTGAAAAAGTTGCAGAACATTCCGCAAGCAACACATCTTTCATAATCAAGAAGCGTATTCAACACGCCTTTTGCTCTGGGCGAGATTGTGCCTATCATGATGTCAGCGTCTACCGTTAAGCCTTCTATCATGAACTCTTTACTCGGCAGAGAGTCGTCATCTCCCTGAAACAACATGTAGTTAAGCGTTAATGAGCCGTCAGCCACCATCTTCTGCCTCAGTCTGCGAGCGTACTCCAACGCTCTTGACTTATACAAGTCCTCACACTCAAAAGAAGCGGGAACAACCACAACTTTATCGGCGGCGTACTCATCCTTGTGCGTATCCCACTCTTCAATAACCACCCAGCTTTCCACTTTCACAGGAAGATCGTAATTCTTCACCGTCTCGAATATCCTGTTTACCATTTTAACGTTGCCAATGGTTGGTATCTGATAGATTATTTTTTCGATGCTTTTTTTGGCGCTTTCGTTTCTTACGCTTTTGCGTCTTTTTTTATTGAATATTTTTCCAAGCAATAATACTGAGACGTATAAGAACGGTGAAAGCCATATTGCTGAAATTAAGTAATCTAATACATTCATTTTTGTAGTCTCAGATTATATTTTTTAACAGCCTCAAACAACAACGGATTCAATCTTTCACTGTGAAACGTATTTATCAATTGATCTAAGTTTGAAGGTAAACATTTTCCGCCAAAGGGTTGGCCGAATTTGGATGTTCCATACGCCGACATCCTACTATCTGTGCGGACTAGCTTTGCAACTTCATGAATATTCAATCCAAGTTTCTCTGCAAGCTCGTTTGCCTCGTTCCAAAAAGTTATCAACATAGCCAAGTAAGAGTTAGAAAGAAGTTTAGCAGCTTCGCTTGTAGTTGGATTTGTGACGAAGATGGGTTTATTCATTGGTGCGTAAAGGGAAACTAGTTTTTCCGCATGTTCTTTGCAGCATTGCCCTATTATTATTCGATCTGGATTTGCAATGTCTTCGTTCGCGTATTGTTCCCTTAGAAATTCTGGATTATGCGCTATGTGAACGCCGTATTTCTTCATTAACTCTTCAGTAATGCCCACCGTAGTTGTACTTTTTATAACATACAATCCTTCTACATGTTCTCGGATTAGGTTCTGCAGGACTTCATCTACGGCATGCTCTGGAGTACAAACAAACGTCAAATCAACATTTTTCTCTGGACATTTAACGGCGGGAAAAAGGTACGGATCAAAAATGAAAACCTCATGCTTCAACCTTTGCAATAAGAAAGTTTGAGCTTTACCTACAGTGCCGTATCCAATTACATTTATTCTCATTTCCCGCTCTCACCTCCCCCCCTTTTCGGAAACTTGAATTCGTTGCGGTATCATGCGAGTATACAGACACCGCTTTGTTGTCTCCCTCTCTCTCGCGAAGACAGTGGGTTTAGATTATTCACAACTATTATTAAAAACTATTTTCAAAAACTCCCATTCTAATGATTGCTATAGTCCGCTATATAGATCAAAAAACGTGAAAACAGCGCCGGAAAAGACAAGTTGACTGGCATTCAATTTTCTACCGTTTGCGTTGTCGCCAAGCCTGCTTGAGTTTGTAGTTAGCTGTGCTACAAATACATTAAACGTGTGAATGCAAGCTTTTTTCGAAATCTCACTTTATGAAAAATAGCGACTGCAAGTCCACCTGCCGCTAAGGTTAAAGGAAAGATAAGTTCTCAGGTTTACGTTGGCGTGGGTCTTGTTCCAAGCTTAAGTGGAAGCGTCATAGCCTGGTCGTTTCTTATTATTGTCATATCAATTGTTTGATCAGGCAAGGTATGTTCTTCCAGAAAAGTTGAAAGATCATCAATGCCCTTGATTCTTGTTCCGTTTAATGCTATTATGATGTCGCCTCCAATCGTGATAGGTTCTCCAGCAACTGTGAGTTGTTGCGTTCCTCCTTGCAGGTTTGCCTCATCAGCAGGTCCACCGCTTGTAACCTGAACGACCAGCCAGCCGTAAGTTACGTTCACGTTCATCGCCTTTGCAATTTCATAAGTCATATCTATTCCCGATGCGCCTAGCCACGGGTGCTGATTGAACGCACCCTCTGCCACTAAGGATCCGATTTCGCGCAACACTGTACTGGAAGGAATTGCGAAGCCTAGCCCTTGAGAGTTGCTTACGATGGCTGTGGTTATGCCGACAACTTGACCTTGGTAGTTCAGAAGCGGCCCCCCAGAGTTGCCAGGATTTATAGGAGCGCTCATTTGTATAACGTTCGCTATTGGATAACCACCGCCCATTTCTGCAGTTATTGTTCTGCCCAGTGCACTCACTATGCCAGTAGTCATTGACCCAGCTAGTCCATAAGGACCGCCGACTGCAATAACCGAGTCACCCACGCTCAATGTTGACGAGTCAACGATTTCAAGAGGTTTGTATTCGCTTTGTGATGCATCTGTTGAAAGAACTGCAAGCTCAGCGTAAGGGTCTGAACCGAGAACTGTAGCTGCGTATCCGTTTCCGTTTATGAAAGTTACGGTAATGTTGAGCACGTCTTGGACCATATGATAGTTTGTGATGACAACCATCTGTCCCATAAAGTTGTAGACGAAACCTGAACCTTGCACCTGCGAATAGTAGGCGCGATGGAAAACGTCATATTGCACAGTCAACCCTCGGATTACGACGACAGAGTCTTTAACTTCCGCATACAGCGGGGCAAGCGAAGCATTTTCTCCCATGATATAAGTGCTATTTTGGTTTGCTACATTCGGCGTGGATTGGAGATTTGACACTTGCCCTTGAAGTGCTGAGACTTGATTTTGTAGGTCGTTTATACTTCCTGAAATAGTCAAGTTACTTATAGAGTAACCTAAAAGTCCTCCCGCTATCAGGCTAACTATAATAATAATTACAATGAGAGCTGTCGAGAAGCGGGGCGTCTTAAGTTTTTGATCGGTCGCCAATTCTATCCACCATAGTGTTTCATAGCCTTTTCTTGCAAGAAGGGCATCTCGCGTCGCCGAGTTGAGTTCTACTACCACAGTATGGACACGTGAGCTTCTTTTTCGCTAAATGGAGACCTTGCTTTTCCTTTGTTATTTTTCCATCACTCAAGAAGACCAATCGCTCAGTTTGAGAAGCCATGTGACTGTCGTGCGTTACCATTATGATGGTGGTTCCTTGGTTAATATTGAGGTTTGCAAGCAATCTAACGATTTCGTACTTGTTTTTGGCATCCAAGTTTCCTGTAGGTTCATCCGCAAGAATTAGGGCAGGATCATTTGCCAACGCTCGCGCAATTGCCACCCTTTGCTGTTCACCAGCGCTAAGGCGTTGGGGTCTATGCTCTTCCCTTCCGGAAAGACCAACCATTCCCAAAAGTTCGCTTGCTCTCCGCCTTCTTTCGCTTTTGGATTTCTTTGTGCCTTCCATAGGCAGTTCTACATTCTCTCGGGCGTTCAAATACGGCAACAAATTGAAAGTCTGGAAAACAAACCCAATCTTGCTACTTCGTATCTTGTAAAGCGCCTTTTCAGGCAATTTCGTAACATCAACTTCATCCAACAGAACCTTACCTCCAGTCGGCTTATCAAGACAGCCCAACACATTCAACAGTGTCGTCTTGCCTGAACCAGAAGGCCCCATAATTGCGACAAACTCGCCTTTATTCACTTGAAGATTGAGGTTGGAAAGGGCTTGGACGTTGCGTTTACCAAGCGAATAGGATTTGGACAGGTTTTCCAGTTTTAATACTGCTTCACTCATATCTCATAGCCTCCGCAGGTCTTGTTCTAGATGCTCTCCAAGCAGGATATAGGCTACCTAACGTACCCAAGAGTACAGCTGCCCCAAGCGCGATTAATATGAGTTGAGGGGTTAGAGTTATTGAAGCAGTCGTTCCTGGATTCGCCACTGAAGTGAACGCGCGCCCGAAAGTACCTTGGCTTACGGCAGGAAGCAACAACCCTGACAGTGCCGGTGCGGCGACGCTAGCTATTGCGATGCCAACTACACCTGCTATTAAACTCAAGAAAACTCCTTCAAGCATAAACTGGCTCATCACGGTCCAGTTGCTGAAACCTATAGCCTTAAGGGTACCAATCTCTTTCGTCCTTTCACGAACGGTGTACAACATCACGAACAAGACTATCAAGCTTGTGGCTGCAACTGCGACGATTATCTCCTGAACTGCGATACTTTGTGTTTGCGCGACGGTTGATTCTGCATTTTCCAACGCTGTTTCATAATTTGTCTTCATAGCCTCAAGTTGGTCTAGGCGTTGTTGACCCGTAACGACTGAAAGCTCTGGATGCAAGGAACTTATGGCGTTAGCGACTTCGGTCACCACATCGCTGCTATCAGCGAACACTGTGATACTGGTTATATAACCAATATTGTTAGTCAATGACTGAGCGTCAGAAAGGTTCATGTACAATGTCGTCCTATCCTCAACTCCCGTTGACCCATGGATACCTATCACCTCGAAAGTTTGTCCCAAAATGTCAATTGTATCGCCGACTCCAGCTCCGAAAAACGCTGTGTTATTTTCGCTTAGAAGAACCACTCTGCTATCCCCTGCTTGCAGGTTTCTTCCAGCAGTAATATTCATTGGCAAAATAGGGTAGTTGTCGACAAGGGAAGAAGTCAATGGAAGGCCTTCGATTACGTAATCTGGGACAAGACGTGTGAAACTCCGCCCAAACATTTCCACTGTCTGATTTGTTCCTTGCGACGCCTGTAGGCTCGGCACAACGGCAGCAACGCCTTCAATGGAGCTAATGTCATAGTAGAGGCTTTCATTCATGGCAGTAGTTCCCCCGCGACTAAATGCGCCGCCGCCAAATGCGCCAGGCACACCAGTACCGTTGCCAAACTGTCCAGGCGTAAAGCCGAAACCTCCAGAACTAGGAGGCGCAAAACCTGAACTCCCCCTATCAATAATCGCAAAACCAAAGCCCTCAAAGCCTGAGGATAGACTGCAGTCGATTTGTGTTAATGTTTGGTTGATTGTTGCTTCTGTCTGAGTGATTGTGTTGCCAAGGTTCTCAGTCAGATTCAGTGTGGATTCTTGATTTGCACTGATACCTGCCGGAATGGAAACCATAATTGCCATGCAAAATCCTAATGCGATAATCACTAACAATGCTCTTACTTTGCGTCTCGATATGTTTCTAACTGCTCTAGTTAACACACCCAACTAATTCACCTTTCAAAGTATTCCAGAAAAAAAGGACAACCAAAAAGAGAGGTTTCCGAGAGGAGAGTGCGTTGCTTGATATAATGTCTTTGGCGGGGTCAATCTTGTTACCTTGATGGTTTTTATTGTTGTCATCTCCCTTCTTGGTTGTCTTTTCCTGACCTAGAAGAAAAGAGTTATTAAACGATTTTTCAAAATTATACCAAAATCTTACCTAAATCAAAAAAATTAAAATCATTATGCGACCAGAATCCAAGTACATGCCCTTTCTTTTTTTAAATAAAAAAGTACCGTCACCTTTTGAAGAAAAGCTAAATCTGACAAAAAAGAGGAATAAAGAAGCAGCTGCTTCATTTCTTGCACACATTTAATAAGTCGAGGCTAAGTATGAGTTGGTTAAGGCTTGTCGATCACTGTTCTCGTTAGGATAACTATCTGTGTTACTTTTGCCTCTTCAATATCCACCATTACAGACGCATGGCCAGTTGTGTCTTTTTGCAACATCAAAACTGCGCTAGTTGCTTTTGCGACGACGTTTCCTTCGGCGTCAATTACGGTTTTGATTATTGGCCTCACGGATGTGACATTGTAGCCGTCGGTTATGAGGTTTTGTACGTCTGTGTCGCTTTCTGCTATACTGGTTACGGTCTGTTCAAACTCTTCGCTAACCTCAACTGGTCCAAAGCCTCCAAAACCACGCATTCCAAACCGAATGCCACCTCTTCCAAATCCCATGTAATCACAGTTCCAGCTTGGAAGAACAATCTCATTCGCTTCTTTAGCGGCTGTGTCTGTCGCATCAGACACTTGGGTAGTCAGGGACGTATCTTTAGTTTCAGTGGCATTAACCATCTGCGGTACTAGCAGAATACCGCTTATAATTGTAGCTATAGCTATCACCGAAAATAAAGCCAAAGCCTTGCTTTTTCCGTTCATGGCCATTCACCTCCATTTGCCTTGTCTGCTCTTTTTTTAACGGCAACGTATTAAGTGATTTTTCAGGATTATACCCAATTTTATTCCCAATCTATACAAACTCATGCTTGAGCTGGTTGTCGAGAGTTAAGGAACACGTTTATTACCCAAACCTAAATAGGTTTAATCTCAACTCCTCAAAAAAGCGCGTGGCGGTACAGGTTGGTAACTAGCGGGCGTTCGTTAAAATATCTGCTTGGATGGCTCATCGCAGGCACAAGAGGTGGCGCGACTCGGGCCAAAATAATCAAAGCACTAAAAGAAACCCCGCAAAACGCCAATCAGCTGGCAAAACAGCTTGGAATGGATTATAGAACGATAAGGCATCATCTTAAAGTTCTCGAGAAAAACAGAATAATTACCACCGTTGGAGAAGGGTATGGCACCACGTACTTCTTATCTCCAGCTCTGGAGGAGAATTACGTGCTTTTCGAGGAGATTGTGAAGAGAATGTGGAAAAAGTAGAAAAAGGAGAAAAAAATAATGAACGGTCATATGAATAAGAACGTAAAAATTTGGTCAGTAATAATTGTAACTTTGATAGCGATAGCGCTAGTAGCAGCGTTTTGGGCATCATATGCATTTCCATTTCCACTGTCAGATTTTCCCCAAAGACGTCTTCCACCGCCAGAGGATATTCTGGGCGACTTCGAGTTTTTCTATATAGTGCAGACCGTACTTTCCACGGTTAATGTGGCGCTTCTAATTTTCCTGCTGACTACGTACATTGACATATACAGGAAGACACGGTCACAATTCACCTTTGGGCTAATCATATTCTCATTAGTTTTCCTCTTGAGAACCCTCACAGCCAATCCCTTATTCATGTGGGTTTTCGGTTTCAGAGCGTTTGGTCTAGGACCTTTCGCCTTGTTGCCCGACTTATTCGAGCTTGTAGCATTATCTGTCCTGTTATACCTCAGCGCCAAATACTAGGAAGGCTTATGTGAACAGCCATGAAAAAGAAAGCGTTCATCTCGGGTCCAATTCTGGGCATGGAAACCAACCAAGGCTACAGAGAAACCATTACCAAAATCTGCGTGAAGCTAGGTTTTGACGTGATTGACCCGTGGCACCGCGAAAAAGCTCTCTATAAGGGCGACGAGCAGTGGTGGTGGCCTAAGGTTCCCGCCTCTGGCTTTGTTCAAAGAGATTTGGATGACGCTGAACGCTGTGACATCATGATTGTTTATTTGCCCAAGCTTTCTGCGGGAGCGTGTATGGAGCTGTTTTACGCCAAGTGTAAAGGGAAGAAGGTTATAGTGGTTTCGGAAATGGAGTGTTTGAGTCCGTGGATTGTGGTGCACTCAGACGCCATAGTGAAGCGGTTCGAAGAGCTTGAGGATGCGCTGAAAAACGTCTAATAGCTGTGACTAATTCTCAGCAGAACGCTAGATCCAAGTGCGTCTATCCGACGACGATTCTCTCTTTGCGCGTTCTTCCAGCAAATCATTTGAAACTTGGTGCAATAGGAGAATCAGAAATTTGCAAATAAGGTTTAGCTTAATGTTTGCGTTTCTTGAAGTAGACGAGAAGACCTATACCAATTACGGCTACTGACGCTCCAGAAGCGACCGCAACTAATGTTCTCGGGAAAGGCTCTGGCAGTTCTACGCTAAAATGTATTGTTTCAGACTCTCCGATGTTTTCAAACTCGTCTTTTGCGTAAACTGTGATGTTATGTAATCCATTGGATAATCCTGTCAGCGTAGTGTTGCCTGTGATGATAACGTTTTCTTTTCCGTCTAGGCTGTACCCCATCCAAACAGCGAGCTTGTTCAAGGTGAAAGCCAAAGAAACATTGCTCGAAGTGTAATTGCTGTTTTCTGGTGAAACAATCGAAATCATGGGCGGAAGGGTACCGTATCCAAATGGTATATACTGCTCATTCGTTGCATGCGGCGTCACAATAGGATTCGAAAATATACTGGTGTAAGTCAAAGTAAACCCTCCAATAGCATATAACAAATCGTTTACTACAGCGATAGCAAAATTCTGGCGACTTGTGGGCATACGCTTGCCAAACGTCCAACTGTCATTCAGCGGATTATAAGCCTGGGTCCCACTCCACTCAGCGAACTCACTGATAGAGTAGATTCGCTTAGGCGCATTCACGCCGGCAGTCGCACCTGCCGCTCCATACCTTAAACCCAAGGGCATCAGCGCGCCTTGACTCCATGTGTCTGTTGCTGGGTCGTATATCTGATTCAGATTAGACTCAGGCGCGCTCGAAAGTCCTCCTGTGATGTATATTTTGTCGTCAACGACTGCTGAAGGGTACTCACTCGTGGCAATAGGCATGGGCGCTTTCGTGGTCCAAGAATCCGTTGCTGGATCATAGACCTCGTTGAGCTTTGAAATAGAATAACCGAAATCAGAATTGTCAGGAACATATCCGCCTATCAGGTAGATTTTTCCGTTTACAACGTTTGCCTGCAGATAGGACCTAGCTGTAGGCATGGATGTTTTTGTTTTCCAAGTGTCTGTTGCTGGGTCATAGACCTCGTTTACTCCACCTGCTCCGCCTATGCAGTAGATCTTGTTCTGGTAAACCGCCGTGGCGAAATGGGCTCTGGCAGTAGGCATGGGCTTCCTGAAAGTCCACGTGTCCGTTTCCGGATCATACTCCTCGTTCGTGCCCGTAACCACCCCGTTTTCTACGAAGCCTCCGATGACGTATATTTTGCCGTTAACCACCGCAACGCCCAAGCCGCCCCTTGCCACGTGCATAGGCGCCTTCGACACCCAAGAGTCTTCGGTTACAGTAGCCGAGGAAAACGCGGGTTTAGCCACCATTATGCATGAGGCTGTTAGGAAGGCAAGAGCAAGCAGCAGAGCAACGGTTTTTCTCATGCGCATCCCTGATGTTATACTAGGGTTGTTTCTGTGATTAAAGGGTTTTTGTCAAGGTTTCTTGACCAAACAGGCTTTTTTTAGTCAAGATTTCTTGACAAACGGCATATTTGGAGCCTAATAGCCAATCAATGCAGAAAATAGGAGAGGGGGTCTATCCGCAGACGCTATTTATACTTTAAATAAGGGGGCTATAGTCTTTTCCGAGCAGCTAGCTAGCGCTAGTCTAAGCAATAGTTGAATCTATATATAGAGGGGGTATAAGTCAAAAATCGCGTAACAGAGCGCAACCCAGACTCTTCGGCAGAGAATTCTTTATCAGCTTAGAAGCGATAAGAACATAGTTGAGGTGGTTGTTTTGGGTGAAAGCCATAGAACAGTAAAAAAGAGTTTTGAGACGGAAATGTGGGTTAATGGGCAAAAGTTGCCGTTGAATCATTTTGTGCAGGAAACCATAGCCAATGTTATGTTGGGTTTTTCGAAAACTTTCAAGGGACTGGATGCAGTTCCAGAGAAGATTGAAGTGAAAATTAAGAAACTACCCAAACCAGTGGAAGTGGACGCGCACACTTACCCTTAACGCAGACTTAGGCTGAAACTAGAGCGAAAGCCCCAAAAAAGCAGTTGAACACGTTGAAGGGCGTTTACGTTTTAATCATCCAAGTAGACAATGATACGGGCGTGAACGTGGGCGCTTTGGGCAAGTTAACGTTTGAAAAGGGCTTATACGCTTACGTTGGCTCTGCTCAGGCTAATCTAGAACAGCGGATAAAACGCCATCTCGGAAAAGAGAAACGCCTGTTTTGGCACATAGATTACTTACTTAACAATAGCGTAGCGAGAATCGTAAAAGTGCTCTACAAGCAAGCAAATAGAACTGAAGAATGCAAGATCGCCAAAGTTATTGGCGAAATAGGCGAATCTGTAGATGGCTTCGGCTGCTCAGACTGCAGTTGCAAAAGCCATTTGTTCCGCATTGGAGATTACCGTTTTCTGCAGGGATTTATGCGAGTGTTACACGTAGAAACATAACGCTTTTTAAGAGAAGACAGCGAAGAATACGTAGCCCATATTTAGGGCGGTCGTAGTCTAGTTTGGCTAGGACATCAGCCTGCCACGCTGACGACCCGGGTTCAAATCCCGGCGACCGCACCACTATGTTGAAAAGTACGGGGGGTTTGTCCTGGCGATGTTCTTGAATGCGCCTAGCACTTTTTCTTTCTAAAGATTTTGTGTCCATTGAATTCGTATACATATTCAAATCCTGCTTCAACGAGTTTTTGGGCGTCCTGTATGGTTTTGGCGGTGGCTGAGTGGCATTCGTTGCTTTCAAAGTTTATGAGTTGCGTGTATAGCAAGGTGTTTTGTAGAAAATGAACAAAGGGAGAAGAATCACGTGCCATGTCTTTTGCCTCAATTTGTACCACCCAGTCCCCAGAATTTTATTACCTAGACCTGTATGACCAACCTCTATTGAGAGTCTATTTTCGATTATCTTAATTCTTTCCATGAATATAAGGTCAAGTTGTCTTGTAGTATAAGCCATAATTGCCGCAGAGAACACCAAAAAAACGGCGATTAGAATGATGAAAAAAGTAAATGAGCTTCCAATTTGTTGACTTTCGCGCAGAGCGAAGGTAGTATTCGGAATCTGAATTCCAAATAATACTGATTCATATGTTGTCTTCATAAGCGTTATAGCATTCTGTCTTGCCTCGTATGAAATATTAAGAAAGATAGAGGTGAAAAAGAAATGTTGTTGAAAAGGTTGCTCAGGAAAGGCGAGGCGTTTTCTGCAGTGATTGCTTCGTTGATTTTGATGTTGCTTGCAGTTGCTGCAGGCGTCGTTGTCTACGCGTATGTCATGGGATGGATAGGAGGGGCAACAGGACAGGAAGCAGGGCAATATGGCGAACTTTCTCTTGACACTGCCACAGCAAACTCGACTTCTGATGTTATCACTGCGTATGTAAGAAACATCGGAGGAATATCCACCACACCAGACCAAGCTTACGTCAATGATTACAACGTAACTAGCATAACTTCAAGTCTTGTAACTATTGACCCAAACGCAGTAGCTACCGTGACTATAAATGCCGCAACTCCTGGATTGACAAAGAACATCACCTACGAAGTAAAAATAATCTGCAGCGACGGCACAACTGTAACATTCAGTGTCAAAGCAAAAGACTAGAACACTCTCTACTCATATCTTAAACGCTTTAAGATCACTTGGAACGTGAAACTATGCAAATCTCGCGCTCTTTCTTAAGAAACAACAGAGGCATAAGCGAAATCATAGCTAGCCTCCTTTTACTTTTAATAGTCTCCGCGGCTGGAGCCGCACTATACGCATCCAGTCTGAGCGCCTTCTCCTCCTCAAGCAGCACCTTTCAACAACAGATAGACCAAAGAGAAGAACAAGCCCGAGAGCGATTTCAAATAACGGCTGTCTGGTGGAACACGGTAAACCAACTGAACTTAACGATACTGAATTATGGAAAGATAGACATAGCCGTTGACGCCGTGTACATCAACGGAACTCCAGCCTCAATTTCCAGCGGAAGAGGAGCCACAGTAGGAACTGGAGAACTAGTCTCAGTAAAACTTGCTTCTTCCGTTTTAATCCAAGACGGGCAAACCTACGAAATAGTAGCAGCAAGTGAACGAGGCAGCAAAAATGCAGCTTATTGGAAAGCTTAACCAAGACAAACGTGGGGTCAGCTCTATAATAGGGGCAACATTCTTAGTTTTCATTCTCCTATCTGGCTTTACATTTTACATTCTAACCGTGAACATCAACGAAGACTACACAGATGTTTTGCAGACCATAGACCAACTAGATTTGCAAAAGAAACAGGAAAACGTCGAGTTTGTAAGCGTCTCGACAACAAACGAAGACAAGCTAAACGTAACCGTAAAAAACGCTGGTTCACATCAGACTCATCTCATTTGGCTGGGAATTTTCGACGAAACTGTTACTCCCAACACCCAAGAATACCACAAAACGGATGTTTACATCAATCCAGCTGAAACACTATCTAACCTTCCCGAAGAAAACATTACAATTCTCGAAGGACAAGAACGAGTAATCCAACTAGTTACGGAGCTAGGGAACACATTCAACTCCAACTACCCACCACGCGAAGAGGCAACAATAACGATCACCGGAAAGAACTGCACCACAGCGCACAACCCGTCCCAATGGAATCTGCTCGGATCAACGGAACATGTTAGCGGCTCAATTTCTGATTTGGCAAATGACGATGCCAGTTATGTGTTTTTCCGAAGCTATCAAACCGCCTCATCAGACCAACCACTATACGCACATAGTGAAACAACAATAATAAGCGGTTCACCATATTACCTTCAAAAATTGACAAGTGCGGATGGCACTGCGACAAGCATGTCTGCTTCTATGGATACACTTGGAAGACAACTTTTTGGGAAATTCGTCTACCCATTGACAGGTGTAAATTCGATACCTGCAAGCACATGGACAACGTATTATAGGGCATGGGAAGACACTGCCCCCAGTATCACTTTTGACGGTGTTGGCTCCGGAAACAATGGTGGAGGTTCCACATCGATTTCGTGGAGCCACACAACTGGCTCTGGCTCGAACAGGATTATGATAGTTGGAGTTTCGATCAGAACAACAACAGTTTCTGTCTCAGCCATAACGTATGGAGCTCAAAGTTTAGCATTTATCAGAGCAGATACGCATGCAAGCGCGACCATTCGTAGTGAACTCTGGTATCTAATTGCACCCAATTCAGGAACTGCCACAGTGACCGTGACGCTGTCAGAATCTTCAAAAGCAACGGGTGGTTCATGCACTTACACCGGCGTTGCTCAAACGTCGCCTATAGATGCCAATAGCGGAGTAACTGGGACATCAAGCTCACCTTCTCAAAGTATAACTGTAGGCACCGCGAATAGCATGCTGTTAGGTCACGTTGCGATATCTGGTTCAAGAGATACAATCTCGTTAGAAGGTACTGGTCAAACACTGAGATGGGATCAAGAGACAACCCAAGGAAATCCCGATACTAGGAATAGAGGGCATGGAAGTGATAAAGGACCAGTGGGAGCAGGCAGCCAAACAATGTCTTGGACGTTATCGGCGAGTGCTGATTGGGCAGTATCTGTGGTGGCAATAAAGCCTGCACCCGCTGCCGTCGGTCACGCAGACATCGATATTTTGATTCGTCAATCAGATGGTACTATTAGGTCCACGATAGCGACCAATGTGGCTGTTTCAGGAGATTTGACGTCAACTCCGACAACGCTTTCTGGAACCTACGCATGGATTGCATACACCGTTGTGGATCAAACTGATTATCTTGAAATAGACTATTACGTTGATGTGACGACTGCCGCAGTAGGTATAAACGCTTATCTTAGAATAGATGACACCACTTTAGCCATTAGCGACCAAACAAGAATCACTAACATTCTGTTGCCAAGCGAATACACAGCAGAAGTTGAGTTTACAGGCTCATCGAACCTACTGAATTGGACGCAGCTTGTTTGGCAGATTGACAGTGCATGGGACGTAGGGCAAGTGACCGTAACGATTCAATTCTTCAACTTTACTTTAGGTGATTTCGCCTCCAGCGGAAACGGATACACTAGTTACATTTCAAGCGTAACTCCGAACATTGACGAGCTAAAGTCGCAGAGCATAGACCTAAACCCAAATGATTTCAAAAACTCAACCGGACAATGGCGAGTCAAAATTAAGGGAGTCAAGGCAACAAGTACGCAGTTTCTGTTTAAGGTTGACTGGGTAAACTTCGAAACCACATACTCAACCACAGGTAGCACTGTGCCTTACAACATTTGGCAATGGTACACAATAAGGGCGACCACAGCAGGTGGCGGTCCGATTCCTTACGGTTATGTTTCTATTTACGCCAACGGAACGAGTGTGGCCTTTCGAAATGCAACCGACAAAGCATCCATAGCAAATCCTGCATGGGTGCGCCTTGATGCCCGTGGAGAGCTCCAGCTGGAAATAAAATCGACTACTGGTTCACCTGAGACTTTCGTCCTCTATGCAGTTGTCGGAAGCGTCGTAGGCAAGAAGACAATAACGCAGGAGGTGCCTTGATGAGCAAGGTGAAAGGCAGCCATGAAAAAGCCGTGACAAAAGCAGAAACAAAGAAAACCCTTGAGCCTCAATCCGAGCAAATCAATGAAGGGGCACCTCTCACCTTCAAAGAGTTTTACCCAGTCAATCCGCCATTCGGATATGTTGGAATTCAGGTTTACGAGAAAACTGGGAAACTTCGATATCTGACTGTTGAGCCGACGATGGCGGATGAGGAGAAGCAGGCTCTTGCCAAGCTCAAGACGATATTGATGGAAGAGGCAGATGTTCCTCTGTCTGTTCTGAAAGATGCAGTTCTTGCGGAAGACTATTTGACAAATCAGATCAAGCGAGCCATAAGGGTCTTCCAACTTAAGGTTTCTGATGATGCCCACGGCAAGTTCGTTTACTATATCAAAAGGGATCTTCTTGGTTATGGCATTCTTGATATTCTCATGCGGGATATGAGCATAGAGGACATCAGCTGCAATGGGCCAGGGATTCCGATCTATGTTTGGCACCGCTATTATGAGTCGTTGCCAACCAATGTTGTGTATCCTTCTAAGGAAGAACTGGACACGTTTATTACGCGTCTGGCTTACAAGGCTGGGCATCAAATCTCAGTTTCCAGACCGATTCTCGAGGGAGCTCTTCCTGAGGGCTTCAGGATTCATCTCACGCTAGAAGAGGTTTCCAAGCGAGGAGACACCTTCACCATCAGAAAGATCAGGGCAAGTCCGTTTACAATTATTGATCTAATCAATTTCGGCACTGTTTCGCCTCATATGGCGGCTTACTTTTGGATTCTTCTTGAGAATTCGAGATCGATTATTCTTGCTGGTGCAACTGCGTCGGGCAAGACTGCTTTGCTGAATTCTATTGCCATGTTCATAAGGCCTGAGATGAAGGTTGTCACCATAGAAGAGGTTCGTGAGCTCTTTTTCCATGAGAATTGGATTCCGATGGTGACTCGTCCGTCGTTTCAATTGGGCGTTGAGGAAGTCACTTTGTTTGACTTGTTGAAGTCTTCTTTGCGGCAACGTCCGGACTACATTGTTGTAGGCGAGATTCGGG
>Ga0315551_10001780_pt1 | contig 16186 bp, 15 predicted proteins | sample SalMarSW160290MG_FD_203678 | JGI IMG/M metagenome (GOLD analysis project Ga0315551, IMG submission 203678) | Salt marsh sediment microbial communities from the Plum Island Ecosystem LTER, Massachusetts, United States - Salt Marsh Sediment SW1602-90 ... | reverse complement strand
CGAGGGAGTAAGAAGGTTAAGCAAAGTTATCAGGCAGCATCAAGCCCAGAGATAAAGAAAAAGGGATAGACAACTTTTTTTTCAAAAAAAAGCAGCCAGCCTTTTTTAAGGAGGTGGATGGATGAGCGAGGAACAAAAATATTCACCCGGTGTTCAGAGATACATTGAGCAAGCCAAAAAATTATTGGCCAAAAAACAGGAAGAGCTGGAGCGGGTGAAAAAGCTTAAATTCGATACCATAGCAGTCCATGGCTTCTACACAGTGGAGGAAGCCCTGAGCCAGAACCAGGGGGCTGTTATAGAGCCTCTCTACTTTTCAACAGCACAGGCCTACCGCGATTCTGATGAGCTGGAAGCCGCTTTAGCCTATCTCATTCCTACCTGGTGCTACACCCGCTTTGCCAATCCAACCACTTACTATCTGGAATGGCTTCTGGCTCTTCTTGAAGGGTACCAAACTGGCTGCGACACCTCCTGTGTGGTGACAGCTTCCGGGATGTCGGCCATCATGCTGGCTGTGGACGCTCTGCTGATCAAGCAAAAACAAGGCCCAGAAGAAATAAATTTTGTCTCATCCATCCAAATCTATGGAGGCACCTACCAGCATTTCTCAATCAGGAAGATGAAAGAACGGGGAATCGAGGTGCGATGGGTGCACCATCCAGAGGACGTTGAAGAATGGAAGGCAAAAATCGATGACAACACCCGCTTTCTCTTTATGGAAGCGCCGAGCAATCCTCAACAGGCTTTCTGCGATATGAAGGCCGTGGCAGATCTGGCCCACTCCTGGGATATTCCCTTCATCATCGATTCCACCTGTGCCACCCCTGCCCTGATGAGACCAATTGCCCATGGCGCAGATATAGTCATCCATTCCCTAACCAAATCCATGACTTCAGGGGGACTGGCCATCGGCGGGGCTTTGATCAGCCGCAACCCCATCATCACCAAAGTCAGGAATGACAATCCCCTTTTCAGAGAAAGATTCGCTGAATACATAAAGTTTCTTCCCTTCCGGGATAACGGGCCAGCAGCATCTCCGATGAATGCTCTTTTTACCTTGAACGACCTGCGCACCCTGCGTTCCAAAATGGATCTTCTGAGCCAGAACTCAGAGAAGGTTTCGGAATTCCTCAGCCAGCACCCTAGAGTTTACCAGGTCGACTATCTGGGACTTCCCAGCTTCCCTCTCCACGATCTGGCCAGAAAATACATGAAACTGGTGGATTCAGACGACGGGGAGGGAAAGGAGATAAACCGTTACGGCCACCTCTTGAGCTTCCGGGTGGACGGCCCTGCTCAAAACGCTCGCAAAGTCTTCGACAACTTCAAGATAATCATGAGAGCCGGGGACCTGGGCCGGATCAAGAGTATCGCCACCATCCCGGCCATCTCCACCCATCTCCAGCAAGGCGAAGAAGCCCGCCAAATAGCGGATGTCCCCCCTCAGATGATACGGCTCTGCGTGGGAGCGGAAGATCCGGACGATATCATCGAGGACCTCGACCAGGCCCTCCGCTCTTTCTAAGACCTAGAGGTTAAAGCAGACAACCTTGGGTTCGGTCATCTCAAGCAGGGCAAACTTGATCCCTTCTCTTCCCAGTCCGCTCCACTTCACTCCTCCAAAGGGCATCATATCGATGCGGTAATCTGTGGAGTCGTTGACCATCACCCCTCCCACATCAAGCTCTTTGATGGCTTTGAAGGCATGGGAGAGGGAACGGGTAAAAATCGCTCCATGCAGGCCATACTTGACGCTATTGGCCAATGAAATGGCCTCATCCAGGGAAGAGATCTTATACAGGTTGACTACAGGACCGAACACTTCTTCACAATTCAGCTTGGCCTGGTCGGGCATATTCTTAAAGACTGTGGGCTCGAAGAGTGTCCCTTTTCTCTTCCCCCCGCAGAGAAGTTCTGCTCCTTCCTCCAAGGCCTCCTTGACCCATCTCTCTACTCGCTCTGCTTCTGATTCTGTGATCATGGGGCCCATGTCTGTCGCTTCATCCAGCTGATAACCGATTTTCATCTTCTTTGTCCGCTCCACGAACGCTCTTTCAAACCAATCATAGATGTTTTCGTGAATATAGATGCGCTGCACTCCGATACAATTCTGTCCCACCGCCCAGAACGCTCCTGAAACACAGAGCTCCACAGCCTGCTCGAGGTCTGCATCATCCATGACGATGACAGGGGAGTTCGACCCCAGTTCCATTCCTATTTTCTTTAACCCGGCTTTCTTAACGATCTCCTCCCCTGCTTGGGTGCCTCCGGTGAAGGAAATCATACGGGGCCTTGGATCCATGACCAAGGCATCGCCGATTTTGGAGCCGTAACCGGTGACGATGTTCAATACTTTCCAGGGAAGGCCGGCTTCGATCATGGCTTCTCCCAACTTTAGTGCGGAAAGAGGGGTGACGGTGGCCGGTTTGAGAACTACGGAGTTTCCTCCTGCAATGGCCGGCCCTACCTTATGAGCCACCAGGTTCAAAGGATCATTAAAGGGAGTGATGGCCAGGATAATCCCGATGGGAAATCGACAGTAGTAGCCCACTCTGTTTTCAGATCCCTCTCGGCTCGAAAAGGGTACGGTCTCTCCCACCACACGCCTTGCCTCCTCGGCAGAGATGGTGATGGTATCGATACAGCGGCTTGCCTCTTTTCTGGCCTCCTTGATGGTTTTGCTTCCTTCAGTGGCGATGGTCCTGGCGAATTCTTCGGAGCGATTTTTGAGTATTTCTGCTGTCCTGTAGAGGATGGAAATACGCTGGTGGACGGGCAGATGGCGATTGACTCTGTATCCTTCCTCAGCCGCCTGATAAGCTGCTTCCACATCACTCTTATCTGCGGAGGGAACGGTGTCGATGAGTTCGTTATTGTAGGGATTACGGACGTCGATTTTCTCATCCTTGTCCACCCAATTTTCTCCGATAAGCATTCTCATTGGACCTCCTCCATACAAAAAAATTCTATTCCTTTAAACGCACTGATCCTCCAGCTTATCATAACACCTGACTCTCTTGCTATTTTTAAAGCTTCAAAAACATCTCCATCCCCTCTCCGTGGGCAGGTCGATGATAGATGTATTTGGCCACCCCGATGACCTTATCGGCATATCCCCTCTTTTTCAATCCTTCGAGTAGCCACTCAAAAAGATCGACCGGCGGCAAATCCACAGCTTAGATTCTTAATAAAATCTCGCCTTGAAATTCCCATGAGACCTCCTTTCCTCACTAATAAAACACAATCTAGGATAAGTCAATGATATCTGGTAAACATTTCGGCGGTAGCTAATGATGAGGGATATAATCAGTCATAGCGGCGGTTGCGGTCCATCCGAAGCCCATGGTGGGGGGTGGGTGGGTCTTTGGCAAGGATGGATTGCAATCGCCGCCTCAATACTTGACTGGATGAAGCATCTTCACTCATCACGGTTTTATAAATGCTTACATAGGAGCTAAGCCCGTTGAATTTTCAAGGATATTATTCTAGAATTGTATTATATGGATAAGATCAGAATTCTGGGAAATCACAACCTTCGGCTTAAAGGAAGAGTCAAAATCAGCGGAGCTAAGAATGCCGTGCTTCCAGCCATCACTGCCTCTCTCCTGACGCGGGAAAAGATAAAGCTGAAGAACACACCCAGAGTGAAGGATGTTTTCACCATCCTGACCTTGATGAAAGAGCTGGGAGCAGATTACAGCATCAAAAGAAATTCTCTCTCCATCCAAACCAAAAAGATCCGCTCAGAAGAAGCCTCCTATGAACTGGTCCGGGCGATGAGAGCCTCCATCCTTGTCCTCGGTCCCTTGATTGCCAGACGGGGAAGAGCCGTTGTTGCCTTACCTGGAGGCTGCGCCATCGGTTCTCGTCCCATAGACCTTCATATCCACGGTCTGGAAAAACTGGGCGCTTCCATCAGTCTACAGCACGGCTATATCCAGGCTGAAGCAAAAAGGCTTCAGGGCTCAGAGATCGAATTTGAGAAGAAAACTGTGGGAGGAACAGAAAACCTGATCATGGCCGCTTCCCTGGCGCGAGGAGAGACTATCCTTAAGAACTGTTCCATCGAACCCGAAGTAACCAATCTCTGCGATCTTCTGCTGAAAATGGGAGCTAAAATCGATGGAGTTGGCGAAGAGACCATCCGGATTAAGGGAGTGGAGGATCTGGGAGGTGCCGTCCATGAAATCATCCCTGATCGCATCGAAGCCGGCACTTTCCTGGTGGCCGGTGCTCTGACCCGAGGAGACCTCACCCTCACCCAGGTCCGCCCCGACCATCTCGACACCATCATCGAAAAGCTGAGATACTCAGGAGCAGTGATAGAAAAATTAAACCACAATTCCCTAAGAATCAAAGGAAGTCCCCGGATCAGGCCGCAGGATGTGACTACCTCTCCATATCCAGGCTTTCCCACCGATATGCAAGCCCAATTCATCATGTTGATGACTCAGGCGGAAGGCACATCCATCATAACAGAGACCATCTTTGACCGGCGATTCAGCCATATAAACGAGCTTCTGCGTTTAGGAGCCTATATCGAAGTCTTTGGCGATAAAGCCATGGTCAAGGGAAAAACTCCCCTTTCCGGGGCAGAGATCATAGCCACAGACCTAAGGGCTTCAGCTTCCCTTGTGCTGGCTGGATTGATCGCCAGCGGAGAAACCATCATCAACGAAGTTGAACACCTGGACAGGGGCTATGAGAGAATCGAGGAGAAGCTGAAATCAATAGGCGCCCAGATAGAGAGGATAAAAGACAAGGAGACACCATAAAAATGGACGAGTGCATTTTTTGCAAAATCGTCAATAAAGAGATTCCCTCAAAGATTGTATATGAAGATAAGGACATTCTTGCCTTTAACGACATCAACCCTCAAGCACCCACCCATATCCTGCTCATCCCCAGAAAACACTTTGCCTCCTTAAACGCAATTCCAGAAGAAAAGAAGGAAATCCTCAGCTCTCTTCTTCTAAAGGCTCGTCAGATTGCAGAGGAAAAGGGAATTGCCCAAAGCGGCTACAGGATCGTACTCAACACCGAAAGGAACTCTGGCCAGGAAGTCTTTCACATCCACTTACATTTACTGGGGGGAAGAAAGATGAGTTGGCCTCCCGGATAGCCTGGGAAAAGGAATGATTTATCCGGGAAAAAAAATTACCACAGGAGGTAAAAAATGGAAATCACCTGGTTAGGACATTCAGCAATTAAAATCAAGGGCTCAAAGACAGTATATATCGATCCCTTCTTAACTGATAACCCTGCTGCCTCTATCACTCCCGAAGAAATCACAGAAGCAGATGTAGTGGTGGTCACCCATTATCATGGCGATCATCTCGGAGATGCCTTCGCCATCTGTAAAAAAACAGCGGCCACCCTGGTCTCCATCCATGAACTGGCTGTGGAGGCTGAAGCAGAGGGCATAAAAACAGAGGGAATGAATATCGGAGGCACAGTGGAAGCCAAGGGAGTCACTATCCATATGGTCACCGCTCTCCATTCAGCCGAGAAAGGGGATCCATCAGGCGTGGTTATTGAATTGGATGGAAAGACCCTCTATCACGCCGGAGATACAGGCCTCACCTATGATATGAAGCTTATCGCCGAATTCTTCAAGCCCGACTTGAGCTTTATTCCCATAGGAGATCGCTACACCATGGGTGTGCCTTCTGCTGCGAAAGCCGTGGAATTTATCCAAACCAAAAAAGTGATCCCCATCCATTACGGAACCTTCCCCATAATCGAAGCCAACCCTGAGGAGTTTAAGCAGAGAGTCGGAAACATGGCAGAGGTTATCATCCTCAAGCCAGGAGAATCCTATACCTTGTGATGCCAAAACGCCTATGATTGAGGGACCACCCCACAGTGGCATATCTTATCGATGGTAACAACTTAATCGGTTATCTCTGGCCCTCACATCTCAGAGATCCAAAAAGCAAGTACATCTTGATCTCACAACTGTTGATTTTCAAGCGCCTGAAAAAGACAAAAATCTATTTGGTCTTCGATGGCCCCCCTCTTCCAGATATGGAAATCGATAAGCTCCAGAAAAAATCGCTGACTGTCATTTTCCCAGCTTTAGAGGAAAATGCAGACCTGGTGATAAAGCGAATCATCGAGAAACAGACATATTTGAGGAGATTCTTCGTGGTCAGCTCTGACCGTGAGATCCGCCGTTTTACCAAGGCCAAGGGAGCAAAATCTCTGAACTCGAGAGAATTTCGTCGCCTGTTAAAAACTTCGCTCAAGGAATACAGGAAATCCCTGGAGATGGAAAAAGAAGAGATCATCCTTTCTCCTCTCGAAGTAGACCATTGGAGCGAAATTTTTGAGAGGAGGAAATGATGGATATCGCCATCATCGGTGCCGGCAGATTGGGCACTTCCCTGGGACATGCACTCAGGAAAAAAGGATACACGATAAAAGCCATATCCTGCAAAAGCATCCCTTCTGCAAAAGAGAGCCAAAAAATCATCGGAGAGGGAAGAGCGCTCACCGACAACAGGGAAGCGGCAAGTAAAGGAGAGATTGTTTTCATCTGTGTTCCGGACGAAGAGATCGAGAAGGTTGCCAGAGAGCTTTCACACTCAGATTTCAATTGGTCAGAGAGACACGTTTTTCACTGCAGCGGCCTGCTTCCTTCTCGAATTCTCTCTCCTTTGAGGAAGAAAGGGGCCTGGACCGCCTCCTTTCATCCTGTCCAGTCTTTTCCTTCCAAGAGAACCGAGGAAAGCCAGTTTAAGGGTATCTATTTTGGCCTGGAAGGATGTGCAGAATCCTTGTCTTCAGGCAAGGAAATTGTGCGTCATCTTGGTGGGAAAGCCTTCATCCTCGAGGCCTCCGACAAGCCGCTCTATCATGCTGCCTGCAGCATCGCTTCCAATTCTTTTGTAGTCCTACTGGAGATAGCCACCTCTCTTCTCCATCAAATGGGATTTAAAAAAGAATCCTTCCAGATTCTCTTCCCGCTGGTGAAAGGGACTTTACATAATGTAAAAAAATTTAACATCGAGCCATCTTTGACCGGGCCTCTGGTTAGAGGAGACCGCCGTTCGATAGAAAAACATATCCAAGCCTTGCGCTGTTTCCCGCTCTATCAAGAGATCTACATCACTCTCGCTAAGCAAACCTTGGAAATCGCCAGAAAAGAGGGAAAGCTTTCTTCTCAAAAAATCAAGGCATTGATGAACTTGCTGGAAGATAAATGACCTCTTCCTCAAGCTCGATGTTGAATTTTTCTTTCACCCGGCCTTTCAATTCCCGGGCTAAGGCCCGAATATCTTTGGAAGAGGCGTTCTCCTGGTTGACGATAAAATTGGAATGTAAGCTGGAGACGGCTGCCCCACCGACTTTAAGCGCCTTGGCTCCAACCTGGTCCAGGAGATAGGCAGCTGCCACTTTCTTCCCATCGGGAAAAACAGGATTCTTGAAATAACTTCCGGCATAGGCTGTATTCTGGGGCGGATGCTTCTTTTCTCTGCTCTTGAGATTTTCCTCAATGGTCTCTTTTATCCTCTCTTTCTCACCTGGTTGAAGGATAAAGACAGCCTTCAACAGAAGAAGATGTTTTCTCTTGAGAAAACTGTCCCGGTAATCAAAGGCAAAATAATCCTTGCTGACCCTTATCTTTTTGCCTTCTTCATCGAGGAGAAAGGCCTCTTTCAAAAGATCTCCCACGCTCTTTCCGAGCGCTCCAGCATTACTGAAGACAGCCCCTCCCACGGTTCCTGGAATCCCAGCTAAAATTTCGAACCCGGTTAAGCCTCTCTTCAGACAAAAATCAATCAGCTCATTCAAGGGTGTTCCTGACAAGGTCTCTACCTCTCCTTTCTCCTTTTTCAGGCTTATACCTTTGGCTGTGTTTTTGATGATGATACCGCGGAATCCTTCATCATCAAACAAAAGGTTGCAGCCTGCTCCTATGACATAATAGGGAACAAAGGATTTGCGGCAGATCTGTACAGTTCTCACCAGTTCCTCGAGTTTTTCGGCTTCGAAAAAGTAATCGGCTCGACCACCTATCTTGAAATGAGAATATTCGCTCAAAGGAACAGATCTTCGGAGGGGCCTTCCAAAAGCCCTCATGAAAAGGGAGGAGAAATCTTTCTCCGGAGCCATGGACTCATTCTATACAATGTCATCTAAAAAGTCCAAACAGGTAAGAGTTGAACTGGATGATATATCTTCACTCATCATGGAAATGAAGATGCTTCCTTTTGAAGTCAAGGTTTAAGTTTGGCACATATTTTGCTGTCATTTATTTGGTAGTAATATTTCAGATATTGACTTTTAGTTCGTGCCGGGCTATTATGCATAAAATTCTGTTGAGAGGTCATAAGATGAAAGGAAGAGTACTGACCATAGTCGTCCTCATCCTCTTTATCCTACCTTTTTCCCTTCTCGGCCAAAACACGGCTGATGAACTGTACATCAAGGCTGTCACCACACCTGATGTTGCTCAGAAAATCAAGCTTCTCAAAGACTATATCAACTCATACGGAGGTAAGGGGACAAAATACGAAAATCATGTTTATGCCCAACTCTGTCTCACTCCTTATCAGGGTAAAACACCAAAGGAAACCATAAGCTACGGAGAAAAGGCATTGGCACTCGGTGGCCTGGATGATTTTACCATGTGTCAGATCTACGCCATACTTTCAGGAATATACAGCAACCTCGGCCAAAATCTAGATAAAGCCCAAGACTATGCCCTCCAGGTTGTCCAAATCAGTAAAGCGAACAAGAATAAAGAATCTACCCCTGAGACTCCAGAACAATGGAATCAGTTTATAGGAGCTGGGTATTATGCTCATGCCCAAGCCTTGGAGAAGGCCAAAGACCTTAAAGGCGCGGTCGATTCATACATAAATTCTTTCAAAATCTTAAAAAATAAGCAGATCGCCAATGATCTAACGAAGGTAGGGAAATCCCTTTATGATTTCAAGTTTTACAATGAAGCAGAGAAGGCTTTTCGAGTGGCCTGTGATACTTTAAAAGATTTTGCCAGCTGCCTCTTCTATGCCAAGACTCTCTACCGAAACGGGAAAAAAGAGGAAGCGCTCACTTATTTCAAACAAGCCTATGCCCAACAAAAAAGCGGGGAAATTGCCTACAACATCGGAATCATCCTGGCCGGAAAGGCAGAAAAAGATCCCTCTTTCCAACCAGAGGCCTTAAAATACTTGCTGGATGCCAGCTTCCTCTCACCCAAAAATTCTGAAAAAGCCATGTCCCTGGCCGAAAGGCTCTTCTTCACAGGAAACAACAAACTCCGCTACAACGAGAAAGTCAAGGAACTTCAGGAAAAAACCGAGGCACTGGATGCTCTCACCGAGGAATTCAACAAGAAATTCGGAGAGAAAGTTGAGGAGGACCTCAACGACCAGGAAAAAAAAGAAATGAAAGAAATCCTGGCAAAAATCAAGAATGAAGAAGCAGCCATCAAGAAACTTGAGGCCGAACAAAAGGAGGCTTTGGCAGAATTTCAAAAACTCATCGATCAAGCCAAGAAAAGACTAGGCATCAGCTAAATAGCACTCCCTAATCCTCTTTCTCCCTAATTCCGCCCGATTGCACTTTTCCCTGACCTAATATATTATCTATAGGCAGGATGAGGGGAAAAGAACATTCCTTGACATCCTTGTGAGAGGAAGCGAAGCCATGAAGTCTCTTTCTTTGCAAGAAGCAGGAAAAAAAATTAAGAAACTGAGGGAAGAGATAAAATATCACGAAAAAAAATACTATGTGGACAATGATCCTCAGATTTCCGACTATGAGTTCGACCTTCTGGTCAAAGAGCTTGAAAAGCTGGAGTCTCAATTTCCCGAGCTCATCACCCCTGAATCTCCCACTCAAAGAGTTGGAGAACAGCCTATCGAAGGATTCGCCTCTATCGCCCACCGCACTCCCATGCTTAGCTTGGACAATTGTTACAGTGTTGAGGAATTAAGAGAATTCGAAGAAAGAATAAAAAGGCTCCTTCCCTCCCAGAAAATAGAATATGTGGCAGAATTAAAGATAGACGGCCTGGGCATTTCTGTTGTATACCGGGATAGAAAATACTCCCAGGCCGTCACGCGCGGTGATGGTTTTCGAGGAGATGATGTCACCCCCAACGTGAAGACCATAAGGAGTCTTCCCCTGGAAATCGACAATCCCCGGGAAGTCGAAGTCAGAGGAGAAATTTATTTACCCTTTGCCTCCTTCAATAAAATCAACAAGGAAAGAGAAGAGCAAAGGGAGCCTCTCTTCGCCAACCCCCGCAATGCTGCGGCAGGATCTCTCCGTCTCCTCGATCCTAAACAGGTGGCTTCCCGGAGGCTGGACGCATTCATTTACGCTATCTTTATTGACGACAAAGAGCAAGAAAGCCAATGGGACAATCTCCGGATGTTGAGGCGATTGGGATTCAAAACCAATTCCTTTTCCTATTTCTTTTCTTCCCTGGATAAAGTCATCTCCTTCTGGGAAGAATGGACCGAGAAAAGAGACAGTCTTGATTATGACGTGGATGGAGTGGTCATCAAAGTCAACTCCACCAAACAGAGAAACATCCTCGGCAGCACGGCCAAGTTTCCCCGCTGGGCCATCTCCTTTAAGTTTCCAGCCCGTCAAGCAACCACAAGGATCGAAGATATCGTCGTCCAGGTGGGTCGCACTGGAGCCTTGACTCCAGTAGCCATCCTTGAGCCTGTTAAGCTTTCCGGAACCACTATCAGCCGCTCTACACTCCACAATGAAGAGGAGATTAAAAGAAAAGACATAAGAGTAGGAGATTACGTCCTCATCGAAAGAAGTGGAGACGTCATCCCCAAAGTGGTTTCAGTGATGAAAGAAAGGCGGACCGGAAAAGAACGCAGATTCTCTTTTCCCACCCACTGCCCGGTCTGTGGTTCTGCAACCTTCCGGCCTGAAGGAGAGGCCATTTCACGCTGCACCAATCCATCGTGTCCGGCTAAACTGAGAGAGTCTCTCCTCCATTTTGCCTCACGAAGAGCCATGAATATCGAGGGGCTGGGCGACTCGTTGGTAGATCAGCTCTTAGCAAAGAATATGATCAAAAACATACCAGACCTCTACTCTCTGAAATACGAAGACCTGGTCAACCTGGAAAGAATGGGGCCAAAAAGCTCTCAGAACCTTTTGGATGAGATAGAAAAATCCAAGCAAAGAAATGTGGACCGCTTGATCTTTGCACTAGGCATCAGGCACGTGGGAGAGCGGACAGCTCAGACCTTGGCCAGCCATTTTAAAGGTCTGGATAACCTCGCTCGTGCCGCCTATGAGGACCTTATCCAGGTTGAGGATGTGGGACCAAAGGTAGCGGAGAGCATCGTCTTCTTCTTTAAACAACCAGAAAATACGGACCTTATGAATAAACTCAAAGAAGCCGACCTTAATTTCACATTAAAAGAAGAAAAAGGAGCCGAGAAACCGCTTGCTGGCCTTACTTTTGTGCTCACCGGCAAATTTACTACTCTCACCAGAGAGGAAGCGGCAGAGACGATTGAAAAAAAGGGCGGAAAGGTTTCCTCCTCAGTAAGCAGTAAAACGAATTACGTGGTGGCCGGCGAGTCTCCAGGCTCCAAACTAAACCGTGCCCAAAGCCTGAACATTCCTGCTATCGATGAGAAAGAATTTCTAAAGCTTATTAAGGAGGAATAAAGGAAGGACAACAGGCAATTTTTTCGTTACAGAAAAAAGAGCGAGTCCCCTACTTTTTCTTTTTGCCAAAAATATCCATTGACAGGATACCCCTAAGCCCCGTCTTCTTTTTTTCTTTTTTTGGGGGACTTGATTCCTTGCAGGCAATGGGGTGATCGGGGTCGAGGCTGAGGGCTCTTTCAAAGCGCTTTTTTGCCTTCACCGTAAGCCCAGACTTCTTGTAGAGAAGTCCTAATCCCACATGCGCCTCTGGATTCCATGGATCTAATTTTATGGCGCGCATAAAATGTTCCTCGGCCCTTTTATGATAAGCTGGAATCTTGGACTCGGTGAGGGCAAGGAGCAAAAAATAGCTTCCCTTTTCCTTTATCAGTCTTGTTGCCTCTTCTAAAAGAACCATAGCATCCTCATACATCCCTCTGTCGTAGAGAGTCTTTCCCTGACGAAACTTAATCTCGGCATCCTTGACAGCATCTTTTTTTCTCTCTGGAGAAACGGATTCCATTTTGGAGTCATAAACGCGCCTTTCCCCATCCTCGCTGAGAGTGCGGTAGGCTTTGGTGATCGAGGCAAATACTTCATCTATTTTCTGTTTCATATCTTGGGAGAACGCCTGGTCGAAAAGGTCTGGATGGTAGGTACGAGCCAACTTAAAATAGGATTTTTTTATTTCCTCTTTGGAAGAAGAAGGTGGAACATTCAAAATCTGATAATAGTTCATCCGAGAAAGGCTCTCATTCAGTTTTATGACTTCTTCAATCCTTCTCCTGATATCCTCGTCTGCTTCACCCTTTTTCTTCTCTTCTACCGTGAGTTCCTTCTCTTCTTCAAGGTCGATCAAATCCAAGCAGTAAAAAAGGAAGAGGCTCTTCCAGAAGACTTCTGGACTCATCTTGGATTCATCCAGAAGCTTTTCGCTCACAGATGTGCCATCAACATGCTTCAAAACATCTCTCTCATCCTCTGTCAGGCGGTAGAAAAACTCCTTGTTCTTGGGAAAGGGGACTCTCGCAACCAGAATGTCCTCCAGGGAAGGATGAAATTTCATCCTCCTTATCCCGTCCTCAATCAAAGCGGCAACATCGATCTTCACATCCTGGGCTTTATCCAAAAACTCATCTATTTCTTGAAAACTCAACTCTCCCTCAAAGAAAGGAAATATGTTCAAAGTGATTTCTCTCATCTGATAGACGAGGCCATCGTTCAGATCCTTCCTGGATATAAGCCCTTTTTTTATCAATGATTCCCCCAAGCTCTCTCCGGGCTTGATGTATTCATCAATCCTCTTAAAATCTTCTTTGGAAATTTTTCCTAACCTGAACAGAATTTCGCCCAACAGTTCTTGTTTCTGATTGGTCTTGGCGTGGATGAGAGTTCCATCCTGGAAGAAAAAGTATTTTTGGATATCCTGATGGCGAAAGACAAGACGACCGCTTTTTTTGTTAAAATGAATATCCTTTAAATAACAAGCAACATGTTCCATCTCAGTTCAGACGATACTCCTCTGCTTCTTTGGCATGGAAATCAAGGGGCACGTTACCGATTTCAGAAGACCGGTACATGTCCCCGATTTCCTCATCTTTTTTACCCAAGAACCATATCATACCATTAATTTCCTGTATATATTATATAAATATAAAGGAAAATTTTTTCAATCCCTGATTATAGTATCTCTATTCCATGATGATTGATGATTCTTCATCCAGTTAGGTAATGAGGTGGCGGTTGCGGTCCACCCGAAGGTTATGAAGCAGGGTGGGAGGGTCTTTGACGAGGGTGGAGGGGAACTGGCGCTTTTATTCAAGATTGTCCCAATTAGGCATCGGTTCTTATCCATCCGAAGCCCATAGTGGAGGGTGGGAAGGTCTTGGCAAGGATGGATAAAAACCGATGCTTTTATTAGCTATCACGGAAATGGAAATACTTCCCTCCCTGTTTTTATTATAGCCTTCCAGAGCGGAATTGCAAACGAGGATAAATTGTGTTAATTTTTGCATCATGAAAGTGGGATTGGCTCAGATTACTCCTGTTCTGGGGAATGTCCACAAAAATTTTGACCTTCATCTCCATACCATCGAAAAGGCAAAAAAGAAGAAGATCGATCTTTTGATCTTCCCCGAGCTTAGTTTGACAGGATACACCCTCAAGGATCTTGTGGAAGAGGTAGCCGTACGTCCCGAGAAGGATCCTGTCTTTTCAAAACTCAAGACCTTGAGCCGCGATCTTTCTCTCGTTGTCGGTTTTGTGGAGGAGAAGGAGAAAGGACTTTTCTACAATTCAGCGGCTTTCCTCTCTGGCGGGAAGATCCTGCATATCCACCGCAAAGTGTTTCTTCCCACCTACGGGATGTTCGAAGAGATGAAATTTTTTGCTCTGGGAAGAAACTTTAAAACCTTTTCTACTCCTTTTGGCAAAATGGGAATGCTGATCTGCTATGATTTTCTTCACTATGGGACAAGCTACCTCCTCTTTGCTGGCGGGTCTGAAATCATCACCGTTATCAGCGCAGCACCAGGCCGCGGCCTCTCAGAAAAAGAAAAATATGAGTCCAACCGGATGTGGGAGCTGATGGGAGAGACTATCTCTCGTTTTTCCTCAGCCTTTCTTTTTTACTGCAACCGGGTGGGGTTTGAGGACGGGAAACATTTTGCCGGCGGTTCGTTCATCTTCAACCCCGTGGGTCAACTTCTTGCCCAGGCCTCCTATCTGGATGAAGACTTGCTGATCCAGAAGATCAGCCTGGATGATATCCGGGAAGCCCGCAAAAAATGGCCTTACAAAAGAGACGAAAAACCCGAAATCATTCTTCATTCACTCCAAAGGATCGTCCAAGATTATGAAGATTAACCCAGCTTTTGTGGAAAAAGTCCTTACGTCCTTTATCAAGGAGGAACTGGCCAAGTTTCATTTCAAAAAGGGTATCCTGGGCCTTTCAGGGGGCCTGGATTCTTCTGTCTGTGCCTTCCTGGCTGCCAGGGCCCTCAAACCGGATAATGTGATCGCTCTCATCCTTCCCTACGGAAAAGCTTACCAAGATGATGTCCAGGACGCTCAAGAGATAGCGAAGCTACTGGGCATCCACTCAGAAACCATCGATATCTCTCCCATGGTGGATGCCTACTTTTCGAGATACCCCACACCCGACAGGATTATCAAGGGAAACAAGATGGCTAGAGAACGAATGTCCATCCTCTATGACTTCTCTGCCCGGGAGAAAGCGATCATTCTGGGCACAAGCAACAAAACAGAGCTTCTCCTTGGATACGGCACTATTCATGGCGATATGGCTTGCGGCATCAATCCTCTGGGCGATCTATACAAAACTCAAATCAGGCAATTGGCCGTCCATCTGGGTGTTCCCGAGAAAATACGAAAAAAAACCCCCTCAGCCGGTCTATGGACTGGCCAAAGCGATGAAGGGGAGCTTGGCTTTCCTTATGGGACCATGGATGAGATTCTATTCCAGCTTGTTGACCTGAGGAAATCAAAAAAAGACGTTATCGCCGCCGGCTTCAAAAAAGAAGATGTGAAAAGGATCATCCATCTGATCAAAAATTCTGAATTCAAAAGAAAGCTTCCTCCCATAGCAAAAATATCCTCCCGGACGGTTGGCCATGACTTTCTCTTTCCCTACGACTGGGACAAATAGACTCCATGGCCAACCCGGAGGAACCCCAAGAGCATGAAAACAAGGGAAAGCTCTATATCGTGGCCACCCCTATCGGCAATCTCGAAGACCTGACCCTGAGAGCCTTGAGGATTCTGGATGAAGTCGACTGGATCGCCTGTGAAGATACCCGCCAGACAAGGAAATTGCTGAACAGGTATCAACTCAAAAAGAATCTGATAAGCTACTATCAACCCAAAGAAAGACAAAAAATCCCTAAAATTATCAAGCTGCTCAAAGAAGGGCACGACGTAGCCCTTGTCTCTGATGCCGGCACTCCCGGTCTCTCTGATCCTGGTTTTCCTCTGATAAAAGAAGCCTTAGATGAGGGAATCAACATCGTCCCCATCCCAGGAGCCTCTGCCTTGACTGCAGCCCTTTCTGCCTCCGGACTTTCGACCCATAGATTTCTCTTTATCGGATTTCCGCCTCCCAAAAAAGAAGCTACTCGAAAATTGCTCTCCTCTCTGAAGGGAGAAGAGGGAACTCTGGTCTTTTATCTTCCCTTAAGGAGGCTTCTCTTCTTTTTAAACCTGATCGCAGAAGTGATGGGCCCAAGACAGGTGGTTATAGCCCGAGAGATGACCAAGATGCATGAAGAATTCTTAAGAGGAACTCCTGCAGAACTATTCATGAACCTGGAGAAACGGAAATTAAAGGGTGAATCCACCATACTTGTCCAGGGCTCCAAGAAAAAGGATTTGCTCTCATTCAAGACAAATCAATCTATTTTATGAAAAATTTAAAAAAATATTAAAAATACTTGACAAATTAAGACTAAGATATTATATTATGAATTGACTAAGATTTAAGGAGGTATCAAAATGGCGATCATCAGATGGGATCCGTTCA
>Ga0315551_10001779_pt1 | contig 16191 bp, 13 predicted proteins | sample SalMarSW160290MG_FD_203678 | JGI IMG/M metagenome (GOLD analysis project Ga0315551, IMG submission 203678) | Salt marsh sediment microbial communities from the Plum Island Ecosystem LTER, Massachusetts, United States - Salt Marsh Sediment SW1602-90 ... | reverse complement strand
GATTCAATAGGAACTAAGCTCACCATTGGTGGAGTGGCTAAAGGGATAGGTATGATTCACCCCACCATGGCTACCATGCTTTGTTTTATCGCCACCGATGCTATGGTGAATGCTTATTTCCTGCGAGTAGCATTACAAAAGGCGGTGGACTGCTCTTTCAACATGGTAAGTATTGATGGCGATACCAGCCCTAACGATTGTGCATTCCTATTGGCCAATGGCTTAGCGGGTAACGAACCTATTGACTTCGATAATGGCGGCGATTTCCAGGAAGCCTTAAATGCAGCTTGCACTCATCTGGTTAAGTCTATGGCTCGAGATGGAGAGGGAGCCACAAAACTTATTGAAGTCGTAGTAGAAAGGGCAGAAGACCAGGCTGGGGCCCGCCAGGCAGCTCGAACCGTCGCTGGTTCACCGCTGGTGAAAGCAGCCATCCATGGCAACGACCCTAACTGGGGGCGTGTCGTTGCTGCCCTTGGGCGAAGCGGGGCAAGGGTGAGAGAAGAGAGATTGGATGTCTATTTGAACGACGTTTGTGTCATGAAGCAGGGTTGCCCCACCCCTTTTAACAAAGAAGAGATGAAATCAGCTTTGAGCAACAGCGATAATGTGATTATAAGGCTATGCCTGCATTTAGGAGACAGCCAGGCCACCGCCTGGGGCTGCGACCTCTCCGAGGAATATGTTAGGATTAATAGCAGGTATACCACATAATGCAAAAGAAAATCACCGTAGTCAAGATTGGCGGCAGTACCCTGGGCAACCACGATACTACCTTGGAGGACCTGGTGGAGCTTCAGAAACAGAGTGAGTCCCTGGTGGTGGTTCATGGTGGCGCCAAGGTGACTTCAGAGTGGCTCGCCCGCCTTGGCATTCCCACCAGCTTTGTAAACGGTTTGAGGGTCACCGATGGCGAGACCTTGAAGGTAGTGGCTGCGGCGTTGGGTGGGCTGGTCAATAAGGAACTGGTAGTGGCTATCCAGGCTCTGGGGGGAAAGGCGGTAAGCTTAAGTGGCTGCGATGGCAACTTGCTCTGGGCAAGTATCAAGAGCCCCGAACTGGGCTACGCCGGTGAAATTGTCGCTGTTGACCCTTCTCCGTTGAAGCTATTGCTAAATGCTGGCTATATGCCAGTGGTCTCACCCGTAAGTTTTGGCTCAGTTGAGGGCCGGACGATGCTACTCAATGTTAACGGTGATACCGCTGCCGGGGAAATTGCCGCGGCACTAGCAGCAGAAAAACTCGTATTCCTGACCGACGTTGATGGTATTCACGATGGGTCGGGGAAGGCAATCCCCAAACTCAACTCAGCCGAGGCCAAGAATATGCTCGCCTCCGGCGTAGCTTCAGGGGGCATGGTCCCTAAAATAGAAGCCAGCCTCAGGGCCCTGACTACCACGCAGGTCGTGCGCATCATAGATGGTAAATTTTCCCACGCCTTGCTCCATGAAATTACCGGAAAGGCCCAGCAATCTGAATCAAGAGGTACAACAATTGTCTCGGAATAACTGGCAGGAACTGGAGCAGAAGCTATTCCTGAGAACGGGGAACAGAGTTCCCGTAACCCTGGTTCGCGGTCAGGGAGCTTTAGCCTGGGACGACCAGGGCCGGAAATATCTCGACTTCGTTGGCGGCTGGGCGGTAAACAGCCTGGGGCATTGCCCTTCGGTGGTCGTCAAAGCTCTTGAAAAGCAAGCCAAGACCCTGATCCAGGCGTCCAACCAGTTTTACACCATCCCACAGATAGAGCTGGCACAGCTTCTAATCGGGCATAGCTGTCTTGATAGAATTTTCTTTTGCAACAGCGGCGCTGAAGCTAACGAAGGGGCAATGAAACTGGCCCGCCGGTATGGAAAGCTTCGACTTAACGGCGCCTACGAGGTCATTACCACTTATAGTTCTTTTCACGGGCGAACTCTAGCTATGACCGCCGCCACAGGACAAAGTAAATTCCAGGAGCCCTACATTCCTTTGCCTGAGGGCTTTGTCAACGTGGAGTATAACAATTTCGAGGCAGTCAAGCGGGCAACCAGCGAAAAAACCTGCGCTGTAGTGCTGGAACCAGTCCAGGGAGAAGGAGGGGTTAACATCCCCGACGATGATTATCTAAAAAAAGTGCAAAGCTGCTGTCGGGAAAAGGGAATCCTTTTTATTCTGGATGAAGTCCAGACGGGCATTGGTCGGACCGGGACACTCTTCGCCTATGAGCAGTACGGGGTCGAGCCAGACATAATGACTCTGGCTAAGGGACTGGGCAGTGGCGTGCCCATTGGCGCTATCTTGGCCAGAGAAAATGTCTCCGTCTTTTCTCCAGGAGAGCATGGCTCCACCTTCGGTGGCAACCCGCTGGTCTGTGCCGCCGCTTATGCCACCCTGAAATACATCATTGACCACAACATACCGGCACAGGTTAAACGAGTCGGAAATTATTTCCTGACCAGACTGGAAAGTCTGAAACAGCAGTTCGATTTTATCACTGAGGTGAGGGGTCGGGGACTCCTCATAGCTTTGGAATTTAACCAGGAAATCGCTGGAAAGATAGTGCTGGCTTGTATTGATAGAGGCTTATTGGTCAACAAGGTGAAGCCTAATGCCCTGCGCTTTATACCGCCCCTTATCATCACCGAAAAGGAGGTGGACAAGGCGGTAGGCATTTTAGGTTTTGTACTATCCAACATTAAAGGAGGAAAGGACGAAAGAGCGAAGAGCGGGAGTAGAGAAGATTGAAGGAGGTGTTTAATTGAAACGAACAATTTATGTTGTGGTAGCTATATCCTTAATTATTGTTTTGGTAAGCATAATAGGATACGAGCTAGGCAAACAGCCGCCTTCTCCTGAGGCGACTGAAGAACCAGAGGCTGAACTAGAATTGCAGCTTCAAAGCAAACCTGTAGTGGGTGCAGAGATTTCTATCTTAGTTACAACTGAAGGCTCCCCAGTGGAAGGAGCTGTTATAAGCTTAAACGCAGAAGAGGTAGGAGAAACTGGAGCTGATGGATGTTTGTTTCTTAGAATGCCATACACTTTGGGAGAGGTGAGGGTTCAGGCTACTTTGGGGGATAGGAGTGCCGAACTTAACATCAATCTAGAAGACATACCACTACCTCTTCAAACAATCGCCGTCTTGGTTGATGAGAACACCTATCAACAATTGAAATCAGAAATTGAAAGGTATGTCAAAGATATCGAAAATGACTCCAACGCCAATGTATTTTTATACCACCGAAATTGGCAGAGCCCTCAAGAAGTAAGAAATCAACTACTTTCTTTAAAAGATGAAGATTTAAAAGGTGCTGTCTTGATAGGGGAGATTCCCGCTGCTTACTTTGAAACTACATGGTGCAAACTCCGCCCAGGTTTTTTTTCAGACAGATACTATATGGATTTAGAAAATAAGTTTTTCACTGATGAAGATGACGACGGGAAATTTGAGTTGGAGAATTATAATGTTAAAGAAAATCTTATGAAACTAATTTGGCTAGGTAGGATAAAGCCTCCTATTGGAGGAATGGATGGTATCAATCTCCTTAAAAACTATTTTGAGAGGAACCATCAATATAGAACAGGAAAGATTGCCCCAAGTAAGAAACTAGTGGTTTACTCCCCCGATATTGATTCTGGCCCGAGTGGAGCAACATTGGAAATATACCTTCATAATTTGTACGACTTTTTAACTCTAGATGGCTCCTCTGATGTATTATACGATTCGAGTGAGATCGACATTTTGGTAGGCTCTTCACGTGAGGAATATTTGGAAGTTCTTCAGAATGACTACGAAATTTTAGCTTTGCATGCTCATGGCACCCAACTTATTCAGGTATTAGGAGATGGTACAATTTCATATGAAGATATTAAGGTTGCACAGCCAAAGCCCTACTTTTGCTTCTTATATTCTTGTTCCAATGGCGATTTTACTGAGCAGAATTACATTGGCGGACACTACCTCTTCAATGGAAATGCTCTAGTGGTGTATGCTCCTTCTGCTCCAACTATGGCCGGCGCTGGCGAGATAAGAGAATATATACAGCCCTTAGCCTTAGGCCATACTTTTGGAGAGACAATTGTTTTTGAGCCTAGTAACAGGATAACCTCTCTTGGATTACCACAAGTTATTTTAGGCGATCCTACTTTAAGTATTAGACCTAAAATCGGAGTTCCCAGAATAGAGGTTGATACCACTGAAGTAGATTTTGGGGAAGTAGTTGCTGTCAAGGATGAAGGACTCTCATTAGCAGCTTTTGAAGAAGCCCTTGAGCGTAGAACAATAACAATTAAGAACATAGGCACTGGAAAGCTTATTCTGAATCCTGGACTGTTTTACTTGGAAAAGGAAAATGGTGCGCAAGGTGGTGAGTCAGTTGGCTATCGTGAAGAACCAGTTCCTCCCGGGGAGAGCGCTACTATAGAGTTTGTTTTTTGGCCTAAAGAAAAGGGTAGCTATACTGGCTTAGCGACAATACATACAAATGATCCAGTTAACCCAATTATTATAATCATACTTCGAGGAAGGGGAATATAGGGGATTTAAGATAGCAAGCAAGATTGGCAGTTTTAGGTGCTGAATCGCTGGTTTAGAAGGAGGCTTACTGTGTCAGATAAAGTAGTATTGGCCTACAGCGGCGGTCTGGATACATCCGTAGCCATAAAATGGCTTGAGGAAAGATATAACTCGAAGGTCATCACCCTCACCGTGGATATAGGCAATGTCCCCGACCTCGAGGCTATCAGACAAAAAGCACTCGAAGTCGGAGCCATAAAAGCGCTGGTAGTCAACGCCAAAGAAACATTTATTAAGTCGTTTGTCTTTCCCTCCCTCCAGGCCGATGCCGTCTATGAGGGGCAGTATTCCTTAGCCACAGCCCTGGGTCGTCCTCTCATCGCCCGGCTCCTGGTGGAAACAGCTAAGAAAGAAAAGGCGAAAGTGGTCGCTCACGGCTGCACCGGCAAGGGCAATGACCAGGTGAGGATTGATGTAAGCGTAGCCGCTCTAGCCCCCGAGCTAAAGGTAATAGCTCCAGCTCGGGCATGGAATATGACCCGGGAGCAAACAATTGAATATGCCCGGATCCATAATATTCCTGTCCCTATCACCCGGGCCAGCCCCTATTCCATCGACGAGAATTTGTGGGGAAGAAGCATTGAATGCGGCGTGCTGGAACACGCCTGGAACGAACCACCCGAGGATGTCTTCCTGTGGACAAAGTCACCTGGAAAAGCACCGGCCCGGCCTGCTTATCTGGAGATTGGCTTTGACCACGGAATACCGGTAAGCCTTGATAGCCAAAAGTTAGAGCCTGTTGCCCTTGTCCAGAAGGTTCATGACCTGGCTGGCCAGCATGGCGTAGGCCGGATTGACCACATTGAAAATAGACTGGTGGGCATAAAATCGAGGGAGGTTTATGAGTCACCGGCCGCCGTGGTCCTGCTGAAAGCGCACCAGGCTCTAGAAGACCTCGTGCTGGCCAAGGAGCAGCTCCGCTTCAAGGCCAGGGTCGCCGCTGAGTATGCCGACCTCATCTATAATGGGCTGTGGTTTACAGGTATGCGTCGGGACTTAGCCGCCTATGTGGAAAGCACACAGAGATACGTCACCGGCACAATAAGGGTAAAGCTCTTCAAAGGTAACTGCCAGATAGTGGGTAGAAAATCGCCCTATTCCCTTTACGACTATACCCTGGCTACCTACGACAAGGGCGATGTCTTCGACCAGAGTGCCTCCCCCGGCTTCATCCACATCTGGGGCTTGCCAGTGAGGACCCAGGCCAGGGTACAGCCAGAACCACCCGAATGACGGTATTCTGGGGACATGATATCTAATTTGTAGCAGGCCTGATAGTATGGTGTCCCTGGAATTCGTGCCCTTACCGACGTGTCATTGCGAGCCCTAACTTGTCGGGGCGCGGCAATCTCTGGGAAACTCCAAGGGCAAGCCCTGGCATTCGTGCCGGCGATAATCACGGCCTATCCAGAAACTCCTTTACCAGCAGGGCGGTTTCCGGGTTACTCGGGAGACCGAAATGCGTTCCTAGTACTCTCCTGGCAGCACCGGGATTATTCAGAGTCGCACTACTGATGGGCACCACCGAATCTCCCCCTTGTCCGCTATCTCTATACCGTCCCAAAAACCACCAGACCCCTCCCGGATAGACTATCTGGTCATCGGTCTTTTCACAATCCGAATAAATCACCAGGTTCTCCTGCCCGGGAAGCGTCGCTCCCAGTTCCTCCTTAAATGCCATAGCCTGCTTGACTCTATCCTGGCATTCGGAAGACGGAAATTTACTCTGGCCGCTATAATACGTCGATTCCATGTCACTAACAGGGAAAGACCCCCTAAGACCCCTTCTGATAACTACCGGATGGTTCCGCTCAAAATAAAATCTATCCGGCAGCAGCTCGAATACAGAATCCAGCTGGCAAGCCATACTCTTGATCTCTTTTTCCAGATTGAGGTTTCCAGTATATCCCAGGCGATGTAAATACCATCTCCAGGCCAGGTCGCCTATCACATTTCTGAAGAAGCTCCCGAATACAGAAAATTTCATTCTCGGATGGAGAACAAAAAAGGCTTTAGGTGAGCCGAAATGCGGTGATGCAATATAGACCGTTCGACGAATTGGCGCAGAGTACAGCTTAGCTGCCGCGCGGGTGACCAGTCCGCCCATGGAATGACTTACGATGTCGGCCTGGTGCCACTGTGGATGGGCCGAAAGTATCTTTTGGATAAACTGTTCCAGCCTTTGCCCTGATCCTCGGTTACTTCGAGTCCAATCATAGGGAAATATCCAGAAATTCTGCCCGATGATGTACCCCATATTCTCGAAATAACGCAGCATTTCGTCATATACCAGAGGAAACAGAGGCTCATTCTGAGAAGTCTCTTTTTCGGCAATAGATGTTATCGCTCTAAAAGATGTTGGCTTAAAATGTCCTTTATCCCACCATCCCACCGCAGGCCAGATCTGTTCACCGCTCCCTTTCTTGAACAGACTTGAACCCAGTATGCCGGGTACAAAAATCAAAGGCGCTTTTTTAACGTTATTCAATAATTCCATAGTACGCGATTCACTGGAAGTTCTTTCAGGTGTTTTCAGAATAAACGGAGTCAGGTCCTCAGGGTTTGGATGCCTTTTGCCTGAGAGGATTTACGAATGTTTTCCCGTGTTCGGCCGCCTTCCAATCCTCCTTATCCCTACATCTCAGGTATTCGATCTTCTGCCGCCAATTATACTCCCCCGCCGGCGGATTGAAAAGCCCCGAGGTGAAGGCTCGTGATATTCTGGGGACATGATATCTGATTTGTAGTGGGCCTGATTGGCATGGTGTCCCTGGAATGCCTGTTAAGGGTTATCCTGGCACCACTTGATAACATCGGTTGACCAGATGGTGCCGATGGCTTTTTCCAGTACCGCCTTGCGCGGCTCAGGTACGTCCAGCAGCATCCGCAGGATGCGGTCCTCAAACTGGCCGAGGAACGGGCACTGTTTGCACAGCAAAAGTATGGTGGTCTTTGCTCCGCCATAGACCATGTAATTCACTGACCGGGCATGGGGCTCGATATGCTCTCTCACATGGCCGCAGACCCGGGCCAGAAACTGCTCAATCTGCTTTTCCCGGTGCCGGGCAAACCGCGCCTGCGAGGAGCCGCCCTTCTTGTGGCGGGCGTGCACAAGGCCTGTCCCCGTCTTGCTATCTACGAGCTCTGTGCCCCGGCAGACGCCGATGCTGTACGACCCCAGGCGGACCAGCACCAGAGCAATAAGGAAGTCTTGACTGAGAAGGGAACGCAATGGCCCGACATCGTAGCCGTCGGTGATACATTCTTCGGCAATAGGGAATGGGGGCAGTACCAAGTATGTTTGCTCTGGACCGCAGAACAACGCTGCTCCCATCTCCGAGCCATCAATGACCTCAGCAACACCCGGCGGTATGGCAGTTGCGGCAAACACATTTCCCAGCAGATTTTCAACCCTGGCTTGAGGCGTCCCCTGTGGGAAATACGCCGATATCGCCTGGCCTGCGGTCACAGCCAGCTCATCCAGAAAGCCGAGCATCCTTGCCCTGCCCAGGCAAAATCTCTTTGACCTAAACATAATATCAATCACTGGCCGGGCGAAACACTCCGGCTACATGCTGACTATGGTAACGCCGTCGCCGCCCTCGCCCTGCTCCCCGGGCTGGAAAGACGTGACCAGCGGATGGGAGGCCAGCATCTCCCTGACAATCTGGCGCACGGTGCCCGTGCCGATACCGTGAATGATACGGACACGGCTCAGACCCCCCAAAGACGCCTCGTTAAGGTAGCCCTCCAGCACCGGCTCGACCTCCTCGGCCCTCTTTCCCCGCAGGTCGAGCTCGAGAGAGACCCTGGGCTTGCGCATCTCCTTCTTTATCAGGGCACCACCTGTCTTCACCGCACCGGTTGGTGGTATCCTCTTCTCCACGCTGTCCAGCCTGAGGGTCATCTTCACCTTCCCGGCCTGGACTTCAATGAGCCCGCGTTCCTCGGACATTGAAAGCACCGTCGCCGGCACGCCGGCCTCTTTCAGCCAGACGGTGTCACCGGCGGCGATCGGGCCCGCCCCGGCTTCCGTTTCTTCTGTTTCGACCGCTGGTCTGGCCTGCCATACCTCGGCATCCAGCCGCTCCTGCGCCTCGGCCAGCGCCTTTTTAGCCTGTTCGATTCTTTCGCGGGACCTTTCCTTACGCAATTCCGCCGCCGCTTCACGAATTTTCACCTGTAATTCGGCAGCTTCACGGGCTATCTGGTCACGTGCCTGCTTGATGATTCTCCGTCTCTCTTCCTCCAACTGGCGGAGCCTGTTTTTCAAGTCCGCATCGCTCTGCTCCGCTTCATTCAGTTCCTTTTCCAGACTGTGGCGAAGCGACTCGACATTCTTTTGCTCGGTCACCAGATGGGTAAGCAGAGACTCGACCTCCTGGGCGCCTTGGGAAAGCATTTGCCTGGCGCGGTCCACGATCTCCGCAGACAGTCCCAGACGGGATGCTGTGGCCAGGGCATTGCTGCCGCCCGGAATACCCACCGTCAGGTGGTAGGTGGGCGTCATGGTAACGGGGTCCACATCCAGAGCGGCGTTTTCCATGCCGCCGGTAGCGTGGGCCAGCGCCTTTAATTCCGTGTAATGAGTGGTGGCTACGGTCATCGTTTCCTGTGATAGGAAATGGAGCAGGATAGAGCGGCCCAGGGCCGAGCCTTCGCCCGGGTCGGTGTTGGTGCCCAGTTCGTCTAACAGCACCAGGCTCTGTGCCGTGGCACTGTTGATGATACGCACGATATTACCTATGTGCCAACTGAAGGTGGAAAGGGTCTGCTCAATGCTCTGCTCATCACCGATGTCGGCATATACGCCGTCGAAAACGGGGATGCGGCTTTCCGCCTGGGCCGGAATGGGTAGGCCGGCCTGCGCCATCAGGCTGAGAAGTCCCAGCGTCTTGAGGGCGACCGTCTTACCACCGGTATTGGGCCCGGTAATGACCAGGACGGAGAAGTCCCGGCCAATCTCGACCGACAGCGGCACCGCCTTCTTTTTCAGCAGCGGGTGCCGGGCTTCGACCAGCCTGAGCACTCCACCCGGCTCATGTCCCTCCACCTTAGCGCTTCTGGCAGCGGCCACGATGATGGGCTCGGTGGCCTTAGCCTCCCTGGCATATCTGGCCTTGGCCAGCGCCAGGTCGATCTCGGCAATCAGCTCTATGTTACGGGAAATTTCGCTTTGGAATGCCCCGACTTCAGCGCTGAGCGTTCTCAGTATCCTTTCTGTTTCGTCCTTTTCTTCCGCAACCAGCTCGCGCAATTCATTCTGCACGTCCGTAGTCGTCCAGGGCTCGATAAACACCGTGGCCTCGGTATTGGAGACGTCGTGGACAACGCCCCTTATCTGCCGGCGAAATTCCACCTTAACGGGAATTACATACCGGCCTTCCCGCTCGGTAACAATCGGCTCCTGGATTATTCTCCGCCCCCTGGGTGAGGTGATTATGGCTTGCAGGTGAGTGAGCAGCTCCTGGCGTACTTGTCTCATCCTATGTCTCACTGACGCCAGTTTAGGTGAGGCGCTGTCCAGCAGGTCGCCGGTCGGACTCAAGCAGCCACCGATATCCTTTACAATCTGCTCCAGCGCCACAATGTCACCGGCCAGACCACTGAGCAGCGGGAGTTCAGCCGGCAGGTTTATCAGGTGGCTTTTCAACAGGTGAGCAGAGTCCAGCGTCCTCTGGATTTCCAGCAGAGACCGAGGGGGCAGGACCTTGCCGCGTACTGCCATCTTCACCGTTTCTCGGATATCGACAACTTCGCCGATATGGGTGTCCGGACTGAGCGACAGCAAACGGCGCGCCTCGGCCGACTGTCTGAGCCGCAGGCGGACCTCCTCTTCATCCGGGAGGGGGGCGAGGTCGAGGGCCAGCTCCCGGCTGGCGGAAAACGAAGTGAAGCCGGCCAGTATCTCCCGTATCTTGTGGAATTCCAGCAGTTCTAAATCCCTGTCACCCAAGGTAAACCATCCCGAGTCGCCTATAGTCTCATCGCCATATCAGTCAGCGAATAGTATAAAGCAACCACCCGAGTTTTCAAAAAATCGACTCCCACAGCCGCGGAGTGAGCCTGATTGGCACGGTGTCCCTGCGATTCCATTGACAGGAAATAAGAAAGTGTCTCATAATCTTACTTTAAATTCGTCAAGTCCTGGAGGAGACAATGAATGCCGTGAATCTCAAGCAGATGCTGGAAAAAACTGCCAGTGAGGTGCCCCAGCAAACGGCCGTCGTCCTTGGCTCTCGCAAAGTTAGCTATCGCGAACTGGATGAAACGGCTAACAGGATAGCTAACGCCTTTATCAGTCTGGGAATAAAGAAGGGCGACCACGTAGCCATTCTAATGTCCCGTACCCCTGAGTGGGTCATCAACTGTTTCGGAGCGCTTAAAGCTGGAGCTGCCGGCGTTCTCCTCGATGCCGGGGCTAAGGCGCCCGAACTTGAGCCTCAGCTCCGTGAATCCGATTCCAAAGTCCTGATTACCGAAGAAAGATTCTCTCCTATGCTGTCTTCAATTTTGCCCAATATCCCCATGCTGAACCAAGTTCTTGCAATCGATACAGACCCTTACCAGGGGATGGTGGCCAATAGCTCCTCTGCACCACCCTCTGTCGATATAGAGGGCGAGGATGAAGCTATCCTTTTTTACACCTTGGGTGTGCTGGGGAAGAACAAGGGCGTGGTGCATACTCACGCATCGTTCATGTCGATTCTGCCCATAGTGGTGGAAAAATTTGAACTGGAGAGAGACGATGTTGTCTTAGGTTTGCTCCCTTTTAACTACCTTCTGGGATTTGGGTTGGTCGTTCTCATGCCCATTTGGAAGGGAGCCACCATAGCAATCCTCCCTCATTTCAGTTCCAAGAGTCTCCTGGATACCGTAGAGCGGGAAAAAGCAACCATGCTTATCGGCGTCCCGGCTAGCTTTAATGGCCTGGCCCTTCTAGACGAAGAGACGATGAAGAGCTATGACCTTAGTTCGTTAAGGGGAGTGCTTTGTGCCGGAGCAAAATCCTCAGCCCTTTTCCTGGACATGCTTGAGAAAAAGTTTCATTTAACCGCGTGCGAAATATACGGGCTCACGGAGTTGATAATCGTCACTATAGGTGCTATTCGTGACCGCAAATTAGGTACGGCGGGGAAGCCTCTGGCTGAGCTTAGAGTGCTGGATAAAAACGGCAGGGAAGTACCCCGCGGCAGCGTAGGGGAAGCTGTTGCCAGAGCCCCCTGGATGATGAAGGAATATTACAAATCGCCTGAACTTACGGCCCGGGTCCTCAAAGATGGTTGGTTTCATACTGGCGACCTGGTCAAATTGGATGAGGACGGCTACCTGGAGTTCATAGAAAAGACATCATCCATTATAGTGCCCTCGGGGGGAGTTAAAATTCTCCCCGCGGCAGTTGAAGAAGTCCTCCTGAGTCACCCCGCGGTAGCCGAAACAGCCTGTGTCGGTGTCCTTGATGATTACAAAGGGCAAATACCCACAGCTTTTATAGTGCTTAAGGAAGGACAAAGTGCTACAGTGGACGAAATACGCAATTTTTGCCGCCAGAGCTTATCTGACTATAAAGTGCCCAAACAAATCAAGTTTGTTGACGGCCTGCCCAGGACCGGGTCGGGCCAAATAGACCGGAAACAACTCAGTGTGACAAAGGAAAGCTGACAGGGAGGACTATAACGGCCGACCAGGATGTTCTCGACGTCCAGCACAGTATTCCGCGGAAATAATACCTGACTGGTATGGTATCTCTAGGATTGCCAATTCCGAGAACTGGTACTAATCTCCTAGTACATACGACGGCTTGACAACTGCGTTATATATGTGCTAATATAGTTACTGTCCCGAGTAGCCAAGCAGGGACCTGGCATAAGAACTGGGTTTGGTGAAAGCTAAAAGGTGCAGGTAGTAGCCAGCACAAGATAGGCTAAAGGCCAGGCCGGACGATGGCAGGTGAAGGAAGTAAGGTTACTCGGGACGTCTGATTTTTTACTGGCTGAGCGTCCTTGTCACAGTTTGAAATGACCCGATAAATAGGCTTGATACTTGCGTTGATACCAGCCTATTCAAGTTTGACTCTTAACCAAAGTCCATCATCTACGCCTTTGATTTCGTGGTATTCTGGGACATAATACCTGATTTGTAGCAGGCCTGACTGGTATGGTGTCCCTGGAATTCACATTCGAGATAAGAAAATGCTACACTATACATAGAATAGCGCTGTAGGCGGGTGGTACTTGAAACTATGAAATGTCCCATGATTCCGCGAAAAATGTGCTGCTTTTGTAGACTTTACATAACCAGCAGCTGTTGTTGAAACCCATGTTAGCCATTACCATTAATCGAATATGGACAATAAGGAGGCACTGATATGGCAGAGTTAGGTTTAGGCATCCCTTTCTGGGTAATTGCTTTGATATGGTTAGCTAAAGTTGTGTTGCTGGTTTTCATCTCTGCACTTCTGGCGTGGCTCGGGGTCAGCGCACTGGATGCTCTTATCCCTCATGTCCCTTATCGCGAACGGATAGGCGAGAGCCCGGTGGCTGTCGGGTTGTTCGTAGCCGGCTTCTTCATCCTGATTGGTCTTGTTATCCACGGCGCTATTACCGCGCTGACTGCGGTCACAGCTCCAATAGTGTGGTACATCTTCGATTTCAGGACGTGGGGTTTACTGGCGATGAGCTTTGTCATAAGCTTACTTCTCGGAGTAGCCCTATTCTATATCGTGGACAAGCTAACGCCCAAAATACCGTTTGGCAGTATTAAGGAAAGCCCGGTGGCGGCAGGGCTACATATCTTTGGTTATCTCGTCTTCTTTGGCTTAATACTCCATGCGGCACTGAGCGGACCGTTATGAAGAGAGTCGGGGTTTTACTGGGTCTAATAGTTGTCTTATTAGCTGGAGTGGCGACTGCCGGTTACGCCTCGGCATTCCCGTCCGAAGGTTTCTACCAGAGAGGCGGCGATATCTTTGACGACTGGGAGATATGCAGGACCGCGGCCTTTGGGGCAGATGGTTTTTATCAAATAACTGAGACAGGATTTCGTCCGGTTATAGCCTTCGAAAGCCTGGGGGAACAGGCTGACGTAGCCTACAGCCTGGGTGAGCAGATTGCCAATGAGTATCCGGACCCGCTACTGAGGGCAGAGGCGGTATTTCGTTTTGTCCGTGATAGGGTGGAATATACCTCTGACATAGACCAAACTGGAAATGAAGAGTTTGCCCGGAATGCCGACGAGCTGGCGATGACTATTGTGGAGGATGGAATTGGGGATGGTGATTGCGAAGATATGGCGGTATTACTGGCGGTTATGTATAGAGCTGCCGGATTTCGCTCTGCCATAGTGCTTGTCCCGGAGCACACTGCGGTACTGGTTTATCTACCTGACTATAACAAAGCAACGGCTTTCTTCGAGCTGGAAGGTGAGCCAGGATGGATCTGGGCGGAAGCTACCGGCAGAAACAACCCGCTGGGTTGGGCGCCTGAGCAGTATCTCGATACCGAAATAGAAGCCTACGAAATTTCTGCCGAGATACCTGCTTACGAAATACCTGCCGAGGGAGTAGCTCCATTAACACCACCTCCTGCCTCGGAGATAGTGGTCGCCACAATCGGCCAAGGAACCACCTACCGACCGTATCTTTTTCTCATCGTAATTGGTTTTTTGTGGTTTACGTCATTGTTCAGACGGAGGCGAAGACGCTAAGCCAAACTCCCTTATTCTAGGAAATAATACCTGATTCACAGCAGGCCTGATTGATAGGGTGTCCCTGGAATTCAGATGCTCCAGAACTAAAGGACTTCTTAGATATAGGCCAAAGGCACGTTTCACAGGATCATGGAATAGATTACAAGCCGATCAACGCCAAATCCGGCATGCTCAACCAGACCAAGTAAGCTCTTGTCTCGGTAATCTACTCCTATGCGCATCACCTTTATACCCTGGGACCGATACTTGTCAGCCAGAGCGCGGACAAGTCTGCCGCCAATGCCCCTCCGTTGATAATCTGGATGAACCCCTATCATCTGGATTATGCCTATTTCGGTGGCGCTCTCACGCACACGTGCTACCTGGCCTAGGACAAAGCCGCGAACCTGGCCATTGACTTCTGCCACAAAGCTCAGGTTCAGCAATGGTGCTGCGTCTCCGGTAAGCGACCGCACATAACTGGCCGGGCTTTCCTGAGGAGGTATTCCTCGCCCGGCAGATAATATATATTCAGCGGTCAAGTTACGATAAGTAATGACATTTCCCGCCGCCCTTATTTCCCTGTCAATGGAAAGTATAGGGTCGATGTCTTCCAATCTGATTGGTCTGACCTCTATCTTATTCTGTTCACTCACATTAGCCCCTCAATTCGAGCGCTTCCGGATAGCTACCATTATATCATGTAGCTAAGAGCCTGTAAAAAATGCAAATAGCGGCATTCTGGGAACGTAATACCTGATTTGCAGCAGGCCTGATTGGTACGGTGTCCCTGGAATTCGGGAGAGCTTAAGCGAAGCGGGATAATGCAACCTTTTTCGGTTTTCTGCGTTGTATTATGAAAGGAAGTCGAGATGAAAAAAGGCGCAGTAGTCTGCATCGTTCTTGCTGTCATATTCGTAGCACTTGCCCTGTTCAGTTACTTCTATGAATCGAGGTCGACCGGGCTTCTGCCGGTGATAACCTATCCATTGCGCGCTTACACTATTCCGTTCGCAATCATAAGCGCAGTTCTTGCGTCCTGCGGCGTCTTCATTCAGAAACGCAGGAGGAAATAGATGATTTTCAAGTTCCTCACGGTCTTTCTCTCCCTGGGTTTCGTAACGAAGATTTTGGGCGAGGTAGTCCATGAAGTCATGGGCCACGGTCTATTCGCCGTGGCGTTTGGTGGGAGGATAACAAGCATAAAAATCTCTTTACTCTGGCCCTATGAGCTGTCTGGCATCGGGTTCGCTCCTCCATCCGGTGGTTTCCTGTCCTGGCAGGAGGCCTTAGTCAACGGGGGTGGCATACTCATGTGCTTGGTAGTCTCGTTCATATTACAGGCCATCTTGCTGTCGAGCTTCTCGAAAAGGGCACATTGGGTGGCTTCATCGACGCTCTTCTGGCTGGCTTTCTGGACATTCATAAACCCGGCTGGATACCTTGTTGTAGGGGGCATAAAGCCGTTCGGCGATGTTGCCAACCTCATATCTGCGGGGGTCATGACGCAGGAACTTGCCTTCATTCTGGGGCTTTTGATATTTCTCGTCAGCCTGTTCACACTTTCCATAATACTGAGGAATATTCTCAGGAAAGCCGGCGTTAACGAAGATGCAAGATGGAGTATCGTTCTCTTCTGGCTTATAGTTCCCCTGCTGACACTTTTCAGCGTTGTCGGTCAAGGTCTACCGTTGCTCATTGCCTTATTAGGTTTTATTCCGGTCCTGGCAGCATGCGCCGGACTTCTATTGCACAATGCAATCTTGTCTCGCAAAAAGAAAAAAACGCCTGCCTGAAGGAAGCCGACTCCGGGGTGGTATTCTGTGGAAATAATGCCTGATTTGTAGCAGGCCTGACTGGTATGGTGTCCCTGGGATTTGCCGTGTACTCTCTTAATATGGACAAGAAGGCACGTTGCCTGAAAAGATGGGGACTATGCCTGACAC
>Ga0315551_10001776_pt1 | contig 16200 bp, 8 predicted proteins | sample SalMarSW160290MG_FD_203678 | JGI IMG/M metagenome (GOLD analysis project Ga0315551, IMG submission 203678) | Salt marsh sediment microbial communities from the Plum Island Ecosystem LTER, Massachusetts, United States - Salt Marsh Sediment SW1602-90 ... | reverse complement strand
GCTATATATTCAAACCAGTCGAAATCAGCCGGGCCTGTGCACTTCCGGCCGTTGCCTGTTGCATACATGCCGAAATAAACGCCGGTGAAACACATCCCGTGGTCGAAACCTATCTCTTCGACGGACAAATCCTTCGTCAATGCCGTGCCTAATACTTTTTTGGTGCCGTCCGCAGACTGGCAGGAAAATTCATAGGATAGCGGCGTTGCCTTAACCGTTAGTATAACCGGTCCGGGTTTTACGCCAACATACTTAACGGGTTCGATAACTTTGCCCTTGAGTACTTTCCTGAAAAGGACTTGGCGCTTGCCGTCCTTGAGTGTTACCGCAATTTCGTAATGATGTCTGTCATCTTGTCGTGCCACGAGACCGGCTTCCTCATTTTCATTTTCAGGGTCGAATTCGAGCAGAGTGGAAACAACGCAATTGAAATCAGTCTGTCTTTGTCCCACGAATGTAGGCGAATCCTGGTCATTCAAAGTTACGGCAGAGCCGTTCAGGCGCAGAAACCCGGGACGCTCGGTCAGGGAATAATCTGCGTCGTAAGGATTCCTCAGATAATTCCAGTGCAAATCTAAAGTTGTGCTGTCGAAATCATCTCTTGGAGGAAGTTTCGGCCAGATATGCTTCGGCAATTTCGGCGCGGGCATTACCAAATCAATCGTTCCGGTTTTATTAACGACAGGCCAGCCGTCTTCGAAACTGACAGGCGCAAGGAATGTCTCCCGGCCGATGTGATGATAATTTCCGCCTTTGGGTCGTATGGCCAGACAAACCAGCCACCAGCCGTCGGGGGTTTCAACAAGGTCTGCATGCCCGACAGCACGGATTGGATTGCCGTCGAGCCCATTATGCGTAAGAATGGGATTGTTCGGATTCGATTCGAACGGTCCCCACGGGGAATCGCTGCGGGCGACGGTGACGCTGTGGCCGTAGCTTGTCCCGCCCTCTGAAATCATCAGGTAATATTTACCGTTTATTTTATAAAGATGCGGCCCTTCCGGCCAGATGCCGCCGGTGCCGCGCCATATTTCCTTCAGCTCTCCTTCGAGCTTGCCCGTTTTGAGATTGATAGTTGATTGAGCGGTGCAGCCGTTGCGTCCGCCTTGTTGCCGGTGGTAATAAACCGTTCCGTCGTCATCGAAAAAGAGCGATGGGTCGATGCCGCCGCCGTCTTTTATCCAAATCGGCTCCGACCAGGGCCCCGCAGGGTCTTTTGCGGTAACGTAAAAGTTGCCGCCACCGTCGACGTTAGTGGTTATCATATAAAAGGTGCCGTCGTGATAACGAATTGTGGGTGCATATATGCCGCCGGAGGCCCTCATATTATCGAGCGGCAGCTGGCTCTTGCGTGTCAGGCAATATCCAATCTGCCGCCAGTGCACGAGGTCTTTACTGTGGGAAATCGGCACACCCGGAAAATACTCAAAGGTACTGTTGACTAAGTAATAGTCATCACCAACCCGGCAGATACTCGGGTCCGGATAAAAACCGGGGATAATCGGATTGGGAAATGTGTGCGCAGATTGCCGACTGCAAACCGCAAGCGACAGCAGCGACACGACCAGAATTGATAATATAAAAGTAAAACGGTTCATCTCTATTTGGTCTCCAATTGTGCGGTTTTAATTACGGCGCCTAAGGCAGCTTTGGGCTGATAATTGCGGTCAAATAATAAGGGATAACTGGTACGTCCCCTGACCGGCCGGTTATTAAGCCATGATGTCTTGTCGTAAACTCCCCATAAAGTAACGCGGGCGATGTCGGCTTTGTGTTTAAGCAAAATCGAAAAAACCTCCGCTGCTCCTGCGTCCCTTCGGGAAGCGGCATCATCATTAAGAGCTTCATTTACTGTGCATGCGTATAATGTTAACATACATAGTGACAGCACGACAATTGGCTTTTTGGTTTTCACAATAGCCTCCTCATAAAAATATTATTTTAATTAACTTGAATCTTGTTAGCTTAATTCATCTTGTTCGCCCGCAGCTTTACGTCGTGCTATCAAATCAGTCTCAATTTCCAGCATTTTCTTGCTGCTCAATGGATAAAAGACCATGGCAGCGACTCCAAGCAAAGTGAAAATCGCCGGATAAATACTGTTCAGTAAAACAATGCCTTTAATAGCTTCCGGTGTTTGAGTATCGCCTTTTTCATAACCATACCAAGCAAGAATCCAGCCTATCGCGGCCGCGCCCAAAGCTAATCCGAACTTCAGGAAAAACAGTGAAGCGGCCATCATTAGTCCTGTTGACCGTCTGCCTGTTTTCCACTCATTATAGTCTGCACAATCTGTGAACATGGCCCACTGTATAGCCGAGACCGGCCCTATTGCGAAAGACCTGATAAAATTGAGACCGAAAATGAGGTTAAGGTCTTCAGGTTTCAAAAAATAATAGAGAATAGTTATAACACCACATATAGCCAAGGAACCCCAATAACAAAATGCCTTACCAAAAATTCTATTGATTGTCTTGGTTGCAATAACACCAATAATTGTTACAACAGTTCCGGATATCAAGTAAACAGTTAAAAGTCCTTGATATGACCAGCCATTTTCAAGTTCAATACCAAACAATGACACATTTCCGCTTGTTACATAATACTGAAAATAATATGTCCTGGCACCGCTAAATATAGCTATGAAGATTAGCTGGAAAAAAGTTGCAATACCTATCATCAGCCATGGGGTATTTGAAATCAAATCTTTCAGGTCCCGACCCATGGGATTTTTTTGGCCCTTTGGAGGATGAATACGCTCTTTTGCAGAAAAGAAGGTTATATAAAGCAGAATAATCGCGACAATGGAAAGCATCGTCATTGTAATTTGATACCCTTTGGCTGTTGCTACATCACTACCACCAAGTTTTGTAGGAAGCATTCCAACACAATAAAAAGCTACAAACTGCCCGATAAAGACACCAACGAAGCGAAATGAAGAAATCACAGTTCGGTCTGCTGTATTTGATGTCATAACACCCATAAGCGCACAATAGGGTACATTGACAAAAGTATAAAGCATCATCACTGCGTTATATGTAAGAAAAGCATAAAGAAGCTTGTAACCTTCTGAAAAATTCGGTGTTGTAAACGTCAAAATACCTATTAACCCAAAAGGTATAGCGCCAAATAATATATATGGTCTGTATTTTCCCCATCTGGAATTGGTTCGGTCGGCAATCATGCCCATCATCGGATCATTGAACGCATCCCAGAGTTTACTGATTAAAAACATCCATCCCATTGTACCAGCAGCTAAGCCGAATATATCTGTATAGAAAATTGGCATGAATGTCATGAAGGTTTGAAAAAAAAGATTCGAGGCGGTATCGCCCAGGCCATAGCCAATTTTTTCTCGGATAGAAATCTTTTCTGATTCATTCTGCATATGTCTCTTCCTTAAACATAGTGATACTGGTTTTTGTAATCCTTATGGTTCGCGTTTTTCCTCTTTTTCCGCAAACCGGCCGAAATACTTCAAACAGACATCACGCCATAGTAAAGCGTTTTCTTTCTGCATATTGAGACGATTTTGAACATGTTCAAAACGCTCGGGGTCGATTTTGCCCTGAAGCGAGTCCCATTCTTTCTGCATTAATATAACGTAATCGACACCTTTCTGGTAGTGAAATTTTAATCGTTCCCACAAAGTCGAGCCGGATTCCAGAGGATAATCCCAGGGTAGATGATGAAACCACAGCAGGTATTTCTCCGGGCAGGTTTTCGGGGAATTCCAAATCCGGCAGAGCGGCTGATGATACTGACTGACCGCGTTGCTGCCTGTTTCACTTCGGTCAAAGCCAATACCATTAGCGTCAGCTCTATGATAATAAGTTGAGCCCCAGTCTATTCTGCGGCGATTTACATAATCCGGCTGGGGGCCGTAATGGTGACCTGCTGCCATGATATGATGAAGGCCCATTGGCGTCATATAATCCACACACGCTTCCCATGAACCCATCATCATTTTTTTAATAAGATTTACCACCTTCGGGTCATTGGACCATGTCATACGAGTCCACTCTTCGGCAATCTGCTCGGAAGACAAAGATGTATCCCACGCCAGCCTTCCGAAAGCATACCAATTCGCCTGCGAAAAATGATGCCCGCTCCAGTTGCGGTCGGAACCAATCCCTGAAACGCCCGCGATTCCGCTGATGGCATGTTTGTCCGCGGTCCCGTCAACGATATCGGCGACCAGTGTTCCCGGGCCATAAGCGTATGTATCTGAATCCAATACCTCTTTCCATAGCGGCGCCAGATAAACCAGGTGTTTGGCCTGGCCGGTGTATTCCTGTGTAATTTGAAACTCTATCATTAACGCTGTCTTGGGCATTGCACCAAACAGCGGATTAAACGGCTCACGCGGCTGAAAATCTATCGGGCCGTTTTTGTTCTGTATGAAAACGTTGGATGCAAAATCGCCGTCCAGCGGCACAAACTCCAGATATGCACATTTGGCACGGTCCGGGTCAATCGAGATATCATAAACAAAAGAGCGCCACGACACCGTCCCGCCATAAGGTTCCAATGCTTCAGCCAGCATATTTGCGCCGTCTGCATGGCTGCGTCCGTAATTCTGTGGACCCGGCTGTCCTTCCGAATAGGCCTTAACAAGATATCCTCCGAAATCCGGAATCTGCTGATAAATTTCCTTTGCCTTTTCTTTCCACCATTGACGTACGGATGGGTTCAGCGGGTCAGCGGTTGGCAGGCCGCCGATTTCCATCGGTGATGTAAATTTTATACTGAAATATATCTGGATTCCGTAAGGTCTTAAAACGTTCGCAATGACGGCTGCTTTCTCGATATATTCTTTGGTCAGAATCGCCGCCTGACTATTCACATTGTTCAGGACTGCGCCGTTAATACCAATCGACGCATTCGCACGTGCATAGTCTTTATATCTTGCATCAACCTTTCCCGGCAACTCTTCCCATTTCCAGATTGATCTGCCGGCATAGCCACGTTCGACACTTCCGTTCAAATTGTCCCAATGGTTCAACAGACGCTTCTGGATCCGCGGCTTTTGCTGAATGGACAGTTTGTCAAGCGATTGCTGGGTCTGAATTAGCCGCAGGAAATGAAACGCCCCATACAGGGCACCCTTTGGCTGATTAGCTGCAATGACTGTAACAGTTCGATTATCCCAGCGTAATGAGCGAATAATAAAACCATCTGCACCGACAGATTCCAGTTCCGAAGCACCGGCCAATTTTCGCACAATAGAGGATTGTTCCAGCGTGCCGACTACAACGGCTCCATCTTGTGAAACTGATGAAGCCACCGGAATTTCCTTTCCCAGCAGTCCGGACAAGCCCTTGCGAAGTTCCTCCTGAACAGCCTGAAATGTTGGAGAGGATTCCTGGATTACGATTTGAGTTATGTGCTCTCTATAATGCGAAAGAAGCTCAGGCTGTGATATCTCATTATAACGAAGCCATAGTTGATATCCATCTTCAGCTCGAAGAGTCTCTGTAAAAAACAATACTATCATCCAAAGCAACAACTTTATACGGTATGAACGTAATAAATTCATTTTTTACCTTATTATTCCGTTCTAAATGGTGAAGCTGGCAAGCCTTGTTTATTATATAAATTTGCACCTTGGGGATTATCAGCCCAGGCATAGCGAACAGCTACGGGACGGTTTACGTCATCATTCCAGACGATTACTTTATCGCCTTCTATTTTCGCCTTTGCCCAGACAAATTTCTTGTCGGCGCCGGCAATGGCAAATTGCTTCAGCTCACCGTCTCCTGTGGCGGTTAATCCGCTTCCGATGTTTGTAAATGTTATAATGATTTTGTTGGCTTGGACTTCCATCGACTGATAAATCGGGCCTGAGTAAACTTTCTTCTCACTGTAAGCTATCCTTTCAGCAGCGAGCGCAAGACGTTTGCCTACATCTTCCTTATTTAACGGATGAATATCGTTCCATTCACCTGTATCGATAGTAACAGCCATTGCTGTGTTGGGAACAGCAAGCGTTTTAAGCTGTGCTTCTCTCAGCTCGGCCCAGTTGCTTTCGGAAGGTTTGTCTTTAGCCTCCATAAAATTGGCCAGTTGAACATATAAAAACGGGAAATCTCCCTGCTGCCATTTTTCTCTCCAGTCAGCTATCAATGCGGGGAAGAGCCGCTGATATTCACGCGGATTGCCAGTGTTGGATTCGCCCTGATACCAAATGACTCCTTTAATTTTATAGTTTAAGAGAGGAGCTAACATTGCGTTATATAAACCTGATGGCTGCCACTCAATAAAGGTTTTGCCCGGCAATGGCTCCATTGTAACGCCTAATTTGTATTGCCACTCGCCCTTTAAGTCGATTGTTTGTCCTGCTGCTGACAGATAATATGGTTTATCTTTAACAAAACCGCCTCGGCCTGAGTTATTAATGACTCTTATTACAATAATATTTTTGCCCTCTTTAAGCAGGTTCGAGGGGATATCGTATATTCTTGGGGGGTACTGATAGGAGACTGTGCCCACAAGTTTGCCGTTAACATAAGTCGAATCGGCATCCACAATCCTGCCCAGCCAAAGTTTTGCGGGCTTATTAATCATAGAAGACGGGATAACAAAATCTTTTCTGAACCACACAACACCGTTTACAAATCCTAACTGCTCGTCAGCCCAGTATCCCGGCACATTCATAATTGCCCATTCCGAGGTATCGTAATTTTCATCAAACCACGGCTTTTGACCTTTTTCCAAACCTTTATCAAACTGCTGGATATAACCGTACCACGCATCATTGACAGCTTTATCTTTCTCGATGATTTGGTTAATGTAGGCGTCGTCCTTACACTTTTTCGCTGTTTCGAGGTATTCGGGAAACGCCTTTAGGGCTTCCTCGCTCAACCATGCCTGCGCAGGTGAACCGCCGACACTAACATTGATTAAACCTATGGGAACGTGGTATTTTTCGCATAATTCTTTCGCAAAAAAATAACCCACGGCAGTAAATTCAAGAACACTTTCAGGATTTGCCGATACCCAGCGGCCAGACTTCAAATCTTCCTGCGGCGCCTTAAAATTATATATGTGCGGGATATTAAACTGTCTTATGTCAGGATTGTTTGAGTGAGCGATTACATCGGGGTACTTGTATTTAACTCTGGCCATTGGCAGTTCCATATTTGACTGGCCTGAACATACCCATACGTCGCCTATCAGGATGTTTTTTAGGGTGATATTATTACCGGCGCTAATATCCATACTATAGGGACCGCCTGCTTTTAATTGAGAAAGCATCACTTCCCATTCGCCGTCTGCATTAGCCGCGGCATTATATGTTTTGTTGATAAAGTTAATTGTCACCTTTTCGCCTTCGTCAGCCCAGCCCCAAATCTTTATATTGGTATCTCTTTGAAGCACCATACCATCGCTTATCAAGGCAGGAAGTCTGACTCGGCAAAAGGCCTTAGGAGCATTCAACTGCAGTAACAGCACCAGCAGGCAGAGCAGCCACCAGCCGTACCTTCGATATTGCACAATCGCTCCTGATTTCATATTAAACCTTTCGCCCAAAAACACGGTCAAACTGTATCGGATGGCTTCTTTCACCCCCTCACACTACCAAATCGCAATACCGCTCACAAGGAATTTCTCCCGCCTTGCATTTTTGGTACCCGGTCAAATCCGAATTCCGAGCAGGCTCGGGAGTTCTTCGATATGCCTCTGATATTTAAACCTTATACTTGTGAGTGGGTCAAAAGTGGTTCAGTCGCCACGTGATAGCTGCTTGTTAACAAATTGTCAGTCACTTGTTATTCACTTGTAACTCCCAAAACCGCCCGATTTCGCTATTGCATCATCTTTATTGATAAGCGCTTGTAAACAGAAAAAAGAACTGAAAATCCATGTGTTGCCGCTTCAGGATAGAAAAATCTTGATAGATTTTGAGATTTTTGTAGAATTATTGAGCTTCAACAGAGAAAATTATTTTTTTTTAGAGCGTAAATGGGAAATTTCAACTTAAAAAGGATCTGTTTTACGATTTAAGGTTTTATTTTAGCGGGATATCAGATCAAGTAAGAATCCCCAAATAAAGGAAGAAAAAATGCTAAGAGATTTTAAAAAATTTACACTTTCTAAGAAGTTTTGGATTTTACTCATCATATTTTTTATAGGATGCCAAGGTCCAAGGATTAAAGAGCCAACTAAAAGAGAGATAATCCATGGCATCAAGATTGAAGATCCATATCGCTGGCTTGAGGATGGAAATAGTAGAAGAACCCAGCAGTGGATAAAAAAACAGAATGAATTAACACAAGCAACGATCAGCTCTTTACCAGATCGGGAATTAATAAGGCAGAGGATTACTGATAAATTAACTGGATATGACCAAATATGGTGGCCGTATGAGTGCAATGGACGTTATTTTTTTTATAAAAAGCTGGCCAAACAGGATCAGTTCTCGATTTATATGAGGAAAGGACTTAAAGGTGAGGACGAAGTACTGATCAACCCTAATAATATGAGTTCAGATCACACAACAAGTGTCGAAATTTGGGACATATCTAAGGACGGCAGTTTAATAGCATACGGGTTAAGACGGGGTGGGGAAGATGCGAGCACCATAAAGCTTTACGATGTAGATGGACGAAAAGATTTACCTGACCATCTGGAAAAAGGATACTACTACAGCAACGTTATTTCTCTTAAACCTGACAATAGCGGTTTCTATTATAAAAGACGCAGAAACAAAGGAGATCGGATTTATTATCATGACATCGGGACAAAGCCATCTGGTGATATAGAGCTATTTGGCAATAATTGCGGACCAGATACAACAATTGGGGTAAACCTATCTGAAGATGGTCGGTACTTACTTATCAATGTCGGGCATGGCACCGTCACAACAGAGACAAAAATTGAGATATACTACCAAAATGTTGCTGAAAAAGGGCCAATTCTGCCTGTCGTCAATGGTGTTGACGCAAGATTTGAGGGCAAGATTGCGAATAATTATCTATTCTTAAAAACCAACTGGAATGCACCAAATGGACGGATACTTCGTGTTGACCTGACCAATCCAGCTCGAGAAAACTGGCAGGAGATAATCCCAGAATGTGATGCAGTATTGGAAAGATTTTATCTTGCAGGTGGAAAGCTCCTTGTCACTTATATGCGCAATGTCTGTTCTCAATTAAAAATATTTGAACCAGATGGCACGTATGTGCGAGATATTGCACTTCCAGAAATGTACAATCATTGGGCCAGTTGTCGATGGGAAACTACCGAAGCATTCCTTACATCTTCCTCGTTTCATATACCTACAGTAACTTATAGATATGACACCGAGAAAGATACCAAAGAAGTGTGGTGGCAAGATGAGTTTCCTATTGACAGTAATATATTCGAAGTTAAACAGATTTGGTATGAATCAAAAGATGGAACAAAGATACCTATGTTTATAGTGCACACAAAAGAACTCAAACTGGATGGTCAAAATCCAACCCTTTTGAAAGGATATGGTGGCTTCAACAATATTCAAACTCCAAGCTTTTCATTTGAAGCAGCTTTGTGGATTGAATTTGGAGGAGTCTATGCTCAGCCAAACCTACGAGGTGGAGGTGAATTTGGAGAAAAATGGCACGAGGCAGGAGTGCTCGAGAATAAGCAGAAAGTATTTGACGACTTCATTGCAGCAGCCGAGTGGTTAATTGCCGAAGGTTATACCAGCCAAGCAAAGCTGGCCATCTCCGGAGCAAGCAATGGCGGATTGCTTGTTGGAGCAGCACTTACTCAACGACCAGACCTATTTCGAGCGGTCGTTTGTGAATACCCTCTACTTGATATGTTACGATACCACAAATTTTTTAGTGCGCGATACTATGCCTCTGAGTACGGAACAGCAAAGGACCGTGAACAGTTTAAGTACTTATATGCTTACTCACCGTACCACAATGTCGTGCAGGGTACAAAATACCCAGCGGTGCTGTTCGTCACCGGCGATTCAGATACGCAAGTTCCCCCCCTACATGCAAATAAAATGGCTGCTTTACTCCAATCAACTACCAGTGCGGATAGACCTGTTCTACTTCAGAATCGTATTAAAGAAGGTCATTCGGGTCTTAATAGGCCAATGAGTAAATATATTGAGGATATGACGGATATGTTCAGCTTCCTATTCTGGCAACTTGGAGTAAACTTTTCAGAGCCCAATCCTTCATTTGCATTATTTCCCGGTAGGGTGCAAATATTTCCGTTTCATAAATAATTATTATTAAAAGGCTTAAAGCTCTTTCGGACGAACGTTATTGCAGGTTTTGTGTCGATTTGTTAGTGTTTGCGAACTATAAAACAAGATTATGGACTGTACTTGTTATGTACAAGGAAGTGATGAAATTGTCTGCAGAGAACGGCTCGGCAGACTCCTGAAGTATTATGGGAGGGCCGCCTGATGGGTAGGATGAATAAGTTTACACTACTCAAAGTCCTTACGAGTGAGATCGGCGGTAAGTATTATAAAAAGGAAGATCGAAATAAGTATCTGGGATTTTTTGATAAGGTGTTGTTAAGAAGAATCACGTGAGCCTTCTGCACCAAAAACTGCACAAAGTGCGCCCCTTTTGCTCTCGGTGTCATCTCGGCCTGCTTCATAAGTCTTTAATTATCAATCATTAATCGTTTATTGACAGGTACTTACAAACACGGATTTCGGACTGAAAATTTGTGTGTCGTGGGTTCAGGGACAAAATGCAATATCATAAAGCTGAATCGTATCTGACCGAGCTAATACAATCCCGGCTAACTTTTATGCACTCAATGTTCTTATGGCATCGGCGTACTTTGTATGGATAACGATGCACTTTGGAGCGATTCGGACTCGGTTTTGAGCTTGATTGTTCCCGTCTGACCCGGTATTGCCCGAACGATCACCAGGCAAAGTCCGTTGAAGGCCTGTCGCTCATGAGAGGGGAAAGGTACGAGATTCGCAGGATCGCCGTTATCTGTCGCGACAATTTCACCGGGGCCGTCGATCGTAAATTCGAGCAGATTATCAGTACGGGGAGCTGTGTTGCCATTGCTGTCAGATATCCGTACTGTAATGAAAGACAGATATTTTCCGTCAGCTTGTATGACATCACGGTCCGGTGTCAATTCTATCCGAGCGGGCCGACCGGCGGTATTGACGACATCCCTGGCCCATACTTTTCCGTTTTTATAGGCCACCACACTTAACTGCCCCGGCTCATAAACCACGTCATCCCAGCGTAGGCGGTATTCATATTGGCCCTTCTTCTTGCGCCCCATCGACCTGCCGTTGAGGAACAGCTCTGCTTCGTCGCCGGAGGTAAAGACATGCACCGGCGTGACTTTGCCGACACGTTCCGGCCATGTCCAATGCGGCAGGATGTGTGTCATCGGCAGGTCAGGCCTCCAGTGCGATTGGTACAGATAAAAACGGTCTTTTTTGAATCCGGCCAGGTCGATAATACCCCCATACGAGCTGCGGGAGTCGTAGTAAGGTGTCGGCTCGCCGAGGTAGTCCCATCCTGTCCAGACAAATTCGCCGGCAACATAAGGGTGGCGCTCTATGGAAGCGAATACTTTGTCTGCTGAGGAGCCATAGTCGGCGGCATAGAGTTCGTAGGCGCTCACCTGGCGAATCTTCGAATCACCTCCCTTGCCATCCCGAACCGGACCACTAATCTCTTGCGACACTGGAAACAGATAAACGCCCCGGCTGCTGAGCGCGTGGGCGGTTTCGCTGCTGAGAATGACCTTATCGGGGAATTTCTCGTGGAAGGCAGGATATTGCGGTGGAGTACGAATTCTATCAGTTCCTTCAAATTCGGGGTCTTGACGAATTCCTTCACCTTGATAGTTCAAGCTGATGACATCCGGGACTTCGGGCAGAGGCATGTTCGGCTTGGCCCAGTTCATTGAAGTGGTCGTTGGACGGGTAGTATCCTCCTGCTTCACAATGTTGTTCAGCCGCTTGGCCACCGCCGCGCCATGTTCACCGGTATATTGCTCGCCGACTTCATTGCCAAAGCTCCACATAATAACCGAGGGGTGATTCCGGTCCCTGCAGATAAATGCGCGCAAGTCCTGTTCATGCCAGTCCGGGAAGATAAGATGGAAATCAAGTGGCGTCTTTTTTCGTTCCCAGACGTCGAATATCTCGTCCATAACCAGAAATCCCATGCTGTCCGTCAGTTCGAGCAGCTCCGGGGCGGGCGGATTATGAGCCATGCGGATGGCATTACAGCCCATCTCCTGGAGTATCTCGAGCTGGCGCTGTGCTGCACGGACGTTGAATGCTGCACCCAACGGGCCAAGATCATGGTGCTGATTGACACCTTTAATCGTTACATGTTCACCGTTCACGTAGATACCCGAGTTCGGGTCAAACCGCAAGGAACGGATACCGAAACGTGTCTCGTATTGGTCGACAAGTTTACCCTGCACCGAGACGGTGGTTACGGCCATGTAAAGATTGGGTTTCTGCTGGGGCGGCGGACCCCACAAACGGGGATTGTCGAGGGTAACGGAACCTTTGACTTTAACACTTGCGCCCGATCTAATACGGACATTCGATGGTGTGATCAAAGCGACGGGGTTGCTCATCTTCTGCACGTCGGCTTCCAACTCATAAATTTTGGTGGACACGACAATATCCACCTCAGCCGCGGAGTCGTTGTCAACCGCTACTTCCAAATCGATCACAGCCGAGGAAGCGGAAACCTCCGGCGTCGTCAGATAAGTGCCCCACTGTCCCACATGAATTGGATGGGTTTTAGTCAGCCAAACGTTACGATAAATTCCGCCGCCGGGATACCAGCGGGACGAATCGGGGGGATTGTCCAGGCGGATTGCCAATTGATTCTCTCCGCCCGGGATAATATACGGCGTCAGGTCAACACGCCAGGAGGCATAGCCGTAGGGCCAGCCGCCGGCCAGGTTACCGTTTATCCACACCATCGCGTATGACATCGCACCATCGATATCAAGGTAAAAACACTTACCTGTATCGGATTGGGGAATATCGATATCCTTGCGATACCACGCTATGCCCGGACTTGGCAGCCGTCCCATGCCGCCGCCGACAGGCGCGTTCCAGCCCTCATAAAACGGACCTTCAACCGCCCAATCGTGCGGCAGATTCACGCACTGCCATGAGAGGTCGTCAAAATCCCCCTGCACATAAGGACAATCGCTGCCGGGATTACCCTGGGGTCGGATGTACCGCTTGGCAGGATCCTTGATGAAATCGTTCCCGGTCGGCAGAATCCAGGGTTTGAGGACCTGCTGCGACGCTTCTACTTTTACCGCCTCGGTCGGCATGGCGTCGGCCGGTACTATATCGTTTCTTCGACGTACCTTCGGGCGCACGTCATAGATCAAGCCGGTTGAGTCTCCATTTGGATCGCCCTTCTGGAATCGCCAATCCGAGTTGAGACAAATCCGTTCCCTCGTGGTGCTTTGCGATGCACATGAGGTTAATGTCGAAATAAAAGCAAGCATGATGGTCAAAGACAGGCATCGACTCAGAAAAATCATTAAAGAATAAGGGCAAGATTGTTGGTCTTTATCTGCGAAAACCGCTTTCATCATGGACCCTTTCACTTTCAGATTGAAACACATTGTTCCATCTTACACCGCTGTGTAATGTAATCTGACATTTACACGGTTACAAAACATGATTTCCTCCTAGGAACATCAATAATTTTACAAAAAATCCTACCGAAGGCTCAAGAATATTCGGTCTATGTAATGCCAACTTATTCATCTTGATTATAATGGCTTCAGTATCATTAACTTAAAACAATCCTGATTTCATAATTATAATAGACTTTTATGGCATTTTCACGTATAACATCTTCCCCCAGGAATAAACATGTTAATATATAGGGTGATGAAAATGCAAACTCGACCTTGAAAGCTGCTTATGATGATAGTATATCACTTCAAGATTTTATATTGATGATCGGTGTGATTTTTGGTTTCAGCATTCGTCAAAAATGTATCAGTCACTCTTTACACCTTCCATAATCTTGTTGACAATCTGACCAGCAGATTCGATGTCTTCTGGTCTAACAGAAAGATAGTATTTTCTAATTGTGGCAATTTTTGAATGGAGAGCCGCATCCCACAGGGAACTGGTAAGATTATTTGCTGAGAACGTCACGGCGGACTCCTGAAATACTATGGAGGGCCGCGTGAGATGTAAGATGAATAAGTTGACAGTACCGGGTTACAATGGTAAACTTGAGTGGCCGGTTGACAATGAATCGCTTACGGTGGAAATGCCCAATAAAAACCCTGTGAATATGCGTTTACGCAGAAAATATTGGGCTTGTCGAATATTAAATTTGGCGGCAAAAAACTCTTAAATAAAAAATATTTTTAGTTTTTGGCGGATTATAGGTATTTGTCATTCTGCGATTTCAAATGAGAAGGTGAGTGACTCAAGGATAATTATTAGCTGAGATCTGCAATGAATAAGTTCATGATAGCCAAAGATGGAATAGATCCGAACCAAGTGCCTCAAAAAAAATTGCATACCGGGGCACAAATGCCTGGAATTGGATTAGGCACATTTGGTTCAGACCGGTTTTCAGGCGAGCAGGTTGCCCAGGCAGTAAGAGGAGCTGTTTCAATAGGTTATCGTCATATCGACTGTGCAAGTGTTTACGGAAGCGAAAAACTCATCGGTAATGTACTGAATGAAATAATTGAAAGCGCTGAAGTAAAACGCGAAGAATTGTGGATTACATCGAAAGTCTGGAATGATATGCATAACAATGTTGTCGAGGCATGCAATAAATCTCTAAGCGACCTTCAGCTTGATTACCTTGACCTTTATCTTGTCCATTGGCCGTTTCCTAATTACCATGCCCCGGGATGTGATGTAAATTCGCGAAGTCCCGATGCCAAACCATATATCCATGAGAACTTTATGGAAACATGGCGGCAAATGGAAAAACTGGTTGAGGCGGGGCTTGTCAGACACATCGGCACCTCCAATATGACTATTCCCAAGCTGAGGCTTGTATTGCGCGATGCGAAGATTAAGCCTGCCTGCAACGAGATGGAACTGCACCCGCACTTCCAGCAGCCTGAGTTATTCCAATTCTGTTTAGACAATAATATTCAGCCGATAGGATTTTGCCCGATCGGTTCACCCACACGACCAGACCGTGACAAAACGGAGTCGGACACGGTGGACATTGAAGACCCCGTGGTTGTCAGGATTGCACAAAGGCTGAATGTCCATCCTGCTGTAGTGTGCGTCAAATGGGCTGTTCATAGAGGCCAAATTCCGATACCATTTTCTGTATATCGAAACGAGTATCTTGGTAACCTGAAAAGCACCGTTCAGGATCCACTCACTGACAAAGAGATGGAAGAGCTATCGCAGATTGATAAGAACTGCCGGCTGATTAAGGGACAGGTATTTCTTTGGAAGGAAAATCAAAACTGGGAGGACCTTTGGGATGTAAATGGAGTGATTACTCCTGAATAAAAAAATGATTTAAATGTCCACCTTAAAATATGGGAGCAAATACAATGGGTAAAATGAAAGGAGCAATCCTTCCGGGAAACAGCACGGTTGAGTTAAAAGAATTTGATATTCCGAAACCAGCTCACGGCGAAGTGTTAATTAAGATGAAGTCTTCGACGATATGCGGCTCAGACATACGCTGTATTTATCATGAACATTTAGGCAAAGGTCCCGAAGGTTATCAGCCCGGCATGATAGCAGGTCACGAACCGTGCGGGCAGATAGTTGAGACAGGCCCAGGCTGCAGGCGTTTCAAAGAAGGTGACAGAGTTGTTGTTTATCATATATCCGGCTGCGGCCTTTGCAATGACTGCCGTCGGGGGTATATGATTTCCTGTACAAGTGAATACCGCAGGGCATATGGATGGCAGCGCGACGGTGGGATGGCCGATTTCCTGCTCGCCGAAGAAAAAGATTTAGTATTTCTTCCGGATGAATTGACATACTCGGACGGTGCTCAGGTTGCATGCGGTTTTGGAACAGTTTATGAGGGGCTGGAAAAAATCGGAATTTGCGGAAACGACGCGGTATTGGTGACAGGCTTGGGTCCGGTCGGTCTTGCTACCGCAATGCTCGCAAGAGCAATGGGCGCACAAAAGATTATCGGCATTGAGGTAATTGATGAGCGAATTCGGATTGCCAAACAGCTCAAGCTCTTTGATGAGGTGTTAAAAGCC
>Ga0315551_10001775_pt1 | contig 16209 bp, 14 predicted proteins | sample SalMarSW160290MG_FD_203678 | JGI IMG/M metagenome (GOLD analysis project Ga0315551, IMG submission 203678) | Salt marsh sediment microbial communities from the Plum Island Ecosystem LTER, Massachusetts, United States - Salt Marsh Sediment SW1602-90 ... | reverse complement strand
ATCCAAGCAAGGTCTTCGATCCAAGCTGAACCGATGGCATTATCCCAATCAATAAGCACGATTTTATCTTTATTAAATATTGCATTTTCCGGTGTGGGGTCTTGGTGAGTGAGAATGGATTTTGGTTTATAGTCAAGTTCTTTGATTATCTTTTTTATAACCTTAATTCCCTTTTCGTGAAGATTTTCTCCATAAATTCCAGCTCTAACAGCTTTTTTATATTTTTCATCTTTTTCAAAACTAAATAGATTTTCTTCCCAGGACTTAAATTTTCCTTTGCCTTCACCATTAAATTCCCCAAATCCTTCGACACTTATCTCGTGTATTTTTTGGAGAGTCTCAGCTATTTTCTCAACCGCCCTTTTTCTTGAAAGCTTACCTTCTTTTATTAAAGACATTCCGTCTTCACCATTTATCCATTCCATGATCATAAAACCAAATTCAAAATAATTTGAGGAGTTATCTGAAAACAAAACTTTTGAATGTAAGATATCTTTTTGGGCTAACTGTCTAGATATCCAATTAAGCTTGTCAATATTGGGCCAATCCTTATATCTAAATACTCTTACAAGAATGTTTTTATCTTCTATCTCAATCCTGTAGACATAATTCACTTCTCCCTGATTTATTCTCTCGATCTTTTTAACTTCCGCATCAAGGACTTTCGGGATAATTTTAACTACTTTTTTATCTATCTCTGGCGAATATTCGAGAATTTGGTCAGACATATTAATCTATAATCTATCCTTAAATTTTAACAGGCGACTGCCTTAAGTTCCAAATTTTCCCCCTTTACAATTTTTTAAAATATCTGATACAATCAAAAAATGAAGAAAAACAAAATTCTTACTTCGATTCTTAATTCTCTTAAGAAAAAGAATCGGACCCCCTTCCTGATTATTGTTATTCTTATCCTCGTCATTCTTCTTGGTGGCCTCTATTATTTCAAAAATCAGTTTATCTCTGCCACCGTCAATGGTCAGCCCATCTGGCGGTTGAGTCTCATTAAAGAGCTGGAAAAACAATCTGGGGAAGCCACCTTAGAAAATCTAGTCACCAAGTCTCTCATTCTTCAGGAGGCAAAAAAACAAAAGGTGGTTATCTCTCAAGAAGAAATTGACCAGAAAATGAAGGAATTGGAAGATAACTTTACCAGCCAAGGCCAGAATTTAGACGAATTATTGGAAGCTCAAAACATGACTCGAGTCCAATTGAGAGAACAAATTGAAGTCCAGCTGATAATTGAAAAAATTGTTAGCCAAGACGTTGAAGTGACCGATGAAGAAGTGATTGCGTATTTCGAAGCCAATACTGATTACTTTCCCGAAGGTTCGGATTTAGAATCAGTCAAAGAGGAAATCAGACAGCAACTTCAACAACAAAAATCAAGTGATTTAATTCAGTCTTGGCTTGACTCTCTTCGCGAAAACGCCCAAATAAATTACTTCTGAGCTTATTGACAGCTAAAAGAGCTTGATGTTATATTAAATCTAATGTTCTCGAAAAATAATTTTTTGATTATTCTTCTCGGAGCGGCTTTTCTTCTAGCAATGTTTGTAGTTGTCTCCTCTTTTTTTTCTTCAGGAAAACCAGGTTGTCCCTGTGAAAATCTTGATCAAGCCACCGGCGAGTTTTCTCTCCAGGACAAACAAGCCTTTTTCGAAGGTAGGGAGATTGTTTTTCCCTCGGCTATGCGCCGGCTAAGCCAGGAAGAAATTCAGGTTTTAGGGGAATCAACCGGAGTAGAGAAATGGATTGAGGTTGACCTTTCCGAGCAAAAACTAAGAGCCTGGGAGGGCAACCAGCTTTTTCTCGAAAGTTTAGTTTCGACCGGAAAATGGGGGAGAACGCCAACCGGCGAATATCGAATTTGGGGGAAGTTCAAATACGCCAAAATGTCAGGCGGCAGTAAAGCTCTTCACACCTATTATTATCTTCCTAATGTGCCCTATATCATGTATTACCAAAATGGTTATGGTCTTCACGGCACCTACTGGCACAACAACTTTGGTCAAGTGATGAGTCATGGTTGTACGAATTTACCGACACCAGTGGCCGAGAAGCTTTTTTATTGGACCAGCCCTACTCTGCCTTTGGGTCAGAACTATGTTCGAGCTACCTCGAGTGATCCAGGGACGAGGATCGTGATTCATGATTGACTTCCTGCGCTTCGCGAAGTAGGCCTTGACAATTAGCAGACAGTATGATAGAGTGCTAAGAACTTAGAAGATTTAAATATGGGAGGCGTGATTATTTCTCAAGAGAACTCAGAAGAAAAAACAGTTCCGGCCGTGGCCTTAAGGGAAAGTGTTGTCTTTCCTCACACCGAATTTCCTTTAACCTTTGGTCGTCCCCAGACCTCGGCCGCCGTTAAAGCCGCTTTCAGCGGCTCGCCCAAGCATCTCTTAGCCGTTTTCACCCAGAAAGACCCCCGAGTAGAAAATCCAGAAAAGAAGGACCTCTATCCGATTGGCACTTTAGTCGAAATCGAGAATATTTTGGAAACTGAAGGCAGTTTAACCGTTATTGCCCGGGGCCTCTCCAGGATTAGGATCGAAGAGCAAATATCGAATCAACCCTTCCTTCTCGTTAAAACCAGTACTGTTCCTGAAATTATTGAAGATTCAGAGGAAACCAAAATTTTGGCCAGCCACCTGATTAATGATTTTAGAAAAGCCTTTCATTCCGGTAAAGCGATTGACGTGATGACTTTAATGAGAGTTTCAGCAGGACTTTCCCTAGCGGAACTGGCGGACGAGGTTGCCTCAACCCTTGATCTCAAAACCAGTGAAAAAATAGCTCTTTTGAACATGGCCGAGGTGAAAGAAAGGTTAAAAAAGATTGCCGAATATCTGGCTCAAGAAATCAAGGTCTTAGAATTAGACAAAACCATTACCTCTAAAACTCAAGCCAGGTTTGATAAAGAAATGAGAAAGGCGGTTCTAAGGGAGAGAAAGAAAACGATTGAAAGAGAACTCGATGAAGGTGAAGAGGGAGAAGATGAATTAGTAGTTGAGTTTAAGAAAAGAATTACGAAGGCGAAAATGTCTAAGGAGGTTAGAGAAAAGGTTGAGAAAGAGCTGAAAAGATTTGCCCGTTTACCAGGCCACAGCCCAGAACGTCCCTATCTTGAGAATTATTTAGATTGGGTGACTGATATGCCTTGGGAGTTAAGAACGGCCAATGATGTCAGCGTCAAAAAAGCGGCCAAAATTCTCAACGAAGACCATTATGGTCTTAACAAAGTCAAAGAAAGAGTGGTTGAATATCTAGCCGTAATGAAATTAAAAGAGGCGGGCAAAAAGAAAGAGAAAAAAGCTTCTAAATTAAAGAGGCTCAAAGAAAAAATTCCTGACGAAGGTGGGCCGACTATTCTTTGTTTCATCGGTCCTCCGGGAGTGGGTAAAACTTCAATCGGTAAGTCAATTGCCCGTGCCTTAGGGAGAAAATTCCATCGGATTTCTCTTGGAGGCGTCCGGGATGAAGCCGAAATTCGGGGTCATCGTCGGACCTATGTCGGTGCTTTACCGGGCAGAATTATTCAAGGGATTAAGACGGTTGGGACCAAGAATCCGGTTTTTATGCTTGATGAAATTGATAAAATCGGGATTGATTTTCGGGGCGATCCCTCGGCCGCTCTCCTCGAGGCTCTCGACCCGGAGCAAAATCATTCTTTCTCCGACCACTATCTTGAAGTTCCTTTTGACCTCTCCGAAGTGATGTTTATTTGTACCGGGAATATCCTTGATACCATTCCGCCAGCTCTGAAAGACCGGATGGAAATTATTCGTTTTTCCGGTTACACCGAAGAAGAGAAGTTTCATATTGCCCAGAAGTTTCTTTGGCTCAAACAATTAAGGTTTAATGGACTCGGTCAAGAAAAGATTAGTCTCCAAGGAGCCGCTCTTTACCAGATAATTCGGCGCTATACTCGAGAAGCCGGTGTTCGAGAACTGGAAAGGACATTGGCCACTATTTGTCGAAAAATAGCTAAAAAGAAAGCCGATAACAAAAGAGTTGATGACAAGGTTTCTCTGGTTGATATTCGGAAGTATTTGGGACCAGCTAAATTTAGTTCGACCGTGGCGGAAAAGAAAAATGAAGTTGGCGTTTCCACTGGACTGGCTTGGACGCAATCAGGGGGAGAGATATTACTGATTGAGACGGCGTTGATGCCTGGCAAAGGGAAGTTGTTGTTAACTGGTCAATTAGGCGACGTGATGAAGGAGTCAGCTCAAGCCGCTTTTTCTTATGCCAAAAGCCATTGGCAAGAATTAGGTTTAACCGAAAATTTTGCCAAGAAAATTGATGTCCACATTCACGTTCCCGAAGGTTCAGTGCCCAAAGATGGACCGAGTGCCGGCGTGGCGATGGCGGTTTCTCTAATTTCGGCATTAACTAAGAGACCAACTCGAAGGGAGATTGGAATGACTGGTGAAATTACTCTTCGCGGCCGAGTTTTAGAAATAGGGGGTATCAAAGAAAAGATTATTGCTGCTCACCGGGCGGGGTTAAAGGCAGTCCTCTTACCCAAAGATAATCACAAGAACATGGAAGATGTTTCTTCTAAAGTGAAAAAAGACTTGAGATTTATCTTTGTTTCCAATTTAGATCAGGCCCTGAGAGAAGTTTTTGTTCCAGAGAGAAAAAAGAAAGCTCCTAAGAAAGACGGCGAAACCAAAAGGAAAAGAGTTACCGTCTCCGTTATCGCCCCTGCCTTATAATTCTTGACCCCACACAGCACTTACTTGTTCCCAAATACTTCGTGTTTGCGTCGCAAGGGCGTGTATGCGGGGTCTGCGCCTCGCCCCGCCGGCAGGCGGGGCTGGGCTTGACAAACTTTGGTTAGTTATGATAGACTCCTGGTTAAGGCTGGGTAACCAGTCGTTTTCTTAAACTTTTTCCTCCCAAAATGCGGGAATTGAAAGGGGTTAAGAAAAGCACTTTTACAAGGGAAAACGCGGTGGGATTCTATCTCTTTGGTGGATAGCAGCGAATTGGGTCTCGTCAAGACGGGATTCAACTGGCTGTTGTCCACAATTATAGGGGTAGAAAGGAGAAGAGGAAAGAGTTGTGATTGTTCCCCAACAATCATCCATGACTTAGGAGGTGGTAATGTTTTCCAGGTTTGACAAAGTGGTCGTCTTTGACCACCCAACAGGAACACCTATCATCCCCGAGTCGAGTGGTTGCCGTGGAGATCACAAAGACCTGCGATCACAGGTCTCGGAGCCACTCGACCTCGACATGCCAAGGCCGCTTGGGCGCAATCATTAATATGTAGAAACGGCGCTCAGGTGGCGTGTAGACCCCAGGGGGAGTGGGAGGAAACCAGAGAGTTTCTGTTCATGAGAGTTCTAGGCTATGTATAGGCCAAGATATCGGGATATGAATCACCGAAACCGGGTTTTGACAGACGTCAAACAAAGGAGACAGTGACAGCTTCCTAGAGAAGCAAAACCCGAAAACAAAGAACTCTTGGAGGTTTTTCTGCCTTCGACTCCCCCCCGACTCATCTCATCCCCACCGCGTTCCCTTACCCCCTTTCAACTTTCTTGTTTTCCCCCTCATTTTAAGCTAAAATATAGTTCGTTCAGGACAAAAAATCAAAGATTTTTTAAGAGCCCCCTTAGTCTAGCGGCCTAGGACGTCGGGTTCTCATCCCGGAAACGGGGGTTCGATTCCCCCAGGGGGCACAAAGAAAAGGGGCAAGCCCCTTCGAATCCTACCAACCCCGGTTCGAATCCGGGCAGGGTCACTAGCACTTGACCCGCCTGATTTTCGCACTTGCCTTTTCAGTATTATTCATACACGGCTTCGTGCCAAGATTGGTCGGCAGGGTCTGTACCCCTCCGTAGCCTTTGGCGAAGGGGGGCTTGACAAACTTTCCAAATTCTTATATTATTCCTCAGTAAATAAAAATACCTCTTTGCCCAGAAACTCCGCTCGAGTAGCGATTTTTTTGTTGGAGGAAGATGGATAATAATAATCAGACTGGTGATAAACCAGAAGAAATATATTTAACTCGCGAAGGCCGCGAAGAACTTCAGAAGGAATTCGAATCCCTGACTGAACAAAGACGGCCGCGGGCGGTTGAGAGACTGGCTGATAGCCGGGTGATTGGTGATATGGAAGAAAACAGCGATTACTCTCAAGCCAAGCAGGACTTGTCTTTTATTGATGGTCGAATTGCTGAGCTTGAAGAAGTTCTTGGCCGAGCGAAAATTGTGACCAAAAACCATAATGCTTGTCAACAAGTTGGTTTAGGTTGCAAGATTACGGTCAAAGTCGGCAAAGAAGAGCAAGTTTTTTATTTAGTCGGTGAATGGGAAGCTGACCCGGCCCAGAAAAAAATCTCTCACGAATCTCCCTTAGGCAAAGCCTTAATTGGCAAGAAAAAGGGTGAAAAAGTCGAAGTCGAAGCGCCGGCGGGTAAGATTATCTACACCATCCTAAAGATTGAATGACCCCTTTTCCTCAATTTGTTTTTTCAGGCAAATAACTTTATACTAAGGTTAAATGGGCAGATTAGACTCTCTCAGAAAATCAAGATTAGACAAACTGGAAAAAATCAGAAAATTAGGGGTTAATCCTTATCCGGCAAAACTTCAATTTTCTGGCAGAATTTTAGCCAATGAGGCTTTAAAAAAGCTTGGCAAGGGCGTGGTGTTAGCCGGTCGCTTAATAGCTTGGCGCGAGCATGGTGGCTCAATTTTTGCTGATTTAGGAGATGAGTCTGGTAAAATTCAACTTTTTTTCAAAAAAGATGTTCTAGGAGAGAAGAAATTCGGGTTTTTAGAACTGTTTGATTTTGGTGATTTTATCGAAGTTAAGGGGAAAGTTTTCAAAACTAAGGCCGGTGAGACCACGATTGAAGTTGAAGATTATCATCTTCTGACCAAATCAATTCGACCTCTTCCTTCAAAATGGCATGGGTTAAAAGATGTTGAAGAAAGATACCGTCAGAGATATGTTGATTTACTTCTTAACGATCAGGTAAGGAAAGTTTTTGAGACTAGGTCAGCCTTGATTAAAGCTCTTCGCCATTTTCTTGATGAGGCTGGATTTATTGAGGTCGAGACGCCAATTCTCCAACCAATTTATGGGGGAGCGGCGGCAAAACCTTTTGTCACCCATCACAATGTTTTGGATACGGACTTATATCTCCGGATAGCTGATGAGTTGTATCTTAAAAGATTAATTGTAGGTGGCTTTGAAAAAGTTTATGAAGTCGGCAAGGATTTTCGCAATGAAGGGATAGATAAGGCTCATAATCCGGAATTCACCCAGCTTGAATTTTATTGGGCCTTTGTTGATTATGATGACTTGATGAAATTTACCGAGGAAATGTTTTCGACTGTCATCAAAAAGGTGATGGGAACGATAAAAGTAAAATTTGAAGGTGAAGAAATTGATTTTACTCCACCCTGGAAAAGAATTAGTTATCAAGAAGCGATTCTTAAACAAACCAAAATTGACATTAATAAAGAAGATACTGAAGAAAAGCTACTCAAAGCCATTAAAAGAGAAAATGTTAGTCTCGACTTAGAAGGAGCAGTTGGTTTTGGCGCGGTTTTGGATTCGCTCTATAAGAAGACGACTCGACCGAACCTAAAAGGCCCCTTGTTTTTAACTGATAGACCAACAGAATTTGTTTCTTTGGCTAAAAGACGGGAGGACGATGCCAGTAAAACTGCCTCTTTCCAGCTTTTAATTAGGGGAGTGGAATTAATTAATGCCTATAACGAGCTTAATGACCCGCTTGATCAAGCCGAGCGTTGGCAAGAGTCGGAAAAATTAGGGAAGAAAGGGTTGACGGAACATGAGGCTTTCGATGTAGACTATATTCGCGCCCTAGAGTATGGTATGCCTCCAACGGCAGGTTGGGGATTAGGAATTGATCGTCTTTGCTGCTTTTTGACTAATACTCCTTCGTTAAAAGAAGTTATCTTATTCCCGACCTTGCGACCGGAAAAATGAAAACTATTTCTTTTGCTGAATTTCAAAATCTGGATTTAAGGGTAGGTAAAGTCCTCCAAGCCGAGAGAATGCCAGAAAGCCGGAATTTAATTAGGATGAAGGTTGAATTAGGCGAGAAAGAAGCCAGGACTATCCTGGCAGGCATTGCCGAATGGTATCAACCTGAGGATTTAGTTGATAAAAATTTCATCTTTGTTGCTAATCTCGAGTCCAAGAAAATGATGGGTGAGGAAAGTCAGGGCATGATTTTATGTGGGGATATTGACGGCAAAGCCGTCCTTATTCCTGCCCCTGATTTACCGCCAGGAACAATGGTAAGATAAAACTATGATTACTAGAGAAAAAGCTTTAGAAATGCTCCATCAGAATATGACCAATCAGAATTTAAGGCGGCATTGTTATGCGGTTGAAGCGGTGATGAAGGTTTTGGCAAAGAAGTTGGGCGGCGATGGAGAGAAATGGGGAATTGTTGGTTTGCTTCATGATGGTGATTATGAGAAGACGAAAGAGAAGCCCGAACAACACACTCTCCTTATGCACCAATGGCTTCAGGAGATAGGCGAAACAGACCAAGAAATTCTAGAAGCCATTCTCTCTCATAACTACGAACACACCGGTAAAAATCAGCCTAAAAACAAACTTGAATGGTCTTTGTATTGTTGTGATGAATTAACCGGTTTTATCGTCGCCATTGCTTTGGTGATGCCTGATAGGAAATTGTCTTCAGTGACGGTTGATTCAGTTTTAAAGAAATTTCCCCAAAAAGCCTTTGCCGCCGCCGTCAAAAGGGAACAAATCGCCATGTGTGAGGAAAAACTTAGTATTCCCTTAGAAGAATTTGTTAAAATTGCTTTAGAAGCGATGCAAGGAATTAGTGGGGAGTTAGGATTGTAAGCAGAGCTTGAAATTTTCGCCAGAGCTCAAATTATAGAATGTTAGACATTAATTTTATTAAGGAAAATACAAAGAAGGTTAAAAAAGGAGTTAAAGAAAAGGGTTACGACCCGGAGATTGTTGATCGGGTTTTGAAAGTTGATGAGACCCGAAGACAACTAATCGCTGAAGTTGATAAATTCCGCCAAGAGAGAAACAAGCTCGGTAAGAAAGAGATTGAAAAAGGCAAGAAAGTCAAAGAAATGCTTCGGAGAATAGAGCCTGATCTTCGGGCGGTTGAAGAAGAATTTCAAAACTTAATGCTCCAAATTCCCAATTTACCCGCTGATGACGTGCCTGAAGGAAAAGATGAATCCGACAATATTGAAGTAAAAAAATGGGAAAAGCCTAAAAAATTTAGTTTTAGACCGAAGGACCATCTTGAACTAGGAGAGCTTTTAGACCTTATTGATGTTAAGAGAGCCGCCAAAGTTTCCGGCACCCGGTTTGGTTATCTAAAGAACGAGGCCGTCATTCTCCAATTTGCCCTTATCAAGTTCACTTTTGACTTTCTCCAGGCAGAGGGCTTCCTGCCGGTCATTCCTCCAGAATTAATTAAAAAGGAATCAATGCAAGGCATGGGTTACTTAGAGCATGGTGGTAAGGAAGATATGTACATTCTTGATAAGGATGACTTGGTTTTAATCGGGACGGCTGAACAAGCAATTGGACCGATGCACTCGGATGAAGTTTTTGATTCTAAAGAACTGCCCAGACGTTACCTAGGATTTTCAAGCGGCTTTAGGCGCGAAGCGGGCAGTTATGGCAAGGACACCAGGGGCATTTTTAGAGTTCATCATTTCTACAAAATAGAAATGTTTTCTTTTGCTAATCCCAAAGAAGGGGACAAAGAACATCAATATTTCCTCACCTTGGAAGAAAATCTGGTTCAAGCGTTAGAAATTCCCTATAAAATTACCCAGATGTGTGCTGGTGACTTAAGTCATCCTGCGGCAAGGACATACGACTTGAATTGCTGGTTCCCGGCTGAAAAGCAATATCGAGAGACTCATTCGGTTTCAACCTGTACTGATTACCAAGCGAGAAGATTAAATATCAAGTTTCGAGAAGGTAACAAGACTGATTTTGTTCATACTCTTAATGGTACCGCTTTTGCTATTGGCCGCACCATCTTAGCCATTCTTGAAAATCATCAGCAAGAGGACGGTTCAGTCTTAATACCAAAACTTCTCCAAAAATACACTGGTTTTGATAAAATCAAACCCAAGAAATGAAGTTCAAACTTCTTCGTAGGTTCTTCCGAGGCTATTCAGTTTTAGAGAAAGCTGAATCTAAGATTAATGGTTTAATTGAAATCAGAGAAGACATTTTTGGGAGGAGAAGCTTGTTAGTGGGTGGCATTAGCCAATCCGGCTACTCAGTCGAGAAATTGTGGGAGAAGGTAATTAAGAAAGCCGTAGACTGGAAGCCGAAGACGGAGAGCTGTCTCGTTCTCGGCCTAGGAGCGGGGAGTGTTGCTAAGGTTATCCACAATTTCTTTCCCAAGGCTAAGATTGTTGGTTTAGAAGTTGATCCTATAATGATAAAAATGGCTAAAAAATACTTTGACTTATCCACAGTGAAAAATCTGGAAATCAAAATTTGCGATGCGATTTCAACCATCAGCCATTTACCATCAGCCATCAATCATTATGATTTAATTCTGATTGATCTTTACCTCGGAGATCAGGTTCCAAAAGAAGCAACTAAAGAAGAATTTATTAAAAGCGTAAAAAAATCTCTTTCTCCCTCAGGCATCGCTATTTTCAACCGCCTCTATTACGGCCAAAAGAAAAAGGAAGCCAATCAATTTGAGTCCCGGCTTAAAAAGACTTTCTCTCGAGTTGAACCTCTTCATGTTGATGTCAGTATTTTCTTTTTCTGCCAAGAAGCTTCCTAGAAATGGTAAAATTAAAGGATGATTAAGTTCTTAGACAGGTTTGTTGATTCCAACGAAAAACAAGTTAATCAGCTTAAGCCTCTGGTGGAAAAAATCAATTCTCTTGAGGAAGAAATAAAAAAACTTAAGAAGGAAGATTTCCTAGCTAAAACCGCCAATCTTCAAGAGAGAATGAAAGAGGGTGAGACTGGCGATGAAGTTTTGGCTGAGGCTTTTGCCTTCGCCCGAGAGGCAGGCAGAAGAGCCATTGGCCTTCGGCTTTATGATGTTCAGTTGATGGCTGGTCTTTCTCTTTATTATGGCAAAGTGGTTGAACAAAAAACAGGTGAAGGAAAAACCTTGGCGGCCGTGCCCGCTCTTTATCTTCGGTCTTTAATGGGCCAAGGTGCCCATCTGGTGACCGTCAATGATTATCTGGCTAGGAGGGACGCTGGCTGGATGGGCCCCATTTTCCATCTTCTCGGTGTTTCCACTGCTTGTATTGTTCACGAACAAGCTTTTCTCTATGACCCTCAACATGAGGATAAATCTGCCACTGAATGGCGCCTGGCTCATCTCAAACCAATCGAGCGTAAGGAAGCCTATCAGGCGGACATTACTTATGGGACGAATAATGAATTTGGTTTTGACTACCTTCGTGACAACTTGGTCAATAATCTTGATGATCAAGTCCAAAGAAAGCCTTATTTTGCCATCGTTGACGAGGTTGATTCGATTCTTATTGATGAGGCTCGAACGCCTCTTATCATTTCGGCTCCAGACACTGAAGCGACGGATAAATATTTTCAGTTTGCTAAGTTAGTTGATCGTCTCTCTGGTGACACAGATTATACGATTGATGAGAAGTCAAAAACCGCCAATTTAACCGAACATGGGATTAAGAAAGTAGAAAAAATGCTTGGAGTAGACAATCTTTATGAAAAAGAGTTTGAAACAATTCACCATATCGAAAACGCTTTGAGAGCAAGGACTCTTTTTCATCGCGACAAAGATTATGTTGTCAAAGAAGACCAGGTGATTATTGTTGATGAGTTTACTGGTCGGCTGATGTTTGGCCGCAGATGGTCTGAAGGTATGCACCAGGCAGTTGAAGCCAAAGAGGGAGTCTCCATTCAGCGGGAATCTCGGACTTTGGCGACGATTTCTTTCCAGAATTATTTCCGGATGTATCAGGTTTTAGCCGGTATGACCGGCACGGCGGCGACAGAAGCAGAGGAGTTTGACAAGATTTACAAACTCGAAGTGGTCGTCATTCCCACCAATGAGCCGATGATCAGAAAAGACAATGTGGACATGGTTTATAAAACCGCTCGAGCCAAATATGCGGCCGTGGTGCGAGAAATCGAGGATTGTTATCAGCGCGGCCAGCCGGTTCTGGTAGGTACGACCTCGATTGAGAAAAATGAGATTATCGATAAGTTTTTAAAGAAAAAAGGTATCCCTCATAATATTCTCAATGCCAAACAGCACGAGAAAGAAGCTTTAGTGATTGCCGATGCCGGTAAAAAAGGAGCGGTGACCGTGGCCACCAACATGGCTGGTCGAGGCGTCGATATTGTTTTAGGCGGCAGTCGGCTCGAATCTTGGGAAGTGGAGAGTAAAAAAGAATGGGAAAAACAAGAAAAAGAATGGCAAAAGAAACATGAAGAAGTGATTAAATCCGGTGGACTTCATGTTATTGGCACCGAACGCCACGAATCTCGGCGAATTGATAATCAGCTCCGAGGCCGCTCTGGTCGCCAGGGAGATCCGGGTTCATCTCGTTTCTTTACTTCTCTAGAAGACGACATTATGAGGATTTTTGGGGGTGAGCAGGTAAGTAAGTTAATGACGATGTTCAAACTGCCCGAAGATCAACCTTTAGAACACAAAATGGTTTCTAAAGCGATTGAACAAGCCCAGTCGAAAGTCGAAGGTTTCAACTTTGATGCCCGGAAACACTTGGTTGAATACGATGACGTTCTTAACAAGCAAAGAGAGATTATTTATGGCATCAGAGAGAAAGTCCTAGGGGGAGAGAAGATGAAAGAAGAGATTTTAGGGAAAATCGAGGAGGAGATTGGAAACCTTGTTCTGATGGCTTCTCCCGAAGGTTACACCGAGCCAGAATATGAGAATATCATTCGGAGTTTTTGCGAGATTATCCCCTTTGACGAAGAATCACAGAAGAGAATGATTAATCAAATTCAAAAAGAGAAATCACCAGAGAAAATCTCTCAGGCACTAATGAAAACGGTGACGGAATTATATGCCAATCGAGAAAAGCAGTTAGACGAAAAACTGGCTCGGGAGATTGAAAAATTTGCCTATCTTTCTTCGATTGACCATCTCTGGATGGGGCATTTGGATGCTCTCGGTTATCTTCGGGAAGGAGTAGGTCTTCGAGGTTATGGCCAACGAGATCCCCTAGTCGAGTATAAAAACGAAGCCTTTCAGATGTTTGACCGCCTGGTCAAGCAGATTGATTATGAGATTGTCCGCCGCATCTTTAGGATTCAGGTAGCCCGGCGTCCTAACCCGGTTCAAGCGACGGCAGGCCAACCTACCGCCCCTTCGCCTGAGAAGATGAAGACTAATATTGATACCTCAGACATGACCGGCCTAGCCCAACCTACCCCGCCGGCAGGCGGGGTTAAAATCACCAAGCCTGGTCGCAACGACCCTTGCCCTTGCGGGAGTGGCAAGAAATACAAGAAGTGTTGTTATCCGAAATATGAATAGCCGTCTTTAACTTGAGCCTTGTTTGTTCTTCTCTCTCCTTTTAGGTATAATAGAGATCGGCCTCCTATTTATTTTGTGGGGAGGTTTTTATTTCGCAGTTCGCGAATATTACCAGACTCCGTTCTGTTTGATGAAGCGAACGAGAAACAAAACAGGAGAGATGTTTTATGTCTATTTTTAAGCGTTATTATCAATTTTTATTTCGTTATCTAAAAAGCTTCATCGCTTTTGGTTTGGTGCTGGTTATCGGGACGATTCTTGAGAATCTCAATCCCTATTTTTACAAGCTTTTGGTAGATAGAATTCCTCAGCAAAATTATCAGGAGCTGATGCTGCTTCTTCTTGTCTTTGTGGGGGTGAGGGTGGCGGCTAATCTTCTTGATATCCTGAGTTATTATCTAGGCGATCGGGTCTTGATCCCTGCGGCCAGGGACGCGAGGACAGCTGTTTTTCGTCATATTCAAGATTTAGATTTTGCTTTCCACGTTAATAAAAATACGGGTTCCTTAATCAGTGCTTTCAAGAGAGGCGACAGTGCTTTTTTCGATCTTTTTCATCAGATTCATCACAACATTGGCCGGATTCTCATCAGTCTTTTGGTGGTTTTCTTTTTCTTTGGTAATATTCTCCCCTCGATTGCTGGTATTCTGTTGGTGATTCTGGCCGGCAATATTTTTCTAGGCTGGCGGCTGATTCGAATTAATATGAAAAAACGAGCCGTTTTTAATAAAGCTGAGGATAGGATTTCGGGTGTTATTACTGATAATTTAATTAATTACGAGACAGTCAAGTTTTTTGCCCAAGAAGAAAGAGAAGAGAGGCGTTTGAAGATTGAGTTTAAGGATTGGATGACCAAACTTTGGCAGTATGCTAACTCCTTCCGCTTGATAGATCTCGGCATTGGCGGTTTGTCGAATCTGGGTATTTTCCTGATTTTCTGGTTGGTGATAAAAAGCGTTGCCCAAGAGCAATTAACCGCTGGTGATTTTGTTATGGTGGCCACTTTTATGGGTGGGTTTTACTATCAATTCTTTAACATCCTTTACCAATCAAGGAACATTGCTAAAGGTTATGTTGATATTGAACGTTATTTCTCCGTCTTAGATGACGAAATTCAAGTGAAAAATCCGGCTAAGCCAGTCAAGGTCAAGGAGGTTAAGGGCGAGATTCAGTTCGAAAAGGTGAGTTTTTCTTACCCCGACTCGAAGGAAACTGTCTTATCAAACTTTAATCTCCTGATTAAACCTGGGGATTCGGTGGCCTTCATTGGCCGTTCGGGGGCCGGCAAAACCACTCTCGTCAGGCTTCTCTTAAGATTTTATGATGTCAGTCGGGGGAAAATCACTCTCGATGGAGTTGATATTAGGCATTTTTCTAAAGACTATTTGCGGTCTTTGATTGGTATTGTTCCCCAGGAGCCAATTCTCTTTGACAATACGATTGCCTATAATCTTTCGTACGGGAAAAGCCGGGCCTCTTTGGCGGAGATTATCAAAGCCGCTAAAATGGCTAACCTTCATAAATTTATTGACAGTCTTCCTTTAAAATATAAGACTGAAGTGGGTGAGCGGGGGATTAAACTCTCCGGAGGACAGAAACAGCGCTTGGCCATTGCCCGGATGCTTTTGATTAATCCGAAAATCATTATCTTTGATGAGGCGACTAGCAACTTAGATTCCGAGTCAGAGCGCTTGATTCAAAGGGCTTTGTGGAAAATGGCTAAGGAGAGGACGGTTTTAATTATCGCCCATCGTTTTTCGACGACCAGGAGGGCCAACCGGATTGTGGTCATCGATAACGGCAGGATTACCGAGATGGGTACTCATCAGGATCTAGCTGAAAAAAAGAAAGGCATCTATCAATATCTCTGGCAACTTCAGGCCACAGGAGAAATGAAGAAATAAGGGTTATTCTTGTGGTAAAATCTAGCCAGTGAAATGGAATTTTTTGATAGAATAAGAGCATGAAACAACTCCTAAAAATTAATTTCTTCATTGTTTTATTGGTAATTTTCCTAATATGGATTACTTTATTGATTGGTTTTCCTTGGCTAAAAGGATGTGAGCCATCTTTAAGCTGTCCATCTTGTGAATCGTGTATAACACCAGGATTTCCGAGAATTATAAATTTCTATTCGTTACCTTTTGTTTTCGTTTTGTATTTGGTATCCGCTGTAATAAACAACATTTTAGAAAAAACCAGATATCATAATCAATTAAAGATTTTTCTTTTGATTTTAATCTTTATCTTAGTCGCGGCTTTTTATTACCACCAAAACTGGCGCGGGCAGTGCCGCGCCTTTCCCATGGGCTTTAGTAGTGATCCCAGACGACAAGAAGCAATTATTAAATGCCCTTCTTTTTATAATCCTTTTCGTTGGGAAGCTTTTCAATTAGAATGTGAGCAAGAATGGAAAAGAGTAATTAAAGAGAGGGAACTAGAGGGCCCTTTTGATTAATCTTGGTAAAGTTCGAACATATCGTTTACACCTCGGAAGTAAGGGTAATAGCCACTCGTGGTAAAATTAAGACATGGAGTTTTTTGATAGACCTTTAACTTCCAGGGAAGTCATGGATCTCCGGCATGGAAATGGAGATTATTTAAAACTGACAGTGGATATCGAAAACGAATGGTTGGTGGCCGGCGGTGAATTACACGCCGACGCCGAAAAGTTT
>Ga0315551_10001769_pt1 | contig 16232 bp, 15 predicted proteins | sample SalMarSW160290MG_FD_203678 | JGI IMG/M metagenome (GOLD analysis project Ga0315551, IMG submission 203678) | Salt marsh sediment microbial communities from the Plum Island Ecosystem LTER, Massachusetts, United States - Salt Marsh Sediment SW1602-90 ... | reverse complement strand
CGAAAGCATGTTTCACACTAACATGGAATAGACTACAAGCCGATCAACGCCAAATCCAACATGCTCAACTAGGCCTAGTAAGCTCTTGTCTCGGTGGTCTACTCCTATGCGTATCACCTTTATGCCTTCGGAGCGATACTTATCAGACAGAGCACGGATAAGTTTGCTGCCAATGCCCCTCCGGTGATAATCTGGGTGAACCCCTATCATTTGGATTATGCCTATTTCGGTGACGCCCTCACGCAGACGCGCCACTTGGCCTAAGATAAAGCCACGAATTTGACCATTGAATTCTGCTACGAAGCTAAAGTTCAGCAATGGTGCTACGTCTCCGGTAAGCGACCGTATGTAACTAGCCGGACTTCGCTGAGGAGGTTTTCCATGCCCAGCAAACAATATATATTCAGTAGTCAAGTTACGATAAGTAATAACATTTCCCGCTGCCCTTATTTCTCCGTCAACGAAAAGTATATCGTCGATGTCTTTTAGTTTGATAGGTCTGACTTCTATCTTATCTTGTTCACTCATAGTAGCCCCCAATTCGATCACTTTCGTATAGCTGTCATTATATCATATAGCTAAGAGCCTGTAAAAAACATGCAAAGAATATTGTCCCGGGTAGCCAAGCTGGGAGCTGGTACAGGAGTGGGGCTGGTGAAAGATGAAAAGGAGCAGGTAAGAGCCACCGATAAGATGCGCGGAGAACTAGGCCCGCCAGTTGACATATGCGAACTGAGCTTACTCGGAGAATCTGATTTTTGCCAGCTTAGCCTCGTTCCCGCTGGGTTAGATGGTCAAATGATTCTACGTGGGATTGGCAGCAGTGAAAGGAAAAGGCGACTGGAAAATTTGCACAATCCGCCACATTTTTATTGCCTCATTGATGGCATTGGCTGTATAATGCACAACAAATCTGAAAGGAGGGTATCATGCCTGATAGTGTCTACAAAATAATAACGTTGGTTGGAACCAGTACTGAGTCATGGGAGAAGGCCGCCGCCGCCGCCGTTGAACAGGCCTCGAAGAGCTTGCATGGTCTGCGCATTGCCGAGATTGAAGAGTTGGACATGCGTCTCGAGGACGGCAAGATTTCCGCTTATCGTGCCAAGGTGCGGGTCTCCTTCAAATACGAAGGCAAAGCTTAAATAAACTAAGAAGGGTATGCCCATAGTCCCTGATGAATAGGGCCTTAGTGTGGTATTCAGGGGACATAATACCTGATTTTTAACAAGCCTGATTGGTATTTATCACCTACCACCACTCGATAATGGATGCCCTTCTCTTTAGTGTGAGTCCTTCCCTCGTCTCCAGTTCTCTTACCCAATCGGCTAACCCGCAGGCATGATGGATGATTAGCGGAATGCTAAGCCTGGGAAGGATATCCCGATTCAGGCCGTAAGCTAATATGACGCTGCTCATCTCGCGGTTGGTCTCCGTAGAATCCCAGGGGGTGGGGTGTATGAAGCCATGACTTGCCCCGTCGCCGGTTGCATGGAACCAGGTGTCCGGGAACTCTTCCTTTAGCTGTCTCATTAGCTTGATGGCAGAAAGGTTTGTATCGACCGTATAACCCTTATTCAAATTCCTCAAGATAGAGTTGGAGAAGGATTCAAAGCCTACCGCTGACATGAGGACATGCGCTTTCATGGCCTTAGCCAACTTTAAAGCAACCCGGAGTTTCTCTTTGCCCGTTATCAACCAATCGGCCCGGCTGACCAGTTCTATCTGAGAAATCTCGACCCTCTGCTGTTTAATAGCCGACAGCAATTCAGGCAAGGTGGTCAAGGACGCCTCGTTTATCAATTCAAAGGGGATTTTCCTCCCTTCCGCATCCTCCGGCAAGTTGATTATCTGCGCCAGCACATTATCGAGTGATAGCTTACCGCCAAACCCCTTATCACGGGCTACATCACAGAAGCTACAACCCCGAAGGCTGAGGGATATCTGGCCCCTCTTGTTGAAGGGGGCGTCTTTCAAGTTAGTTGGATAATCGATGCTGACCCTCACCGTCCTGGCAGCGTAAGGACACCCTATCTGTTGTACCACCTGGGCACTGGTTACAGATACCGGCTCCAGTCCCGACGAGCCCAGTCTATACAGGTTCCCCCAGTTGACCTTCCTCAGAAAGTCTCCATTCCACTTACCCCGCTCATTTATCCGGCATATACCATTCTGAGTGAAAAGCGCTCCCGGGGTTTTCTCAGGCACCTCTTTACCCTGAGAATTAATAAAGGGGATTAGCTGCTCGGCAGGTCCCTGGAGAGCAAGGCTGAAGCTATCCTTTACCCCGGGAAATCGGTGAGGATGTTGTTCCCAACCTGTCTCCCCTATATAATCGACGTCAGCTTGCGGACCACCCAAAATGGTTATAGCCCCCTCTGCCTTCAGTTCCTCGGCCAGCTCCCAGAGCTCGGGACGACCTCCGAGGCTGCTGAAGCCAATAATCGGCCTTTCGCTGCCAGCGAGCTGAATTACATTTTTCTTGATAAGTTCCTTATCGAAGTCGTGACCTACTGCTACTACGATACACTCGTAGCTGGTATTATCCTGGATAATGGTGGCTGCCATCTGCGGACCCAGCAAGCCATAGCCCTCCTCAGTACCAGCGTAGTTGGCTAAGATAACCATTGTCTTCTTCATCATCGCCCCCGATTACAGGACAAGTTCGATGTCTCATATAATACCTGTCAGGCACTGGCTATATCAAGGAAAGGGCTGAGTAATTTGTTGCTCGGGAGGGGAGCAATATAAAACGTCAGAATGTTAACTCAATCTGATCCTGCGCCTTATCAGGTGAACGGTGACAAATATCGCAGCCATTATAGCCACGAAGCCAATGACGATCCAGGCGGCATACTGGGGTCCCACATCCTTGAACCCCAGCCTGGCCAAAGTCCCCAGGATAATCAATGTTCCATCATAGACAATGAAAGAAAACACGCTAGCCAGCACCACCTGATAGTAAGGGATGCGCACTGTGCCGGCAGCCACCGATGATACCTGCATCAGACCCGGCGTCAATCTGGCAGCAACTATCACCGGTATGGTCCACCTACCCAGCCTATTTTGAAATTGCTCAATATTACGCCGCAAGAATTTGGAACGTCTACCGATCCAGTTTATGAATCTTGGGCCCAGCAGGCGGCTTACCCAGTAAATAATGCTCGTTCCCAGCAGACTGCCACCCAATAGCATCACAATCACAAGGAGCACCGGCCATGACAGAGCTCCCATTTTGTAGGTAGTGAAAAATACGATGGTATCCAGTACGAACGGAAATGGAATACCAATGTCGCATGACATGGCTATGAAAAATATGGCTGCCAATCCCGTGGGATTATCAACGCTTATGGAAGCAGCCAGTGTAGCAAGTGCTCCGTTTATCCAGTCAATCATGGTACGGCCCGGCTATTGTCGCACAAAATGTAGGCAGGGACAATGCCCAATTTTAACTAAATTAAATCGCCTTAATAGGCTGTAGCTTCACGTTCAGGACACGCCTAGTCCGTATGGTAGAATGTGTAATATGGACTCGTACTGGTATACCACTTACGGAGACAGCTAATGCCAAAAAGTGTGCCGCCCCGGTTTGTCCTAATATTGTGGCCCGTGGTGGACAGGCTTTTGAGAGTAATCCATCACATCAGGCCTCTGAGAGCCGATGGTAGCGGCATTGTTTCCCTGGACGTCTGCCATTACAATGGCCACGCCATCGTACTAAATGACGGCTCTGAAGTGAAAACTGGAGACACAATCATCGAGCTTCATTTGAACAATGCCTGGTTTAAAAGAAGGCGCAAGCTGAATCTCAGAGCCTCGCAATCGCCCCGGGAATTCCTTGGTTGCTTCGAGCAGGACCTCCGCTTTCTGGCTCAGCAAGTAGCCAGCGGGATGTTTGGCGATATTACGGCGCTCCACGGCAGCACCCTCCAGCATGTAGCCGCCACACGACTGGGATTCCAGGTCGAGGAACTGCCTGATAGCTTGTGGAAGAAAGGGGCTCGCTTTTATATGGCCGGGTTAATGCAAATCTATCATTTGAGGGGAGACGAAGTGGCTGGACTCAGAGAAAAGCCCTGGGAGCTAAAAGAAGTCTGGCTTTCCAGGGCAGCACTTCTGACCAGGTATGGCACACAACCTCCCTGAGTTCGCTTGTATGCTGAAACCGGGCTTGCTAGACTGAATGCTCCCCGTCCGATTCAAGAAGCTCAGGTATGGTGACAAAATCAAAACCCCGCTCCTTTAGGGGCTCGATGACGAAGGGTAGAGCCTGGAGCATCTGGCTGCGGTCATATTTGGGCCTGCTATCGCGACCATCATGCAGGACAATTACGCTCCCTGGCTTTACCCGCCGAACGATGGCCCGTACAATCTCCTCGCCGGACTTATTTGCCTTCCAGTCGCCGGTCATGTTGTCCCAGGTAACTACCGTGTAGCCGAGGTGATGAACAGTTCGCATCAACCAGGGGGTACGGAAGCCATGTGGAGGGCGAAAAAGCTTTGGCTCAAACCCGGTACATTCGTAGATTACCTGATGGGCCAGCTCAATGTCACGAGCAATTGTCTTGCCCCGTCTCAGGCACAGTGACTTGTGATGATTGTAGGAATGATTCCCAATCACATTTCCGGTTGTTACTATCCGCCGGCAGATCTCAGGATAGCGCCGGGCGTTTTGCCCGATTATAAAGAAGGTAGCTTTTATTTTATATTGCTCCAATATACTGAGAACCTGGGAGGTGTATGGTTCGTTCGGGCCGTCGTCGAATGTCAGTGCAATCTGGGGATGTTTGCGGTTGCCATTAGACAACACCTTGCCATAGAACCAGGAGCGGGGGTTGACCCCGTGGTAGGCAAACAATGTACTCAGAACACCGATATCAAAGACATAAATGACTCTTCCCACCGCCTCAACCACGGGGCCGATATGCAACCAAAGTAATACAAAGAAAAGGGCAACATACCACAAGGATGCTTTAGCTCTCTGCCAGGAAAAACTGGCAATCACTGTTTGCAATGCCTTAGACGGCAAGTCTTCCAGCCTTTCGGAAATTGGTTTATACCAGAAAAGGACCGAGAAGTAGTCCACAACCCAGTTCCAGTATTGGTTAACCACACCTATCCTCTTCAGGCGGCGAGCCGAGGTAAGGACAAAGAGCCGGGGGATAATGATTCCCTTACCGGCCTTCTTTAATCTCAAGGAAAGTTCGTACTCCTCTCCATAAAACCTGATGCTGGTATCGAAACCACCCACCTCTAGGAGTGCTGACCGGCGCACGGCGAAGTTAGACCCCCATACGGCACTACCCTTATTGGAAACTTTACGAAAGAACTGGTCTAAGATAATGCTGATGAAACTACCAGCGTAGGAGGCAATCCTGGCGACCTTGCCAACATCGAAGTATGCATAGGGACCACTCACCACCACCGTCTCTGGTTTTCGAATAAAGTGCGAAACGATGGTTGAAAGCCAGTAAGCTGGTGCCTGAGTATCGGCATCGATGAAGGCAATAAGCTCTCCTGTGGCTACTTCAGCACCCTTTTGACGGGCGCACGCAGGACTTCGCTTACTTTCATAGACAACCTTTGCTCCCCAATCGAGGGCTATCTTGGCAGTATTGTCCGTGCTGGCATTATCAACAACGATAACCTCGTATTCCTCGGCGTAGTCCTGCTTTTTTATTGACTCTAAACACAAAGGCAGATATTTTTCCTCGTTATAAGCTGGTATGACTACCGATACAGAGGGTAACCCTTTAGAACTGGCCATTGGTATCTGCATTGCGTTACTCTCGCCCATGACTTGCCAATCCAGAACGAGATAGATTAATTATATCACCTTCTTAATTCTTTGCACGCAGGCGTTTTCTGAGCCAGATTGCCGAAGGCGGAACTGAATTTATTACTTAGCGCTTAGAGTACTCATCAAACTGCACAATCTGCTAGGTTATGACTTCCCGATTAAAACAGGTAATTGCTGCCTGAGCGGCACATTTTTGTCTAATGCGCAATCTAACTTGGGTGTCTTTACAACCTATGCCGGCATCAAAGGCATACCTGGGATAACCAGAAAATTGAAGGGAGCCGTTATCGACAAAGGCTGATGCCTTATTAGCGCCACTCTGCTGTAGGCATTGTCCTGTATGTTGTTATTCTGGCCGCTTCCAGCACAACTGCTTTGGCTTGTTGAAGCAAATCTCGCGTTCTCTTTGACTCCACCCACGCTCTCCAGTTTTCAATCGTCTCCCATGTGCTTAACATTACGACGACAGAAAAATCCTCCTCGCTGACGAGATTCTCAGCGTTAACGAAGCCCGGATATTGCATGGCATGCGACCTGAGTTGCCTCAATATGGGCTCTAGGTCCTTATAAATCAACACCCTATATCCTATGATACCTTTTATCATTGCCGCCTCCTTTCACTTCTCGCCTGCAGTTTCCTTCCCTTTCATGCTTCAGACTATCTCGTCGAATGTTACTTATTATTCACTGATTTCAGTCTAACTGTCCCTTTTGTATTTGTCAACGCGCGTAGCGCACCGTCGTAGGACATCGTTGCCCATATGCCTGTGACGGATAGTTCTCTTGTTCGGAAAGTCAGGCCTTATATCGCAGAATAGCACGTACGCGCTGGAGCAGGGGCGGATGAGAATAGTTGAAAAAAACGTAGAAGGGATGTGGCATCAAGTTTGACAGATTACCTGCATAGAGTTTTTTCAACGCCTCTATCAGATGCTGTGGATGCTGGGTAGTCTCGGCTGCGAAGCGGTCGGCTTCGTACTCGTTTCTACGCGATAGCGCATTCATTATGACCGAAAGCACCATTTCCAGCGGGGTGTAGAGCAAGCCGAAGAACAAAATCCCGCTGTAAATGGATTGTTGCTCCATATAGAATGCGTCGTAGAGTCCCGGGCTGCCCAGGAAGATAGATAGCACAAAAAAGAGCACTCCTGCGTGAAGAATATTGATTATTGTGCCCTGTAGTATGTGCTTCTTCTTGTGATGACCGATTTCGTGGGCAAGCACGGCTATTAGTTCGGGCACCGTATGCTTTTTGATTAAGGTATCAAATAGGGCAATTCGTTTGTTACGGCCAAATCCGGTAAAAAAGGCATTTGATTTGCTGGAGCGCTTGGAGCCATCCATCACGAAAACGTTTTTGATGGGGAAATCGACCGAGCGGGCATAGGTGAGAATAGCCTCTTTCAACTCCCCTGGTTCCATTGGAGTGAACTTGTTGAAAAGAGGCATAATCCACGTTGGAGCCACATATTGCAAAATCAGGGAAAATCCAGTGAAGGCAATCCAGCAATACAGCCAGGCATGGTAGCCCGCATATTCAAATAAGGTCAAAATACCAGCTATCAAGGAAGCACCAAGCAGTGCTGCTAGACCCAGGCCCTTGACCCTGTCCATCAGGAAAGTGCGAGGGGTAGTCCTGTTGAAACCGAATCTCTCCTCAATTACAAAGGTGCGATAAACGCTGAAAGGCAGCGTAAGAAGGCTATAGCCTATCAGCAGAATGCCGATGTAAAACAATCCGTTCAAGATGGGAACGAGGCCCCAGGACCTGACTATCTGGTCAAGATAGTTGAAGCCGCCAGCAAACCAGAAAGAAAGTAGAACGGCCAGGCTGAATGTACTGGTTACTAAAGTAAAACGGGTATTAGTGCGAACATATTCTTGAGACTTACGATAATCCTCCGGTTTGTACACATCTTCAAAAACGGGAGGTGGTTCCGATCTCAGGGACTTGAGATTGAGTAGATGTGCAACCACTCCTACCGCATACTCAATGAGCAGGGCGAAAAGAATGATAAAGAAAAAGGGATTCATCATTGCCCAGCCAGTTCCAACATAGTTTATTATAGACTTATGCAGCCATCAACAGAGAGAGGGGGTCTTACGCAGCTCAGATTGTTCATTTTGCCATCCATGACACCTGAAGCAGATGTGGACCCGGAATGGAGCCACGGCGGGATTTAACCATTAATAAGCTACCTGGCAATCTCGGCTCTTTGCCCTTCGGCGGCTTCTGAGCCAGATTACCAAAGGCGGAATTGAGTTTATCCCTTAGCGCTTAAAGGTGCTCACAAAACCTCACAATCCGTCATCTTTTTATTCTGGGGACATAATACCTAATTTGTAGTAGGCCTAGTTGGTATGGTGTCCCTGAAATTTAGACTTTATAGACCCGGCATAGCAGTGCTCGGTTACACCAGCCTCCGGTCAGCGGGTCACAGCAATCAGGGTCATCAAGCGTCAGAACGTTGGCATTTGATTCCCAGAGTCCGTGAAGGGAAGGTTCCGCCCCGGGCATCTCCGGGAACCACCAGCTGGCTTCACAATTCACCACGTTGCTGAGTATGCCAGGGTTGAGATGTGCTTTTTGCTTAATTCTTCCTCGCCTTGTTTCAATAAATATCCAATCGCCTTCACTGATACCTAGTTTGCGGGCGGTATCCGGATGAATATCCGTCAGCGGATCAGGGTGTCTCTCTCTCATTCCAGTGCCCCATTGTCTGTGCTCTGAGTGGAACATCGGCATAAACCTGCCGCCGGTATTTAAAATCAAGGGATACTCTCTGGCTACTTCCGGTGTGCTTACAGGGCTTTCCGGCGGCTCTTCATAGAAAGGCAAGGGGTCATAGCCCAGTTTTTCGAATACCGTGGAGTATAATTCAACCTTGCCGCTGGCTGTAGGGAATCCCTTCTCTTCATATTTCTTAAATTTTCTGGCACCCCTGACAAATCCGGCGTTAACGAATTCTTCATAGGTTATCCTCAGCGGTTCAAGCTGGTATTCAATCGCTTCTTCGAAGGTTTCCCATGGCCAGTCATCTTCTTGCCCGAGCCTGATGCCGAGCTCGCGCCAGATTGTATAATCGTCTTTCCGCTCTCCCAGAGGTCGAATTGCCCGGCCTCCGCCGAAAACCACGTCAGTCAGGTCTTCGTAGGTCGAGCAAAGTGGCCTCTCCATCCAGCTTGAAACCGGCAATACGTAATCGGCAAGCTCCGCTGTTGGTGTCAGCCAGAAATCGCAGACGACATGCAGGTCTAGATTTTTACTTTTCAAGGCTTCGTACAAGAGCTTGGTATTTGCTGCCCAAAGCAAGGGATTACTATCCCAGGTAATCATTGCTTTTACCGGATACGGTTCACCGGTTAGAATAGCCCGCCAGGTCAATGGAGGTGAGGCTGCTATCCGGTGTCCAACGATTTCGTGTATACCGTAGGCATTTTCATAGTACGGTGAGGTCAGTTCGTAGCTCTGCCAGGACATAGCCCTGAAGCGGTCTGCGCCGATTTGTTTCGGGCGTTGCTCGGGGGCAACCTGTCGCTTAGTTCGAGAATTACTTCCCGCCTGAAGCGTTTGCCGTTTATTTCCGGCCCGATGCCGGGAATGAGGTCGCCGCCTTTTACATCGAGGTTGCCGGTGATAGCGCGCAGGATAACCCTTGCCTGTTCTACTCTGCCGGCATTGCGGCCTATCTGGTCGGAAGCAACGCCACGCAATATAGAGGCAGGTCTAGAGGTGGCATACATCCTGGCGGAAGAAACGATTTGCTCTTCAGTCAGGCCGGTAATTTCCGCAACCTTCTTGGGATTGTATTCCTGAACACGTTGTGCCAGTTGTTCGAAGCCGTAAGTCCACCTTGAGACAAAATCTTTATCGTAGAGTTCTTCGTTGATAATGACGTTTAACCAGCCCATAGCCAGAGCGGCATCGGTGCCCGGCCTTAGCTGGAGCCAGATATCGGCAAGTTCGGCTGTCCTGGTATGCCTGGGATCGATGACGATGAGCTTGCATCCTTTACCACGCCGCCTCTTTTTGATGCCAGCTATTGTCCTTGGAAACGAGCTGGCGGGATTTTGTCCCCAGGCAACCACGCAGTTGCTGTGGGAAATATTGGATACCAGGCTGCAGCAGCCTCCAATAAGCGCCATGTCTATGGCGTGGCAGTTCAGGAGGCAAATAACGCCGACATGAGCTACGTTTTGAGGGTTGCCGAAAAGATTGAGAAACCGTGAACGAATCCAGAAAGCCCCACTTCTATATGTGCCCTCGGCAACGACCAGGCTTTCCGGCCCGAACCTCTCTTTTATATCACCCAGTTTGTCGGCTATTTCATCGAAAGCCTGCTCCCAGCTGATTTTCTGCCACTTGCCTTCACCGCGTTCTCCCGCTCGCTTCAACGGGTGCATCAGCTGGTCGGGATGATAGAGCCACCTCGAGGCGTAACCGACTCTCTCACAAACTTTACCCAGGGTTAACCCATGCCCCTTGTTGCCTTCTATACGGGTTATTTTGCCATCTTTAAGGTGAACCAGTACACCACAATTGCCGGCACAAAAGGCACAACCATCCTTTTTAATTTCCTCGCGGATTTCAGGGGTACTCATTTCTAATCCTTTAAGGGTTTGTCTGAGGAGAATTTGATTATAAGTATTAATAGCAAGGTATGTCAAAATAATGGGATACGTATCTTGGTTGCCCTGTCGAGAAAAGTATTTGCATCAGCGGTTGTCGCTAATGTTTTTGGAAAACACCCGAGTAATGCTAGCTCTGGTCCAATCCCCGCATTAGACACAAACTAGTGCTTTGCTATATAATCATTCGCAGCGTTATCAACGGTGGATTTAATATGGAATGGATGCCCTTAGAGCAAGAGAAAGCTTTTGACGTTGCCTCGCTCGAGCCTGTATTAAAACCCCGCTCCATAGCCGTTATTGGAGCCTCACGCAAAAATCTCACTATCGGTAACAGGCTTTTCCGTAATTTGTTGCAGAATGAGTTTACGGGAGTCGTCTACCCGGTGAATCCCAACGCCAAAGTAGTCGCCGCAGTGCAGACATATCCGTCTGTTCTGGATATACCGGGAGAGGTGGACCTTGCCATTATTATCACCCCGGCGGATACGGTCCCCCGGCTGATGGAAGAGTGCGGGCAAAAAGGGGTGCGCGGCGTAATTGTAATAACAGCGGGCTTTGCAGAGAGCAACCCTGAGGGAAAGAAGAAGCAGGATGGGATAGTTGAAATTGCTCGGCGCTATGGTATGCGCATAGTGGGACCCAACTGCATGGGCATCGTCAACACTGATCCAGAAGTCAATATGAACGCTACTTTCTCCCCCACTTTCCCTCCCATCGGCGGTATTGCCATGGGTACTCAGAGTGGTGCGCTTGGGCAGATTATCTTGGAGTATGCCAGGAACCTGAACATCGGGCTTTCCACATTTGTCAGCATCGGAAACAGGGCTGATGTCTCCAGCAACGATCTGCTCCAATACTGGGGAAAGGACCCGTCTACCAGGGTCATCCTCCTTTACCTTGAATCTTTCGGCAATCCCAAGAAGTTTGTCCGCATAGCCCGCAGCATCACGCCCACCAAGCCGGTGATTGTGGTAAAAAGCGGGCGTACTTTGGCAGGCTTCCGGGCTGCTACCTCACATACCGGGGCGCTGGCTACTGGTGAGGTAGCTTCTGAAGCATTGTTTGCCCAGACCGGAATGGTCCGGGTGGATACACTGGAAGAGCTTTTTGAAGTGGCTAACCTGTTATATCACCAACCCGTTCCTCAGGGGAAAAGAGTGGCTATTCTCACCAATGGAGGGGGCCCGGGCATTATGACCGCCGATGCCTGTGCTGATAGAGGGCTGGAATTGCACACTCTTTCAGATGAGAGCGTCTCAAAGCTAAAGAGCTTTCTCCCATCTCGAGCCAGTATTGCCAATCCCGTTGATATGACGGCTGAGGCTTCCCCCGAGGATTACAGCCGGGCGCTGGAAATTCTGGCGCATGATGACGGCATAGATATTGTGATAGTCATCTTTATCCCGCCGATACTTGTGCGTGCTGAGGAAGTAGCCAATTCCATAAGGGAACTGGCACCGGAGTTTCGCAGACGTGGCAAGACATTAGTAGCTTCATTTATGGGTTCGCGTGGTGCTGGTATTGAGTACGATTCCAAAGATGGTGGATGCATACCCAATTTCACCTTCCCGGAGCATACCGCGGTCGCCCTCGCTGGGGCGTGGGAGTACAGTCGGTGGCTACGAAGACCAAAGGGGGTGGTTCCCGAACTGACAGGGATCAATAAAGAAAAGGCCCGTGCGGTAGTGGCATCAGCCTTGGAGCAAAGCTCTACCCGCCCTCTCTGGCTGGAAGCTTCCTCCATCTCCGAACTGCTCAACGCATATGGAATCCAGTTCGTGGTGTCGAAGTCAGTAAAGACAGCGGAGGACGCAGCCAGGGCGGCTGAAGAAATTGGCTTCCCGGTTGCGGTTAAGCTCCTTTCAGACAAGATAATCCACAAGACTGAAGTTGGAGGAGTGGTTCTCCCATGCCACTCAGCAGGTGAGGTAAAACAAGCCTTTAACCAAATCAGAGAAAGCCTTGAGGGGCTGGGAAGAGCCGATGAGATGCAGGGTGTCACCATTCAACCGATGATATCTGAGGGAATTGAGGTAATCGTTGGCCTAACCCAGGACCCTTCCTTCGGTCCTCTGATCATGTTTGGTATGGGCGGCATTTACGCCGAGTTCCTTAAGGATGTTACATTCCGTATTCACCCCTTGACTGACATCGATGTCCAGGAGATGGTGCGCTCAGTGAAGGCTTACCAGCTCTTTGCTGGCTGGCGAGGCTCCAAGCCGTCTGACGTTAAGTCTCTTGAAGACCTCCTGCTGAGAGTGTCTGCTATGGTGGAAGACTTACCCCAGATAGCAGAGATGGACCTCAATCCGGTGAAAGTTCAAGAGCAGGGAAAAGGGTATGTTATAGTTGACGCCCGAATTTCAGTCTCTTGACCAGGTGGTAGAGACTACTCAGGCTGCACTGGAGCGTAGTAGTGTTGAGGAAGAGGCTATCGCCTTTCGGCGTCTTCGGAGTCAGATTTTACGCCTTTCACAAAAGTGCTTCACGCAAATGTAAACGCAACACTGAAAAATGAACCTTTGTTTAGGAGAAGGCACAAAGGTTAGCCGCTACTTGGGTGGTGATATATCTTTGAGTTTTTCTGAAGCTGGCTCACCACCAATGCCCCAGTGCGTTTTGGGGATTTCATAAACGATTACTTCTACAGCTTGTTCTGGGACGCCCAAATCCACGATAACGTTTGTTATACCCCGTATCATCTTTTTAACTTTTTCCTCTCCAACGCCCTCCCAGAAATCTACATGAACAATAGGCATTTTTACCTCCTCATTAGACTTTCCATTTGAGCTTAAGGTTAATTATAGCCAAAAATAGCCTCGTTCAATTAACTGAGATTTATACTACATCCCTTGCGTGTTTTTATAGCCATGTGGGGGCAGGTCGAGTTCCCACCATGCTTCGGCGTCCTTACCGTAACCGGGGTCGGTATACAGCTTTGTGATCATTCTATTGAACGCCGGCGTGGTGGATATAACTTGCCTGACGAAATCGTGTATGTGTATAAATGATGTATCCTGCTTGGACAAGGGGCAACAAGCCAGGCAGATGCCGCAGTCATGCCCGCCTATTTTCAGCCATTGTGAGAAGCAATTGGGCGCTTTTTCGTAGTATGTCTTGACACCGGGGTTATTCCAGGGTCCCTGTACCTCCCAGGAGGGCTCTGTTTCCATGCTGAGGGCTTTAGAGGGGCAGAACTCGGCACACTTCTTGCAGTCGCGGCAGAAGCGGAATATGCCGGCATCTATCGGCTTGGTGGGGGCAAGGGGCAAATCGGTGATTACCTTGAATACCCGCACCAGGGGCCCCCATCTCGGTGAAATCATCCGGTTCAAACGGCTGAGCTCGCCCAGACCGGCCAGCACGCCAAAACCGGGGCTGTTCCCCGAGGTGCCCATGGTGCCGTCAGCCAAACACTGGTAGCCCAGCCTGTTGATGAACTGCTGGAGGCGGAGCTGCACCGAAGTGCCCTCGGAATAGCCCATGGAGGTGGCTGCTTCTTCTAATACGCTCGGCGCTAGGGCCATGGTTGGCTGTGACATGCGGACGGTGTAGACAATGACCCATTGTGCCTTATAAGGTATCACCTTCTTCTTTTTCGTCTCGTAAGCCTTGTCCACATCCTCAAATTCCCACTTTCGGTTATCCCAGCCATCAAATGAATAAATTAATTTGCGGGTGTTTTCGTCAAGTTCGACCACGCCTACTGAGGCGGCTCCGTAAATTTTGGCCGCCGCCCGAACCATCCGCGTGTTTTCCTCAGGGGTACCCTCGTAGCGAGGATAGCTAAGCTCCTCAGGTATGCCGCATAGATTCGCTGGGACTTTAATACCAGGACCTAGGAAGGCACGCTCTGCTGCCAAGAGTGATGTTAGCCAACCCCCAGCGACCAGTGCCTTGTCCCTCAGGTTGAAGCCGGGCTTGTTTTTAAGTATATCTTTTGTGCTCGTCTCTATGGCACGTCCCCCCAGCTTCATGGCATTCTCGGGGCCCACGGCTTGGGCAAGACCATTGACGAACATGATATTGCTACAGTCGAAGCGCTTCATCTGGCTCCAGTCAATATCCACCGTGGGTTTATCGACCTCCCTTATCCACCAGGGCAGTTTCCGCTCCGCCACCGGCGACGACTTAATCTCGTCAAGGTCACGGTATTTGGTATGGTGCTTCATGTCTACTCCCCTTTCTTTGTTTAAGGTTTTGGCGGTGCGGTTGCCTCAGTTCGATTTCGGTGATTCAGGTTGTGGGCTGATTAACCTTTTTCAGTCTTTCCATAGGGTAGGGGCCAAGCTGCCCTCTCCTGCCTGATATTTTCCGGTGATATGGTTTCTTTGCTACTGTTGCCCCCTCATTGGATTTCCGTTTGAGCCAGATGTTAAGTATAGCCATATCAAATAGAAAAGTCATCAGGGATACAAAGGCGCAGCCCATATCAAGAAATTACTACTTGGTGCTACAATGAATCTAAATAAGCCCAAAAAGGAGGTTCAGTCTTGTTTTTTAAAGAGTCTCTGGGATTTGTCGCTGGTGCATTTGTAACATGCAGTCTTATCCCCCAGCTCATTCGTGTCTTCCGGCTTAGAAGTGCACGCGAAATAAGCATGCTTTTTACTACCTTACTTCTATCGGGTCTGATCATTTGGTTAGCTTATGGTATCTCTTTCAGACTGGCCCCAGTTATCCTTTGGAATGCGGTCGGTGCTATTCTCGTCGCTATTCTTTTGTATGCAAAACTAAAGTATGGGAGATAGGCCATTTACAAAATGGTTTCCCCTATGTTCCTCTTCGAGAGGGGATTACGAAAGCTGGGCAAATTGCTCACGGATAAGATGTACTAGCACGTTCCTGTGCAGTCACTAAGACCCATCCTGAAAGCCATGCTATCCCATAGCATTTAACAACCCAGCGCATTATGCAGTTGAAAAGCGCGGTGGTTGCTCAAAGTTACGCTGGCGTGGATGATGTTTCAATTATAGCCAGCCTCCCTGACGCTTTTTCTCGGCACATCACACAGAGTGTCAAAATGCGGAAGACTATAATACTTTGGTGAAGAAGGCAGCCACTTTAGCAGCCAGGCTAGATTCATATCCCCACCAAAAGTGGTCCGCCCCTTCAATACTTTCACACTCTTTGGGCTCAGGAAGATTCTGGCAAAATTCAAGGAACTGGTTTATGGGTATAAGTTCGTCCATGCTTCCTGAGATAAGAAGTTTTGGCTTAGGACAGCTTTTGAGGAAGTCAAAATCGAACATAGGGATTGGCGGCGAGACTGCAGTCAGAGCCTTAATTCGGTCATCCTTAAAGCCGACAGGAAGAGCAAAGCCAGCGCCAGCCGAATAGCCAGCAAGCCCAATTCTATTGGAATCAACTTCCTTTACCTTACTTATAAAAGAAATGGCTGCTTCCACATCTTCCCGCTCACCTATTCCCTGACCAAACTCCCCCTGGCTCCCACCTACTCCGCGGAAGTTAAACTTGAATGAAGCAAGCGATGCTTGTGTAAGTGTCTCAGAGAGGCTATTGACCACATTGTTATCCATACTGCCGCCGTAGAGGGGGTGGGGATGGCAGACTATTACTGCTGGGAAAGGTCCGGCACCTTCGGATATGGCCAATATTCCTTCGAGGACAAGCTCGCCAGAAGAGAAGCTTACTCTTGTCCTTTTCATTTCTGGCCAACTTTGTGGTTTATTATAGGCACACTTCTATCTCTGATTCCATATTACGTTTCTCGAAGTCTTTGTCGAGAGTTAGTGTGGGACTATCATAGCAATTCCCTTTCCTTTCTGCTTTAATTAGC
>Ga0315551_10001759_pt1 | contig 16276 bp, 13 predicted proteins | sample SalMarSW160290MG_FD_203678 | JGI IMG/M metagenome (GOLD analysis project Ga0315551, IMG submission 203678) | Salt marsh sediment microbial communities from the Plum Island Ecosystem LTER, Massachusetts, United States - Salt Marsh Sediment SW1602-90 ... | reverse complement strand
GGTGCTTCAGCGTGCCGGCTATCTCACGTCGAGAGCTCATGTCTCTTACCGAGGAATGCGCCAGGGTGACCGGAATTCCATACCTGATGGAGGCATACCGGGAAGAGGCGATGGAAATCCTCGGTTAAAGGGCAGTTTTCCGAGAAACGGGAGGAAGTTTTAAAAATGGCACGCTACGAATGTTCGGTTTGCGGCTATATCTATGACCCGGCACAGGGAGACCCGGAAAACAACGTACCAGCAGGAGCACCCTTTGAAAAATTGCCGGAGGACTGGGTCTGCCCTGTCTGTGGCGCCAGCAAGGACCAGTTCCATAAAATAGACTGAGATATTTACCGTCTGCGCTATCAGAGCGGCCGCTTGATTGGATTGCGCCCCCCGGACTAGCCAAGTGCCTTGTGGTAACAGGCCAGAACTCGCTTGGCCACATTTTCCCAGCTGTATTCCCGGGCGGTGGCGATTCCCCTCTGACCCATCTGCTGTCGCCGGGATTTATCGCCGGCCAGGGATAGCAGCGCCTCGGCCAGGGCGGGAACATTTTTCGGCGGCACCAGCAATCCCTCGGCATCGTGGGTCAGCACGCTGGCATACCCTGATATATCCGAGGCAACCACCGGCGTACCCACGGCCATGGCTTCAATCAGGATGATGCCGAAGCTCTCCCACCCGGTGGCCGGGCAGCAGACGATATCCGCCGTCTTGTAATACCTGGGCAGGTCACTGTAGGCGGCATAGCCAATGAAAACGACGTCCTCTATGCCATGCCGGGCCACCCGTTTTTGGTACTTTTTCCTGAGGCGTATACCCGGCCCGACGACGATGAGCCGGGATTCGGGAATCTGGCTTTTGACCTGCTGGTAAGCTTGGAGCAGGTAATCGAGGCCCTTGCGCTTCTCCAGACGCCCGATAAACATGATGTTCAGTTTTCCGTCAAGGTACTGCTCAAGCGGCTCGACATCGGGCCGAAAGTGGTCCGTATCAACTCCATTGGGTATGATGCTGTATTCGTCGGGGAAGAACCTGTTCACGTACTCCATCGCCGGTCTGGAAACGGCAATTTTATAGTCCAGCTTGCGGAACCACTTCTTCAAAATCAGCTTGCCCAGCGGCGTACCGAAGTCGTACCAGGGTCTGCCACCTGAGGCATGGAAGGTGCCTATATTCGGGGCATTGGAGAGACGCAGCACGGTGGTGCACAGCATCGGCATCAGGGGCTCGTGGAGGTGAACGATTTCAAATTTCTCCCTTTCCAGCACCGCCTTTATCCTTGACGACAGCCAAGGTGAAAGGGTAATACGGGCCACAGAGCCGCTGGCCGGGACCGGCCTGGGTCTGCCGATTTGTATGAAACGCTCACCCAGAGCCGAAACTGCCTTAGAGGCGGGGGCAATGATTTTCACCTCATGCCCCATTCTGGTCAGTTGCTGCTCTAGATTAGTTATATGATTACAGACACCCCCGGGATAGGCAAAGTCGTAAGGGGAGACCAGTGCTATTTTCATATCTTTATTTTACCGCCAGTGTCTTCAGCAGAGCACGTACCTCATCCGGTGAATCGAGGCTGAATTTGGCAGCGGAAAGGCCAGGCCTGACCTTGATGGACCAGGCGTTCCCCGGCAGAGCCCGGAACAGGTCTTCATCAGTAACATCATCACCGACGGCAAGGACAAAATCCCAGTCCTGCCTGGAAAGCCACTGCTGCGCCGTCGAGCCCTTATTCAGGTTGGCGCTTTTCACCTCGACCACCTTGCTTCCTTCCAGCACCCTCAGATTGGAATTGGCCGTCAGATTGAGCAGGTCGTTAGCTATCTCTCTGATGTGCCGCTCGCTTATTCTCGGGTTAGCCCTTCTATAATGCCAGGCCAGGGAATAGTCCTTCTCCTCGATGAGTGACCCCTCAATCCGGTCCACCGCCAGCTTCATGATGATGCGCACTTCATCCTTCCAGTCGTCCGAGAGGCCGGCCATCTTGCCCCAGTCGCCACCTTTGGCTTTCATCCACACACCATGTTCCGCCACCATGCCCGTTTTCAGGCTGCCAAACCACCGGTCAAGCGTGTTTTTATCCCGTCCGCTGATGAGCACGACCTCATTCCTGGCATCGCTGTTCAGCTCGGCCAGCAGCTTCAGCAGCTCCGCGTCCGGCTTGGCCTCCTCGGGTGTTCTGGCGAAGGGCACCAGCGTGCCGTCATAGTCCAGCAACAGCAATCGCTTCCGGGCTTTCTGGAACTGAACTGTTAGCTCACCCCTCGCTTTACCGGGCATTGGCTCCGGGACAGCGCCCATCTCCACCTTTTCCGTTTCATGCAATTTGTCAATGAAATCTCCAGCCCACCGGCTGACATCATAGCGCTTGATACGCTCCTGCATGGCCCGGTTGCGCTCAACCTGCTCTTTTTCCGGCATTGTCAGGGCATCGGCGAAAGCCTGTGCGATTTCCTCGATGTTATTCGGGTTGATGATGATGGCGTCTCCCAGCTCCCGGGCGGCTCCGGTCGTCTCGCTGAGGATGAGAACACCCTTGCCGTCTATTTTGGTGGCCAGGTATTCCTTTGCCACCAGGTTCATCCCGTCGCGCACCGGAGTTATCGGGCATACGTCCGCTATCTGGTACAGGCCGAGAAGCGCGTGATAGGGTATCGGGTTGTAAATATACTCAAGAGGCGTCCAGCCGATGGTGCCGAACCTGCCGTTTATGGTGCCCACCATCTCTTCTATCTGCTGCTTCAACTCGGCGTAGCGCTGTACCCTGATGCGGGAAGGCCCGATGACCAGAATGAAGACCACCTTCTCCCGATATTCCGGGTGCTTTTCCAGAAAGAGTCCGTACGCTTCCAGTCGATTTGGAATGCCTTTGCTGTAATCGAGGCGGTCCACGGAAACGATGATTTTACGGTCGCCCAGCTTCTCCTTAAACTTTTTCACCTCCGCGGCCACCTCCGGGCTCCGGGCAATACCGGAATAGTAGTCGTAGCCGATGCCGATGGGGAAGACATCCGCCTTGGACACGTGGTCGGGAGCCGTAATCCAGCCCATGGAAGTGCGATAACCAAGCAGGTTGCGCGTGCTGTTCAGAAAGTGCCAGACATAGTCATGAGTGTGAAAACCGACCAGGTTGGCACCAAGCAGCCCCTCCAGTATCTCCCGGCGCCAGGGCAGCAGGCGGTAAACCTCGTAGGACGGGAAGGGTATATGAAGGAAAAAGCCGATGGTTGCCTTGGGCAGCCTGTCCCTTATCAGCTTGGGCAGGAGCATGAAATGGTAGTCCTGCACCCAGAAAATATCATCCTTTTTGGCCACACCAACAATGGCGTCGGCAAAAATCTCGTTAACCCGCTGATACGCCTGCCACAGGACGGGGTCATACTCTACGAACTGAGGGAAATAGTGGCAGAGGGGCCAGATGGTCTGGTTGCAGAATCCGAAATAGAAATCGTCAACATCTTTTTCCGAGAGAAACACCGGGTAGCACCGTTCCTCAGCCAGCTTGTCCTCAATCTCCTTCTCCTCACCTTTCTTAAGCTTCTCCTGCTCTATGCCCGGCCACCCGATCCAGAGACTGGGGCGGGACTTGTAGAATGCGCCCAGGGCCGTCGCCAGGCCACCAAGGCTGGGCTGAAAATGCAGCTTACCATCTCTCCTCTCAACGTTCAGCGGTAAACGGTTGGAAATAATCAGCAGTCTTGACATGATGCTCCTCCAGCGGCGTCTTTAATCAAATATTAATAGCACAATCCGACCGATTTTACAACGTTAAGCCAGCCTGGCATCTCCAAAATTCACTGGCCGCCTTTTAAGATTGACAGAATTCGCGTAATGGCTGAAAATTAAAAGGATAAGGGTGGCAGCAGGGGAGTTATGAACGCGAAAGCTTTACATAAAATAAGAGGCAAGACACACAGAGCAGTAGCTTCATTATATATTGAAGAGACAAAGGGTCAGACGGGGCAAATCAATGCATGACAGTTCACTGGTGCTCGGCGTTGACCTGGGCGGGAGCAAAATACTGACGGCAGTGGTCAATATCGAGGGCGAAATGCTATCGCGCGACCACAGCATCACGCCGGCCGCGAAAGGGCCAGAAGCCGTAATTCAGGCAATGCTGGAATCTGCGGAGCGCGCCCTCAGCCAGGCAGGCATAGCGGCCGCTGAACTCGAAGCCATATGCATCGGCGCTCCCGGGCTTTCCAGTCCGGAAACGGGCGTCCTTTTCACATCGCCTAATCTGCCCGGATGGAAAGATGTTCCCCTCAGGGATATCATCGAGGACAAAATGGGCGTGAAAACCCTTCTCATCAATGACGCCAATGCGGCTGCCCTGGGCGAATTATATTTCGGGGCGGCGAAAGGGGCCCGCAATTTCATTTGCATCACCCTTGGCACGGGAATCGGCGGGGGCATCGTGATTGATGGCGAGATATATGCCGGCTCTCTGGGCACCGCCGGTGAAATCGGCCACATGACCATTGATGCCAGCGGCCCGAAATGTAACTGCGGCAACACCGGCTGCTGGGAAACGCTGGCCTCAGGCACGGCACTGGAAAGAGAAGCCAGGAGGCGAATCACGGATGGCGCTGAAACGACTATTTTGAATTACGCTGAAGGCGACATTAATAAAGTGAACGCAGAAGCGGTGCATAAGGCCGCTCAGAATGGAGATACGCTGGCGAAAGAAATCATCGCTCAGACCGGCTACTACGTTGGGGTGGGTTTGGCCAACCTCATCAATATCTTCAATCCGGAACTGATCGTTATCGGCGGTGGTCTATCCAATATCGGCGATATGCTGCTGGAGCCGGCGTACAAAGCGGCCGGAGAGAGGGCATACCGGGCGGCTTTCGATTCCGTACGCTTTGCCCGCGCCGAACTGGGCAGAAATTCGGGGGTTATCGGTGCCGCTGCCTATGCCTTTCGTGAAATAGAGAAATCAAGCAAATAATATCTGGGGGGTGTTAGTATAGCAACCAAACTATCCCGAAGACGTACCAAGATAGTCTGCACCATCGGACCGGCAACCGGCTCGGCGGCCGCCATCGAGCGTCTTATCCTGGCCGGCATGAACATTGCCCGGCTGAACCTGTCGCACGGCACCGCCCGCAAACACAGCCGGTATATCCAGACCATCAAAAGCGTTAGCCGGCGGCTTGGCATGAATGTTGCCATCTTGATGGACCTGCCTGGCTCCAAATATCGCATCGGCAAACTCAAGGGCGGCCAGATGCTGCTTAAAAACCGGTCACAGGTGGTGCTGACCACAAAGCAGGTGGTCGGTGCTGCCGGGCTGATACCGGTCAACCTGCCCCATCTCCCCCAGGATGTAAAGGCGGGAGACCTGGTGCTGCTTGATGACGGCGCCATGCAGCTCAAGGTGCTGGAAACAGATGGGGTCGAGGTCCGATGCCGGGTCATTGCGGGCGGAGTGCTTACCGAAGGGAGAGGGGTAGCGGTTCCCGGCAGGCGCATTTCGGGGCCGTTCATTACCGATTCGCTGAAAGAAAACCTCCTCTTTGCCATCGGCAAAAGCCCGGACTACATCGCCCTTTCTTTTGTCAGCAGCGCTGACGATATGAAGGCGGTAAAAGACATGTTGGTCGAAAACAACGCCGATATCCCCATTATCGCCAAGATAGAGAGGGGAGACGCCGTCAGCAAATTCGACAGCATACTGGCCGCCAGCGACGGCGTCATGGTGGCACGCGGCGACCTTGGTGTGGATATACCCCTGGAACGAGTGCCAATGGTACAGAAGGAAATCATCGCGAAATGCAACCTCGCCGGCAAGCCGGTTATCATCGCCACACAGATGCTGGAGTCAATGATAAATGCGGCGCGTCCCACTCGTGCCGAAGTTACCGACGTCGCCAACGCTATATTTGATGGCGCCGACGCCACCATGCTCTCCGCCGAGACCTCCATCGGCAAATACCCGGTGCCGGCGGTAGCCATAATGGCCAAGATTGCCCGGGAAGCGGAAAATAAACTGCCCTATGACCAGATACTGATGGAGAGGGGCCGTCATCTGGAGCACAAGACCGATGAGCTGATAAGCTACAGCGCCTGCCACACCGCCTACAGCCTGAACGCCAAGGCCATCGTGGCCTTCACTCAGTCGGGCAGCACGGCGGGAAGGGTCTCCAAATACCGCCCCAGAATGCCTATTTTGGCCATCACCCCCGACGGCAACGTGTGCCGCAGGCTGCTGCTGCGCTGGGGTGTACACCCCATACAGATACCGGAACAGAAATCCATGGACGAGCTTTTCGCCACCGGCGTGCGGCTGGCCAAAGAGATGAAGCTCGCCAGACCCGGCGACTTGGTCATAATTACGGGAGGAATACCCATCGGCGTGGCCGGGTCCACCAACCTGCTCAAGGTGGAGAAAGTAACCTGAACACCGGGAAATATATCACAGGTCAAAGGCTCGGCGTTTACTCTTTTGCTTTCCCCTGTCTGGCCACGGCTTCCGTAGCTCTGGCCACCTCCTCAGGGTCACCGAGGTAGTAGCTTTTAATGGGCTTCAGTTCTCCATCCAGCTCGTAGATAAGCGGGATGCCGGTCGGGATATTCAGCTTGACAATGTCATCATCGCTGATATGGTCGAGATACTTGATCAGCGCCCGCAGGCTGTTGCCGTGGGCCGATATAATCACCCTCTGGCCGGACTTTATCGCCGGCGCCAGCGCCTCATGCCAGTAGGGGAGGAAGCGCTCCACCGTGTCCTTGAGACACTCCGTGAGCGGAATATCTTCCTCATCCAGGCCCCTATATATAGGGTCATTTCCTGGGTAACGCTCGTCCGTTTTCTCCAGGGCGGGTGGCCTGATATCGTAACTTCGGCGCCATATCAGAACCTGCTTTTCGCCGTATTTCGCCGCTGTTTCCGACTTGTTCAGTCCCTGCAGCGCGCCGTAGTGCCTTTCGTTCAGCCTCCAGGACCGGTACACCGGTATCCACATCAGGTCCATCACATCAAGAGCAATCCAGAGCGTGCGTATGGCCCGTTTCAGCACCGAGGTAAAGGCAACATCAAAGATGTAACCCTCTTCTTTGAGGACCTGACCGGCCTTCCGGGCTTCCTCGATTCCCTTCCTGGAAAGGTCAACGTCCGTCCAGCCGGTGAACCGGTTCTCCTTGTTCCAGATACTCTCGCCGTGTCTCAAAAGCACGAGCTTTATCACGCGTTCATACCTCCTGAAAAGACGCCTTCCTATTATATCATATGCCTGTGCCTGCGTTTGAATTCCGTGTGTTAATGGTCAGGGTTACATCGGTAATTTTCATCTGTTCCTCCTTTGCCCCTTTCCATCTATTTCCTGACCGGGGCGATGGTGAAGACCGAGGTTATGGCAAAAACGGCAAGGCCAGCCAGCAATAGCCAGATTTTCTGATAACTGCCCCAGTTATCATAGGCCCAGCCAGCTATGACCGGGCCCATCATGTTTCCTATTGTGCCAATGCCTTCTACTATACCGTAAATACTTCCAAACTTGGTCCTGCCAAAGTGCTCTCTGCCCAGTGATGGCAGGAGCGCGTTGCTTCCCCCGTAACCGATGCCCACGAGAACAATGAAGGGAATCAGCCACCAGATATTCATATCGGAAACAGAGGCAAAACAGAGCATGCCGGAACCTATCATAATGAAGCTCGCTGTGGCCGCCAGCCTCCTATTGTATCTGTCACCGAGCCAGCCAAAACCAAGGCGGCCAGGAACACTCATCAGCGGGATTGCGGTAGCCACCAGGCTTGATTGCGACCTGCCAATGCCAATGGTGCTGAGGTAAGGCATTACATGAGTGATTACGGCGGCAATCACCATCATATGGTACATTCTTGCTATCGCTAAACGCCAGAATGCGCCACCTTTAAGTGCCTGCTTTGCTCTTACCTCCACCTCGATAACCTGCCGGGGACCTGCTTCACCGGGGTAGGCTACCCCGCCCTGTTTCTGACCATCCGGAAAGTAACCATACTGCTCGGGCCTGTGTCGAAACAAGAACGACAGAGGCAAAATCAAAACCACCATACCCAAGGCGAGGAAGTGTATCGTTGTGCGCCAATCATACACGGCAATGAGTTTAACTATCACCGGGATTAGCAAACCACTGAAGCCAAAGCCGCAGATTGCTATACCGAAGGCTATCCCCGCCCGCCTCTGAAACCAGTTGGCGATGGCCGTCAGCATCACTATGACCGTGCAGGCGCTGATGCCTATGGCAATTAAGACAAAGGCGCCATAAAACATGACCAGGGAACTGGTGGAGCCGAGGAGAAGCAAACCGGCCATCGTGATAATCAGGCCACCGAATATAAGCCTCCTGGGGCCAAAGCGGTCAGCAAGTATGCCCACCAAAGGCGAAAGAAGGCCTATTTCCAGGCCGCGTAGAGAAGCGGCAATTGAGATCTGCGTGTAGCTCCAGCCCATCTCGCTTTGTATGGGCTCGAAGAAGGCGGTGAACCCGTAGAACACCACCCCACCCACGTACAAGGCGATAAGGAAAGACGCACCAACTATCCACCAACCGTAAAATATCTTAAACGGATTCCTGTTCTGTATCATCAGTTAATTAAGCTATCCCGCACTATCCCGAGCCCGAGGGCTTTTAAATGAAGTGTATCTGCGCGATAGATGAATGCTAGCACTTTATCGGCGTGGTGCGCAATGTTTTACCGGGTGTCCTGCCGGTAAGGCCGCTTACAGACCAGCCGGACAAGGGGATATATCGAAGAAATCGGTTCCTATTCAGACCTCAGTGCCTCAATGGGATTCAGGCGTGATGCATTCCAGGCCGGATAGAATCCAAAGAACAGGCCAATGCCTACCGACACAGAAACTGCCAGGATAACGATGTCAGCGCTAACCAAGGTTGTCATCAGTCCCATGCTGGAAACCACGTATGAGACTACCCAGCCCACAATAACACCAATGATACCGCCAGTAAAAGTCAGGAAAGCGGCCTCAATGAGGAATTGAAGCCAGATATCGTGTTCTCTGGCTCCCAGCGCCTTGCGGATGCCTATCTCTCTGGTCCTCTCCAGTACTGAGACCAGCATGATGTTCATCACGCCGATGCCTCCCACCAGCAGTGAAATGGCAGCAATAGCGCCCAGAAGAAGGGTCATCGTACCTGTCGCTTCAGATACGGCTTCGGCTATTTCTTCCATGGACCTGATGTTAAAATCATCATCGTCAAGAGGGCCAAGCTGGTGGCGGGTGCGGAGCAGGCTGGTGATTTCCTCAACGACGTAGTCCGCCTGCTCTTTGTCACTTACCGTCAGCGATATGGAAGATACCACTTTCTCTCCCTGGGCCGTTCGCGGCTGGGCAACCGTTTGCTGCATAGCGGTCAGCGGGATAAAGATAGCGTCATCAGATGAGCCGAACATTTGACCCTTACTCTCCAGAACACCGATAACGCGCACGATAATTGTTCCCATACGCATCTGCTGGCCCACAGGGTCAGCATCGGCATAGAGAGTGTCTTTAACACTAGAGCCCAGCACGGCTACCTTGGCACCACGCTGATAATCAGATTCTGAGAAAAAAGTGCCGCTGGCAATCTCCAGATTGTTTACCGGCATATACTCCGTAGTTACCCCGGTAACCTGGGAATTCATATTCTCCCCTCCGACGACCACCTGGAGGTTGCTTGAGTAATAAGGGGCCACCGAAGATATGTAGGGGACCTGCTCCGCTATTGCCTCCGCATCTTCTATGGTGAGGGTCTGAGCACCGCCGGCAGCACTACCGACCCCGCGGAAAGTGAATGCTCCGGGTCTGATGGTAATGAGGTTTGACCCGAGGGTTTCGATACGAGAGAGGATTTCTTCCTGAGCCCCCTTGCCGATGGACATAAGGCTAATAACAGCGGCTACGCCAATAACGATGCCGAGGATGGTCAAAAAGCTGCGCAACTTGTGAGTGACCACCCCAACCCAGGCAGTAGCTAAAGGTTCAAACCACTTTTTCATACCTTCTCCTCACTTACTACCTGGCCATCCATAAGATGGATGATGCGCTGGCAGTGATGAGCAATATTGGCATCATGGGTTATCAAGACCAGGGTAATGCCCTGCTCGGCGTGCAGGGAGGTGAGAATGGAGATTATCTCCTCGCCGGAGCGGCTGTCCAGATTGCCGGTAGGCTCGTCAGCCAGAATTAGAGGCGGGTTTTTCACCAGAGCCCGGGCGATGGCCACCCTCTGCTGTTCTCCTCCCGAAAGCTCGGTGGGACGGTGATTAGCCCGGTCGGAGAGTCCAACTTTAGTAAGTGCCTCCATAGCTTGCTTGCGGTCAACACCACCAGCGTATCTCATACCAAGCTCTACATTGGCCAGTGCCGAGAGGCGGGGCAGCAGATTGAAAGTCTGAAAGACAAAACCTATCTTATTTGCTCTGATCCCAGCCAGCTCACCGCTGCCGAGGCGGCTCACCTCTCTGCCCTCCAGAGAATAACTGCCTGAAGTCGGTTTATCCAGACAGCCTATCAGGTTGAGCATGGTTGACTTGCCGGAACCAGAAGGCCCCATAATCGCCACCAGTTCGCCCTGCTCGATGGTCAGGCTTACCCTTCTGAGCACAGTCAGCTCTCTCTTGCCCATGGGATAGACTTTGGTGATGTCCTGTAATTTGATCATCTGGGTGGCCTACCCATTCCCGGTATTGGCATGAATCCACCCGGCGGTCGTTGCTGCGTGGTCGGCATGACGGTAGTCCCCTCTGGAACAATTATCTGCTCACCTTCACTGAGCCCCCCGGTTATCTCCGTGTACTGCCAGTCGCTGATGCCGGTCTGTATGGCGCGCTGTTCCGTGGTGCCGTCCGGTGATACTACCTGGACGTAGCTCTGCCCCCCCTGTCCGGTAATAGAGGCATTGGGTACGAGCAGCACATCGGTTGCCTGCTCTACCACAATAGTCACGGTGACGGACAGTCCTTCCCTCAGTTGCGGGCCCTCGAATAGGGCTGAGGGTAGCTGCCCTGGCGGCACTCCCGGCGACTGCTGCATTTGCTTCATCATTTCTTCAGCTTGCTCCTGGGTGATCTGGCCGGCTTCAATGGCCTGCTGCAGGCGCTCGGGAAGTTCACCCTGCTCTATCTTCTGCATTGCCTCCTGCCGTGCTGTCTGCCGTTCCTGTATCATTTCTTCAAGCGACGCTACTTCTACCTTTACCTTGTAGTTAACCACGCCTGACTGAATAGTAGCGGTTGGCGAGATATGAGTAACCGTTGCCGGCAGGGTCAGGCCGGATATGGCGTCCACCTGCACCCAGGCTTCTCCTCCCATCTCTACCTGCATTATATCCATCTCGCTGACGTAGATGTCGGCTTCGAATTTGTCGGGGTCAGCAAGTTGCACAGCCACTGTCCCGGTCATCACGTCGTCGCCGCCTTCCACATTTACCTTGGTGATGAACCCGTCAAACGGGGCCGTAATAAGCGGGCTTTTGCTGTTTGCCTCCTCCAGCTTTTCCTGAGCGTTCAGCAACGCTTTCTCGGCATCCGCTACATCTAGCTGGGCATCCTCCACATCATGCCTGGCCTCCTCTACATCCAACTTCGCTTCCTCCAGAGCATATTTGGCATCCGCTACCGCTTTCTCGGCATCGTCTACCGCTATCTGGGCGTCCTCAAGCGCCAGCTGCTTCTGCTCAACCAATAACTGTTTTTCCGCTACTTCCAGTGCCACATCGCCTGACACCGTAATACTGATACCGTCCAGTATGTCCTGCAATTCCTCCTCAGCTTCATCCAGCGCTGCCTCAGCCTTGACTTCCAGCTCATTCCAGTAATCGAAATCGCCCAGTCCTTCTAGCTTGTCCCTTTTCACCATTTTAATAAGCCTCAGATTATCTTCCGCCTCGTCTACGGCGTCCTGGGCTTCTTCCACCTCATCTATTTCGCTCAAGTTATATTCTGCTGTATCCAGGTTGAGCTGCGCCTGGCTCACGGCAACCTCCTTGGCTGTGACCTGGCGTCCAGCCTTGGTTACATCATCTTCCGCATCGGCGACCTCGCGTTCAAGGTCGATAACTTTGCGCTCAGCCTGAACCAGGGCGCGCTCCTTTACGGTCAATCCGCGTTCTGCTTCGGTCAATTTATCCTGCAATTTTTCCAGCTCATCCTCCCATTCCTCCGTATCCAGGCTGGTCAGAACCTGCCCCTCGGCAACGATGTCTCCCTCCTCTACCAGAACTTCTTCCAGCGTTCCTTCCGGGTAGAAGAGGTCAATAGCCAGGTCCTCGGTGGTAGAGAGTGCCAGATTGCCGGCGGCGGTGATTTCCACACTCAGGTCACCGCGCCCTACGGTTGCTATATGGGTTTCCGCCGCCTCTGCCTCGCCTGGTTCCGAACCACAGCCCGATGATGCCACCGTGAGTCCAATGAGAATAAAGATTATCAGGGTTATCCTTGCGATTCTTCTCATATTCCCTGCCTCCTGTTTGCCCCATTGCCGGGGAGAAAAAGCTCTGTAATCAGTATGACAGGGAAATATTAAAGAATTATGAAGATTTATACAGCCCGGCAAAAATTGAGCGACCATCTTCGCCACAGGGGACAGGACACCGCCATTTTGTGATGGCCCATAATTTTGAATTTTTCCTAATAATATTTTAACATTTAGATAGTACGATACTAACTAAAAGGAGGGAGGGAAATGCAATACGGCAAGAAGATTTTTAGAATTCTGACGGTAGCTGTTATCCTGTTAATTCTGGTGATGGCGCTGCCCACCGCACCGGCCCTGGCGGCCTCTGAGGATATCAGTCTGGACTCCGATGAGGGTGAAATCGGTGACGAGATTAATATCGAAGGTGACGGTTTTGACGAGAGCGATACTCAAGACCATTTTGTTCATATTTACTTCTCCGATGAGGAAGCCGATGAAGGCGATAAGATTGACGATGAGGTTGAAAACTATGAGAAGGTGGAGTCATTACTATGGATTGATGAGGATGGTGAATTCAGCACCAGCTTTGACGTGCCTGACGACCTCACCGACGGTGAAGATGACGTGGAGGTGGGGAGCGGTACATACTATGTATATGTTACCTATTATGATGATGAGGAGATAGTAGCCGTTGCCGAATTTACCGTTACCGGGGTCGGGGAAATTGAAATGGACCCTGATGAAGATCCGGTAGGCACCGAGGTCGAGATTGCCGGGTCTGGCTTCACTGATAATAAAGACATCACCATCGAGTACGACGGCGACGAGGTCGATATTGAAGATGGCGATGATGAGACGGACAGCGATGGCGAATTTGTCTCCCTCATCCTCATCCCGGAAAGCACCGCCGGCGACCACACCATAACGGTCAATGTGGACGGGAACGAGGTGGAAGCCGAGTTCACCGTTGAGCCGGCGATTATCGTTAGCCCGACCTCCGGGGAAGCGGGTACGGAAGTGACTGTAAGCGGGACTGGCTATGGGAAACGGCAGGACGTGGTTGTCTACTTCGATGATGACGAGATGGCTGCGGAAACTACCGATTCAGATGGGAGCTTTACCGCTACCTTCAACCTTCCTGATTTGGCGGAAGACATTTACGATATCGAGGCTGAGGACGACGATGATAACTCGGATTCGGCCAAATTCACCATACTCGCGGCCGCAGCGGAACCGGCGGAGCCAGAGCCACAGGAACCAGAACCGGAACCCGCCGAGCCTCCGGCGCCAGAAACGGCGATAAATATCAGCACCACCACCGCTGATGTCGGCTCGGACGTGATAGTCACCGGCGCCGGTTTTAAGGCCGGAGGAGTGATAGCTATCGAGCTCGATGGTGAAGCGGTGGCCTCGGTTGTGGCGGAACAAGGCGGCATCTTCGTCACCACCTTTAACGTGCCCGTGCACGAAGCCGGAGACTATACCCTGACTATCACCGATGGCACCAATACCAATGAACTGACCTTCACCGTTGAGGTGGAACCGCCGGCAGTGCCAGTGCCAATCCTTCCGGAGATGGGGGTCACAGTGAAGCCACCCGTATTCTTTGACTGGGAGCCAGCGGGTTCAGATGACCAGCCGGTCACGTACACTCTACAGATTGCTACCGATAGTGAGTTCCCTGAAAAAGACATCGTGACGGAGAAGGATAAGCTATCCAGTTCTGATTATACTTTGACCGGGGAAGAGGCAGCCAGGCTAAATATATACGATGCTCCATTATACTGGAGGGTAAAAGCGGTGGGTGATACTGGAAACGCGGGAACCTGGACGGGGGCCGGCGAGTTTCAGGTCACCAAGCCGTTCTCAATGCCAAACTGGGCGCTCTTTACGGTGGCTGGAATCGGTGTGCTTCTCATCTTTTTACTTGGTTATTTTGTGGGCAGACGAGCTACTTACTATCACTAGCCTTCCTTTTTTCACCCCTCCTTCAGGTTCCCCCTCTCCTTGGCCGATTAGGGGAGGGGGAATTTTTTGGCACGACCCCTGTCCGGAGCAATAAATAAATTCATTGTCTGGCCGGGAGAAATAGTATCCACCACAGGCCTTAATGGGATTTTAGCATTTGGCGGCTACAATTTTAAGTAGAAATCTAAAATCAGGAAGGAGGTGGAACAGATATGTGGCGAAGCAAGAAAGTGATTGTTGGTGCGGTGCTGGCAGTCGTTCTTTTGTTCGGAAGCCTCGGCGGGGTAGCCCTAGCTAACAATGGGGATGACAGCGCTCCTAAAGCCAGATTTGGGGAGTTATTGGACAGGGTCAGTGAAATTTACCAGGAGAAAACCGGCGCCGACCTCGACCAGGAAGCGCTCAAAGATGCCTTTGCCCAGGCCCGAAACGAGATGCAAAAAGAAGCCACGCAGAACCGCCTTAAGAGCATGGTAGAGCAGGGTATGATAACTCAGGAGCAGGCCGATGAGTTTCTACAGTGGCAGCAGTCAAGACCTGATGTCCCGTTTGGATTTGGCTTCAAAGGCCACGGCGGGCCCCGTGGTTTTCCCGGACCACACATGCCACCGAATGGTCAGTAAAGGTCGCTGCCGCGTCCTTTATTTTCAATACTAAGAGGGGGGGAACACCCCCCCTCTTTATTTAACCAGCGACTATGAAATTAATACTTTCTTAACATTTATGGTATAACATTAACGAAGGTTAAATTAATTGAGAAATTTTAACGATGGCAGGCAAACGGGTACTGATTGTTGATGACGACCAGAAAACGGTGGAGCTGGTCGGGCTCTACCTGAAGCGGGATGGCTATCGCGTGCTGACGGCTTATGATGGTATTGAAGCTCTGCGCCAGGCCCGAGAGGGGAATCCCGACGTTATTGTTCTGGACCTCATGCTGCCCGGCATGAACGGGCTTGAGGTTTGCCGCACTCTGAGGAAAGAATCCGATGTGCCCATCATTATGCTTACCGCCAAAGCAACTGAACAGGACAAGCTGACCGGGCTGGACCTGGGAGCAGACGACTATGTCACCAAACCCTTCAGCCCTAAGGAGCTGGCTGCCCGGGTAAGGGCATTACTCAGGCGCCTCCCCGGAGAACGCGGGCCGTCCGAGATCAAGAACGGTATACTCGGTATAGACTTCGTGAAACACCAGGCATTTCTTGACGGCCGGTCTCTGAATTTAACGCCGACCGAATTCAAGCTGCTGGGGGTTCTGGCCAAGGAACCGGGCAGGGTCTTCAGCCGGGCCGAAATCATCGACAAGGCCCTCGGTTATGATTTTGAGGGTTTTGACCGTACCGTAGATGTCCATATACTCAACCTGCGCCGCAAACTGGAGGCAGACCCTGACCATCCTAAATATATAAAAACAGTATACGGAGTCGGTTATACTTTTCTAGAGACGGGAAATGATACATAGTCTGAAGTTTCGCCTTTTAATTGCCTTCCTCTCGGTAATACTGGTGACCATCGGCACGGTCTTTCTCTTCATAAGCCTGAGAACCAGCGGTGAAATCGGGCGCTTTGAGGAGCGGCGTGAGGAGGCTCATTTTGCCCGGGTACTTTATTCACTAACTCGCTACCATTTCGAGCAGGGAGACTGGACAGGCATCCAGGCCCAGATTGAGGAGATGGGAAGCCTGTACGGTCGCCGCATCGTGCTAATAGATAAAGATGGAGTGGTAGTCGCTGATTCTCAGGGGGATTTGGTAGGGCAGCCGTATCATCCTCCATCATCGGAAAGGGGTTTACTGCTCCCGCTTGTACCACCTCCACCAGGTCCCTTCTTACCACCTTCACCACCGGCAACGGAGACATCAGGCACTGTTTTTATTGGGCCTGAACTGTCAACGAACCCGACCTCACCACGGTTCC
>Ga0315551_10001754_pt1 | contig 16308 bp, 12 predicted proteins | sample SalMarSW160290MG_FD_203678 | JGI IMG/M metagenome (GOLD analysis project Ga0315551, IMG submission 203678) | Salt marsh sediment microbial communities from the Plum Island Ecosystem LTER, Massachusetts, United States - Salt Marsh Sediment SW1602-90 ... | reverse complement strand
GCCTCAGTGGGATCACCATCCACCAGCTGGCCCAACCGGGTGCGCCGATTGTTTGGGGCGGCGCGCCGGCCATCTTCGATATGCGCCAGGGGACCACACCCATGGGCGCCATTGAAACCGCCATGATCGATGCATCTTACGCTCAGGTTGGTAAGTCACTTAACCTGCCCACCCACGCTTACCTGGGCGCCAGCGACTCCAAACTCGTGGATGCGCAGGCTGGACTGGAGAGTGGCATGAGCGCCTTGATAGGCGCTCTGGCTGGCATCAACATGATATCGGGCGCCGGAATGTTAGATTTCCTGGCTTGCCAGAGCCCGGAAAAGCTGGTGGTGGATGCCGAAGCGATCGCTATGGTCCAGCGTCTGCTGGAGGGACTGCAGCCGCGCACCGCCAGCCTGGCCGTCGCCCTGTTCGAAGGTATCAACTTCAAAGGAGATTTCCTGAAACAGAAAACGACCCGGGAGCTGTTCGCTCAAGAACAACACCTGCCTTCGGCGGTTATAGACCGCAGTTCCAGGCGCAGCTGGCAGCAGGCTGGCGGCCTGGATACCTTCCAGCGCGCCAGAGCGCGCTGCCGGCAGTTGCTGGCTGATTACCGGTCGCCGCAATTGCCTGCCGAGCAGGTAGCCGAGCTACAGGAGCTGGTCGCCCACCTGGCCGCTCTGGCTGGCATGCAACAGCTGCCCGCCTTGGAAAAGGGCATAGTTTGATCGCAGATGGGCTACAAACGCTTATAGAAGGTGTGGTGGGGCAAACCGTTGAAAGTGATTGTAATATTCGCCGGTGATTTATTTATATTAAGATTTACGCAGTTCAGGGGAAAATCGGGGGTGTTTGGATGGGTAACGCCCGTCCAAACACCCCCATCCTCCCACCAACTGCGTAAATCCTATATATAATAAAGGCTCTACAAGGTACAATATAGCCACCTAGAAAGAGAACATTTATCACTAGCCCTAACTGACCGAATGATTTATCGTGATTATACGGGCATAAATACCAGTAGATCGTTTTATCCCAAGACTAACCTAATATCGGCAGATCATCCAACATTATTGAACCACACATCCAAGCTCTCTGACAGATTATCATCAAAAAACGAGGATCATCTTGGATTTGAAACCCCTTTTAGGGACAACCGACATAACCACTGCACTTCAGGATATAGCCTTGGAGCAAGGGGGTAATTTTCGCTGGCAGTTTAGCAACCGATCCACCAGCCCTGAACAGCTGGTTGAAGTCAATTATTTTAGTAGTTATGCAGTTCAGGGGAAAATCGGGGGTGTTTGGGAAGCAGAAAAAAGAAACAATTTTGCACCCACTCTTGGCGTGACCAGCAAAATCATCCTGCATTTCTGCGGCTATCCGAGGGTATCAGGGTCAACTTACCGGAATTAACTTACACCCCCTTCCGGGGAACCATGTGGGTACCTAAACCAGCCTCAGTCTGGGAGAAGATATGCGATAGAGAAAGGAGGGCAGGGAACCATTAATAAAAACGTAACACCATCCATTCAACAACCACCAATAAACGAGGGTGCCTGCATCCTCACCCCACCAACTTCACAAGGAGGGAAGTTGACATGAAACGCCAATGGATATTCAGTTTCGTAGTAAGTGTAATGATCGCTTCGCTGGTGTTGGCTGCCTGCGTTCCTGCCACGCCAGCGCCACCGGCTACCGAAGAGGTAGCTCAACCTACTACCGAAGAACAGATCGTTCAACCCACCGAAGCGCCCAGCGTACAACCCACGGCGGAGCCAACCGCAGTACCGCCAGCCGAGCGTAAAGTCGCCACCTTTGCCTGGACTCAGGAACCCGATTCGCTCAACACCTGGTATTCCGACATGTGGTTTGCGGACATTCTCCAGCAAATATGGTCTTGTTGGGCATGGCAGTACGACGACCAGAACCTGCCTTATCCCCATCTGGTGACTGAAATCCCCAGCATGGAGAACGGAGGTGTCTCTGAAGACGGGTTGACCATCACCATGCACCTGCGTGACGACATCGTCTGGTCAGATGGCACCCCCATCACTTCAGCGGACTTCGTCTTCACTTATGATATGGTGATGAATGAGGCCAATGCGGTCTCCTCCCAATATCCATATGACTATCTGGAAAGCGTCGAGGCCCCCGATGATCGCACAATAGTGATGACCTTCGCAGAGCCCTTCGCGCCCTGGGAATCTGCTTTCTGGCAGGGACTGTTTCCCAAGCACGTTCTGGAGCCGGTTTTCGAAGCCGACGGCACCATCGATCAGGCTGATTGGAACCTGGCGCCCACGGTTGGCTGTGGACCCTTTGTCTTCTCCGACTGGGAGTCGGGCAGCTTTATGCGCTTCGTCAAGAGCGATAACTACTGGCTGGGCCAACCCAACCTGGATGAAATCTTCTTCCAGTTTGTGCCAGACGATGCCGCCCAAACCGCGGCCCTGATGGCAGGGGATGCTGATCTGGGCACTTTCCCACCCCTCTCGGACGTCCCCGCTTTAGAGGACGCTGGCCTTAAGATCATCACCCAAAACGGCGGCTATTCGGAAGGCTGGTTCTTCAACTTCCGGGACATGGCCAGCCCCGCTATCAAGGACCTCAACGTGCGCCGGGCGATTGCCATGGCCATCGACCGGGAGGCCATCATCCAGGACCTGCTGCTTGGCCTGACCAAGCCAGCCGAAACTTTTTGGGATGCCCTGGCCGCGTATGGCTACGTACCTCCTGACATCGTGCCCTGGACCTACGATCCCGAGGAAGCCAAACGGGTGCTGGAGGAGGCCGGCTGGGTTGATACCGACGGCGATGGCATCCGCGAGGACGCCAACGGCAACAAGCTCACCATCACCCACGGCACCACCATCCGCGAGATCCGCCAGGATATCCAGGCTGTCGCACAGCAGCAGCTGGGCGAAGTCGGCATTGACCTGCAGATCACCAGCAACGACTCAGATATTTTCTTCGGCAGCTACGCCGACGGCGCCCCACCCGCGGTGGGCGATCTGGACATCATGGAGTGGTCGGACAGTACTTACTTCCCAGACCCGGATACGGACTACTGGCTATGCAGCCAGATTCCCAGCGATGAGAACCCCTATGGATACAACTACTTCGGTTGCGATGAGCAACTGGATGCGCTCTTCCAGCAACAATTGGTAACTATCGATTCCGCTGCGCGCACCAAGATCATCCAGCAGATCACCAAGTACACCCACGATCAGGTTTACTGGTATGGCCTGTATGTGGATGCCGATTACTGGATTGTGAGCGAGCACTTGACCGGAGTCAAGTTCTCGGGGGTGACACCTTTCTACAATATCATGGAGTGGGACATGCAGTAATGTCCTGAAAAGACTTGCGGCAGCCGGGACAGGTTGGTCCTGCCTCGGCTGCCTCTTTCAAATCCCGGTTTTATGGGAGGTGCCATGACCAAATACATCATCCGGCGGCTTCTGCAAGCCATCCCCCTGCTGTTCATCATCAGCCTGGTGCTTTTTGTGCTGATGCGCAACACAGGGGACCCGCTGGCGACCATGGGAGGGCGTAGGGCCACCCGCCCTGAGGACCGCGCTCGCTTAGCCCGCCAGCTGGGATTGGACCAGCCAATCTATAAGCAATACATTTACTGGCTGATCGGCAATGATTGGACCAAGATCGACCTGAATGGTGACGGCATCGCCGAGACCCAGGGGACCCGCCAGGGTGTGTTACGGGGCGAGTTTGGTTTCTCGCTACTCAGCCGCGGCAAACCTGCCTTAGACATCATCATGGAACGCTTACCGAACACCTTGTTGCTGATGATTCCGGCTGAGGTGATCGTCCTCTTGGTCTCCCTGGCAGTGGGGGTTTATTCTGCCCTGCGGCAGTATACCTGGTGGGACCACTTTATCACCGCCGGCTCGTTCATCGGCTATTCTATGCCGATTTTCTTCGTGGCGTTGCTTTCGATGTATATCTTCTCGGTTGACTTCAAACGCTGGGGGCTGCCCTACCTGCCCACGGTGGGTATGTTCGACCCTCAGATTGGCAAAACCCCCTCCCAAGTTGCTCTGCATATGGTATTGCCAATTTTCTCTATGACCGTGATTACGGCAGCAGGTTATAGCCGCTTTGTGCGCTCCCAGATGTTGGAGGTGATAAGCGAGGATTACATCCGTACAGCTCACGCCAAAGGCCTGCCCTACCGCATGGTGATCACCGGTCACGCCTTGAAAAACGCCGCCCTACCACTGGTAACCATTGTCGGCCTGGATGTTCCCCTGCTGCTGGGAGGTGCGGTAGTTACCGAGAGTATCTTCGCCTGGCCTGGTATGGGTCGCCTGTTTATCGACCACCTCTCACGCTCTGATACCCCGGTGGTCATGGGCATTTTGATGATAATTTCCGTAGCGGTGGTGCTTTCCCAGCTGTTGACCGATATTATCTACGGCTGGCTGGATCCGCGCATTCGCTACAATTAGAGAAACGAGGCGCCATGGATACCACCGCCAATCAAAGCATCGCCAGCCTGCAAGAAGAAACCGAAGCGCCACCGCTGACCCCCCGGCAGCTGATCTGGCTCCGATTTCGCCGCCACCACATGGCGGTTTTCGGCGCCATAACCCTGATTCTGCTGCTGCTATACTCGATCGGCGGTGCCTTCATTTTCCCTGAAACCTTTTCCAATTACACCGATACCAAACTCAGACTGCAGCCGCCCTCCGCCGAACATCCTTTCGGAACTGATACCGTTGGGCGAGATATCCTGGCTCGTACCATCTATGGTGGGCAAATCTCACTGTTGATAGGTCTGTTTGCCGTGGTAGTGGAAACCATTGTAGGTGTGGTAATCGGTGCCATCGCTGGCTATTACGGAGGTTGGATCGACAGCCTGCTGATGCGCTTTACCGAAGCCATGTTCAATATCCCCCAGCTCTTCTTGCTTCTGGTGATGGCGAAATTCTTTGGCAATAAAATCCCGACCCTAGAGATGTTCGGCCGTACCTTCAGCGGTAGCGTTATCGTGATTACCGTGATCATCGGGGTGACTAGCTGGATGTATCTGGCTCGGATTGTGCGCGCCAATTTTCTCTCCTTTAAAGAGCGTGAGTTCGTTCTGGCCGCCCACACCATCGGCACCTCCAACATGTCGATCATCTTCGATCACATCATGCCCAACAGTATCGCCCCGATTGTAGTCTCCGCCACCCTGGGAGTGGCAAACGCCATTCTTTCTGAAGCTTACATCAGCTTCCTGGGGTTGGGAGTGCAGCCGCCCACAGCTACCTGGGGCAACATGCTAGACAAGGCCTACAATTACTTAGAAAGTGCTCCCTGGCTTTGGATATTTCCAGGCACGCTGATCTTGCTCACCGTGCTGTCGATCAACTTTATCGGTGACGGCTTGCGCGACGCCCTAGACCCACGCACCCTGATGGAATAGGAGGCTTGAGTGCAACCCATTCTCGAATTAAATGACTTGGTCGTGCGTTTTCACACCCTCGATGGGACTGTGAACGCCGTCAATGGGGTCTCCTATGCGATTTACGAGGGCCAGACATTGGGAATCGTCGGTGAAAGCGGCTGTGGTAAGAGCGTTAGTGTGCTCTCTATATTGCGCCTGATTCCCCAACCGCCTGGCAAGATCGTCGCCGGTCAGGTGCTTTATGGAGGAAAAGATCTACTGCAACTGGAAATGAACGATATGCAGCATATCCGCGGTTACGAAATCGCCATGGTTTTCCAGGACCCCATGACTTCACTCAACCCGGTCCTGACGATTGGGCGGCAGATCAGCGAGGCCCAGATTGTACACCTAGGAGTTGACTCGCAGGAAGCGCAACGCCGGACGGTGCAGCAGCTCGAAATGGTGGGTATCCCGAAAGCAGCCGATCGTTATGGCGACTACCCGCACCAGTTCTCCGGCGGGATGCGCCAGCGTGTGATGATCGCTATGGCGTTGGCCTGCAACCCCAGTGTTCTGATCGCAGATGAACCCACCACTGCCCTTGATGTAACCATCCAGGCCCAGATAATCGACCTGGTAAAGAATCTGCGCGACCAGATGGGTATGGCGGTGGTGTGGATCACCCACGACCTGGGGGTGATCGCCGAACTGGCCGATAACGTGGTGGTGATGTACGCTGGCTACCTCGTCGAAGAGGCTGATGTCTTCACCTTGTACAATGATCCCCGCCACCCTTACACCATCTCACTGCTCAAATCGCTGCCCCGGGTGGACAGAGTTAGCCATGAAAAGCTCGCCACCATCCCGGGTGTGCCGCCAGACTGCATCCATATGTCGGCTGGTTGTCCCTTCACCCCTCGCTGCGGCTACACCATCGAGCGCTGTCACCAAGAAAACCCCGTCCTGGAGACGATCGATAAAGATCACCGCATCGCCTGTTGGATAGATGTCACCACCGGAAGGTCGCGATGAGCGAGAACCAGGTGCTGCTGAGCGTCAGGGGGTTAAAAAAATATTTCCCGATTCTGCGCGGCATTCTGATCCAGAGAGAGGTCGCCGCGGTGAAGGCTGTGGAAGATGTCACCTTCGATATCTACCAGGGCGAAACCTTAGGGTTGGTGGGGGAGAGCGGTTGTGGCAAAACCACCACCGGGCGCACTATCTTGCAGCTCTACCGCCCGACGGCGGGGAAAGTCTATTTCAACGGGGTAGACCTGACCGAGCAGAAAGGCACTGCCCTGCGCAAGCTGCGCCAGCACATGCAAATGATCTTCCAAGATCCCTTCGCCTCGCTGAATTCCCGCTGGACTATCGCCCGCATTATCGGTGAGCCGATACGGGTTCACAACCTATATCCCCGCAAAGAACGGGTCGAACGGGTGGGGCAACTGCTTGATCTCGTGCAGCTTAACCACCTCTATATCAATCGATACCCTCACCAGTTCTCGGGGGGCCAGCGCCAGCGGATCGGCATCGCCCGCGCCCTGGCTTCTGACCCCGATTTTATCATCTGCGATGAACCCATTTCAGCTCTGGATGTATCCATTCAGGCGCAAATTGTCAATCTTCTAGAGGAGCTTCAGGATCGCCTGGGGCTGACCTACCTGTTTATCGCCCATGATTTGAGTATGGTACGGCACATCTGTGATCGCGTAGCAGTGATGTATCTGGGGATTATCGTAGAGCTGGCTGACCGCAACGAGCTTTACGATAATCCCTTGCACCCTTACACCCAGGCGTTGCTCTCAGCGGTTCCTATCCCAGATCCGGAAAAGACCCGCGCCCGCCAGCGGGTTATATTACCAGGTGACCCGCCCAGCCCGGTCAATCCGCCCGAGGGTTGCCGCTTCCACCCACGTTGCCCTCTCGCCATCGACCAGTGCCGGGTGGAGATTCCCGAGTGGCGAGAAGTCGCACCCAGACATTGGGCCGCCTGTCACAGGGTGCAGGCAGTCCCATAAGCATCCCCCAGGAATAGCCAGATAGGTAAGCCTGGTCGCGAGCACCTATTGCATATCACGACTGTCACCCCTAATTAAAATCTAGCGTTTATCAGCCGCCAGTTGGGTAAATCTCTCCGCCAGGCAAGGCCGCGGTGAACCCAACAACAATCTAACTTCGACACCCAGGAAGAGACTAAGATGCAGCAGCAACCCATCGACTTGAAAGCGTTATTGAGCGTTCCCTATGTCGACCCTGAAGGAGGTTTTGAAATCTCCCCTGACGGTAAATTCGTGGCTTTCGCCTGGAACCCGAGCGGTCAGTGGGAGATCTACGAGCTGCCCCTGGATCATCCCGCCCCACCTAAGCAGATCACTCATGGACCGGGCGGTAAATTTTCTCCGTGCTACTCTCCCAAGGGCGACCGCCTGGCCTATGTCTTGGACCTGGATGGGGGTGAATGCTTCGACATTTATATCTATGACCGGGTGAACGACCAGCATCGCAATCTTACTCCCGGCAGCCCGGAGACCATCCAGCCCAATCTGAGTTGGTCGCCGGACGGTTCTCAAATCGCCTACATCTCCGACCGCAGCGGTCAATTTGAGACATATGTGATGCCAGCTTCTGGCGGTGTCGCCCGGGTGGTTCTGGCTCAGCCGTACCCCGGGTGGGTGGTGCGCTGGTCCCCGGATGGGGCCTGGCTTTTGGTAATCGCCGAGACGCACGGTCAAGATTACGGCACCTTTATCGTTCCATCAATGGGGGGCGAACCACGCCAGATCAGCGCTGGTAATGAGGCGATCAACGCCAAGGATTCCCGCTGGTCGCCAGACAGCACCCGTATCGCTTTCTCTTCGGACTTGCACGGATATTATGATGTGGGTATCTACCATCTGGAGAACGACCAGATCGAGTGGCTCACCTCAGGCGAGGGAGAAAAAGAGGCGCCTTATTGGTCCCCTGATGGAAAACAGCTGGCCTACGTGATTTACCGGGGACCAGATTCCTGGTTGGCCCTGCAGGCTCTTAACTCCGACTTACCATTCACCGATCAGGTCGAGCCGGGAGTGCACTATTCACCACGCTTCACGCCCGATGGAAAGCATCTCGTCTTTGTATTTGACAACTACCGCCGACCCGACGACCTCTGGCAGCTTACCCTGGCAGACGGTTCACTCCAGCAGCTGACCAGCTCCTTGCCCGCCGGGTTGCAGGAGGTAGCCTTTGTAAAGCCCCAGGAAGTATATTACCCCAGCCTGGATGGCACCCCGGTGCCGGCTTTGCTCTTCAAACCGCATGGTTTCAACCAGCCCAACGCAGCAGTTATCGTGATCCATGGCGGTCCTACCTGGCTATTCCAGTATCTGTGGTACCCCATTTTCCAGCACATGGCTAGCCGGGGGTGGGTGGTGCTGGCCCCCAACTACCGGGGCTCAACAGGTTATGGAAAGGTCTGGCAGCAAGCTAACCGCTTCGACCTGGGCGGTATAGATACCAAGGACGTGGTAGCCGGAGTAGATTATCTGGTTCGCACCGGTCTGGCGGATTCAAATCGGATCGCAGTCTCCGGTCGCAGTCATGGCGGTTACCTAACCATGACCTGCCTGACCCAATACCCGGAGCGTTGGTCGGTGGGTTCGGCAGTAGTGCCTTTCCTTAACTGGTTTACCTCCCACGCCAACTCACGCGAAGACCTTCAGCACTGGGACATCCAAAATTTCGGCGATCCAGAAAAGAACCGTCAACTATGGCACGACCGTTCGCCCTACTTTTTCCTGGATCGCATCCTGTCCCCCGTGCAGTTGATTTGTGGGGCCAATGACCCACGCTGTCCTGCCAGCGAATCGATCGCGGCTAAGGAAAAGCTGCTTGCGCTGGGCAAAGAGGTAGACTTCGTGCTTTATCCAGACGAGGGTCATGCCTTTTTAAAAATCAACAATGTCATCGACTCCGAGGTGCGTAGGGTAGCTTTCCTGGCACAGGTGCTCGAAAAAACGGAAGGATCACGGTAATGAGGCCACTGACCGTACTGACTGATCAAGAAGTCGAAGGGATTCATCAAGCCACTCTGCGTATTCTAGAAGAGACAGGCATCATTTTGAATCAATCTGAAGGGCGCGATATCCTAACAGGGGCCGGAGCCAGGATAGAGGGCGAGCGCATCCTGCTGCCGAGCAGTCTGGTGGAGAGAGAGCTGACCAAGTGCCCCAGACAGGTAACCATTAGCGGAAGGGGTGGAGCGACAAAAGTACTCGGAGATGGAAGCCTGCATTGGCACAATCTAGGAGGCGCTCGCGATGTCTACGATCCCCGCACGGGACAGCGACGAGGGGCGTTGATAGCAGATGTAAGCGACAGCACCCGGCTGTTAGATGCCCTGGAAAACGTGACCACAGTCACGCCTTTCTTCACACCCCAAGATGTACCTGGAGAGCTCATGTCGTTGGCTATGTATCGGTATGCCTTGGGATATACCACCAAGCCGCTGCATGGACCAGGCGTGCAGACCAGCGCCGAGGTGGGTTACGCCGTGAGGCTGGCGGAGGTGATCGGAGCGCCGCGCCAGATCCTCTCCTTAAGCGTTTCACCGGTCAGCCCGCTTTTTTTCCCGGACGATGTAGTCGAGGCAACCATCGCAATTGCCCGCCTGGGCATCGCTTTCGCACCGCTACCCTGCCCAACTGCCGGCACCACCGCACCGTTTTCTCTGGCGGGGGCGTTGGCACAACAGAACGCAGAAGTGCTGGCGGGCATAGTGCTGGCACAATTGGTGCAGCCAGGATTACCAATCGTTTACTGCGGCCGACTGGCAATGATGGAACCGCGCACAGGCATTTCAGTATGGGGCGGTGTAGAGATGGGGTTGGCTTCAGCCGGTACCGTTCAAATTGGGCACCGTTATGGGTTGCCGGTGAACGTTTACGGATTTTCCACCAACTCGCATGTGCTCGACATCCAGAGCGGTTTCGAACGAGCCCTCAACGCGGCCATTCCGGCCCTGGCTGGCGCCGATGAGCTCTCTGGGATCGGGGAGATGGAAGCCGGTGTAATGGGCTCCTACGCACAAATGGTGTGTGACAACGAGATGGCAGCCAGTGTGAAAAGACTGCGGCGCGGCATAGTGGCTGACGAACAAGCCCTGGCTGTGGAGGTGGTAGCTGCTGTGATGCGTGGCACCCACAATTTCTTGGGGCAAAAGCACACCCGCCAGTATCTGCATGGCGGTGAGATCCAGCTCACCCAGCTGGCCGAGCGCGGCACCTGGGAAGCATGGGAGCGAAGCAGTCGCGCCAGCATGGCCGAGCGGGCTCAGGCTGAAGCAGAGCGATTGCTGAACGAGCACCTGGTCCCAGCGCTGGACGCTGAGCAGGAGGAGGAATTGGATGCCATTATGGTCGCAGCTGAGCGAGAATTGGTACCTTCCTGACAGCTTTCGCGAAATTAGAGCGAGTAGGTCCTCAATCCGTGTTTACCGGGTAGCCTAGTCCCCCTCAAACTGACCCCTGAAGACGGCCTCCGGCAAATTAGAGCGCGCAGGCGATCAAATGATGTTTACGGGGTTTGTGAAAAAAGCAAACCGTCATTCGTCTTGAATATCCACCAACACCGCTCGTACCACAGTGCGCCATCGGAATATTCCGCGGTCCTGATCATACACATGACATGTGATCAGCGTGAGCCAATCCAGGCTTTCGTGACCTAAGACTGTCATATCGCTAGGAGATACCTGTCTGTTTTCTTTGACTGTGTAGATATAACTTTGACCCCAGGCATGGATGATGACCTTATCACCCCACTTCAATGAGGGCAGCTGACTGAACGGACCTGGTCGGTCAGACGGTAAGGAAACATGGGCGGCAATAGCGGTGTTTCCCTGCCAAGTGGGGAAAGCAGTGCCCTCTAAGAAGCCGGCCTGATCCCAAAGCCAATCGACATCCCAACTGTTCCCGTTTTTTGGAACCATTACAATCGGGGTCTTTGTGTGCAAAGCCGGGATCTCCAACCACAGGTCGCCCAGATTTCTATAGACGGCCTCCGGGAAAGGGATGCGCAGCGCCAATTCCTTTCCGGGAGCATATCCAGTTTCGGGCAGCTGCATGGGGACCAGGTTGAACACAAAGACCTCCCCGGCCTCATTATACAAGCGGGGGTCTCTCCCGTCGGCTCCGATCAAAATTGTCTTCCGGTCAATCGCAACCGCCTGCCCGAAGTTGTCATCCGCAGATACGCTATCCGGGTATATCTGGTTTGCCTGTTCCCATTCCCGGCCCTTGCTCTCAAACATATACGCCGCCCCCGCGCGTCGGTAGCCTGCCCACTGCCTGCCAGTCGCACCTGCCACCAGCAAATCCCCATCAATCGCCACCGATTTCCCGAAGTAATCGAAGGACATGGCATCCGGCAGCAGCAGGATGGATTGTTGCTTCCAGCCGGTATTCCCGCGGGTAAAGACGTACACAGCACCGGCGTTTAAAATGCGACCACCACCCAGGTTGGAGTCGTGATAAGCAGCCCCAACCGCAACCTTATCGCCGGAGAGCGCCACCGCGTTTCCAAAGAAATCGCCACTTCTCCCATCGCTTGCCTGCAGTTTTTCATTTTGAACCCAATCTGCACCGCTGCGTGCGAACAGGTAAACCGAGCCCTCGCCGCTGGTAAGGAAAGAGCTCGCTTCGGTTGCGCCGATTGCTACCAGGTCGCCTGATATCGACAGCGAGGCACCAAATGCAGCTCCGATAGAAGGATCTAAAGGCAATAACTTGCCATGCGGATTCCAAGAGCCTCCCCGGCGGATAAAAGCATAGGCTGCGCCCGTATCCAGGATACCACCCAAGTCATACCCGTCCGCTCCTACCACGATCGAATTGCCGTCAATCCCTACGGAAACTCCAAAATAGTCGTCCTCGCCGTAATCAGAGCCCACCAGCCTGGCTTGCTGGGACCAGGTTGTCCCATTATGAACGAAGACGTATGCCGCTCCGGCATCGCTGAGGTTATCAAGGTCTTTACCGACTGCGCCGACGATAACGGTATTACCAGAAATCGCTACCGAAGTGCCAAAAGCGTCCTGTTCATCGGCATCTTTGGCGACTAGTTTCGCCTGCTGAATCCAACCACTCCCATTGTGTATAAAAATGTAGGCCGCCCCGGCATTTTTTAAGCGCGTGCCACCCACAGTCAGGTCTGCACGTGGTGCGCCGATTACGGCCGTATTGTCGTACAAAGCAAGCGACCACCCGAAGGAATCTGCTACTGCGGTATCTGATGCGATCAGGCGTGAAGTCTGTACCGTCCCAAGCCCTATGCTTTTGGCTGGAGCTGGCAGCCAGGTGGCTAGATCAGCGCCCTCATAATCTAAAGGAAGCACCTTGGTCCGAGCCTGCACCTCCTGGGGCTTGATAAGTATTCCAGGCCAGACACAAAACACCATCGCCATCAGCAGCACAACAGACCCGATAGGGTGGAGGATTTCAAGAGCCGCATTGGTCTTGGATGGATGCTTATCCATAAAACCATCTCCAACAACTAACCAGAAAGGACAGCAGGCAAGCCTCCTATTATTATCACAGAAATCCAAAGGTCTGTCATGTGCCTTTTATCACTTTCACCCTCGAGAATCCCGGGCTGTCATTGTTTTTCATAAGTCGAACAAACAGGGACGGGATCGGTCAGGAGCGCGCCAAACCATATTCGCATCATAAAAGCCAGGTTCTGCTTCAATCTGGTAGTCTCAGCGGTGTTTGAAATTCAGGTCTGGCTAAGTGGTGAAGGAATTCTAATAAAAATCAGGGGGTAAGGAAGATTCCGGGTTCACAAGCGCGGAATAAGGGGTGCTCAACTATGAGAGGCAACCAACGCCAGTATATGGAAAAGATGATCAACCCCCTCTCCAGTCAGAGCGCTGGTTCTCAGATAAGCTGCATCGATCGTCCTGGCGAGTCGCACCCCGGCCCATTCATAAGTTACTTCGGAGAGATCGGATTTGTTTCCCACCACGATGAATCTTTGATCGGGCAAAATCCGCTTGATCTCCAGGTACCAACGGTAAAGGTTGATCAAGCTCTCCGCGATGGTAAGATCATAAACCAGAACAGTGGCTCTACTGCCCCGGTAGAAACCGGCTCTAACATCCTTAAAGCGCTTCTGTCCGGCCATATCCCAGATAGACAGCTTCACCTCGCCAGCTGGCAGTGGAACAATCTTGGTCTGAAAGTCCACACCAATGGTGGCCAGGCGAGAGTGTTCAAACTTCTCTTCGCAAAACCGGCGTATCAGGGAGGTCTTACCGACGTTCCCGTCTCCAGCAACCACAACTTTAAGGACCGGGATGGATTGCATTTGAAATCCATCCTTTAGAGTGGATGACGGATGAAGAATTCGTGGGGACATACCAGATTATCCACATTGACCATTGGGCTGCTCAGCTGGTTTTTATTGGCCTGTTCGAAAGTCTTGTGTATCGCTTCCAGGTTTCTTAACTGCTTGCCTGAGGGTTCTGTGGTGAAAAGCGCCAGCGTGGTGCTTTGATCGCCTCGCACGAAACTCAACCATATGCCCCCTTCAATCTGGGTCGAGCGCACCCCTGCGCCAAAAATCTCTTCCGTCGCTGAATGGTAAGCGGAGAGCATGGGCACAAATAGCGCCGGATCGACTCTAAATTGCCCGATAGTTTTCAAGGGCATGCCCGACTCATTGTCGTATATGGAAAAACCCTGCACGTGAGCCAGGTGGCGGTGACGGATTAATATGGAGGTACCCTCGGTTACTGCATCTTTCCAAGCCTGAGAATCTGGAGCCTCTACCAGTAAGCCTTCGATAGTCTGCTTCTCGTCCTGGTAGTGAGCGTAAAGCTGTTGAAATTGAATGCGGTTGACATCCCCGTTTGCGAAACGCGTCGCCAGGGCGTTGACCTTTTGATTGACTTTATCCAGATAAGCGCGCGCTTCTGCCTGGGTGCCCAGGCGGACCGTCTTTGCCGCCGCCTGAGAAGCAGCTGCTCCAGCTGAGGTGGCCTTGGGCGCAACCGGTTTGTTGGAAGCGGTTTTTCTTGACCTGGCTGATCGCCAACTCTTGGAGCTGTGTCGAGCAGGTTTCTCTGAAAACAGACGCCTTAACCAATCGATCATTGTTCTAAACGTATCGTTTCCTCTTTTAGCACTCTGAATCTCTGCCAGATGCCTCCCGTTGGGTGGTCCGGATAAACTGACCAGATTGCCTCAATATTTGCGTGCACCCAGCGATCCACCATGGTGTTCTCAGTATGCGTTAATCATAGCATGATGGCCTCTGTTATTGGTTTTTAATACCCTCACAAAAATGACAGGGTTTTTAATATAGACTTTCCCACTTAAACGCTCTGCTGCTCATAAAGCCGATATGCATCTCCCACTGGATAATCATCCATCACCTCAAAAAAGCCAAATCCACCCACACGAGCATCCACATGGTCAACGATACGATGATCTATAAAAGCTGCGATGGTACCCACCACTTCCCTGCCCCGTAAGGATTGGAATAGAGCCACCTCGGCGTGACCGTAAAATGGTCCGGTGGCTGGGTCAAGGTATTTCAATTGCTCAGAGATCAAGGGGGGCACCCAATTGGGGTCGTCGTGGTAAACCCGCCATGGGAATTTGGCAAAGGCCCTCAAGGCGCGCCGATCTCTGACTCGCCTGATTTCGATGGAAGCGGTCACATCAGTCGCCTCAATCAATTCTTGAGCAAACTTACTACCAGCACTATGGACGACCCGCTTGGGCAGTAGTGGTTACTCTCCAACACTCACAAAGCCAAGGGTTTGGTTGGATAACCCCCCTTTGGGTAAGATCGGTGTGTACCAGCAGGAGGTACTTTCGGAAGAACATTAGGGCAAGGTCCAAAATTCGCAGGCCGTATCCTGGTAGAATCCCTCGTGAACCCCCTGCAAGTATTGACGTCAGCAACCTTTCTACCCGGATTTGGTTTACCCCGAGGTCATCAGGGTCATTATGGGGAAAGCATCACATCCACACTGGACAGGTGCACGTCACCACCGAACGCTGGGCTGATGTCTCGCACGACCACCCGTCCCGGACCGGCAACATTTACATGATAAGGCAGCTCCAGGTTGAAAGGTCCCGGCTGTCCCAGATCAGGAGCATTCACGATCACAGGCTGCATGCCGACCACCTGCCCTTGTGCATCTTGTACTTCGATTACCAGGGTCTGTTCGAAACCAGCCAGAGCGAAACCTTCCACAAGCACCGTCCCACTATTAATATCCTGGCCAGGTTTGGGCTTGAAGATGGCGATCTGTTCAAGATGAGGTGCAGCCTGGACCAGCTTTTGCTGCCCGGAATCTGACAGGGTGACTCCAACAGAAGCCAGATGGATGACGCCTCCATCACGCGGACTGACGTTAAACACCCGTATAAAAACCTGGTGCGGCTCACTGATTGTGAAAGGAATCTCAGCTGTAAAGGGTCCCCGCTGGCCGACATCAGCCCGGATGTTGACCGTTTCGGTCGCCAGCTGGGTGCCATCATCGAGCAGGATGTTCACCGCCAAGGTTTGCTCGAAAGTCGGATCGGCGAAACCCGTGATATGCAGTGGGGTGGTAAGGAATGATCCCGGACCAGGCTCTAAAATCAAGATGGCCTCTGGATCCAGAAGAGGGTTCTGTAAGGTGGAGGAGGGGGAAGCTAGCGAGGGACTGCCGGTGATAGTTGCCTGGGGTGTGGCTGAGGAGGATGGCATCACCGTTCGGGTGGTACGGGTAGGCGACGGTTGGATAGCCGCCACTGTCACGAGGGGTGCCGATGGCATTCCACCCGGGGTGGGTGAGGCGCCGCCAGCAGCGTGACTACATGCAGCTATGGCAAGTGACAATAGCATGCCAAGTGCCAGATATCGCCGACCCATCTGATTCACTCCGATTACAT
>Ga0315551_10001753_pt1 | contig 16309 bp, 18 predicted proteins | sample SalMarSW160290MG_FD_203678 | JGI IMG/M metagenome (GOLD analysis project Ga0315551, IMG submission 203678) | Salt marsh sediment microbial communities from the Plum Island Ecosystem LTER, Massachusetts, United States - Salt Marsh Sediment SW1602-90 ... | reverse complement strand
AACAAGCAGAAGCCTACGCCCAAGCATTAAGAGCCTTCTCAGTCGGTCAACCCATCGGTGACGGCGCTGGTGCATTAGTCGCCGCCACACTAATGCAAGGATATGAAACAAGAGAAATAGCTAGGGATGTGGTTGCAGCCACAGTACCCATAGATGGTCGAACAGCCTATGTTCTGAAGGCTAAAGGTCCAGGCGGAAACGTGGGCAAGCCTGGAGACGGCATAAGAAAAATTATAGAGGAGAAAAAAGGGAAGATTTCTACAATCATCATGATAGACGCGGCGCTGAAACTTGAAGGAGAAAAACCAGGGGAAATAGCTGAGGGAGTAGGCGCTGCCATCGGCGGACCAGGAGTCGAACAGTTCAAGATAGAAGATGCAATACTTAAAAACAAGATTCCTGTGAACGCGATCATCGTCAAGCAGGACATCGGAGACGCAGTTTCCCCAATGCGGAAAGAAATTTTCGACGCGGTTGATCCTGTGATCAAAAGAATAAAGCGTCTGATTCTGGAAAGAACCAAGAAAGGGGATAACGTCATAATAGCGGGAATTGGGAATACGATAGGAATTGGACAGTAGGTGAAAAAGATGACTGATAGTGTTAAGCCTGTTAGAAAGATTTCTCCTTTTCTTCTTGTGATAATACTGATAGCCTTTATTCTATCATTAAGTGCTCTTTTTATAGCAGTGGAGTCCATTATTGATCAAACTGACATCCTTAATTCATACTCTTTCTTGGCTATAGGTTTCTTTGGACTAGCTCTATCAATATACATGCTATTGCAGACAAGAGGAAAACCCATGCACGTAGCCCTTGAGCTGCCAAAAGTGATAACCACGCTAGAGTGTCCAAAGTGCGATTTCAAAAACATTCGAGACTTTCAGAAAGACGACTACATCTTCAAAAAAACAGGGCCTTGCCAGAAATGCAACGAAACGATGAAGATAACCGCAATCTATCGCGAGGTTAAGAAAAAGAAATAAAGTTAACCGTTCAGGTTAGCACAACACAGCCGTCTTTAACAACCATAACCGTGTATTCGGCTTGAGCTACAGGTTTTCTGCTCGCTTCAACAAAAACGGGGTAGCTTACCAAAGCTTTAGACGAAAGAAGCTCAGAGAAGGCGCTTTTGTAGCGACTGGAGGACGCAAATTTAGTTAGCCACCTTTCAGTGAAAGGCAGGGTCAGAAAATTGTTTTTAATGTACTTCAAAATCTGTTTAGCGTAAGGGTCCTTCAGAGACTTGTGTTTTGAGTAACGGAAGATGTAGGCTTCCCGTAAGTTCTCAACTCTGCCCGCGGCACTCGCAACTGTTACGAAGGGTTCAACCCCGTAGACTTCTCCCTCTTTTATTCTGGATGTGGAGAGGTTAAAAACGTTGGGTAGAGACTTTCCCGCGTGTATTATATATCGTCTGATTAGGTGTCCGGTCAGGTTTGAGACTGGTTTGAATCCCCGTGTCTTGACGGTTTTTTGGATTGTTGAGCCGAAGCGAGTTATGGAGAGTCCGGGTCGAAGTATCTCCACAGCCTTTTCTAGAGCCTCTTCCGCCGTGTTAACCATGTCAACATATTCTGGATCAAAACAGACGCTCGTTGCCGTGTCAGCTATGTAACCGTCAACATGAACGCCGATGTCCACTTTAACTATGGACTTTTCAGGTATGGTCTCTTTGTCGTTTGGCGGCGACGTGTAATGGGCAGCAACCTCGTTAACAGAGACGTTGCATGGAAAAGCTGGTTTGCCTCCCTTTTCTCTAGTTAAAGCCTCAACCTTCTCGCAAATGTCAATTATGGGCATTCCTTCTCTGACGGTTCTACGCATCTCTTCCCGAATTTCTCTTGCAATTTTGCAGGCGCGCTGATGTTTCTGTAAATCTTCTTCAGGGACTGCCATACTCGTGCACAAAGTCATTAAGCATATTGAGCGTTAAAAAAGTTAGGACTCCGAAACTGCTTTCAGGATGAACATTTTTCTTCCGGAAAACTTTAAACCTGTAGATTATACGGTTTAGCAAAGGTGGAACATAAGTTGGCTAATGTTGCTGATCGGAAGTCTGTGCTTGACCCTTGGGGAACAACAGTGGTTGAAGACTACAATCACCTTTACGAAGAATTTGGTATACAAAAATTCGACTCTCTTCTGCCGAATATACCTGACCCGAGCATGTACATGCGGCGAGGCATAATCTTCGGTCACAGAGACTTCGACCGCGTTCTAGAAACCATGAAGCAGGGTGGAGACTTCGCGGTGATGAGCGGCATCAAACCCACAGGAGAATTTCATTTAGGAACCCTCATGACCGCCAAGGAGATCATCTATTTTCAGCAGCAGGGAGCCCAAGCATTCTACGCTATCGCAGACATAGAAGCCTATGAAGACAACAGACTGCCCTTCAAAGAGACCGAAAAAATCGCTGTTGGCAACGTTGCAGACCTGCTGGCGTTAGGCTTCGACCCCAAAAAAGGTCACATTTACAGGCAGTATAAAGAGCAGCGGGTCCGAGACTTAGCGATCCATTTCGGGGCTGGCGTGACTTTAGCCACGATGAAAGCCATCTACGGTGAACGCCACATTGGTCTCTATCTTTCAGCCCTTGTGCAGGCGGGAGACATACTTATGCCTCAACTCAAAGATTTTGGGGGACCCAAACCAACCGTGGTTCCTGTAGGAGTAGACCAAGATGCCCACCTTCGTTTGACCCGAGATTTAGCTAACAAGTTTCGCCGCAAATTCAAGTTTGTTTCCCCCTCATCTACTTACCACAAGATTCTGAAGGGGCTGGATGGTTCTCCGAAGATGTCCAAAAGAAATCCCATGAGCTACTTCACCCTGAACGAGAGCCCCAAAAGTATAGGCAAGAAGATTATGAGTGCCTTCACTGGCGGAAGAGCTACTGTGGAAGAGCAGAAGAAGCTGGGCGGAGTTCCAGAAATCTGTCCCATATACGAGATTGAGATGTGCCATTTCATTGAAGACGACAAAGATGTGGTGGAAACCTACAAGTGCTGTAAAAGTGGAAGCCTCCTGTGTGGGGAACATAAGGCTTGCACAAAAAAGATTATTCTGAAGTTTGTTGAGGATCATCAGAGAAAACGGGAGAAACTTGTTGACAAAGCAAGAGAAATATTAGGGGTTAACTAGCCGAGAAAAAGGGTCAGAAAAATCAATATCTGATTCATTTCTTCTTTCTCCAAACGTTGAAACCTTTAAAGCCTTCTTATAATAAAGCTAAACCAAGTTCACAATATCATATTACAAACTGGATGTGCCAAGGAGGAGAAACAGGTGCCTGAACTTCGAGAAAATGAACAGAAAACCTTGCTTACCCTAGAAAAGCTGAAAGGCAAAGCTCCAGTCGATCAGATAGTCAAACGTAGCGGTTTGGCTCATGCCGCAGTTATGCGGGCTTCCCTCTCTCTCACAGAAAACAAGCTACTGAGAACATATGAAAAGCAGCAAACCTTAACCTCGTTGAGCGCGGAAGGAAGAAGCTACGCAGAAATAGGGCTTCCCGAACGACGCCTCCACAACGCATTGATCAAGCTTGGCGGCGAAGCAAAAGTTAACTCGGTCGTGGAGGAAGCAGGCTTAGAAAAGAAGTTTCTGTCCGTCGCTTTGGGGTGGATTAATCGAAAGGGCTGGGCGACCATAAAACAAGGGATGTTGAAATCATTGAAGGAAGCTCCGCCTGGAGATGACGAAAAACTTCTGCGACTCTTATCTGAAAAAGAATCAGTGATTGTTGAGGATTTGGGTCAGGAACTTCAGAAGACTGTTTCTGTTCTGAAAGGTCGGAAACTGGTGGAAATCGAAGAGAAGACCTTACGCGAACTAGAATTAACCGATGATGGATGGAATCTGGTTAAGAAGGGGATTGAAGTTCAGGAAGAAATTAGTCAGCTAACCCCTGAGCTTATCAGAACAGGAAGCTGGCGAAAAGTAAAACTTAGAAAGTTCAATGTGAAGGCTCCTGGTCCTGAAGTCTTTCTCGGAAAAATTCATCCAGCTCAGCAGATAATTCAGCATGTCAGGGAAATCTTCTTGGAGATGGGCTTCACTGAGATTCGAGGCTCTATTGTTCAGACGGCATTCTGGAACTTTGATGCCCTCTTTCAGCCTCAGGATCATCCCGCCAGAGACGTGGTGGACACCTTCTATCTGGCTCATCCAGAAAAGGGGAAGCTACCAGAAAAAGATGTTGTGGAAGCGGTTGCTGCGACCCATGAGAACGGCTGGAATACAGGTTCAAGGGGCTGGGAGTACTCTTGGAGTCCAGAAGAGGCTAAAAGATTGGTGCTTAGAACCCATACAACAGCTACAACTATCCGTTACTTATCTGAACATAAGGAGCCGCCAGTTAAGGTCTTCTCAGTGGATAGGGTGTACCGCAACGAGAAGCTGGACTACAAGCACCTTGCGGAATTCCATCAGATCGAAGGAATAATCATGGACAAGAAGGTGACCCTGCGGGACCTTATGGGAACCCTGAAAGAGTTTTACCATAAACTTGGGCTGGAAAAAGTGCAGTTTTGGCCCAGCTACTTCCCCTATACAGAGCCTTCCATGCAGTCCACAGTCTATGTTCCAGAGCTGAAAACTTGGGTTGAACTGTGTGGAATGGGTATTTTCCGCCCAGAAGTTTTGGCTCCTTTTGGGGTAAAGCATCCTGTTTTGGCTTGGGGTGGAGGCTTGGAGCGGTTGATTCTTCTTAAGCTCGGCATCGAAGACATCCGGCTTCTATACAAGAATGATTTAGGTTGGATAAGGAGGACGCCAGTATGCCAACGATAACACTGGAAAAGGACCGTTTCTCCCATTTTGTTGGGCGAGACCTCAGCGTGGAAGAGATGGCTAAATGGCTTCCGTGGCTGGGAACTGACACAGAAGAGGTTGGCTCAGATTACGTGAAGATTGAGTATAATCCGAATCGTGTGGATTTTTGTAGCTACGGTGGAGTGGCTAGAGCCTTTCAGGGGCTCATGGGTTGGGAAACTGGCATGCCCAAATTTAAGGTGAAACAGGGAAAAATTGTTCTGAAAGTGGATAAGAGTGTGGCTGAGGTTAGACCATATGTTGTTTCTGCTGTTGTCCGAGGCTTAAACATTGAATATGAATGCATCAGGGAGCTTATGGAGATGCAGGAGGCTCTCCACTGGATGGTGGGCAGAGACCGAAAAAAGGCTTCCATTGGTGTGCACAATTTGGATGCTGTTGAACCTCCCTTCTCGTATGTTACTTGTGCTCCCAATGAAATCAAGTTTGTTCCGTTAGACAAGACAGAAGAGATGACTCCGCAGGAAGTCTTGGAAAAACATGAGAAAGGTATGGCATACAAAAGTGAAGTGGACTGGGCTTCAAGGTACCCATTAATTGTAGACCGAAAGGGACAAGTTCTCTCTTTTCCACCCATAATCAACGGCGAACTGACCCGTGTTGCTGAGGATACACGGAACCTTTTCATCGACGTTACCGGCACCGAACTAAACGCCATCTCAAGAAGCTTGAACGTTCTCGTCACTGCCTTAGCAGACATGGGCGGCACCATAGAAACTGTTTCTGTTGAATATTCTGATCAAGTTTTGGTTACTCCAGACCTTACTCCTCAAAAGATGAAGTTACAGGTAGATTATTCCAACGAACGTTTGGGTCTTAACTTTTCGGAAGCACAAACCATAGAGGCTCTGCAAAAGTCTAGACTTGACGCAAAAAAGGTTGAAAAAGGAATTTTGGATGTTACGATTCCCGCCTACCGGACCGACATACTGCATGAAATTGATTTGGTTGAAGAAGTCGCCATCGGCTACGGCTATTATAATTTGACGCCCACAAAGCCGGCGACAGTGACTACAGGCAAACAACACAGGGTCAATGAAGTAGCCACGGACGTTAGGCAGATAATGGTTGGTTTAGGTTTTGTGGAAGCCTTAAACTTCATTCTCGCCAACGAAGTTGATCACTACCAGAAGATGCGACGAAAAGCTGAAGGACTTGTGACTTTGGCGAACCCTGTTTCCACAGAATATTCGATAATACGCAACGATTTGTTGCCCAGCCTAATGAAGAACTTGGCAGACAGTAAACACCACGTTTTTCCTCAGCAAATGTTTGAAGTCTCCGACGTAATCAAACTCGATGACGACTCTGAAACATACACAGAACGAAGAATACATGCTGCAGCAGTTTCCTCTCATCCAACCGCTAACTTCACTGAAATAAAATCCATTCTTGAATCTTTGCTGATGAACCTTGGATTGAAAAACTGGACAGTGAAAGAGACAAACCATCCAAGTTTTCTGCAGGGAAGAGCCGCCACAGTTTCATTAGATGATATGGAACTGGGTGTTGTTGGAGAAATTCACCCGGAAGTCCTCAACAACTTTGAGTTGGAAAATCCGACAGGCGCCTTCGAAATAGACCTCCAAAAAATTATAGATGCCAGCAAGTGAAAGCTCATTTTGTGAATAGAAAAGCTTAATGTTCTTTGTAGTGCGTTTATTTAGTTGCGATGATAGTGGGCTGGAGCATAATCCCGCCGGAACCTTAATGGGCTCATGCAGACGGACCCGACAGAGGATGGTGACTTTCACCTACTGTTGACGAAGGGTTTACCCAGGCATGGGACACGGTGGGCGCGGGCAAAAACCAACCCACGTTTGAGAGAGCTCATCTGAGAAGAGCGTCTAGCTCCGTCTGTGAGGGTGAGAGTTAGTTGCGTGGGACACAAAGCCCGCGATACTTGCAGTTTGTCTGTTGTTCTAGTGATTTACCGTTAATCTTAAATATTATATGTTAACTATATCTAACATGAAGTTAGAAATACATAATAAAATGTGATAAATAAACAACAGAGGAAAAACAATGAAAAACTGGAAAAATATAATTCGCGTATTAGGAATAGCAACATGTTTGATAGGCGCCTTTTTGATGGCTTTTGGAGAACCAATCGTAGGAGTAAATCATACAGGCGTTGCAACAGTTGTGGGCATAACTGGAATCGGCATAATATCCACAGCTAACAAAACATCGTTATTAGGAACGAAAAAGGAGGGAAAGTAACATGAATGTTTTCCTATGGCCAATCATAATGGTTCTAATAGCTTCCCTAGCTGTAATCATCGGCATAGTCACAATTTGGAAAACTCGCCGTGAACGGAAATTAGGTTTTCCACGATCAGACGAGAGAACTCAAAGAATCACCGGGAAAGCAGCGTTTTATTCCCTCTATATTGGCTTATACTTCATGATTGCAGTTCTGCTAACCCTTCTTGTCGGCAAGGAATTCTTCGGATTTCCTGACCTTGACGCGATGCCTGCTCTAAACGCGTCAATCCTCGTGTTCAGTGTATCGTTTCTTGTGTTGCGGTGGTACTTCAGCAGAAAAGGCGACTTCTGATGCGAACAAGAATCAAAGAACTGAGGGCAAGACACAATCTTACACAAGATGATCTGGCAAATAAGGTTGGAGTACGCAGAGAAACTATACTGTACATGGAAAAGGGAAAGTATAATCCTTCCCTGAAACTGGCACATGACGTAGCCAAGGCTCTAAAGACAACAATAGACGACTTATTCGTTTTTGATGACGAAGACACCTAAAACCAGCTAACGCGCGCACTTTTTTCCTTGTATACTGGGGCGTTCGCAACAAGAACTTTTAAGTTAATAGCATGAAATGAGAAGATAAGAGGGCAACTCACTTGGACCTGCAAAAAAGAATAGAACTCACAACGAGAAACACGGCGGAAGTTGTAACTCCTCAAGAAATCCGCACATTACTAGAGACAAATGTTAGCCCAAAAGCTTACTGGGGCTTTGAGTGCTCTGGACTATTACACATCGGCATAGGCTTAGTCTGCTCAGCAAAAATCAGAGACATGGTAAACGCTGGCTTCAAGTTCACAATCTTCCTAGCCGATTGGCACTCATGGATAAACAACAAACTAGGCGGAGACATGGAAAACATTCGCACATGCGGAGAATACCTGAAACAAATCTTCACAGCCCTAGGATTAACACCTGACAAGGTGGAGTTCCGCTGGGCATCAGACATAACAGACAAAGTTGAATACTGGGAAAAAGTCATCCGCATAGCCAAAAGCGTCTCAGTGAAGAGAACATGGCGCGCCCTGCCAGTTATGGGTCGAGAAACAAGTATGACTGACATCGAAACAGCATGGGTATTCTATCCTTGTATGCAAGCTGCAGACATCTTCGAGATGGACCTAGACGTAGCTTGTTCTGGTATAGACCAGAGAAAAGCCCATATGCTGGCGAGAGATGTAGCGGAGAAGCTCAAGTGGGGAAAGCCTTCATGTATTCACACTCCTTTGCTAATCGGACTGCAGGGATCACAGATAACAGAAAAAATGTTTGACGAAAACGCAGACTTGAACGTGGAGATCAGCTCCAAAATGTCCAAAAGCATCCCTCAAAGCAGCATACTCGTTCATGACGCTCCCGAAGATATTGCCTCAAAAATAAAGAGTGCCTTCTGTCCCCCCAAAGTAGTGAAAAATAATCCCATACTCGAATTAGCTAGACTCATAGTCTTCCCCGAAAAAGACCTTTTGGAGATACCGCGACCAGCCAAATATGGTGGTCCTGAAACATTCGAAAGCTTCAAGCAGCTAGAAAGCACCTACAGCGAAGGCAAAATCCATCCCCTAGACCTGAAGAATGGCGTCACCGAATCTCTTGTCGAAATCCTGAAGCCTGTCCGAGAACATTTCCAGAGACATCCAGAGACGCTAGAAAAAATGTTGAAGATAGAGATAACTAGGTAGAAGAGTTGTCAACGAAAACAGAGAAGAGACTAGAGAGAATCCTCAAGCTCTTGGAGAGACTCGCAAACCAATCCGAAAAAGACACTCCGATCGTTGTGGAAGGAAGAAACGACATCCACGCCCTCCATAAGTTGGGGATAACTGGCGACATAATCTTGGCAAAAACTTCAGGAAAATCCTTTCTCGACGTTCTCAGCGAAATAGAGACAAAAGAAAAACGCGAAGTTATCCTTCTGTTTGACTTTGATAGACGTGGTAAAGAATGGACTCGCCGCTTGGCTCGTTGCCTAGAAGGGGTGAAAATAACTCCCAATCTTCTCTTTTGGAGAATGCTTTTAGGTCTGGTCGGACGAGACGTCAAAGACATTGAGGGTTTGGCGACGTATCTTGAAACTTTGAAGACTAGGAGCTCCAAGTCGTAAAGTATAATAGACACTGAAGAGTTTAAACAGAATCGTCTCAGTTTTCACGGGGACAATATTATGATTGAGGTGAATAGAAACGAAAACAGCACAAACTGTTACGATAAAGTATGTTATACGAGCCCGATTCGAAGTGGAGGGAGTAGTTGAAAAACCGGACGTGATTGGAGCACTTTTTGGACAAACAGAAGGATTGTTTGCACCAGAACTTGATCTCCGAGAACTCCAAAAATCGGGTAGAATCGGCAGAATAGAAATTAGTTTAGAATCAAAACAAGACAAAACTACCGGCAACATAAACATACCCACAAGTTTAGACAGAGTCTCCACAGCCATTATCGCAGCCAGCATCGAAAGCATAAACCGCGTAGGACCATGCAAAGCAAAAGTCATTTTAAACAAAATAGAGGACATACGGGACGCTAGACGAAGAATCATCATAGACCGAGCCAAAGAAGTTCTTCGGAAATGGACCGTTGAAACAATGCCCGGCACCGACGAAATTTTCAGAGAAGTCTCAGAAATGTTAAGGCTGGCAAGAGTCGAAAAATACGGACCCGAAGGATTGACTGCAGGACCAGAAATTGGCAGTGCAAAGAACATAATCGTCGTGGAAGGGAGGGCAGACGTAATCAATCTATTAAGAGCTGGAATACAGAACACCATCGCTCTTGAAGGCGCAAAAATTCCACAATCCATAATCAAGCTATGCCAAGAAAGAGAAGCCACTGCATTTCTCGATGGCGACCGAGGCGGGGACCTTATTCTCAAAGAACTTCAACAAGTAACTACTGTCAAGTATGTTGCTAGAGCCCCCCGAGGCAAAGAAGTAGAAGACCTGACTTTCAAAGAGATCGAAAAAGCCCTGAAAGAACGAGTTCCCATCGAAACGGTCAAAGTAAAGAAGGAGCGACGGAAAAAACTATTTCCCAAACAAATTGTTGAAACCGCAAAAGAGTTGAGTGGAACGTTGGAGGCTGTGCTCCTTGACAAAGAGATGAAACAGGTTGATCGTCTGCCCGTAAGAGAAATTGCGGAGAAACTTCAACAAATGAAAGATATAGATACGGTAGTCTTTGACGGCGTAATAACTCAGAGACTCGTAGATATCGCTGCAGAAAGAAACATCAACTACCTTGTAGCTGCCCGAATTTCAAAAGCGATGAAACAGCCATTAAAAGTAAAACTGATAACCTTCGAAGAAATCCAAGCTTAATCTCTTCCATAACATCGAGAAGACTCGATGGCATTCTGTAGACCAACAGCGCCTCCTCAGCCAAATTAAACATGATTAAACTTCCCGAAACAGTTGACAGCATCTAATTCGGAACTCTAATTCATGTCTTCCTCAGCGTTGGAGGCTAATGCATAGAGCTTCATATTATTATAAACAACTAAGACCAGCCGCAACGAACTTAGGGTAACAAGGCTCCAATACGCTTTTAACGGGTTTTCAGTAAGCACTTATTGCATTATGCCAGCATGGAAAGGATAGAATTCTTTTGAAGATTTTTCGAATAGACCTCAAGAAGGGCGTCGCTAAGGTCATGCCGGAGAGTCTAGACGACCTGTGGCACCTATACAACATAATTCTCGAAAAGGATGAAGTTCACGCCCGCACCACCAGACAAGTGAAACCTGATGATCAGTATGCACGACCAACAAAGGCAAAAAGGGTTTCCGTCAATCTGGGCGTTACAGTTGAAAAAATGTTCTGGGACAGAGTCCTCAACCGCTTGAGAATAACTGGGATTGTATGTGAAGCGCCAGAAAAATTAAGCATAAAGGGATCCCGGCACACAATAAACGTAACAGTAAACAAGCCTGTAACTATCATCAAAAAGCAATGGCTGAAACACGAGCTAGACAGATTAAAACGAGCAAGCAAAATCACAGCTGCGCCCCTCACCATAATATCAATGGACGACGAAGAATATTGCGTAGCTATTTTGCGTCAATACGGTATTGAAACGAAAGTTGGGGAGCGGGCTAGGCTTCCGGGAAAGTTAGAGCCGGAAAAGAGGACAAAAGCAAAACAACTCTTTTTCAAGAGAGCCCTTAAGTCTCTGCGGGAAGTGTGGGCTCCTCTTCATAGTCCGATAGTTATTATTGGACCCGGATTCATCAAAAATGATTTCGCTGATTACGTTAAGAATGAAGATAAAGACGTTGCCGAATCTATTGTTGGCGTAAAAGGGGTAAACAGTGCAGGCTTATCTGGAATACAAGAATCGCTTCGTTCAGGTATACTTTCTAACGTGCTACAACATTTGAGAGTGGCTGACGAAATGAATGCCATAGAGGAATTCTTGGCGAGACTTGGAAAAGGTAAAAGCAACGTAACCTACGGATTCAGTGAGGTTGAAAAGGCAGCTAATTATGGCGCGGTTGAAAAGCTTCTAGTCGCAGATTTAACCCTGAGGGAGACTACAGACGAAAAGAGAATAGCCTTGGAAAAACTCATGAAAACCGTTGAAGAGACGCGTGGAGACATCATGGTCCTCAGCACCGAGCATGAAGCAGGAACAAAACTGCTCTCCTTCGGTGGCGTTGCCGCCCTTCTCCGTTTCCCGTTGCCCTAACCGCTCGTTACTTTTGGTAAAACTTGACACGTCTGCGAACGGCAGGGTTCTGATCAGCGAGTTTCTTCAGAGCCTGCTCAAAGGTTTCGTCAGAAGCCAATTCTCTCTCGATAAAGACTCCTGTTCTTCCTACCTCATCACGACGTAGGAGAGCACGAACACGGTCTAACACGGTGTTAAGGGAGACGCCCAAGAGATTTGCAACCATTCCCTCTCGACCTACAACTGCGCTCTCTACATGACCGTCCACTGTGGGTTCGATGAGCATAAGCCGCTTATCCACCCCTAAAACTCGTTTTTCTTCTTTAAGTGTGGAAAGTGACACTTCACCCCCAAACCTGTAAAAATCTTTCTCTACGGGGCGGAGCTTCACCAAAGGAAACGACAGACTACTTTGCTGATCCAATCCGATGTACCCTTTCAAGGCATAAAGAGGCGTAGCCTGAATAATTGTTCGCTGATAAACCGGAAAACCTGACCGTTCAAGTGAGGTTTCTATAATGAAGGATGATGGTGGGTCTGGCAGGAACACGTCGATGTCACTCGTTTCTGAAACGTCGCCGCGGGCGATGCTTCCGTGAACGATGGAACGCAGATGACAATTATCCAGTGTCTCCATTATCTGAATTGTTTTGGTCCTTAATTGCTTCAAAAGTTTCCACTGTCTTTTATTGTAGATGATCTCTAGTCGTTCAGCTCGTTTCATCGGCTTCTTAGCCATCTCAATTCACCGGTTCGAGGCAATCCTTCATCCAGTCCAAGTAAGACGGTGAGCCATCTACTATGGGAAGCGCCAGAATCTCTGGTACATCGTAGCTGTGAAGTTCCGTTACTCTCTTTGAGAGCTTTTTGAAGAGGTTTTCATGGGACTTCATGATTACTAGAACCTCTTTTTCCTCCTCAATTTTTCCTTTCCACCAGAAGAAGGAAGAAACAGGGTTTATGATGTTGCCACAGGCGATTAGCCGCTCCTCCAGCAGGGTGCGAACTATCTTCACGGCTTCTTCCCTGTTGCTGGCTGTCATAAAGACAATCAGGTATGACATGGGTTCTCCCACAAAAACTATAGATGAGTGCTATTTTAATTAATAAAAAATCTTCTCACTAATAACAAAATAATTAACCGCAAAACATTACTGTCAAAAGTCGCAATGCCAATAAAGAAATATTGGACACTAGATGTAGCGATTAACGAAGGTTTTTAGTATGCTGATCGCTGGAGTTGACGAAGCCGGTCGCGGGCCTGTTATTGGTCCTTTAGTCATAGCAGGAGTCTCTATTGACGAGAGCGATTTGCCTAAACTAGTGAACCTTGGCGTGAAAGATTCTAAACTCCTTTCTCCACAAAGACGCGAAAAACTTGTCTCACAAATAAAAAAGGTGGCTCTGAACTGCCACACCGTGTTTCTATCTCCCCCAGAGATTGACATCGTTGTTGAAAGCAGAAGAAAGCTTCACAAATTGAATCGTCTCGAAGCTGTGGCAATGGCTAGATTGCTAACAATTCTTAAGCCAGATGTGGCCTATGTTGATGCATCAGACGTTCTAGCAGACCGATTTGCAGAACACATCGCAGAAAACCTGTCTTTTAAGCTCAAAATAGTCTCTGAACACAAGGCAGACGTTAAGTATCCCATTGTCTCCGCAGCCTCTATCATAGCCAAGGTGGAACGGGATAAGGTGATTTCCCAACTACAAAAGAAATACGGCAACATGGGCTGCGGCTACCCAAGCGACTCGAACACAATAAAATTCCTAGAAGACTGGATCAGAAAGTTTGGCTCCTACCCAGATTTCGTAAGAAAATCATGGAAAACAGCGAAAAGAGTTAAGAGCGAAGCAGATTCAAGACAGAAAAAGCTCCAGTAAAAATTGTTCCGACATGTTTTATGAGAATCAAAGCTAATTAAGCTGCGCGAACAGTTCTTCTGGACACTTCATCTTTGTAAGAACCTTGTAGCAGATCAAAGGAACTCTTTCATCTTGACTTCTTTCTCCATATGTTATGAAAACGGTGTGAGCGCCGATAACTTCGCCAAGGCTTTTAACCTCTCTTATCCGCTGATCTACGTTCCGCTCCTCTGACTCAGCAACTCCCCCAATTATTTTCAACCCTTTTTCGGGACATCTGGCAATGAAGTCGAAGGGCGCTCTTCCTGTAGAAGTCACCTTAAAATCGAATTGTGCAAACTTTATGAAAACTGCCTTTAGAAGACGATGTTTAGCGATCATGCGTCGGGCTGTGGCTAAGAAACACAGCCGTTCTGGACCTTGAAACACGTCTGTGGTTTGCACCACAGGAGCTCCCAGAATCCATTCGAGCCTGTAGGCTGCGGGGACTGAAGCTTTAGCCATTCCCTTCTCATAACCGTAGAGCGTTCTCCTAGAGATTCCAACCATCTCAGCTAACTTTCCAACAGAAAGCCCCAGTTCTTGCCTCCGTTTCCTGATAAGGGTCCCGTCCAGTTTTATGTAGTAGCCTCCAGGCCCAGCCTCAACCAAAGGATACACTCCTCGAAGAAGCATGTCTTCCAGAGTTTTGGCGGTTATTGCACAGACATCGTACCTAGTGTAGACCGTATCATCCTCAAGGGGTTTTCTTCGGGTCTTTTCGCCGACAATAAGAGGTAAAGCAGAAAAGCATCCTGAGATCTTCTGAAGTTCTGCCGCGTCATTGAGGCACGTATTTCCGATGTTGGCGTGAATCTTCAGGAAAATGAGCTTTTTTTCCCCTTGGGCTGCTATGTCAAAGCAGCAGGGTCTTGAGTGGCATCTTTGTGACAATCGGAATCCGGCTTTTTCAAGAATATGTTCTGTAGCACCGAGGATCTCCGATCTTTTCATCATGTACCCCCAGATGTGCAAACTTTTCTGGGGGTCGCTTATAAACATATGTACAATCGTAATGAATACAATTAACGCGGTGCACGCTTGGAGAGTGAACCAAACTAGTTTATCCACAGTTTGGTTGCATGCCATGCAATTTTTCATTTTTCTATCTTATTCTTTAAGCAATCTTTGTTTTTGTTAAGTTGTTTTCTGGAGTTGTTCTCTGATCTCATCTGGCATTCCTTTCTATTTGTGTGTATGCAGTGCTTTTTTAATTGCCTCTTCAACGTTTGTGCCTGGTTTGACTGGTGTAATGGTTATGTTATGCTGCTTTAACAGTTCAGATGCGCCAATGCCAAGTTCATTAGCAAGTACCACTTCAACGCCTTCGTCCACCAACATTTTAACTGCGATGGGTCCAGCTCCATGGTGGTATGATACTGCAGAATTCTCCAGTATGGTTACACCAGTTATCTTTTCATCTTCAGCATCTACTATAGTAAAAGTTTTAGCTCTACCAAAAACATTTGATACAATGTCTCCTAACCCATTCTTTTCATTCGTTGCAACGGCTATCTTGAGCTTTCCCAAAAAATTTCACCTCCCCCTGATTCTTAGGTTTCCTAAAGGGCGTCGCGTTCACGATCCTACTTGCTGTCCCTTCACTTGAGTTTTGCTTTTAATTCTTCGATTCTAGCTTTGACGCCACCCACTTCTTGGTCAAGGTTTGCCTTCTCTGCTTCCAACTCTTTTTGATAGTTTTCCAAGGCTGCAACTTCTTGTTTTGGAGACTGCGGTTGTGCTACTGGCGGGTATGCCTGTGGGTAAGCGGGTTGACCTACTGCGGGTGGTGGGTACACGTATCCGCCTCTGCCAAAACCTCTACCATATCCTCTGCCGAAGCCTCTACCGCGTCCTCTTCCCCATCCTCGTCCATATCCGTTTACGGGATTCACATATCCGGGAACGGAGTAGCCTGCGCAGTATCCTGCTGCTCTTCCAGTCATGGGTCCAGCGCCCCAGGGTCCTGTTCTATCTCCTCTTGGCATGGTTCTTTCACCTCTATTTTTGTGTTTATGCACAATTTACATTTATTGGAATATGCACAGAAATATATAAGAGTTACGGCACAACTAGATTAGCATATAAAAGTTAAGACATAATAAATTAGCTGATCACAATGTCGCGAAGACGGTGCAGACGAGGAAGAAGAGGAAGATTTCCCAAACCAGTCATCATACCAAACCCCTCAAAGGTAGAAAAATTAATCCCAGAACCAGCAACAACCGCCAGCCCTATTTCGATCGAACCAGCAGAAGTCGAAGCTCTAAGACTAGTGGACCTTGAAGGCTTATCTCAGGAACAGGCAGGCATAAAAATGGGCATCTCAAGAGGAACAATTTGGAGACTTCTTCAAAGTGCAAGACGAAAGGTTGCCCAAGCCCTAACTGAAGGAAGCCCCCTCACAGTCACTCAGTAAACAAAACACTCCAGAAAAAGCTAATTATGGCTCGCAGGTCCTGTACTTTATGAGAGTTCGCAATGGATTCAAGCATTTTATTTGGTTTCGTTTCTGCTTGGTAACTTCCGCATATAGTATAATTTTCCTGAATATTCAAGTTCTACAAGTTTGTCCTCCAGCAAAAGTTTCTCAATAATCGACCAGCTTGTATTTGTCTTCTTTAAG
>Ga0315551_10001749_pt1 | contig 16317 bp, 15 predicted proteins | sample SalMarSW160290MG_FD_203678 | JGI IMG/M metagenome (GOLD analysis project Ga0315551, IMG submission 203678) | Salt marsh sediment microbial communities from the Plum Island Ecosystem LTER, Massachusetts, United States - Salt Marsh Sediment SW1602-90 ... | reverse complement strand
GGTATAACCAGAGCCATAACCAAGCATAATTATCTGGTTAAAGACGTTGATAATCTTGCTCAGATAATCGATGAAGCATTTTACATTGCAACTACCGGACGTCCTGGTCCCGTTTTAATTGATATTCCTAAAGATGTTCAGAAAGAAAAAACTTCCAAAATCTATAGCAAAGGCGTTAATATACCGGGTTATAAGCCTACACTTATTGGTAATTTAAAACAGATAAAGAAGGCAGCGGAATTTATTAATAAAGCAAAAAGACCTGTCATATACGCTGGGGGAGGGGTTATTACGTCCGGTGCTTCAGATTTGTTAAAGAAGCTCGCGGAAAAAATAAACACGCCCGTTACTGCCACATTGATGGGATTGGGCGCTTTTCCTGAAACACATGAACTTTCTCTTGGTATGCTGGGAATGCATGGTACCCAGTATGCAAACTACGCTATAATGGAGTCGGATTTGATAATAGCTATAGGAGCACGTTTCGATGATAGGGTTACCGGAAAGATTTCCGAGTTTGCTCCTCATGCTAAGATCGTACACATAGATATTGACCCGACTTCAGTTGGGAAGAACGTTAGGGTTGACATCCCAATTGTTGGTGACGCAAAGCATATTTTAAAGGAACTTGAGAAAGCACTTAAGCCCAAGGAACATAAAGATTGGATAAAAGAGGTCGACGCCTGGAAGGAGGAATTCCCTCTTAGCTATAAGAAAAAATCAGATGTTGTCTCTCCTCAGTATGTGATTGAATGTGTTCGTGAGGTTACAAAGGGTAGGGCGATTATTTCAACCGAAGTTGGACAAAATCAAATGTGGGTTGCTCAGTTTTATAAGTTTGATAAACCTCGTACACTCCTGACTTCTGGCGGACTGGGTACAATGGGGTATGGTTTCCCGGCTGCTATAGGTGCAAAGGTTGCCAGACCTGATATGCCGGTTTTCGATATTGCTGGTGATGGAAGTATTCAGATGAACATCCAGGAATTGGCAACCGCAGTTATAAAAAACATCGGAGTTAAGATAATTGTTTTGAATAATGGTTTTCTCGGTATGGTTCGTCAATGGCAGGAATTGTTTTATAATAAAAGATATGCTGCAACGTGTCTTAGAACCGGAGCATTAAACCCAGGTAAATGTAAAAAAACCCTAAAACGTGTTGAATATACACCTGATTTTGTTAAACTTGCGGAAGCTTACGGCGCAACCGGTATAAGAGTTTTAAATAATGATGGCGTTAAGAAAGCGATTAAGAAAGCATTAGAAACAGATGGTCCTGTTATTGTTGATTGTATAATTGATAGTGAGGAAAATGTTTTCCCGATGGTTCCTACTGGCGCTTCACTAAGACAGATGATGGGAGGTATGGCATAATGAAAAGAATTATTTCTGTTCTGGTTGAAAATAAATTCGGAGTTCTTGCAAGAGTTTCTGAGCTGTTCAGCAGTAGAGGGTTTAATATTGAAAGTCTTTCTGTCGGAGAAACACTGGATGCGAATCTTTCCAGGATAACGATGGTTGTTAACGGAGATGATTATATTTTTGAGGAGATAAAAAAGCAATTGAATAAGCTTATAAACGTTATAAAAGTTAGAGACTTCACCAATGTGGAACATGTGGAAAGAGAAATGGTGTTAATTAAAGTTAACCTTTCAAGAAAAACCCGTGCTGAGCTTATTGAAATAGTAGATATATTCAGAGCAAAAATTGTCGATGTTGGAAGAGATACGATGACTGTTGAAATTACGGGTAAAGACAACAAGATTCAAGCTTTTATTGAATTGATTAAATCTTTTGGTATTGTGGAAATTGTAAGGACCGGAAAGATAGCAATTGCCAGAAAAAAAGGAGGAGAATAATGGCTGAGATTTATTATGATAACGATGTAGATCTGGATATCTTAAAGGGTAAAACTATAGGTATTATTGGATACGGAAGTCAGGGGCACGCACAGGCTCAAAATTTAAGAGATTCGGGATTGAATGTTATTGTTGCAGAAGTTGAGGGAACAGATAATTACAAATTAGCAAAAGAACATGGTTTCGAACCAATGACTGCAGATGAACTTGCTTCGAGAGCTGATATTGTTGTTGTTCTGGTACCAGATGAGATACAGGCTAAAATTTATAAACAATCTGTAGAACCTAATTTAAAAGAGGGAAATGCTTTGCTTTTTTCTCACGGTTTTAATATTAGATTTAAGCAAATTGTCCCTCCCGATTATGTGGATGTCATAATGGTCGCCCCGAAGGGTCCCGGACATCTTGTTAGAAGTGAATATGAAAAAGGTGGGGGAGTGCCGAATCTTGTAGCTGTAGAGAATGACGCCAGCGGTAACGCTTTCCAGTTAGCTCTTGCTTATTCAAAAGGAATTGGCGGAACAAAAGGGGGATCAATAAAGACAACTTTTCCTGAAGAGACAGAAACCGATTTGTTCGGAGAGCAGGTTGTTCTTTGCGGAGGTGTTTCCGCTCTTGTCAAAAAGGCTTTTGAGGTGTTAATTGAAGAGGGTTATCAACCGGAGATTGCTTATTTTGAATGTATGCACGAACTAAAATTGATCGTGGACCTTTTTTACCAGGGTGGTTTGAACTACATGCGTTACTCCGTAAGTAATACGGCCGAATACGGAGACTTTACCAGAGGTGAGCGTATTATTTCCGAAGATACAAAGAAAGAGATGAAAAAGATATTATCTGAGATAAAGGATGGATCTTTTGCGAGAGAATGGATTGAAGAATCCGCGAAAGGAAAGCCGAATATGAAAAAATTTGAAGAGAGGGATAAAAATCATCCAATCGAGGTTATTGGCAGACAATTAAGAAGTATGATGGATTGGATTGACGATAAAGTGGTATGAAATTAGATGTTAGATCTTAGGTTTTAGGTGTTAGATTTTATAGGGTTTTGAAATTTGTGGAGGATGTAATGAAAAAGTCCGGGAAAAAATCAAAGGATAAGAGTAAAGAAAACGCAAAAAAAGTAAAATTATATGATGCAACGCTCCGTGAAGGAACACAGGCAGAGGGTATTTCCCTTTCCTCAACAGATAAGCTAAAGATAACTAAATTACTTGATGAGCTGGGAATTGATTACATTGAGGGCGGATGGCCGGGTTCCAACCCCAAGGACGCCGAATACTTTAAAAAGGTCAAAGATCTGAAATTGGAAAACGCTCGTATAGCGGCTTTCGGTAGTACCTGTCGTAAGGATACAGATCCTGCAAAAGACAATAACATTAAAGCCCTGTTGGATTCCGGGGCTACCGTTGTAACAATTTTTGGGAAAACCTGGACTCTTCATGTTGAAGATGCTCTGCGCGTAACGTTGGACAGGAATCTTCATATGATCGAAAAAAGCATAAAATACCTTAAATCGAAAGGTCGTGAAGTAATATTTGATGCAGAACACTTCTTTGACGGATATAAAGCAGACTCTAAATATGCAACGGCGGCTCTTGATGCTGCTGCAAACGGAGGGGCAGATGCTTTGGTGCTTTGCGATACAAATGGCGGAAGTCTTCCACATGAAGTTAAAAATATAACAGAAAAAGTTAAATTGAAATTTCCTGATAGAATTATTGGAATTCATACACACAACGATTCAGGAACAGCCATGGGAAATACGCTTGCGGCGGTGCGGGCCGGTGCGACCCATGTACAGGGCACTACAAATGGATATGGCGAACGCTGTGGTAATGCGGACCTTAGCGCATTAATACCGACCCTTCAGTTGAAGTTAGGAATTGAAGTTTTGCCACAAGGAAAACTTGTTCATTTGACGCGGGTAGCAAATGCGGTAGCGTATATAGCGAATCAGCCTCCTCCGTATCGCTCTCCTTATATTGGCCGTAGCGCATTCGCTCATAAAGGAGGAATTCATGTATCTGCCATGCTGCGAAACCCTCTTTCCTATGAACATATTGATCCAGAGCTTGTGGGTAACGAATCAAGAGTTTTAATTTCAGAGCTTGCCGGAAAATCAAATCTTCACAGTAAACTCGAAAAAATGGGAATGTCAGGTAAAATTGAAAATCTCAAGGAAGTGTTGGAAAAAATAAAAAGTTTAGAGCACAATGGTTTTAGTTTTGAAGCAGCAGAAGCTTCAGTAGAGTTACTATTGCTCCGTTGCAGGAAAGGTTATGTTCCTCCTTTTAAGATGTTGGATTTTACTGTTGTTGTTGAACACAGGGAAAAAAGAGGAATATTCGCAGAAGCTACAGTAAAGGTGCTTGTAGAAGACGAAGTATTTCATGTAGCGGCTGAAGGCGATGGCCCTGTTGATGCCTTATATCTCGCTTTAACTAAGGCACTCCGAGAGGGACATCCTCACATAGAAAAATTCCATCTTGCGGATTATAAAGTTCATATTATAAATAGCAATAAAGGTACAGGAGCTATAACAAGGGTTATGATTGATATGCAGCTTAATAACAAATACTGGAGTACTGTTGGGGCTTCTACAAATATAATTGAAGCAAGCTGGATAGCGCTTTCTGATGCTATGGAATACGGAATAAACCTGGAGGAACAGAATTGAATATTCAGAGGGATTTTTCGGTAATATTCAAAGATAAAGAATTGTTTAGGAAAACTTTGATAGGGGGTGTTTTCTTAATGATACCTCCCTTGTTTATCTTCTCTTTTGGTTTTATTGCTCGATTTATATACAATCGCTTGGAAACGGGTAATAAAGAACTCCCTTCGTGGAATAATTGGGGGCTATTGTTTTTGAAAGGATTTGAGTGGGAATTAATAATCTTATTTTACTTTGCCGTTCCGGTATTATTTTTATCTTTATTGCCGGGATCTGTGATAGAATTTCTGGTAAATCCCAGGTTTGTAATATCCACTCTAAATCTTAGTGGTTTTTTTGTATTATCATTTTCGTTTCTTTTAAGTTTTATTGTGATGTTTTTTCTGCCGATGAGTCTAATTCTATTTTCTGACTCCGGGTCTTTTATTGATGCAATAAGATTTCAAAAGATATATCAGCATATTAAAAGCAAGCTTTTGCCGTATATTATTGCGTATCTTCTAATGGTTCTGCTTCTGGGCTTTGATTTCTTTTTGCATATTATCTTGAATACTTATGTCTTTCACTTTGGTTTAATACCGGCCTATTTTCTTTTTGTTTGGATAGGGTTTATAATTCTGCTGATTTCAGCTTCTTTATTTATCGAGAGTTTTTAACTTATTAACAAATGTTTTAAGTGAACGGGTACGGAACAGTTTTTCGGGAATTTTAAGTTCCCATTTGTTACTATCCTTTTTGCTAATTGTTAAATCCGCTTTCCTGATTAATGTATCATCTTTCAGGAAAACGGTTAAAGTATAGCTATTTTTTTTCTCTGTGATTTTTAATAATTTAGAGACAGAATCCTTCTTGCAGATTGATTCACCTCTGATCTTTTTTAATTTTGAAAGTGAGAAATTGGGAAGCGTTATGTTACCCTGTATTTTATATTCTTTCATACGAAAATTTTTCTCAGGGACGGCTTTTTTTTGAAACATCATATAAAAGATTTCTTTTCCCTCTTTTCTCCATCTTTTTTCATATTTAGTGGAGAAGTGATCGGACAGTTCGTCTGTCCATCCTTTTTGGAATAAGGATTCCCAGAGGTGAACCGCAGCCATTTCTTCAAGTATAAAGTCTCTATAGAACTTATCATCTGTTGCAATAATTATTTTTCCTTTATTTGTGGAACAGGAAGCCGCTATCGTAAAAAACTCTCTATCAAGTAATCTGTTCTTGAAATGTTTTTTCTTTGGCCATGGATCCGGAAAGTTGAGATATATATGCGAAAGTGATTTCTCCGGTATTAGAACAATAAAAGCGGCTTTGGCTTCCAGACAGACTAATTTGACGCTAGGTACATCTACTTTTTCGATCATTTTTTTAGCTCTTCTGAAAGATTCTATTGCGTAATCAATACCAAAAAAATTTCTCTCAGGATGAAGGTTGGATTTCTTAACGAGAAAATCACCATTCCCGAAACCAATTTCACAATCGACGGGATTTTTGTTCCCAAAAACTTTTTTCCAGTCTACAGGTTTATCTAAATCTCTCCAATTCAATCCTATATCCATATATTTAAGTTAATTCGAGCTTTCCCTTTGTCAAGGGTTTGGGATATAGCCACAGAGGACACACAAAGAGTCATGAGTCACTAGTTGCTAGTCATTAGTCAAAACAAAACCCAACCCACAACACCAACAAAATTAGTTTCGAAACTTGAAACTAATTTTATCTTTTCTTAAGCCAATTTATTATAACTAATAATACCAGGGCGCCAACAAATGCCGTTATTAATGAACCGACAATATCCGCATGTTGAATCCCTAACGACAATGAAATACCTAAAAGGTCGAATACGAAACCTCCAATTAAGGATCCGATACATCCGATAACAATATTACCTAAAAGTCCGTAACCTTTCTGTCCTTTCATTACTTTCCCAGCGAGCCAACCAGCCAGAGCTCCGATAATTAAAAACCAAATAATATTCATAATTTATTACCTCCTTAATTTTACCAGTAATGATGTACCGATTCGCGTATGTATTCATCATAAATATTCTTTACCTTTTTCATAGTTTCGTCAGATAGGGGAGATAGGTCCGCAGCGGAAAAATTTTCTTCTGCCTGTGATGGTCTCTTTGCGCCCGGTATTGTACAGGTAACCGTGTCGAACATTAAAATCCAGCGTAAGGCAAACTGTACCATGCTCATTCCCTCAGGGCATAATGCTTTTAATTCTTCTACAGCTTTCAATCCTGTATCATAATCGACTCCGGAGAAAGTTTCTCCCCGGTCGAAAGCTTCACCCCTACGGTTAAAATTCCTGTGGTCATCGGAGTCGAAGGTTGTATCCGGTTTAAATTTACCGGTTAGCATACCCGAAGCAAGAGGAACTCTTGCGAGAATACCTACTTTACGTTTTTTTGCCTGTTCAAATAGAAGCTCTGAAGGTCGATGACGAAACATGTTAAATATTATTTGCACGGATTGTACATTGGGATATTCTATCGCTTTTAATGCTTCTTCAACCTTTTCTACACTTACACCATAATAACGAATTTTACCTTCCCGGACAAAATCATCCATCATTCCGAAAACTTCGGGCATATAATAGACTTCGGTGGGAGGGCAGTGTAGTTGAAGCAAATCTATGATTTCAACGTTAAGGTTTTTTAAACTTCTTTCGATAAATGCGGTAAGATTATCTCGGTTATAGTCTTCTGCTGTATGCGGATCGAGTCTTCTGCCGGCTTTAGTGGTAATATAGATTTTTCCATCATGTTTGTTACGTAATTTTCCTAACAATTTTTCGCTGCGTCCGTCACCGTAAACATCGGCTGTATCGAAAAAGTTTACTCCGAGCTCTAACGCTTTATATAAGGCGGCCATGGATTCCTTATCCTCAACAGGTCCCCAGGTTCCGCCAATTGCCCATGACCCAAAACTCACCGTCGAGACGTTAAACCCTGTCCGTCCTAATTCACGATATTTCATAAAAAGAACCTCCTCTTGAGAATTTCCGTATTTAAAGTTTATATGAAAATAATAAAAGCTTTTAACCTGTCAAGTTGCGATTTACAGATAGGGGAGGGCGTTTGTTTTTCTTTTTACATCTATTATTCTATTTTTTATTCTCAAGCAATTGCCTGGCAATTTTTTCTGCTTCTTCGTATGAATCAGCTTCGAATGGCTGTTCAAGAAACTTTTTTACATTCGGAGAGGCACTAGCTTCGTATAAATATGTGTTACCCGGATACCACTCTTTAATTTGTATCTCTCCATATTTGTGAAGATAAGCCCAATATAATGACATATATACCTCCTCTTTTAATTGTTTTAATATAGTGATTCCAATAAGAACATTTTCCCAAAAGATAATTGCTTTATAAGAAAACAGGCGATTTACTGCTCGTGGTTCTTGCTTTTGTTACTTAATTTTTATTTCTTCAATTAAAGGTTTAGTATAATATAAAGAACATTCATTAATGCTTTTTGGAGCCTCGAATATTATTCCAAAATAAGGCTTTTCTTTGGATGCCCATGTCCTTGAAACCGCTCCTCCTAACATCCATGTAAATCTTTCATTCGGATTTTCCGAAGAAGTGCTACCAAAAGATATACCTATGCATCCTCTTCTTGGTATTTCGTATTCGTGTTCAAATCCCAGAGAAAAATCAGTAGAATATACAGTAATACTACTATCACCCTTATATTTTAGAAGTATTAGAATGCCATTCGATTTATCTCTTTCTTTCCAATAAAAAGTCGTGCCACCTGCAGAATTTGAGACTACACTATTTACTCTCTCAATCGATACCAATTCGAATATTTTCTCTGCTCCGTTTACTGTATCATTTTTATCGTTCGTACAAGAACTCAAAGTAATAAATATTAATAGAACAAACAATATACTTATAACTCTTTTTTTCATTTCCCCTCCTTTTTCTATAATTATTTTAGGTTAAATGATTCTAGTATGTAATCTTTTGCCTTTTTCTTTTCTATATCTTCTTTATTGTATATTTTAAGATGCCGGCGATATTTTCCGCTTCCTTCCAAATGCTTTTCGGCGTTATTTATTTCATATCCGCGGTCTAATTCCACTGTTACATATTTCTTTCTCAGGAATATTCCGCAAAACATCCGATCAGATATAAATACAATACCTCCATACATTATTTTTTCTTCGGATTTTGGCGCAATTTCCAACACAATTTTTCTTAAAGAACGAACAATATTTGCCAATTCAGGGCTGGCGAATTCAAAGTCTTCCAATAATTGATTTATTCTTGGACTTGTTTTCATTTAAATCATGGTAATGGTTTAAGTCCTTCGAATTCTACAACCCAGTTGCCATCCTGCGGAAAACCCGGGGCATGCACGTCTGGTGATCCATCCCATCCGGCAGACATCATTGCAATAGCGGTTAGGAGTCCGCCGTTTCCGGGTAGATACAGAGGCAAATCGTCCGTTTGATAATTGTGTCCGTTATTTAAATAAGTGTTTTTTTGAACATCCATGAGCAAGGCTTTAATTGCGATTTCAGGGCATCCGACCCGGGCAGCGGTCATTGCCACCATCGGATAATCCCAACCCCAGGTATGCTCCCAATTCCAGGAGATCATCACCTGTTCAAGCGTTTGACGCATAATTTCCACATCTATATCATCATTCGGTAACATTCCGTAGGCACCAAGAACGGTTGGATGATCTTTTCGATTAGATTTGTCCTGAAATGTGTTCTGAGCCGTTTCGGTATTCTGATAAAATCCGTTGTTGCTTGGTATGGGGGAGAGATGCTTTAAGACATGGTCCCATTTTTTATCACGTTCAAGTCCAAGACGCTCTCGCCACCTTTGAGCCGTCTTTAGACCGTATGTCCAGTAGGAAAGTTCAAAAGCCGGATTCATAGTCTCTGTGGGTTTATATATTTCTTGAGCCGGAATAAGAGGTGGTCCCAACACATATCTGTTTTCCGTTTTATTCAAGTGCGCATAGGAAGCCATAAAATCGGCAGTGGCAAACACAATATCTTTGTATCGGTTAAGGATATCAGCATCTTTTTTGTTTCTATAAAGTAATTCGGCAAAATAAATCGGATGCGGCTGCTGCCAGATTAAAAAAACCCCAATACTCGAGGGGCTATCGTACCCGTATGGTGAAGTCATTTTTGGCCATCGGACACCGTCGTATCCCTGGAGCTTTGCTTTCTCTCTCGCTAAAGGCAGAATTGATTCGTACCAGTGCATACTTTTTTCCAACAACTCCGGACGTCCCCAAAGAACAAAATGAACTGCATGCCACCAGTGCATTTCCAGGTGAAATTTGCCAAACCAGCTGTTCACTGTCAGCCCAGTTTCCTGCGGCGGCAGCGATCCGCAGCATTGGATTGCAGTTAAATACTGTGACAGAACAATACGGCGTTCCAGCTCCATCGATTTGGGATGTGTACTTTTGGATAAATCTACAGCTCCTCCCGAACTCCAAAATGCTTGCCAATGCTCTCTTGAACGTTTAAAGGTAGAAGAAACGTTATCACGTTTCATTTCTCTTTTAGGAGAAAAATGACAAGTGAATTCAAATTCTTTATCTTCCTTTATAATTAGTATATATGAATGTTTTTTTATTTCTTTAAAATTAGCTGCCCCATTCCAACGAATATTAACGTAATAAACTGTCGAGTCGAGTTGACGTTTTATTATAGCGAAATTCTTTCCCTGATTTATGATAATCGATTTATGTCTTTCAGGACTATTCCAGTCGTAAGCTGTTTTACCCCATACGAGCGCACCGTACGGAAAGTCGAAGCCAATGCCGAGAGAAATGCGGCCTAAATCCTGTGATTGGATACGAACGGCAATTTGATCGAGTTCGGGGTGCGCGCAGGTTTCAATTTTTATTTCATTTCCATTATAAACGAAGGAACTTTTCACAATTCCTTGCCATATATTCATTACCTGATTTATATCAGTTATTTCCGATATTTGAACGTCGGAAAAATTCTCATTTACTTTCTTAAAACCTATACGTCCCAAATGTAAACGATGAGGATTTCCTCTCAGATATTTTGCAGGTTTTGAATCCATAATAGAGGCGTAAGGCACCGAACGTCCGTATGTATCAAAGTATTGGTAAGTCTGTCTTACATGATACCCGCTATCATTAGGAAAAGTATGCCAACCCCAGTTGGATTGCGTGGTAAGTGGAATGCCTTTTTCATAAAAACCGGTTAATGTCTGCAAGCCCGTAATACCTACAGTAAAAGCAAAATCACCATTACCTACGGTGAAAGGTGAGAGTGAGTCCGCATTATTGCAAACAGGCAAGTGGCGATTAACTAAAGCATACCTGTCAATGGAATTGCTAATATTTTCTCTATGGCAATTAATCAAAGCAAGTACAAAAATAAACCGGTAAATGTTTTTACTTCTAAATATTAATTCCATGTTTAAATTCTATTGGAAAATCTATTTTTGTCAACATAAAATACCACTATTCTCAAAGTTTAAGGTCTGCTCGAGTGTTCTCTGCTATTCTTTTACTTCACGTACACAGCGAAATCCCACTCCGATATGTCGCCTTCGGGGACCGCCAAAGATCATACTCCGATATGAACTTCGCAGAGAACTCATATTCATTTTTCCCTGATTATCCCTCCAAAAACCACCTCTAATACTGGCTATATAATCACCGTATTTAGGTTTACGGGGATAATCTATGCTGTCCTCCGGTTCCGGACCCTTTGGATTATCGATTGGAGATCTTGAATAATAGTGCGGATCCCAGCGGTCACTGACCCATTCCCATACATTTCCGGACATATCATAAGCTCCGTAAGGAGACGAGTTATTATGAGTTGAAAATTCATCATGGGTGTCGCCATTATAAAATCCGGCAGGCGTTAAACCTCCGGTAAATAATAAATCGTTTTCATACGGATCACCGCTTTTATAGTAATTAGCGTAACTGCTATCGATATTGTTACCCCAGGGATATCTTCTCTGGTCTGTTCCTCTGGCTGCCTTTTCCCATTCTGCCTCTGTCGGAAGTCTGTAAGTCTCTCTTGTTTTTTCCGAAAGCCACCTGCAGTAAGCGTTCGCTTCGTGCAAATTAACTCCTACAACAGGAAAGTGCTCATTCCCCGGTATTCCTCCGCCTCTGGCTACGGAATCATTCCAAAATTCAGGTTGCCTTCCGTAACTGTGTTCTATTACATTTTGATGAGAATCCTTTCTCTGGTCTTTTTCTATATCGCTGGTCGCTCTTTCCTTTTCTTCCTCTGACCAGTACTCAGGATTTGTATATCCTCCGTCATCCATAAATTCCTTAAATTCACCGTTTGTCACTTCATATTTGCCTATATAATAAGCATTAAGTCTTACGGGATGAACAGGTTTTTCCTGTGAAAAACCTTTCTCATCGGTATATGAGTCGTCAAAATTATCACCCATCAAGAATTCCCCGGCGCCAACCAGCACGTAATCCCCATAACCATCGTTAACAAGCCTCGGAAGGCTTGTTTGACAACCGGTTAATAATGTCAAAGTAAAAACAAAAAAAAATCGCCTGTCATTAATTAATCCCATAGCTTCCCTTCCTTTTTAAATTTCAAGGTCTTTACTTATAAAGTTATTTAATTGCTTTTTCAAGAATCGGAAAGTAATGTTCCATTGTTATATTTGAAAATTGCTCCTGCATTATAATTGAGGTAAAAAATCAATTTTTGTCATTCTTTTTTAAACCACTCAATTGCTTTATCAATCTTTGTAAAGACCTTTAGATTATATCCCCTTTTGACAGCAACGTTTTCCAGAAATATTTCATTAACGTTAGTCCTGGAATAAACGAGAGCTACCTTATGTGGTATCGCTTTCATTTTTTGGTCTGTATCAACCGGTATAGTTCCTATCGAAAATGTATCTGTCGTTCCAACAATAATCTGTGCTTGCCTCATATCTATCAAAAATCGAGAGTAGCCTTTCTCATAATGATAGTCACGGACAAGCTTTTGTATTGCGAGGGAATCGTCTGGGCGGTGAAGCTTACCCTTAACACTAATAATACAAATTTTATTAACTTCATCAAACTCTGTGGTGTACTTCATTTTTTCCCTTCAATTTTTCTTCTATCTTTGTAGCTTGATGTTGGTTTTCATTGATTTCCTGCATATTATCTTCTTATTTAATTAAAATAAACTTGTTGGTTTTAAAGAGTTCCCCGGCTTCAAGACGATAGAAGTAGACACCTCCGGCTAAATCTTTAGCGTCCCACTCGATTCTATAATTTCCTCTGCTTAGCTGTTCTTCGACCAGCGTTTCGATCTTTTGACCGGAAGAATTATAAATTTCAAGGGTTACAAATTCAGGAGAGGGAATAGTAAATAGAATTGTCGTACTTGAATTGAAAGGATTAGGATAATTCTTATACAGGGCAAAGCCATTGATTGCAATTGATGGATCGTCATCTTCTTTTATCCCGGAAGGATCATAGTTAGACACTAATTCTATACCTTTATCTTCGCCAAGATTTCGCGAATATTGCATTTGGGTTGCATTATTCCAGTGTTCATGGACACCGAGACTCCAGGGGATTTGAGTTCCATCTCCTTCCGGGTCATAATATGGAATGCTGTCGGTCCAGTTTGCCGAATCGGCAGCCTGGTGCAGGAAGTCATCTACACCGGCATATCTGGGAAAAGGACCTTTATCTTGACCGGTGGGGTTACCTTCGGTTGGATGATCTTCATCAAATTCTTGATATAAAAAATCAAAACCAACAGACTCTATGGCAACCGGATCCTGGGAAACGAATATCGAGGATGGCCAATCATTATTAAATGGCGCCATTCTCCACTTAATCGGAGGATGTGCCCAGTTAGTCGAACTCCATATTGCATCAAATATATATAGAATCGTTTTACCACCGAAATGTTCGTGTCCCATAATATCCACAAAACAGCGATATACTGCATATTCTCCGTTATCGACAACTCCATCTCCCTCTGTAGAGGGCAAACTATAATGCCAAGCCGCGGCACCGTTAAATGGTACAAATGTTCCGAAATGATTCTTACTTGAAAGAGAAATACCTGCTCTATGATGTTTTTTGAATACCGGTATATTAATCATATAATCTGCTTCCAGGTAACATTTTGGTAGGTAATCTTGTACTTCACCATCACTGGTAAATATTTCAAAAGTATCCGACTGTTCTATTGAAGTACGACCATTACCGTTTCCCCAGTATTTAACATCGGGGAAAACAGAATGTAATTTATCCCAGTATAAATCCGTAAGTGTTTTTCCGGGATCACCAATACTAATGTCTCCCTCGGCGACTCCTACTACATTTATTAATTGGTTCAATACGGCAAGGACGATTTGAGGGGATGTGTCAATTTTGTCACTACCGTAAGAAACACCGGCATTTAAATTAATTTTGATAACGATTTTCTCCCCAGACGCGTAGCCGACATCTCCTCTCCCATGAGTTTGATTATAATGATGAAATACAGCGTTCCATGCCGCGGAATCGGATTCTTGTTCTGTTAACATTCCTAATGCGTCAGATAACATGGTATTTACACTAATTGAATCGTATTATCTTCCTGATACCATAATCACCCGATGTATTGGTACAAGTCTCATCTGTCGCGTCAGGATCGTAAATCCAAACCACACGACCGGGATATATCCCTTTTCCTTCACCCATTGGCTGATTCGGACCTTCTAAAATAGAAGACCGGAAGTTTGCGTATACTTTTTCATCTGTTTTTAAAAATGTAGATATAAATAAAACCGAACCCAACAATAGTGAGATCGAAAACAGAATATATTTAGATTTATATAGGTATTGTTTTGCTTTTTTAAATACCAGTAATGAAGAAGTAATTCCCAATAGATAAACAACAAAGGATGAAGCAAGTGGCGCCGCAACCTTCATACATGGATAACTTGCACGGCTTGGTTTTGGAATAACACGAATTAAGAACCAGATAAGTGAAAATAAACCAATAACCGGGAAGGATAACTTTTTAATCATTTTTTTCATAATCTTACTCTCCTTTTTGGAATAGTTGACAAACATAGTCCATAAATATTAATACTAATAGTAGAATCATTATTATCTGTATAATTAAAGTTTTTCAATGTAACATACATACTAAAATACTAATTAAAATACCATCTTTGTCAACCTGGAATTTTGAACCACAAAGAACACAAAGCCACTCTCCACCCAAACAGGAACCACGAGATTCCACAGATTTACACAAAATTTTTTGCTGTTTAAAACTCAACCCAACACCCCAAAAAATTATTTTTACCACAGAGAACGCAGAGAAAAAGAAAAAACTCACAGAGAAACACAAAGAAAGAAATATATTTTTGTTTTAACTAAATCCCAAACCCAAAATCCCAAAATATTGCCACAGATTTACACGGATGAATACGAATTAAAAAAAGTATTTTATTGTTCTAAAAAAGGTAGGATAGAAGAGAAACCAGTGTATATCGGTAAAAATCAGTAGCAATATTTAAGGAACATAGTTACTGGTCGTCGGTTTCTAATCTAAAAAACAACAAACAAATCCTGTCAATCTGCGATTATCTGCGTCCGATCAAAGAAGGGCTGACCCTGTTATTCTCACATCCCGTTTTCTCAATATTTATTCCAATATATGGATATTTTTTCTTTTACAAATTGACCTAAGGACATCAGGCCATACCGTGGTGCTCACCTCGCCAATGTGAGCGGTCCTTAACAGATACATATATGTTCGTGACTGACCGATACCGCCTCCGATACTTAATGGTATTTCATCATTGAGGATCGCCTGGTGGTAGGGTAACTCCAGGAAATGTTCCTGTCCGGACTCTTTGAGCTGCTGCACCAGAGTCTCTTTAGTCACACGTATACCCATCGATGTAAGTTCATGACGACGCTTGGTAACCGGATTCCAAACCAGGATATCACCGTTGAGACCATGGAACTTCATTTCGTTCTTTTTAATCGTTGGTGAGATCCAGTCATCATAATCCGCCGCTCGCATCTCATGGGGATAACCATCTGCAAGGACATACCCGACACCGATGATAAAGATCGCAGGATGCACTTCCGCGACCATTTTTGTCTCTCGCTGTTTGCGGGTGAAGTCAGGAAAGCGTTCCAGGATTTCCTCCGCGTGAAAAAATTTCAACTCTTTTGGTATATCCGGATATTTATCGGTGTTGAGTTCGGGGAAGTCTTTTTTTGCCATTTGACCTGCTTCGTAGATAACTGTCCATATTTTCTCGACGATACCTTTAAGAAAATCGAGATTACGCATATCTTTAGTGATAACCCGTTCCCAATCCCACTGGTCGACATAGGCACTATGGTCATGGTCGAGGAAATAATCCTTTCTGACTGCTCTCATATCCGTACAGATACCTTCGCCCACTTCACAATCGAACTGCTTCAATGCCATCCGTTTCCATTTTGTAGCCGCCTGGACCACCTGAGTCTCGATTCTTTTTTCAAGACCGAGCCCGCATGGAAAGTCAACGGGCGTGCGTGAACCGTCCCGGTCCAGGTAGTCATTGAGCCCGCTTTCTTTAGTAACGATGAGCGGAACCTGAACCATAAAAAGGTTGAGTTCTTTGCAAAGATTCTCCTCGATAAAGTTTTTGATTTTGTATAATGCTTTCATCCTTTTCTTAGGACTTAATAATGCTTTATAGTCGTGAGGAAGAATTTTATCTACTTGTTCATAAGTACTTATGCCCGGCCCTGCCAGGTCTGCTTTCTTATCTGCCAT